>SDBT01008944.1_pt1 | contig 16291 bp, 10 predicted proteins | sample 2277101 | NCBI WGS metagenome assembly SDBT01 (sample SAMN10404973, study PRJNA504765) | marine sediment metagenome | isolation source: marine sediment core GS10_PC15, 103 cmbsf | place: Arctic Ocean: Southern Knipovich Ridge | collected 2010 | reverse complement strand
TTGCGCTTGATTCGTGTGCTCGACGTACTGACAAGTACGTCTCCGCTCCCGAATCGGCGCGCGCCTTGTCCTCGCGGCCCCTTACGCCCGCTCGCTTCGCGACGCGTTGAGATATGCGGGCTACCTCATCACCCTCCTGCTGCGGCCGCGTAGAGGCCCGCCGGGGCAAGACAAGAGCCGCACGGCCCCTTGCGAGGTCTGTGCGGCTCCCGGCTACGCGTATTCTGGTGCCCAGCTAGTTGACCGATTCCGGCTTGCTGGACTCCGGTTCCGAGGTGTCTTCAGGGGCACCCTCCGCATCCGCCGCGGCCTCTACAGCAGGCTCTGGCGTGGCCTCAACTTCAGGCTCTGGCGTGGCTTCAGCTTCAGCTTCAGGCTCTGGCGTGGCTTCAGCTTCAGCTTCAGGCTCTGGCGTGGCTTCAGCTTCAGCTTCAGGCTCTGGCGTGGCTTCAGCTTCAGCTTCAGGCTCTGGCGTGGCCTCAACTTCAGGCTCTGGCGTGGCTTCAGCTTCAGGCTCCGGAGTGACCTCAGCTTCAGGCTCCGGCGTGACCTCAGCTTCAGGCTCCGGCGTGACCTCGGCTTCAGGCTCCGGCGTGGCCTCAGCTTCAGGCTCCGGCGCGGCCTCTACTGCTGGCTCTGGCGCGGCCTCTACCTCGGATGCGGCCTCGGCCACGGGCTCTGGTGTGGCCTCTACTACAGGCTCGGGCTCCGGTGCAGGCTTCGGTTTCGGCCGCGGCTTCGGTGCGAGTCGCGCCTTCCGGGACGCCTCGACCTTGCGCAAGTAGCGCAGCAGACGCTGTAGTCGCACGCGCGTCTTCTCCCTACCCATGAGCTCGAGCACCTCGAAGATGCCCGGAGAGCTCTTCCTGCCTGTGAGAGCCGTGCGTGTGGCGTGGATCAGGTCCCCTGCCTCGCGGGCGAACCCTTCGGCAACCTCGCGGAGGGTCCGCTCGAGCTCCTCCTGGGTCCAGGGATCGACCTGGGCGAATATCTCGCACAGCGCTTCCATGGGGCCGATGAGCTTGGTGTCCTGCAAGTAGTCGCCCACGGCATCGGGGTAGTAGGGGAAGGCCTCGGTGAGGAAAGGCGCGATGTCGTCGGCCAGCTCGTTGATCGTGCGGGCACGCGACTGCCACAGCGCGATGAGCGCGAAGAAATAATCGCGGCGCTCCATGTCAAGCTCTTCTTGCCAGCAGCCGCGGTTGCGCAGTGCGTCGCGCACCGGAATGCGAAGCTCGCCGGCCGGCACTTCAGAAATATAGGTGCCGTTGAGCCAGTTGAGCTTGTCCGGATCGAACACCGCGTTGGAGGAATTGACCCGGTCGATGCTGAAGTCGCGAACCAGGTCGTGTGCCGTGAAGATCTCGCGGTCGTTGCCGGGCGACCAGCCGAGCAGGGCCAGGTAGTTGACCACAGCCCCGGGCAAATAACCCCTATCGCGGAAGGTGGTCACCGAAGTGGCGCCGTGACGCTTCGAGAGCCTCTTCTTGTCAGGCCCCAAAATCAGCGGCAGGTGCGCAAACTCCGGTAGCTTGGCATCAAGCGCGCCGTACACGAGGATCTGCTTCGGCGTATTCGGCAGATGGTCGGCGCCGCGGATGACATGCGTGATCCCCATCTCGATGTCGTCGACGACGTTCGAGAGATGGTAGGTTGGCTTGTCATCGGAGCGCATCAGGACGAAGTCCTCGAGGTTCTCGTTCTCGAAGCTCACCTCGCCGTGAACCATGTCGTTCACTATCGTGGTGCCTTCGCGGGGCACTTTGAAGCGCACGACCTTGGATGCCCCCTCGTCGACCTTGGCCTGCACCTCTTCGGGGGTCAGGTCCCGGCATTTGCCCTCATATCGCCAGGTGTCGCCCTGCTCCTGGGCTTCCGTCCGATTCTGCTCGATCTCCTCGGGCGTGCAGAAACAGTAGTAACCGTTCCCCGAGTTCATCAGCAGAGATACGTAGTCGCGGTACAGGTCGAGACGCTCCGACTGGTAGAGAGGGCCCTCATCCCAGTCGATGCCGAGCCAGGTCAGGGCCTCGAAAATGCCCTGCACTGCCTCGTCACGCGAGCGTTCCTCGTCGGTGTCCTCGATACGCAAGATGAGCGTGCCGCCCATGTTGCGTGAGTAAAGCCAATTGAAAAGTGCGGTACGGGCTCCGCCGACGTGCAGCTCGCCGGTCGGGCTAGGCGCGAAGCGTACTCGCACCTCGGAAGATTCAGCCATGACAACCTCTTTTTGGATAGATATCTCGGAATGGATATCGTTGATGAGCAGTTCGCAATGCCCGTCGGGGCTACTTACGCGGCATGCTCGTGCCAGCGCGTGGCTGGTGAATGTCCTGCAAGATCTTTGGGGCGCTGAGCGCCTCCGAGACTGCAAATGTTAGCGTAGCTCCAGACTCTCTGCCAACCTGCGACCGCTGATCATGCCCGCCGAGGTGAGCGAACCGACTTCGGGCCGAAGCTACTCGGTTCAACGAGGCTGCGGTCGAACGTAGCCACAGGCCCCGCACGTTTCCCCTTTGCGGGTAAGAAGCGCCAATCCGACGCCAATCACCAGCAGGGTGATCGCGGGGATGAAGCCGAAGCCCAGCAGCCAACCGAGCACTGCTCCCCAGAAAGATAGAACCACCAGGGTGACCGACCCGAAGGGACTAAACCTGTGGCGCCTGCTGGCCTCCCAGGCCCCGTGAGTCTCGCAGGAAGGGCAGCGATCGTTGCGTTTCGCGTGGCCAGCCTCCCGCGCGACCGTCGCGGTCGTCGCGCCAGGGGCAGATGGGGTGCTGCCCTGCTCGTGCTCGGTGACTGTCATCGTTCTGCTGGAGCCTCGGAATCCGAATTCAAAGCACTTCACCGGCCGGCATGGTGCTACCACAGCCCTCGCAACGCAAGCGGCTCTTGCGAGGCCACCCGAAGTACAGCGTCATGGGAAAAACGATGGCGGCAAGGACCCAGGAGGTCCAGTGAATGGACGGGCGTGAGATCAGCCAGGCGAGCATTGTCGCCGCAATGATCGCAGCGACGAGCTGCTCGCGATGAGCCGCAACCCCATGCATACGCTTGTATGCCATGCACTGTGTGCAGAACTGCAATTCCACTCGGCCCTCCGAGAGGCAGTGGAACGGCCATCAAGAAAGAAGATTAGCACGGGAGCCGCACCGCGAGAGGCGAGGGTACGGAGGCGGAGGGGGTGGGATTCGAACCCACGGTACCGGGGATACCAGTACAACGGCTTAGCAGGCCGCCCTATTCGTCCACTCTAGCACCCCTCCACAGGCGGAGGGAGAAGGATTCGAACCTTCGGACCGCGGTAAACGGTCAGCGGTTTTCAAGACCGCCGCCTTAAGCCTGACTCGGCCATCCCTCCAGATACTGCCTAGCGTGGAGCAAGCTCCCGTGCAGCCGGAATAGTAGCAGTGTGGCCCATTGCATGGCGACCTTGAAGCCGTGTGTTGCCGGTCGGCACGGGGGCATCACCTAGGCGGACAGTTCACTCGCGGTAGGGGAACCTGCCCGTCGGGATACCGCGTCGCCGCTCGCTCAAGCGTCCGCTACGGCGATGCCCCCGCGCCTCCCTCCACCCGAGCTCGAGTATCCGCCACGATGATGGCCCCGGATCTCTACCGGATTCCGTACGCAAGCCTTCGCCACGAGGACCAACTCGAACCTCCCGCCCGCCAGCCTCGCGCTTCCGCGAGCTCAAAGGTCGCCGCCGTTAGAGAGTCTCCGGTCTGTCCGCCACCGTCCTGGCTGCAGCAGGCAGCATCGGGGGCAGCAGAAGCACGCACACGAGTAGACGCACAAATCGAGTCTGCATTCGGTACCTCCGATCTGAAGCTACGGGCCGAGGGAGGCGCGGGGTGATCGCCGTAGCGGACGCTTGAGCGAGCGGCGTTCCGAGGGCCCGAGGGGCAGCACCACTTACCGCGAGTGAACTGTCCGCCTAGGCGATTACCCCGTGGCTCCCGCCGATCCCCGAGGAACTGTCCGCTGACGTGATGCCCCCGTGCCGGTCGTTAGTTGCCCGGGCGGGAGAGGGGCTCGATGCGTTCGAGGCCGTTCATGTACGGGCGTAGGCGCTCGGGGATGGTGACGGTGCCGTCGGCCTGCTGGTGGTTCTCGAGGAGGGCGACGATGGTACGGCCTACGGCCACGCCTGAACCATTGAGGGTGTGGACCAGGCGGGTCTTGCCCTTCGTCTCCGGGCGATAGCGGATTTCAGCGCGGCGGGCTTGGAAGTCCTCGCAGTTGCTGCACGAGGAGATCTCGCGGTAACGATTCTGTGAGGGGAGCCAAACCTCGAGGTCGTAGGTCTTGGAGGAGGCGAAGCCGAGGTCACCGGTGCACAGGCTGATGACTTGGTAGGGCAGCTCGAGCGCCTGCAGCACGCGCTCGGCATCGCCCGTCAGGGTCTCGAGTGCGTCGTAGGACTTCTCCGGCTCCGCGTACCAAACCAGCTCGACCTTGTCGAACTGGTGCACCCGGATCATGCCGCGCGTGTCCTTGCCGTAGGAGCCCGCCTCGCGACGGAAACACGGAGTATAGGCACAGTAACGAACCGGCAGGTCAGCGACGTTGAGGATCTCGCCGCGGTGCAGATTGACCAGCGGTACTTCCGAAGTGGGGATCAGATAGAGGCTGTCCTTTTCGATGAAAAACGACTCGTCGGCGAACTTCGGCAACTGGCCTGACGCGAACATCGAATCGGGCGAAACGAGAAACGGGGGCAGTACCTCGAGGTAGCCGCCTTCTTGCGTTGCCAGATCGACCATGAAGGCAGAGAGGGCGCGCTCGAGCGCCGCGCCAGCACCGAACTGTGTCGGAAAGCGTGCCCCCGAGATCTTCGCGGCACGCTCCATATCGATGATGCCGAGGCTCTCACCGATGGCCACGTGGTCGAGCACGGCAAAGTCGAAGTCACGCGGCTCGCCCCAGGTGCGGTCCACACGATTGGCGCTCTCGTCGGGTCCCACGGGGACGCTCTCGTGCGCCAGGTTAGGGAGGGAGATCAGGTCGTTCCGGATGCCCTCTTCGAGCTCGTTTCGCTCCGCGTCGATGGTCTCGATCTGTGCGCTCACAGTCGCCATCTCGGCGATCAGGTCGGCCGCATCCTCGCCCTTCTTCTTGAGCTCGCCGATACGCCTTCCGGCATCATTGCGGGCGGCCTTCAGGGTATCGACTTCGTGGGTGACCGTGCGGCGCCTGCTGTCGCGGGCGAGAAGATCCTCGAGGTCGAAATCGACGCCCCGGTCGGACAGGCCCTTGGCGGCACGCTCCGGTTCTTTGCGCAAGCTTGACAGGTCGAGCATTTGATTCGATGGTCAAAGTCAGGAGAGAAAAGGACAAACTGCACGCGAGTCTAGCACAGGCCTCGAGCCTAGAATCTGTACACTTGGCGGTGGTATCAGGCGCATTCCGCCACGATTGATGTGGCTCTGTTGCATCTTAGAGAACGAGATTCTCACCGAAAGGACGTCCTCGACATGGAGCTTCGAAAAGTACTCATTCCCGCGGCCGGGCGCGGGACCCGCTTCCTGCCGGCGACGAAAGCAACACCCAAGGAAATGATGCCGATCATCGACCGGCCGTTGCTGCAGTACGCCGTCGAGGAAGCGGTGGCCGCCGGCATGGATCACCTCATTCTCGTTACCGCGGATGGCAAGGAGTCGATGGAACGGCACTTCGAGCCCGCTGCCGATCTCGAGAATGCTCTCGAGGCTGCCGGCAAGCTCGATTACCTCGAGGAGGTGCGCAGGTTGAGTGAGTTGGTCTCTGTCTCCTCGGTGATACAGGAGGAGCAGAAAGGCGTCGGGCACGCTGTGCTAGTGGCCCGGGACCTCGTGGGCGATGAGCCCTTCGGGGTCATGTTCCCCGACGATTTCATTCTTGCCGAGACTCCCGTTTTGCAGCAGCTACGGACGGTCTTCGACGAGCATGGCGGCATCGTTCTGGCAGTCCAGAAAGTACCGCGCGAGAGGATCTCCAGCTACGGGGTGATCGCTGGTGAGCAGGCGGGCGAGGGCGTCTACAGGGTCAGCGACCTGGTGGAGAAGCCGAAGCTCGGGGAGGAGCCCAGCGATCTTGCGATCGTCGGTCGCTACATTCTCGACCCGCGAGTCTTCGAGATTCTCGCTGCGACGGATCCCGGAGTCGGCGGAGAGATCCAGCTGACGGACGCCTTGTGCAAGGGTTTGCTCGACATCCCGTGTCACGCGGTGGTGTTCGAGGGCGACCGCTTCGACTGCGGCAACAAGCTGGGCTTTCTGCAGGCGACGGTGGCCGTGGCCATGCGGGATCCGGGGCTCGGACCACAGCTCACGGAGTGGCTAAGGTTGCAGGTTTAGGCAGCGCTCTTGTCCTTGATGCTGGACTTGCTGTCAGACTTGCCTTCTGACTTGGTCTCGGACTTGGCGTCCGACTTGCTGTCGGCTGCTTCGCGCATGGCCTCGCTCTTCTCGGAGCCGGCTTGCGACTTGCCCTTGTCGGCGTAGTCGGTGACATACCAGCCAGTGCCCTTGAAGCGGATGGCGGGCGCGCTGATCAGTCGCTCAGTCCGACCGCCGCAGTCCGGGCACTTTCGAACCGGCTTGTCGGAGAACTTCTGGATGAGCTCGAAACGATGCTTGCATCGTCCGCACTCGTACTCGTAGAGAGGCATCGGAAAATCTCAGGGGAGTTTGACGCTGCAGAGGTATTACAAAGACTAAGTATATCCGGCGTGGCGGGCCTCTTCAATCGATTTGAGCGAGCTCTCCGATCCAGCGCTCCAGGCTGAACAGGGCGAAAGCCGGGCTAGGGTTTGGCCTCCATCCAGTTGGGTCCCCAGCCGATGTCCACCTCGAGCGGCACATCCAGCTCGATGGCGCCTTCCATCTCCTCTCGCACCGCGCGCTCGGCCGCCTCGAGCTCTTCTTCGGGAACCTCCAGCACGAGCTCGTCGTGCACCTGGATGATCATGCCGGTTGCGAGCCCCTCGTCACGCAGCCGCGCGTGCAACGTCACCATGGCGCGCTTGATCATGTCCGCCGCCGTGCCCTGAATCGGCATATTCACCGCCACGCGCTCGCCGAACGACTGCACCGCACGCTGTGAGCTCATCAGCTCGGGCAGAGGACGGATGCGGCCCATCAAGGTGGTCACGTAGGCATCTTCCTTGGCCCGCTCCACTGTTTTATCGATCCAGCTCTTCACCTGCGCGTAAATCTCGAAGTAATTGTCGATGAACTCGCGCGCCTCCTTGAAGGTGATCTCGAACTCGCGCGCGAGGCGCTGTGACCCCATGCCGTAGATGATGCCGAAGTTGATGACCTTGGCGCGGTCGCGCTGCTCGCGGCTCACATCGTCGGGCTCGATGCCGAAGATTTCCGCGGCCGTGGCGCGATGCACGTCCACCCCGTCGCGGAAGGCCGCCGACAGACGTGGATCGCCGGATAGGTGGGCCAGGATGCGCAGCTCGATCTGCGAGTAATCGGCGGTCATCAGCACCTGACCGTCGGCCGGAATGAACGCCTTGCGGATCTGGCGGCCGAGAGGCTTGCGGATCGGTATGTTCTGCAGATTCGGGTCGCTGCTGCTCAAGCGGCCGGTGGCCGCGACGGTCTGGTTGAACGAGGTGTGCAGCCGGCCCGTTTCCGGGTTCAGGAGGGCGGGCAAGGCGTCGATGTAGGTGCTCTTGAGCTTGGCGAGCTCGCGATACTCGATAATCTGCCGGGCGATTGGATACTCGTCGGCGAGTTGCTCGAGTACGGCTGCTCGGGTCGAACGACTTCCCGTCTTGGCCGTGCGCCCGCCGCTCGGCAGGCCGAGCTGGTCGAACAGCACCTCTGCGAGCTGCTTCGGCGAGTTGATGTTGAACTCCCCCCCAGCGCCCTCATAGATTTCCTCTCGCAGCACTTCGAGGTCACCGCCGAGCTGCTTGCCCATATTCGCCAGGTAGCCGGCGTCGATGCGAACGCCGCGACACTCCATGTCCACCAGCACGTGCATGAGCGGCAGCTCGAGGTCGTGGTAGAGGCCGGTCAGGTTCTGCGCCTCGAGCTCTGGCGCGAAAAGGTCCGCGAGGCGGAGCGCGATGTCGGCATCCTCCGCCGCATAGCCCGTGGCAAACTCAATCGGTACCTCGGCGAAGGTCGCCCCCTTCTTCGGCAGGACGTCCTTGAAGCTCACCATCTTGATGCCGAGGAAATCCATTGCCAGCCCATCGAGGCCGTGCCCCGTGCGCGTCGGGTTCACCAGATACGAGGCGATCATCGTGTCGAAGGCGACGCGCACGCCTTCGATGTCGTACCGCTTCAAGACGATCAGGTCGTACTTGAGGTTCTGCCCGATGATTTCGATCGAGCCATCGGTAAGGAGCGGCTGCAGCAACTCCAGCGCTGCGGCAACGCTCATGGCGTTTTCGGCCTGCAGGCCATCGTGCGCCAGCGGCAGGTAAGCCCCGGTGGCCGGCTCCCAGCTCAACGCCACGCCGACAATTTCGGCGCGCGTCGGTTCGACGTGCGTCGTCTCGAGATCGAAGGACACTCGACCAGCCTTGCGGATCTCCTCGATCGCGACCTTCAGATCGCTGATCCCGGTGAGCGTCCGGTAGTCGGTCTCCTCCGTGCCGACATCCGTGAACTCCTCCGTAAGGGTGCGAAACTCGAGCTCGGCGAACAACTCACGCGCCGCACTGCGGTCAGGCTCCCGGACACGCAGGGCATCGAGATCGAGCTCCAGGGGCAAATCGGTGTAAATGGTGGCTAGCTCTTTGGAGAGGCGCGCCATGTCGGCGTCGGCTTTCAGCTTCTCGCCGTACTTCATGCGTGTGATCTCGTCGGCGTGCTCGATGGCATTCTCGATGTCGCCGTATTCCTGGAGGATCATCGTGGCCCCCTTCGCGCCGATCCCTTTGACGCCGGGGATGTCGTCGACGCTGTCGCCCATCAGAGCCAGAAGATCGGGAATACTCTCGGGGGGCACGCCATACTTGTCGGCGACGCGTGCGGCGTCGTAGGTGCTACGCCCGCCGCGCTCGGAAAGCATGGTGACGCCGTCGCCCACGAGCTGCAGAAGATCCTTGTCCTCGGAGACGATTACCGTGTCCAGATCGTGGGCACGCGCCTTCAGCACCATCGTGCCGATGACGTCATCGGCCTCATACCCCGGGATCTCGAGGACGGGCACACGGAGGGCCTCGCAAACCCTTTTGACGTAGGGAAACTGCGCCTTCAGATCCTCCGGCGTCTCCTCGCGGGAAGCCTTGTACTCCGGATAGATCTCATGGCGGACGGTGGGGCCCGGCGGATCGAATGCGGCGGCGACGTAGTCCGGGGCCTCCTCCCGCAGCAGCCGCCGTAACATGTTCGTGAACCCAAAGACGGCATTGGTGGCCATGCCGGTCGAATTCGAGAGCTCGGGAATGGCATAGTAGGCGCGGAATATGTGCCCACTGGCGTCGATCAGGAAGAGCTTAGTCTTCTTCTTGGCTTTATCAGTCACGGGGTCAAGCTAGGCGCCGATTGGCCGTGACGTCAAGCGGGGTGGGCTTGTAAGATAACCGTATGAGGCGATTCCCGTGGTCTGCATGGGGTCGCCGTCGATCTTCGAACAAGCGCTCCCCGGCGTAAAAACGAGCGTGAGGCCTGTTTGGGCGGCGTCAGTTGCCCCACACTGGCAAAGCGCTGCCGCTGTTGCTCACGCGCGTTTTGCGGTGTTACAGTCGTGTGCAAAGGGGCGTTAATCACGATGAATCGCAATCGCCAGGCAGCCCGCGCGGGTATTTCTGTCTTCCCGGTCCTCATGCTTGCGGCATTTGTGTGCCTCGTAGCGGCCCAGCCGGCCCTGGCCAGCGCCCATGAGAAAAGCGCCTCGAACGGGCCTGGGAACGGTTCTTCCTCGCCGAAAGGCTCTGAGCTCAAGGGTACGGTCTACGACGGCTCCGGTTTGCCGCTCATCGGTGCCCTGGTAGTCGTGGCATTGCCGGACGGCGCGCGCTCGCTGACCGTATCGGATACTCGAGGCCGATTCGTCCTGCAGGACCTTCCCCCTGGCATCTACACGCTGATAGCGCAAAGCCTCGGTTTCGTGAACGCAGTGTTGCCTGGTGTTGTGGTGCCGCGACAGGAACCGCTGAGCCTGCAGCTGCGGGCGGAGCCCGAGCTGATGTCCCTGCTTTCTGCGGCAGCGCCGCTCGACCTGGGTTGGGCGTTCCGCCCGCGCGTGCGTGATATCCTGCGTCAAAGCGAGCCCACGGCTGTGCCGACCGCTGGAAACGAGCCTCCTCCCGGGGTTCCCTCCGTTGCTCCAGAGGCCGGCCCGGCGAGCGCCCCGGCTGCCGATCTCGGCGGCTTTTCCAATCTCACCGGCGAGGTGAGCTTGCTCACGCTGGCGCCATTCATCGGCGGCTCTTTCGACAGTGCGAGCACGACGGCCTTTTCACTCGGCGGTGGCCACCTCGATGGGAGCCAGAGGTGGGTGCTGCGCGCCCAATTGGCTGATCACGGGTTCATGCGTGCCAGCAGCCAGGTCGATCGGGTGGTCAGCGAGTCCCACGCGCTGCGGTTCGGTGTGGGCTATGCGGCCCAGGATGTCGTCATGGCCGACCTCAACCAGGGTTTCGAGACCATGTGGGTCGGCAGCCTTGCAGCCGAGGATCACTGGCGGCTGGGAGAGACCATCTTGCTTTCATCCGGCGTGCGCTTCGAGCACTACAACTACCTCGACACGCCTGGCCTCGTCTCGCCACGGATCGAAGTGGCGTATGCACCGATCGAATCCATGGTCTTCCGCTCTGGCGTTTACTACGACGCCGAGGCCCCAGGACTGGCCGAGCTCAGCTTCGAGATCGATCCGATGGCGGTGCGCTACATGGATATTCTGACCACGGATGGCCTCGAACCGGAGCGGACGCTGCGCTATGAGTTCGGAGTGGAGAAGTCGACGCCCACTACGGAGCTGCGTGCCCGCGCCTACTATGGCGAGGTCAGCGATGAGCTCATGAGCGTTCACCTGGCGAGGCCCTCCGGACGCAGCGACTATACGGTTTTCAATTTGGGCGACTCCGTGAACAGGGGCTTCGCCATCAACGTCCGGCGTACGTTCATGGATCGTCTGGCAGGACATGTCAGCTATACCTATGATCTGCGCACCGGCGCAGATGTGCCCTCCGGGTTTACGGCGGGTCATGGGGTGGTAATCGAGTCGCCGACAGGCGACGGCGCGATGCCCATCAACAGCATTCACGAGCTGAGTGCGGGGGTGGAGACGGTGTTCGGTAGTTACCAGACCCGTCTGCTCGCTACTTATCGCTGGAAGCAGGGAATTCCGGTGGTGCGCCAAGGCATCCTGGGCGATGTGTACGAGCGGCTCGACCTGAAGCTCCGACAGCCGCTCCCATTCCGCGTCTTCTCGAGCGAGTGGTCGGCGCTGGTTCAGGTACAGAATCTGTTGGGCCGGAAATACGACGGTATCTTCGATCTGAACCTCGATGACCTTCCCGTCCTCTCCCGCCTGGTATCAGGTGGCCTCGCCGTTCGGTTCTGAGGCGGATTGGCAGCAATTCTCCCCGGCAGAAAATCGGATCCAGCCTCGCTGTGTGGACCGCAGAAAGGCGGTGGGTGGACACGCACACAAGCTGCCCAGTGGCCGAATTGAAGATGTTTTAATCCAAGTTTTTGAATCCATAAACCATAATTTTGGATCTACGACCTCCTGTAATGGGAGGGGGGGATTGTAAACACCCAGGAACAAAGGGTTTATGGGCTGACTTCATATCCTTGGAGTTGGTATGCTGTTTGCTAGTGTAGTCCTATCGTGGCGGCGCGGGTGCGCCTGAGCGCCCCCTGACCTGCGTGAGCTGCGCGATCGAGCCAGAGCATGACAACAGATCAACAACGCGTCGAAGCACTGCGGCTGGTGGGGTCCCTCACCCTGGCCGCGGTCCTGGTATTTCTCGGTGCCATTAGCATCGCCAACCGCCTCGCCCTAGAGGAGCATACCGACGGTGTCACCTGGGATGCTCGCGACGGCGTTCTGGTAGCCGGCGAGGTTCTGCCCGAGGGATCAGGCGCACGAGCCGGGGTGGTGCCGGGCGATCGAGTCGTGCGCATAGGTGGAAGCAGTGCAACGAGCGGCGCGGTGCTAACGCCCGAGCTCGTCGAGGCGCTGCTCTGGGAGCGGCCGGTCGGCACGCGTCTGGAATATGAGGTCCAGAGAGGGTCCGGCACCGAGACTCTTCTGGTCAGGGTTGCGGGTGAACCAGTGCCGGCCCGCACCTACTTCTACCTCTGCCTGGTGGGTATCGCATTCCTGGTGGCAGGCCTTTTCGCGCTGCTGCGGCAACGCGGGGGCAGTGCCGGCCATCGCTTCTTCTGGTTGGCGATGGCCTTCTACGCGGTGCTGGTGCTGTATCCGACGCGCGAAGGCGACCCTCTCTTCAACGCGATCTTCTGGGCCGACGATATCGCCCGAAACCTGCTTCCCGGTCTGTTCCTGTATTTCGCGCTGACCTTTCCTCAGCCCAAGCCTCAGTACCAGAAGAACCGCACAGCCTGGCTCGTCGGCGTCTTTGGCCCGGGCGTCCTGCTGACGTTCCTGAATCTCACGGTGATCCTGGCCGACACCAGCCTGCCGATGAGCTCGAGCACTCGGTACGCGATTCTGGGGGCTGTCTCCAATTTCGGTCTGTTCTATATCGCCGGAGCCCTCGGCATCGGGGTCCTGTTGCTGGCACACAGCTATAAGGAGACCACCTCGCCGATCGAGCGCAAGCGGCTGCAGTGGCTGATCGGGGGAACGGGGGTCGGCGTGCTTCCGTTCGTTGTCATCTACGTGCCGCTCTTCGTCTTCAATATCACCGAATCGCGCCTGATCGATCTGGCCGTCCTGCCCCTGTTGCTCGTGCCGCTCTCGTTCGGCTACGCGGCCGTCAGCTTCCGTTTGTGGGACGTCGAGGTCATTCTCAAGCGCGCCCTCGCGTACGCTCTCGCCGCCCTCGCGGTCCTCGGCGTCTATCTCGGTGCCGAATGGAGCCTGCAGAGAGTGCTGGGCGGGATCGATCCGCAGCTCGCGCAGGCCGGTGCCCTCATCGCCACGCTCCTGGTGGCCTTCGCTTTCTCGCCGCTGCGAGATCAGTTCCAGGACTGGCTCGACCGCCTGCACTACCGTGAGCGCTACCGATCGAGACGCGGCCTGGTGGATTTTGGGCGCCAGCTCAACACCGAGCTGAACCTGAACCAAGTGGTCGACCTTCTGATGCAGCGCGTTCAGAACATGGTTGCGGTGGGGAGGGTGGCGGTTCTGCACAAGCCGGAAGACTGCAACTGCCTGCAGCTCGTGCCCGCCGTTCCGGATGACGGTGAGGGGAAGCGGCTATCCGAGAGCTTCTCGGATTTCCTCTGCTCGGCCTTGGTGAGCCGCGAGTTCCTGTACATAGACGATCTGTCGGCCCTGCTCGACGAGTTTCCCGAAGATCGCGAAGTCCTTGTCGAAGAAGACCTGGCCTACTTTCTGCCGCTGCTGGTGAAAGGTGAGGTGCTCGGGGTTCTGGCTCTCGGGCGGACGATTTCGGGCGACTACCTTTCGTCGGAGGATCTGCGCATTCTCGAGATGCTATGCTCGCACGCTGCGCTCGCGCTCGACAACGCCGTGCTCTACCAGCAGGCGCAAAAGAGAGCGCGTGAGTTCGAGCGCCTGAAGAACTACAGCGAGAACATCATCGAGAGTATCAAGGTCGGTGTCATGGTTCTCGGCGTCGACGGCCAAGTGCGGTCTTGGAACCGCTCCATGGAAGGCCTGCACGGCGTGGCCATCGCCGACGCGGTTGGCAGGCAGATCGACGACCTGTTCCCCAAGTCGTTCGTGGCCGCACTCGAGCGGGCTCGACGGCGGGTGCAGACCGGCGACGAGCCTCTGGCCTCCGCATATAGGGTAGCGACGCGCACCGCCGATGGCCGGGACCGAATCGTCAACATTACGGCGGCACCCCTGCTCGGAGAAGAGGGCGCATACGGTTCGGTGGTCATGGTCGATGATGTTACCGATCAGACCGAGCTCGAGTCGCAACTTCGCCAGTCGGACCGGCTGGCATCGGTCGGGCTCCTGGCTGCCGGCGTGGCACACGAGGTCAACACCCCATTGGCCGGCATCTCCGGGTACGTCCAGATGTTGCAGCGCAAGATGCCGGAGAGCGATCCGCGCCACCCGATTCTCAAGAAGATCGAGAAACAGACCTTTCGAGCTTCCCGCATTGTCAACAACCTACTCAACTTCTCTCGCCAGCAGCCCTCGGAGATGCAGGCGATCAACCTCAATGATCTGGTGAGCGAGACACTCGCTCTGGCGGAACTGCCGCTCTCGAAGCAAAAGGTCAGAGTGGAGACGGACCTCTCTGAAACCCTGCCGCCTGTGTGGGGTGACCCGGGCAAGCTTCAGCAGGTGTTGATGAACCTGGTGCTGAATGCCCGCGACTCCATGCCCAGCGGCGGTGATCTCCACATTCATACGACACGGCAGAATGGCGAGGTCGTGGTCGAGGTCTCCGATACCGGTGCTGGAATTGCCGCAGAGGAGATCAACAAGATCTACGATCCGTTCTTCACGACCAAGGGTACGGCCAAGGGCACCGGGCTGGGCCTTTCCGTGGCCTACGGAATTATTCAAGAGCACCGCGGCACGATCACGGTTCAGAGTGAACCCGGCAGTGGCACGTGCTTCCGCGTTGCTTTGCCGCTCGCTGAGGCGAGCCGGTCCATGGCGGTAAGTTGATTGCTCCCTGGTAGCGAGGTTGATCTCGATGCCTCAAGGCGACACGATTCTCGTAATCGACGACGAAGCGATTATGCAGGAAATCCTCGCGGACTTTCTCCGCGAGGAAGGTTTCGAAGTCGACATTGCCGGCTCCGGAGAGGAAGGCCTCGATCTCGCTCGCGAGCGTCCCTACGATTGCGCCATCGTCGACCTGATGATGCCTGGGATCGACGGAATCGAGACCATGCAAGCTCTCAAGGAGCGAGACCCCGAACTGCCGGTGATCATGATCACCGCGTTCGCGTCGGTGGAGTCGGCCGTTGAGGCGATGAAACGTGGTGCGCACGAGTACATCACCAAGCCCTTCAAGAACGATGAAGTGCTGGTGGTGTTGCAGAACGCCATTCGGCAACGGCGTCTCGAAGAAGAAGTGCGCACGCTGCGCAAGGCCCTGAAAGACAAGTATCGGTTCGAAAGCATCGTCGGCAAGAATCGCCGCATGCAGGATGTGTTCGCGCTCATCGAGCAGGCAGCCCCGTCGCGGTCGACGATCCTCATTCAGGGCGAGAGCGGGACGGGCAAGGAGCTCGTCGCAAAGGCGATTCACGCCAACAGCCCCCGCGCCGAGAAGTCCTTCGTCGTGGTGAACTCGGGCTCAATGCCGTCGGATTTGCTGGAGAGCAACCTGTTCGGCCACGTCAGAGGTGCGTTCACTGGTGCGGTGTCGAGCAAGAAGGGGCTCTTCGAGGTGGCCGATGGGGGCTCGATCTTCTTCGACGAGGTCGGCAATATCGGCATCGACGTGCAGGCCAAGCTCCTGCGCGTCATCCAGGAGAAAGAGTTTATGCGGCTGGGGTCTGTCGACACGATCAAGGTCGACGTCCGGCTGATCGCCGCGACCAACGCCGATCTGAAGCGGCGCGTGGCGGAGAATGCCTTTCGGGAGGATCTCTACTACCGGCTCAACGTCATCACCGTGAACCTACCGCCTCTGCGCGAACGCCCCGACGATATTCCCCTCCTCGCCCAGCATTTCCTCGACAAGTACGGTGACGAGAACAGACGCGACGATCTCTTCATCGAGGAAGAGGCGCTGAGCCTTCTACGGGGCTATCAGTGGCCGGGCAATGTGCGTGAGCTGGAGAACGCCATTGAGAGGGCCGTGGTCCTGGCTCCCCGATCCGGGCAAGTCACCGCCGAATTGATCCGTGACTACATCGAGTCGAACGGCTTCGAGAGCCCAAGGCCCGCCTTCTTCGTGCCACCCGAGGGCCTCCCGATGAAGGACGTCGTCCAGGAGTTCCAGAAGCAGCTCATCGTCGACGCGCTGCGCAAGACCGGGTGGATTCAGAAGGACGCCGCCAAGCTTCTGGACGTGAAGCCGACGACGCTCAACGAGATGATCAAGCGCTACGGCATCCGCGAGGAAGTCAAAGAGCGGGCCTCGTAGCCCGCATTTCTCATCACGCTTCTGCTGCGGCCGCGTAGAGGCCCGCGCATACTTCGTTGCGCTTGATTCGAGTGCTCGACGTGCTGCACGAGCACGCCTCCGCGCTCGAACCTGCGCGCG
>SDBT01008943.1_pt1 | contig 16291 bp, 24 predicted proteins | sample 2277101 | NCBI WGS metagenome assembly SDBT01 (sample SAMN10404973, study PRJNA504765) | marine sediment metagenome | isolation source: marine sediment core GS10_PC15, 103 cmbsf | place: Arctic Ocean: Southern Knipovich Ridge | collected 2010 | reverse complement strand
CGGTACGTGATGATCAGGATCGCAACCTCTGGCCACTCATTCATAGCTCGATGCGCTCCGTGATGAGTTGGGCGATCTCGTGGGAAGGTGTCCACAAGCCGAGCATCCCCCTGCACGGAATAGGTGCAAAGCGGAAGCCCCTCTCCATGCCCCACGCGAATCGATTGGGGCCGAAATCACCAAAGGCTCGCTCCATTGAAGACACGGTCACACCTTGTGTCGGCCAGCATCCTATCAAATCAACGCCACCAATGATGGCCCCGGTCGCCAATTCGTCCGGCGGAGTGTTAAAAGCAGTCAGGAATGGTTCCTCTTGAAGCAACCGTTTGCAGTTCAGTGGAAACCGCTTGCTCGCATGTATGTAAAGCCGTCCGGTGTATTTTGTTAGCCATGAGCGTGTTTCCCATCGTTTCAGTTGTCTCACAACTAAATCCGCCCATGGCTGCGTAAGGCTCAAAACTTTCATTCGTCATCACTCCAATAATGCCCGTCGTCGTCGATGTGCCACTGTGTCAGATCGTGGCCCGTGGGCTTCGCGCATATCCAACCCTTTTCCCTGTGCCGAGCGCCGCACTGTTCCGGCGCGTCAGTCTTGGCCGGTGGTGCCTCATCTGGATCGGGCGGCACCAATGCGGGCTGCGTCTCAGGTTCAGCGACGGGAGCCTCAACCATCATTCCGCTACCTTCCCGAATATCTCGAGGAACTTATCCAAAAGGCTCAGTGATCGGTCGGCCGTCTCTGCGTCGCCAGTGAGGGACGCCCACACGAAGAGGCCCAAGATCGACAACATAACGATGACCAACAACAGTCCAAGTAACTTCGCCAACAGACTCATCACGCACCCCCTATGACCTTAAATACTGTGCGGGTGGTGTTCCGGTCGGGAAGCTCGATCTCGATGATCCGCTCCACGTCACGGCCGCCACAGTTCTCTAAATAGGATTGTACCCGATCGGTGTCGACCATCCACGATGGCCCCGGCCCGTCGCCTAGAAGCTGGCATTCGAAGAACAACATATGGGTGGACTCGATCACGTCCTTCAGAATTCTAGTGGACGCGACATGGCCGTACCTCTGTTCCACGTAGGGGAACATGGACAGCATCGTCACCACGTCAAGATTCCAGAGGCCGCCCAAGTCCTTGACATCGATATGCTCGAACTCCACCGGGAGACTCTTCCACCGCTGGGTGGCGACCACGATCGCATTCTCATCGTAGTCGACGGCATGAACAAGCATCCCCGCAGCGCTGGCCGCGGCCGCCACATCTCCGTGGAAACAGCCCAAGTCCAACAGGGTCGCGCCGGGAATGTAGGCCGGGCCGAAATGCTTCACGATCGAGTTGTATATGGCAAACCACCTGCGAGCTACCCGCGCCCCGTCAGCCCACTGGGATAAGAAGTGCCATGCCCAATATGTGTCGCCGCCGGGCCTCTTGTCTTCCCTGTCGTCTTCAGACCATAGTCGACTCTCGCCCCAGTCGATGACCTTGGGAACGTTGTCGACGATCCGAATGTTTGGGCTGGTGAGGTCGCCGTGAGTCACCTTGTGGCTGCGGAAGGCGTAGAGCATCCGGGTGAGATGGGTGCGGAATTTGTATTCGTCCGTGATCTCTTGGGAGTCGCCGACGTCTTCCATCGTGATGGTGTTTTGGTCGACGGGGCCGCCTGCGCTCTGCGCGATGAGTCGCGGAACGTAGCCCGTGTCTCCCAAGAGCGTGAGCATCTTCTGTTCGCGGTCGATCTCGACAAGCCCTTCGCTTGTCTTGGCCTGTTTGGTGATCACTGAGTTGGGGCCGCCGGAGCGGGCAACGCTGAGGTCTTCGCGGTCTTTGATGATGTGCTGCATGATGTGTCTCTCCATCTGTTGCAAAATATGCAACGCTTTGTTCTATTCTTCGAATCGCTTATCCCACCGCGCCCGGCGCTCTGGCCACGTTGACGTGAGTAAGTCCCGAATGTTGGTGAGTTCGATCCGCGGCCGTGTGGCCGTGTCCGTCTGATCGTGTCGTCGGTAGAGGTACGGCGGAGCCTTTGACTCGATGCGCCGTAGGTTCCCGGCGTCCCGGCCGTTGGCCATCATGATCGAGATCAGCATCGTGTCGGGCGCTCCGGCTGCCGACTCAGGGGGGAAGCCGCCGTTCTTGGCCCACAGAGCCTTTGTGACCGCCGCTGCGTTGCACGGTAGGTCTTGGACTTCGCCCGTGTCCATATACTTGATGTCGTAGAAGTAGTACCCGTATGGATCGCCGTACTTTGCGATCGCCGCTTTGAGGTCGCCGATCGCCCACGGTTCGAGCAAGTCGTCGGAGCCGAGCATCACCACGTATTCGTTGGCGGCCAGCGCGACCCCAAAGTTGAACGCATGGGCCACCCCGGACAGCCAAGGGGTTTCCCAGCAATTCACCGACATGCTGTACGGAGTGACGTTCAGAGCTTCCACGACGCGAGCGCGCACCTTTGGGATGAACTCATGCCAGTTGATGGCCGCCTGATCGCCTATGAAAAGAATCTCCGTGGGGGGATCGTCTTGTTTGATGACGGACTCGACACACTCATCGAGCCATTTCTTATTTGCCGGGTACGGCCCGACTGGGATGGTTACTGTAATCATCTTGCATACTCCGAATCATGGCATTCCAAGACATGCCGCCGCCTATCATTCCACTGAGGCGTTGGCCTGTAAAAAAGTCACTTCGCAAAACCATATCCTTGCGCCCGCCAGTCGTTGCGACAACTGTCAGATCAGGACGGAAGGCAGCGGCCAGCATCCGCAAGAGAGACGCTTTGCTGAGATCACCGCCTGAGATGTGGGCGATACCAGTCATGGGAAGCTGCGCCACTTCGAGAACGCCCTTCGCGAAGACCTCGACATACAAGCCGTTCCATATCCAATCCGTGTAGCCGTTGATCGTGGCGTTCGGCTCTTGCGACAGGATCATGCGATCGAGGAATCCACCGGCCCCGAATCCGATGAAGGAACCGCGGATCGTGAGATGTGGGTGTTGGTTCAGTTCGCCACCGGCCTTCGATCTGCCGTAGACGTCTTCAGCGTTGCGAAGGTCGAGTTCCCGGTACCCGCCGATCTTTTTCCCATCGAACACGCAGTCGGTGGAGATTTGCACCACCCGCGGGAAGTACTTCGCCAGTCTGCCGGGCGCTTCCGTGTTCGTCTCCCGCATCTTGCTTTCGTCGCCGCCCCGAACGATGCCAGCCGCGTTGATCACTGTGCGCTCACCGAACGCGCCCGCCATGGTTCGCACGCTGTCTTCGTCCGTGATGTCCATGTCTTCGTGGCCCAGCCCCACGATGTCGAGGTTCTTGATCTTGCCTTGGCGCATCAACGCCGACCCCAACATTCCCTTGTGGCCAGCGATCAGAAACTTCACCATGGCAATTCCATTTTCATCATCATCTCGTAGGCTTCGTCTTCAGACAGCCAATGGTCTGGCGTGGCCGACGTGTAGTACTCCCGCATTGGATCGACCTCATCGGGCGGCAGCCCCGGCCTGAAGATCGGGTGAATCTCGACGTGTGGGCCGACACCCCGCGCTGTGTGCAAGACCTCTTCACGAGCCACGAGTTCTTCGTGTTTCTTCTCGCCGAACCTGTGGCCGATGATCTCGATGTCGATCCGATCCTCTGTGTACTCCGCGCCGAGTTCCATCCGGGCCGCAGCCTTGGCGATCGTCATCATGTCAGTGGCGGGCATCCGGTTGATCAGAATGGTGCCGGGCGTCTGGTTGTCCAACGAGCTATGCACCAGAGCCACGGCCTGATCGATGGTTAACCAGAACCTTGTCATGGTGGGATCAGTGAGCGTCAGCTTGCGGGAGCGGGCTTGATTGCGGAAGAGTGGTATCACGGAGCCTGTCGAGGCCATTACGTTGCCATACCGCACAGTATTGAAGGCTGTACCGCTGTATGTGTTGTACTCTTGGGCCAGCCGTTCCATGATCTTTTTGGTGAAGCCGTAAACGTTCACCGGGCTGCATGCCTTGTCTGTGGAGATCGCCACCACTCGCGTGACGCTGTTCCAGAGGGCTGCGTCGAAGACGTTCCGACTCCCATCGATGTTGATCCTCACGGCCTCACGGACGTTCGTCTCCGCCTGCGGGACATACTTCATGGCCGCCGCGTGGATCACCTGATCGTGGCCGCTCATGGCAGCTTGGAGACGATCGCGGTCGAGGATGTCGCCGATGATGAACTGAACGTCGGGGAACTGGGCGCGAGCGCGGGCGTGCTTGGCTTCGTCCCGCGAGTAGATCGTGACCTCTTCGTGCCTCAGGCTTTCGAGTAGAGCGCGGCCGAGAAAACCAGCGCCCCCGGTGATGAACGTCCGCATGGTGTGTCTCCCTTTTTGCGGCATCTTATCACAGAGGGCGGTGTGTTAGTCGTTGGCTTCCTTCGCTGCCTTGATGCGAGCGTTCCGATCTCGCTGATAGTCTCGATTCTTGACTCGCTGTTCCTTGTGCTTTTTCACGTATTTAAGTCTCGCGTCCGCTTCGCTGGGCAGTACTTCCGCGGCCATGCCAAGATAGGTGCATTCAAAGCTCCCACAATGACAACGACCGTTGGGCATATTCCAGTGAGTCCACGGGTGATACCACATCGACGGGATATCTTCAAAGCTCACCCATGTGCGAATGTCCGGGGGCGTCTGCGGCGTCTTTTTTAGCGTTTGTGGGCGCTGCCTGTCTTCACTGGAATACGCGATCCATTTGATAGGCTTTTTCCACACGTGGCCCGGAACGGTTTCCATCCCGACATACGCCCACGCCACTTTGTCATCATCGTTTCTGTGGACACTGAAGAACCTTTCCAATTCAGGCATCGGGCATCGTCTCAACTTTCACTGGGAACGCGTCTTCCTCTAGGCATTCGGGGCATACGTCGTCGTCGACCTTCCGGCTGAATGGCCTGTTGCACGACGGGCAGTTCCGACCGTTCTCGGTGCCGTCGAAGAACTCTTGGCAGTGTGGGCATTCTCGAAGCTCCACAAGTTGCATGGGGTGGAAGAGGCCATCGCAAGACGGGCAGAGCATGTTGGCCCCCGCTTCCCACTCCGCTTTTTGATCCGCGTTCCTCTTGGCTGACGACTCCGCGGCCTGTTTCATTCGCTCGGTGGACTTGGCCGTCTCGCTTGGCTGCGTGCCTTGGCACTTCCAGCACAGGCGACACGACGTCGCATCCGGTGCCAAGCTGTACGTCTCCACTGCCCATGGCCAGTCTTCCGGCGCGATCGGATCGTTGGGTATCACCAGATAGATCGTGGAGCCTGTCATCGGCTCGTGGCCACACGTGGCGGGATTGGTTCCGAATATCTCCGCCAGCGTTATCATGCTCGCCTCGACTTGTACCAGCCAACCCGGTGGCCGGGGCTGAGAATTCCGGGTAGCTCTGTGGTTCCTATGCGTCGCTTGAACTCGAAGAGATCGATCCCGTCGGTGTTGTTGTTCTTGGTGATCATGCTCCCGACGTGTAGCAGTCCCTTTTCGACTCGGTTCCCCAGCACTGTGCTGGTCTTCATTATCATTACTCTTGGCATTGTGTGTCTCACTTTCCGGGGCCGGTTGCCCGGCCCCGTCTGTTGGGTCTAGCGTTTTCGGGTATGGGTGGCGCATACGTTCTTGCCGTCTGGATGACACCAGCCCTCGGCTCGGCATCGCTTGCCACTCTTCAGGATGGCTTCGCATTGAGGGGAAGTAGGCTTCTTATCAAATCCCTTGAATGTGGTGCGCTTTGCCATGTTGGTGTCTCCCGTCTGTGTTGTTTTCCTTACACTCTTAGTATCTCACGCCACCGGCTCCCGTAGGTTTGCGGAAGGTGTTTGCTTGGTTTGCAATAGGATGGCACGGATCACCCCAATGCAGAGCGCCGCGAATAGCATGTCGAAGACCTGATCGGCCACACTGAGGAAGGCCAGATCAGCCCACGCCCCGGCCAGCAAGAGCGGGGCGATCCATATGTACTTCAATCTCGCCAGACGAAGAGTGTCGCCCACCGTGGGAAGAGTGCTTCCCCCTCATCCTGCGTGATCTTCGCCCCGAGCTTGCAGATGTCTTCGTACCCGTTGCCCGCGTCCCTCGACGCTTCCGTCTCGACGTAGACCGTCCAGTCGCCGACTGCGCCCTCTGTGGCAACGAACTGGCCGTATGGTTGATCACCGATAACTTGCAGCCATGTGCTGGCGTACTTCATCCGCACGCTGATCGTCTCCCTTGCGATGGTCTTGCTCTGGCGGAGCCGTTGGGCGCGATCGCCTTTGACGTGTTTCGGGCCTTCCTTCCTCACGGCATCAATGAAGCTGTCCGTCGGCACCGCCACATTCATGAGTGCCGCGATCCTCACGGCGTCCATGCACTGGCTCCGGGCCTTGGGATCGTTGGCGATCATGAACTCGCTGATCTTGTCGTCCAATATGACCACCTGTAGTGCATCGATCATCGCCTGAGTCGCTTCGCCTTTTTCCTCAATTAGTCCCACGATGTGTCTCCCTTCGTTGGTGTTGGGGGCCGGTTGTCCGGCCCCGTCGTACTTCACGCCGTCAACTCCCTGAACTTAGCGACTATGGCCGCCTGTGCCGTCTCACGCTTCGCCTCAACTGATCGCTCTGCACGCTCTGCCGCGATACGGCAACGTAATGCCTCAATCACCCCGTCGATGACACCGTTATAGGCTTCATCGCCTGCGGTGGCCCGCGCACTGTTGTATTCTCTATACATGGAGCGTCGGACAGAGGCAACCCGGCCCCCTTCACGCTCAAAGCCAGTCCTAGAGCGTTTCAGTGATGCTGCCCGCCCAGCCTCTTGTATGTGGGCTTCGCTGGCTCCCTTCATCAATGGCTTGACTTCATCTATTAGCCCCAACCGCTGCACTGTGAATCGGTCTAGGGCATTCCTCCACTCCCTCGACTTTTCCCCTTCCCGAATCTCAGCCATCACCTTGGTGAATTTCTCAGGCCAGTCCGGGTGATCCTCATAGACTGGGAAGGGTACTGCCTCTTCCGCGGCGCGCTTGGCGTTGGACGCTTCGATCTTCACCATAGTCCAAGCGCGTATGGCCGCCTTTTCCTCATCACTGCCATAGTCCGCGTCGAAATGTTCCCTCAACTCCGCGCCTAATTCTTGTAGCTTCACCAAGTTGCTGTCGATGAATTCCATGGTATGTCTCACTTTCCGGGGCCGGTTTCCCGGCCCCACTCTACTCTGCTAGTTGACTTCTAGGGGTATGCCTTGGGCCTTGTAGATTTCCTGTAGCTTGTAATTGAAGGCGCAATGCCTGCAATCCGCCTTCGGGAACTTAGCCAGATGGAACAGGTCGTGTCGGGCTTGGTTGGTCATCGGTATGCCTCCCTCAATTGATTTGATATATCCAGCATAAAGCAAAAACCCGCTCCCCAAGCGGGGAACGGGTTTGTAAACCGTGTGCGAATTGGCGGCCCAGCACCAGAGGATGTCGCCCCTGTGGTGCTGGGCCGCTTGCTTACCAGTCCGTGAAGTACGACGGGCCAGACCTTGAAGTCTCTCCGCCATTCACGAAGTAAGGATCGTCAGGGAACGGCTGGCGGGTGTGCTGCAACGGCGCGTATCGGACGTTCTGAACACGTCCTGCAAGTTGCGGCGTCCGCATGATGAGCCTTGGCTCGACCTTGCCTTCCCAAAATACGCAGAGGCGTGAGCGCTCCGCCGACCAAATCCATGCCCCGGAGTTGGTCGTCCAGACCTGCCCACCAAGTCGGCCTTGGTTGAGGGCGGTCTGAATCTGATCGTTGTCGTGCTGGAAATACTGCATGAACGTGACCGGAGTCCCGCCCAGCACAGTCAACGGGATCAGGTAGATGTCGGAAGCGAATTCCCCCGCGGGGATCAGAGCGCTGTCGGCGTCCGTCTCTTCCGTGATGCCATCGTCGAAGATGACCGGAATCCTGATTCCATCGATCAGCAAGTGAGGGTTTTGGCGCATCTCATCGCGATCGTTCACCGCGCTGCGAGCGTCCACAACCAACCTGTCGATGTTGATGTTGTGAACCACGTCCTGTTGCGTGAGGTAGGACAGTGGCCAGATCGCCGACAACTCGTAGAAAAGCTCTTCGCGACATACGAAGGCCCACTGAACCGGATTGAGGTTCGACTTGCGGGCGATCGAGCGAACGAACCTATAGAGGTACGTCAGCACGTTGATGATGTCGGGAGTGGCTTCGTCGACTCGGCCGTAGTTGAAATCCTTGATGTCGGAGTCCATCGAGGGACACGCCAACCCGGTTTCAGCGTCGACCTTGCCAGTGCTGATCTGAGTGTTGAATCCCACGAGTTCCTTGTAGCCTTCGCCCGCCGTGTTGTTGGACGGGTTACCAGTCCAAATCTGGCGGGAGATGAGCCGGTTAATGCTCACCCCGAACTCGAAGAGAATCTTCATGATCTCGTTGTTGATGACCTGAGAACCGCCGTCCGGCGTCATCTCAGGATTCCTGAACGGGTCGGTCTGAGCCTCGAACATGTTCATGAGGTTCAGGTTCATGGGATCGGCGTTGTCCCTTTGCTGGCCCAGCCTGTTCAGATAGACCTCACGCGTCTGCCTGCGGTAGCGTCCGAAGACGCTGGTCTGCATGCAGGCTTTCATGAGTCCCGCGGTGGGAACAGGGTCGCAAACTTCCTCGGCCTCTGTGCCGATGTCTGCCTGTACCCCCGTCACTGTCGTGAACAGTGGGTTGGTTTGAACCGACGGGAACTTGGAAAGCGATCCGATGATTCCCGGCTCGATGCCCAGCACTGTCGAGAACACATCCCGGTCGACACCGGGGAAGCTAAATACTCCGCCCGGCCCGTGGGCATATGTGGTCGTTGGCGTGCCTGTCGCGTCGTGCTTCAGACCCATACCCGTTGCGCCGCCGAATGACTTGTCGGACAAGAGCATCTTAACGATGCGCATGCGCTCGGCTTCTGACAGGTTGTCCAGAACTGTGGACGGTGGCATAGCTACCCCCTTTTGAGACTTTGAGACTTGACTAGGTTAAACCTTGGCTTCCTGTGGTGATGGCTGGCCAAAGAATGAATCCATGAACTCCGGCGCGATCGGCCCCTTGGCCACTACCGCTTCACCGTTATTGTCTTCGCCGCTGCCTTCATCGCTGACGTTGCTGGCGTCCTGAGATGCACGGTGGCCCGTGGCGGGCATTGCCTTTGGCGTGAACTGGCCCGCGACCTTTTCGGCGTCGGTGGCCTGTAGTGCCTTCATGCCCTCTTCTAGCGTGCCGAGACGGTTATTCACGATGCTGATCTTGGTGCCGATCTCTTTGAATGCGGTGGACTCGCCGACGGCTTTCACCGCTGCGGCCGCGATCGCTTCAACATCGATGCCGTTGTTGTTGACGATGGTCTTCGCGTTCGATGCATCATCAACCTTTTTGGTTGAGTCGGCGGGGGTGGCGGGAGTAGTGTCCGGCACTATGGCCATGCCGTTTTCGTCTTCGTTGGGGAACTGCGTCGAGTCCTCTTTCCACGCAAGGCCAAGCCCTTCGCAGGCGTTCTTGGCTCCCGTGGTATTGGTCTCTAAATCCTTGACCTTCGACTCGCCCACCATACCGACTAGGTAGGTGCGTCGTTCCTTAGTGAATCCCATGGCCTTGCCCCCTTCGAATAGGACTTCGATTCCAGTCCAGAGATTTGCCGCCCGCTCTACCGGCAGCGTTGAGATTTCATAGTCCCTGTACCAACCAATGATACCATTTTCCTCGTCGCTGTAAAGATACTTGAATCCGTGCGATACGCCAAGCCCCTTAGTGTTTGCAATTTTGATCGCCACATCTTCCATGCCGGGATCGACGGTGCCGGAATACATGAGGAAGCCGTCGGCGTAATCAGCCCAGTCAGCCACGCCCCATCGGGTGCCGGGAGTGTGCCACAACCACGCCTCAGGCATCTGGCCGCCACCGTCAAGATAACTGACGAATTCCTTGTGGGCGCTTTCCTCGAAGATTTCGCCTTCCTTGTCCTTGAACTTATTGGAAGCCCACACGAACCAACGCAGCGAATCATCCTTCATCCGGTAGAGTTGGATTCCATCGTGTGTTCCGATGGTTTCTTTGACTCCGACTGCGGCCTCGGTTTTGACAAGTCCCTTGGCGAAATCCGCGACACTATCGATGATGGCTGCCGGGACGCGCAACATCTTTTCAGATAGGGACGCCTCACCGTCAACGATCATCACTGGGATGGCGTCGACGACTGGTACGTCCTTGGCCTCGAACCGGTTTGAGGTTCCGATCGAGCTGATCGGCTCTGGCCAGTTGGCAACTACAACACAGTTGTCGGGCGATACGAACCACCGGCAGAGTGCGCACGGGCTACCGTCAAGGCCGCCCGCGGGCAAGTATGCCGCATCCTCTTGGCTCACCTGTCGATCGAACACGTCGTAGACTTCCATGAATTTCTCGCCCTCGGCGATCACTGGACGCTGTTCGTCTACCATTGGCCCCCTCTTTCCTACGCGGCAAACCGCTCTGCAATGTCTTCCGCGCGTTTTCTGAAATCATTCTCCATGTTCTTTCGCAGGTCGTCAATGTTGCGCCACGCCGTCGATCTGAAGAGCTTCGCCTGTTGGCCCTTTTTCCCTTGAACAAACTTATTGTACGGCGCGATGTTGTCGTTGGAGCCGACGACCCCGGTGATCTGCGTCTTGGTTGCCGTGACCTTCGAAGACCACGAGCGCTTCAAGGTTCCTGTACGCCGGTACCCTGTCTTCCGCAATGTCTGCGCGGGGTAATTGGCGATAAAGCGCTGCCCCTCTGCTGTCGTACTGACCATCGCGGATTTTAGCTCCCGGCGCAGGCCAGCCGTATCGATGACACGGGCGGTGTTGATCGTCGTTGCCTTGATGACCATTACAACAACCTGATCCCTTGACACATGCAGCGCATGTCAACAATGCCGGTGAGATCGTCCTGAATCACCATTCTGACTCGCTGGTCTTTACCAATCAGCATGTCTTGACCTGATTCCGCTACCGTAAACCTAATCCTCACAAAATCGATCCCTGTACCGATGTCGAGTACAGTATCTATGCCCGTCATATAATTGAAGTCAGAGTTCTTTGTGATCGGCACCCCCGCCGTGAAATCCACTTGAACCACATCGTTTTCATCCACGACCTCAAGTAAGCACCCGTTAGTTAATTCGGCGATTCCCCCAAATTTCTCAGAGGTGGGTTTGCTGGAAAAGATGCCAATTGCGAACCTATTCAATAGCCACTCCGTACCGAGTGAAACTTCGTAGATCGACGGATCAACAAGACTGGCAACGGGATTCATGTTAAATGATTCCGCGGCCACCGGCCCACTACGATAGCGCATGTAGTTGTAAAAAATATCGCCCGGCATCAACCCGTGGTCAATCTGGATGGCTTCCACCACGTATCTCGGAACTCCAAACGTTGGGCCTGTTGTCATGGCTTCCCCCTATCCGCCGATCACGTTGCCGCTATCGCCCACTGGTAGACGGGCGCAGCGACAGCCAATATGGGTGTCGCGCACTGGCCTTGGCCCCGCGTCTACCGGGAAGCGCTTGCCATTCAAATCGGTGCAAATCTCATCCACCTGAGGGTCTTCCGATGTCTGCCATTCCTCTTCCTTGATCCCAGCGGCCTTGTGCGCCAAGTTGTTGCCCTGATCAAAGATGACAGTCACTTCATTGGCGGCGATCAGTTCGGCGCGTGTGTTTCCGAATAGCGGTTTGATTTGGTTCACGAGATCGGGCAGACCGCGAGTGCCGAGCCCTGATTCTTGCCACGTGGTGATCGCGTTCTGAAGCGACTTGCGAGTGGACTGTTCGAGTTGTTCCCACCATACGTTCGTGTAATGCTCTGAGTACGCCAAAACCTCTTCGTTAACCAGCGCCATATTCACATCGAGGCCGATCTCGACATTCAGTACGGCCGCGTCCTGCGCTACCTTTTGGGCGAACGGCTGGCCGATGTCTTCCACTCGTTTTTGGAATGCACCCCAAAACGCGCCATCGAGGAAGACCTCATCGGGGTCGGCTTTGGTGCCGAGCCTGAAGCGCCTGATCCCCTTGGTGCCGATCCTCTTTTCGAAGTCGTCGAGGGTGTCTTCGAGCGCCCGCAACACGAGTACTCGAAATTCTTCCTCTTGTTCGATCCGTTGCTCTTCGCCAAATTCCGGCAGTGATTCGAAGGCTTCAGGTTCCTTATTACCCCAATAGGGGTCGGTCATGGCCTTGTTCTCGATCGGCTCATCGTCTTGGGCCACGACCTCGGTTGTCACATCCCTCGCGATCTCTCGCTGTCGATCCTGATCGGCGATCTCCGCCGTGGCTAACATCTCCGCCAGCACCAGATCGAAGACCTCTTCCGATATGTAGCCCTTGTCCAAGAGCATCTGAGTTCCGGCCCGTGGGGTTAGCGCTCCCGACTCGATGTTCTTTTTGATGGCGTCAGATTCCTTGTCGAAGAGGTTGGCCTGCGCCTGATCTTCGAGGGTGTCTTGTTCGTCATATTCGAACTTCACGTTCTTGGGAATCAGTCCATGGAAGTTGAAGCGGTATTCCATCATTTGCATGAACGCGCCCGGCCCTTTGCCGCGGCTCTTTTCGTGCAAGATCACCGATTGACTAGATGAGCCAAGGCCGCCGCCGGGAAGTGGAGCCAAGTCCTGGTAGTCAGCACCGAAGCCCAGCGCCAATTGGTTAATGTACCACTTCATGGCGATCTCGATGTCGAAGCCGTCGGGCAGCGACTTCAGGTCGATCGCTTCGATGCTGACCGGCGACGAAGGATCAACGCCAGCCACGATCAGCGGAATGATGTATGTGGTCATTCCGCGGGCAGCCTGATTCGCCTGATGCTGAACCATGGCGTCCGTGATCTCGCGTTGGCCAATCGAGTTCGTGATATAGATCGCGTTGGGGTTGGAGCCGCTGATCTTTTCCCGCTGGTACACCCCGATATCTCTGAGGATTTGCGCGGCCCTCAGCACCCGCGAGACGGCGCACAATTGGACGTTGTACATGGTTTCCACAGGCGACGGGAATTCTTCCAGCGTCGTGACTTGGTACCACTTCATGTCGTGAACGCGGCCCTTCGTATCCCGATACAACACCGGTGTGTCGAGGTTGCCCGTCCGGGTGCAACGTTCGGCGTCGAGATGAGCGATGTTGATCACCGGGCTGTCTGGTGCGTTGGTCTGCCTGATGATCTCCATGAACGCGCCGTTGTCCTGGGTGAACATATCGGTTGAGACTTTGGAGATCAGGGAGCGCCAGCCCCTACCGAGGTCTGACATATGCAGGATATCTTGGACGATCTCGACGACCGGTTCCGGCCCCGTGAGCTTCCACGCGAAGGTAGTGTTCCTCAGGCTCATTGCGTAGACGGTCGAGGCAAGGATCGGCTCTGTTGGCCAGAACTTACGGAGCGCGATGTCGCGCTGCTTGACGTTAGCTTGGCTACCGCCCCATGCGGGCAGCGTGTCAGCTATCGACGCCAGATTGAAGACGATCGAACTCTCAAAACCGACCGTTCCCTCTGTGGCTTTTGGCTCTTCCTGAACCGACTTACGGACTATTCCATCTACTGCATTTGTCATCTAGCTCACCGATACCAAGCCATCCTTCACAACGCTGACGACAGGAAATCCGCTATCGTCATCCAACTGAGACATCTCCACCGCGATTCCGCACGGGCCAATCCCTGTGGCTTGCACCCTGAGGGTGGCCAACAGTATGTTTGTCTGTGCCCCCTGGATGCTCTGTGCGAGATCAACACCCGCTACGGTTACCAATGTAGGCCCGTTCACGGGATCGGGATTGTGAGTTGCCAAGGCAAAGACTGGCGGGAAGACAACGTCCACAAATTTGCAATTCCGCCCGGTCATGCTGGCGCTGAAATTAAAGCCTGCAAGACCGTTGAACGTGCGTGACATTCGAACTTCCACGTCGATTGTATTCCCAACGCGGGCACGCAATTGAGACAACGTGATCTCGACTGCCCCCACTACGGGATCGCGCCCTTTCATATGACGGATCAATTGCAACAGTGGATCACGTAGTGGGTTGGCGTTTGTCTCCGCCAACACTGCGCTTTCAGCCGACACAAGGTCTTCATTGACAAGCCGCGCATCAACTTCGCTCGATGCGATGTCGGTTTGGAATGACTGAATTATTCCGCCAGACGCGTCGCGCTCTACCCAGTTGCGTTTCTTCGCGGAGTAGTCGTTAGTCCGATCCCAACTACCACCGGGAAAGATCCGTCTCTCAGTGGCTTCGCCCGGCTTGTCCAGTGCGTTGAATTTCCCATCCCTCAGGTATTCATCGCTTGGCGCGATTAACTGGAATATCTTTCCATCGTTGGTGATTTTTACACCATCCGGCGTCTGTACGGACGTAAACCCCGGTGGAATAATTGGGGTGACCATATTGTATTCCCTTCAATCCACGGTGTATTTACCGGACAACCCTCATTAGTGTAATGCGTGTTCCCGCAATCCAACCGGCTCCGGCTGTCAACACACTTATGCTGATTATATTGTCGGTGGTGTTAAGCCAATCAGATGAAACGATCCTCAAGGCAATGCCGCCGGTACGAGTTCCACCCCCCTGACTTATTGTGCGTCGATTACCGCCTATGACTTTCGCGCTAATGAATGCTTCAGCGCTGTGCTTTTCGTTGATCCTGCTTTCGGTCAATACGTGGTAGGTGACCGTCGACCGCGAAGAGGTTAATAAAGCTCCGTCTGCCGCCACTCGTTCTTGTTCATAATTGGCACCACTGTCGCCATTGAAGCGAAGAGCTATATCCGCGGCCCCCCCTGCGTCGGATAGACCGCTCACAAATACCTTGTATTGCTCATCTGTGTTCCCGTCCAGTCCCGTGAAGTCCACTTGCGTAGTGCCATCGACCGCCACCACTGTGTCACCTATTATCTCCCATGCTCCGCCTACGGAGTCGTCGGGGTCTGTCCTGACAATAGTTTGGCCGAACGCTGGTTTGTTCATTACGCCACCTTCCGAACGATAACTTGACCTGTTAGCGGTGGTGGTGTGGGGCGCACGATGAGAACGATACGTTGCCCGAATCGAGGATTTGCCATATCGCCCCCCTTGATTGTGATCCCCAACGCCGGGCGTTAACCCGACGCCGGGGTGAGACACACCGCCGATACACCAACAACCGACGTTGCACTTCAATGATACTGGGAAGTGGGGGAAATGGAAATCCCCCCGATGTGGCGTCGAGGGGATTCCGGGTTGCCCGACGATGGCCGGACACGATTCATGGCGAACACAATGATACCAGACAGCACGGGCCGCGTCCGCTGTTTGACAGCAAAAGGGGCCAAATCAGATCGCCGCTGCCAGACGATGAATTCAGCCCCTTTGCATCCCCCGCGGGATCATATCACGACGACCGGCGCTTGTGCCATGCCTTTGTGATCACCTTGTGACAAGGGATGCAGAGCGTTCGAATGTTGGAGCGCAGGAACTCCGGCCCACCGTCTGCCAGCGGCACGATGTGGTCGGCGTGAAGCTCGGCTTCGCCTGGGTGTGCCGCCTCATAACCGCAGCGCCTACACGTCCAGTCGTCTTCCTTGAAGATGTCCAGCCGGAAGTTCACCCAGTGCCGGAGCCGCCAATAGCGGAAGGAATGATCTTCACAACAGAACCGAGTCTTCCGGCCCGTGAGGTCAGCCCGGCACCACCGGCAGCGCTTGTCGCTGTTGTCGTAGTAGGCCGCCGGGGGCGGGTTGTACCCACGCCGCGGCGTTGCTAACGCGGCCAATGCTTGAATGTTGCTCTGTACTGGTCAGCCTTCCCACAGACCGACGCGCAGTTCTGGCAAATCTCACGCCACACACTCAGCATCCGGTCTTCATCGTGCTGCGTCATGAACTCAGTCAGAGCATACCACGGCACGTCTGGCCACACCCGCTTCGAGTGAGTGATGAGCGCGACGATCAGTTCGTCGACCGCGGGCCTCGACTTGAACCGCATGAATGGAGCCGGTGCGCCCTCGATGTCCAAGATCAAATGGAGTTGTGTCGGATCGCCGCTGCCATCGTTGGACTCGTGGAACTCGACGACATCGATCTTCTCGATCGCGAAGAACTGCATCCCGGCCACTGGTCTAACGTCCATGGTCGCCCTCTGGCAGTGCCAACAGGAAGCCCTCATCGACCATCTTTTCGTACAGGCTCCGGCTCCCGTTGTCGACTTCCAAGAACGGCAGCATGATTTGGTCAATGGTGACCATCCCCGTCTCGATCAAGGCGAGTTGG
>SDBT01008942.1_pt1 | contig 16291 bp, 22 predicted proteins | sample 2277101 | NCBI WGS metagenome assembly SDBT01 (sample SAMN10404973, study PRJNA504765) | marine sediment metagenome | isolation source: marine sediment core GS10_PC15, 103 cmbsf | place: Arctic Ocean: Southern Knipovich Ridge | collected 2010 | reverse complement strand
TCCACCACTATCTGCATCTGCAGCACACAACACTGTACCGTTAGGTTGAATTCCAATCACTAAGTTTCCAGCAGAACAATCAGTAGCAGTTAAGTTTTCAAATCTCCCAGTTTCATTAGTGTCTGTTCCACTAATCCCCGTTAGTAAACTACCATCCCCAATATAAAACGAAGCAGTTATATTCTGGGTTGTGTTTATAGTTTCAACAAATATCTCTCCGTCTTTATTCCAATAAAACTCTTCTGCGGAAGCTATCTGAACCTTGTCCTCTATTGGAGGGGTGGCCAGACTATTTCTAGTTCTATTTATTCTTATAAGGAATTCTGAACCTGCCCCCTGTGCCCATGAAGGAATATCTGAGTCAAGCCAAAGAATAACTCCGGTATTTCTCATCCCCCCTGTACCATCTGCTGGACTAAATTCTGCCCATTCACCTGACCCTGTTGAGTACCAAAATTGAGGAGCGATACCTGCTCCGCTTGCAGGTGTGTCTAATATAAATTCTATCTCTTCAAACTTTACAGCATTGCCGATGGTAACTGTTTCATCATCTTCTGCGAATATTGTAACATCTGTAGCTGTAGAAATAAAGGCTGCTAACACGTCTGAGGTATTATTTAGTGCGGAGTCCATATCCCCAAAAATTCCAGATAATTGTTCAATAGGATCAACTTGAACTCCTACTTCTAAACCAATAACTGAGGCTCCGCCTTCGGTTGTTACAACCCCAATCCCAATTATCTCTCCTCCTGTGGCACTAAATTGATCTACATTTATAAGTATTACTTCTTCATCATCTCCTGCACCGATAGCCCCAACGATATAGTCAATAAATATCGCTTTTACATCCGCAAAAATACCTGTGTTTACTTCGAGTTCTAAAGCATGTTCATCATTAGAAGAAGCAGTATGTATTAAATCTGCAGAGCCAGTTAAAGTAACAGTATCAAGTCCATTAGAAGGCCCGCCAATACCAAGGAACCCGAAGACATCCATTAGCAAATTAGTGAACCCGCTAGAATTTGTTATATTAATTGCCTCAAAGGTGACACTATTGGTTGTATTCAAATCTTGGTCGAAGATATTCCCACCCGCACTATTTGCATCGGCCGCACAAAGAACAGTACCATTTGGTTGAACTCCTATTACTAATTCTCCTGCAGTACAATCGGTCGAGGTTAGAATATCAAATCTTCCAGTTTCATTTGAATCCGATCCATTTGAAGCAAGAGTCGCCGAACTTATACAGGTGCCATTACCTAGAAGAACTTCATCTCCTGAACAGATACTAGAAGCGTTACCATCAGCCCCAGCGCCTGTGTTAACATTAATTGTAAAGGGCTCGCGCAGGTCAATAACTTCATTTAAAGCAGAGGCGGAACTGGAACTAAATAATACAAAACAAAAAATAAAGAAAAAGAGCATAGTTTTTTTATCTATCATACTACGTAATTGAAGATAATTATATTTAAATAACTTTCCGTTGGCATCAAAATTAAACCAACGCTCTAGTTTCAAATTTTGTCCTAGACTTGGAGATATTCCCAGTTAATTTTCCTCGGCCACGAGTAATCCTCTTGCCCAGTTTTTTCCTGCCTCGAGTAATCCTTCTGCCAAGTTTTTTCCTACCACGAGTGATCTTGGATCCTAATTTTCCCATTTAATTCCACCTCCCTTGCAATTATAATTAACCATATACCCTCCGAAATAACTTCTCGAGGTTCCTTGGGGAACGAGGATCCGAATCGATAGAGCTTCTACGACTGCCGCCTCTCTTAAAGATAGGTCGTTGCTTCTTCTTCTTTCTTGCCACATTATTTAATCCTCGTTACTGAAACTCTTGCTTTTCCACCCTTTACTCTAAACACGCTCGCCTTAAATCCCTTGCTACGCGCTCGAGCTGCTTGCTTCTTTCCAGTGGTCATGTTCTTTGTCATGTGTACTGCCATTATTATTTATTTCCTCCTTGTGATTGTTATTCGTGATTGAATATGAAGGAGACGGATTGTCGCCCGTCTCCGTTTAGCGTGACTGATTTATAGAGTGTCACGCGACTCCATTAAACTTAAGATAGTCTAGAGAGAACCTTGCGTATCACCGCTGAACTTATTAACTACAACAATAACGGCCCCAATTATCAATATGATAATTACGACTGATAGTAATGTCAACCAGGTACTTACATTCGTGAAGAATGTTACTAAACCCGACGTAGTCGCGTTTGTTATTAGTCCTGCGTCTCCTTGTGTGTTATAGGTATAGTTCAGAGTTGTCGTATTCCAAGTCTCTGCGGTGGCATTAGTCAGCACTCCGGCACTACTTAAAGTATAGTTTCCAGAGGTGATTAATATACCGCTTGTACTATTGATTGCGGTTACAATTATTGGATTAGTGAATCCTAAAACACCCGCGTCTGTTAAAGTATAACCTGTGCTATTTATAAAAGCACCAGTTTCAACTGTCACAGTATTCAACTCAGTCAATGCTGTACTGTCCCTTAGGGAATCAAGTACAATAATTGTCAATACACCGATGATGACTAGAGATAGTAATCCTATAATAAAGGCTTGAGCCGTTGATAAACCCATTACTCCCCTTTTGTTAATCTTGTTCATTTTGATAACTTAGAGAGAACCCTGGGTATCTCCGCTAAATTTATTAACTACAACTATAACGGCTGCAATTATCAAAATTATCACGACGACAGACAATAATGTTAACCATGTCCCAGTATTAGTAAAGAATGTTACTAAACCGGCAGAGGTGTTTGAAATTATATCATTAGTTGCATTAGCACCTACACTTGATGCAGGTAATACGCTTGTATCATTCAGCGAATTAAGTACAATTATGGTAAGGACACCAATTATAACTAAGGACAATAATCCAATAACAAAGGCTTGCGCAGTGGATAGACCCATTACTCCTCGTTTATCTCTCGTTATTTTCCTCATCGGTTTATAGGCTTCCACCTGCACCTGGCCCGCTGAACTTGTTAACTACAACAATAACTGCAGCAATTATTAGAATAATAACTACAACTGATAGTAATGTCAACCAGGTTCCAGTATTAGTAAAGAATGTTACTAAGCCTGCGGATGCATTATTAACAATGTTCGTAGTGTCTGTTGTTGAGACAGACGTTGAGTTCAAAGAGTTAAGAACAATGATGGTAAGAACACCAATGATTACAAGAGAAAGAAGTCCGACAACAAAAGCTTGTGCCGTGGATAAACCCATTACTCCCCTTTTATCTTTATGTTTCATTAGAGATTTCATCTTAAAGCAACCTCCTTACACGTGTTATCATATAACCATTCAATACGTTTATTTATTATAAATGAATGTAAACGGCGTATACGTTTATCGAGGGTTACTGGGGGATTTCTTGTGATATTGTGCTTTCAAATGAGTCTTGCCCTGCTAAAGTAGCTCCAGGCTTACCCCGTATTCTAGATTTTGCTCTAGCCTTCGCTTGCGCTCTCGCTTCAGCACGGTTAATCGCTTTAGATATTGCGGATGCACTTCTTTTAGCCGCCGTCGCGCCTCTAGCGATTGCTTTACCAACTCTTATTGTTCCAGCAAACTTCCTCCTTCGGCGAAGAGACTTTATTTCTTTCTTCAATTTTCTTCGCTCTACTCCAATCTCTCTAAGCTCTTGTAAAGCAGCAGTCTTGTTTTTCTCCTTCCTTAATTCATTTTTTAGTTCTGTTAATGTTGCCATTTTTATCCTCCTTACACTGGGTTCTTTGATCCAAAGAATAGGAACAATGAAGCCAGTATTGAAATCATTAGTGTTATAATAACGGTGCTCTGATTAATAAAGTTTGGTATTAATGACATAAAGAAAGCCACGATGGTTGTCAGATAAGACGCTGCGGCAAAGGAGGCCGTCGCACTACTACTTCCAACTCTCTTTGATGCAAAGAAACTACCTAAGAAAACAATCAAGAATAGACTGAACAAAACCATCGGCACAAACATTGGAACTATCTCTGAGGTGTACTGGAATAATGTATGTATTCCTTCGCTTGAATTTACAATGTCGTTTACTTCTGGATATGCCATTTTAACTTCCTGCCCGGTATGCCCTCCATGAAGCGAATACTATTGAGATTCCAAGTATTGCCATGATTGTTGCCAGTGCAACAGGAGGCACGTTCAATACATCTCCTAGTGTCCCAAACATTAAATTAGCCATCGCCGAAAGCGTCCCTCCAACTGCGGTTCCAACTCCCTTTATCGACGTTATAATTAGATTATCACTATCAGCTTTTATCTCATCCCTTTCAAAAGTAACTCTTGATTCATTCGCTGTGTCATAGGCGGCAAACAGTTGAACATTCGTGTCCTGGAAAGTAGAATTAATTCTAGGGTCCTCTAAGATAGATTGATTTGCATTATTATCAATGGCCAAGTTTGCTCCGAAGTTAACCATAGCTACAAAGAATAATCCTACTAGCACGAAGGAGATTACCATTTCTTTAAGTCCCATTAAGTTTCACCCCCCCGTATCATTCGCCACACTAAAATACTGCCGGCGATAATTAACCACATGATTGATGAAGTAACTCCAAAGAGACTGCCTCCGGTAAATAGAAGTAAGGATCCTGCAGTTATAACTCCTATCATGGCTCCAATCACAATACCAATGGGGGAAGTGATAAACATTAAAGGTAAGGTAATTATTAATATTAGGGCCATGATTATCCCATTTGCTCCAAATTCCGGCGCGCCGTCGTTAAGATTGTAGAAATTACTACTAATCAATGAGCCATCCTTGAATATCTGAGATTGGACCGTAACATTCCCAAAGGACTCTGGCACTAGACATGTTAGAGATCCTGAGGAACTTAGTAGCGTGTCGCTACAAACCGTGGTGTTTCCGAATCTATCAAATCTTGTTGTGTTTATAAACATCAAAGCGTTACTACCATCTGCAGTTGTGAACGTAACGGTTATCGTTCTAGTTGGCCTATCAAATACTTCTGAAAATGTAAGGCCGCCTACGGTCTCAAAATCTGTTAGCTCGGTGGAACCAGAGAATAGATTCAAGAAAATATTACACTCTTTAGTAACTTGGTTCTGACAAGTAGCAACTACATTATTAAACGTCGCAAGAACTATCCCCCCCTTAGAAATTATAAAAGTGTATATCTCTGTGCTCTGTACTAAACTAATAGAGGCTTGTCCAGATGGATCGGTCACTGGAACTTCGACACTTCTAAATACCCCATCGGCTACATACTTCCTCGTGACATCAACTATTGCACCCTCTAGAGGTAAGAAATTTGTGTCTTTGACAGTGATTACAAAAGTCTCCGCCCGGGAGGTTAGTAGATTCAACAGAGGGATTACTTGGGGTACACTTGTGTTGGTTAGATTAAATGATTGAATATTATGAAATTCTGTGGCATAATCATCCTGGCTGTATTGTGTCTGCACATCCATTGTAAATGTGGAGTTCCCGAGTTGCGATTCTAAACAAACTAAGGCTTGATTGGTTTCATTATAATCTTGAGAGAGTTTTATACTTGCTGTGGTTGAACCAACCGCAAATATATCCACATCTATTTTAATACTCGCATTATTTGGAACAGTCGATAGAGCTTGGGTGTCCTCATCTCTTAAGGTATAATTAAGAATTAAGAAAGAGAACGACGAACAATCATCTATCAATAGGGGATTAACTGTTTGATTATTAAATGTTGAATTGAAATTAGTTGTGTTTGAAGAATCTGTTAGAGCAATCTCCCAGTGGAATGATTTATTAATTGCGGCTGCCACAGCTGGAATTGTAACTGTGGCTGTAAAGACTCTATCGTTGCCAAAGCTTGAGGAAGATGCACTAAATGATGTATCATTATAAATAAGGTTTGCCGTCGCTGAGTATCTGTTTGGATCAAAACTTACATTAAGTGTGAAGACTTCAACAGATAAAGATGTTGTTGAGTTTGAGAATGTTTGTGAGTTTTCTATTAAACCAAGATTATTAAACTCTAAGAAAGAATAGTTCAAAGGCCCTGCGGTATCTGATCTAAACAAGAAGGGGATTAGATAATTGCTACCAACAAGAAATGTTGAATTAAGATGTCTGTTAATTGTTGAAGCTAAATTGCTAGTTCTTACTGTTACATTTGAAGTTCCGTTTACTCCAATATTAAGTCCATTAAACGTGTCCCCTATTGTTAGAGAAACATTACCAAAACCTGCAAAAAATAGTCCACCACCCCCATTATACAATTCATCTATCTCAGAATCAGAGAGTGTCCTATTCCAAAATGCCATCTCATCAATATTTACACTAACATTGTTATCTCCCGCACCATGAAGTTCTAAGGAAATCCCCAGTGGTGCTGGTTCAGTGTTTAATGTTACATTATGGCCTGCGGCTTCTACACCATCGATAAACCAAGTAACTCCTGTTCCGTTATAAGTAATTACGTGATTATGGAGCGCAGTATCATTGGTTCCAAAAGAAAATTCATTCCCTGCACCCCCCCCTTGGAAATGCCATTCTCCTCCCGTAACGCCCATATTAAATAATTTTGGAACCCCTACACCCCCAGCACTAATAATCTTAAAAAAATTCGCTTGTGATGGAATATCATTAAACTGCCCCCAAAAACTTATAGTTCTATTTGTATTTCCCGAAATAGGATAATTTCCAGCAGTTGCTGCATAAGCATTAACACTAAGGTTTAACTTATTATTTTTCTTTCCTGCAATAAAACTACCTCCAAAATTAGTAAAATTAAATCCACCAACAGAATCATTTACATTGTTATCAAAATTCCAGTAACTTACCAACCCATTTGTTATAAATGCTTGGTTTGCCCCACTTAAATTCAGGAAACCATTAGTTAAAAAACTAACAGTGGATGGGACACTAAGGTATCTAGTAAAGTTAGAGTCGGCTGTAAAATCTAACCTCTCACTTATTAATGAATTATTAAAAGTCGTGTTGCTCCATATCAAAGCCGAAGCACTAGCCATCATCATCAAAAATAAGAAAGCGAAAGAGGCAAACAATAATAACTTCTTCATACTACCCCTCCTACATCTGAGTCCCTTTGGATATTCACAAACAAGAACACTGCACCTGTCAAAGAGATTATAACGCTCCAGAGTGGGAGATTTAATAGTATAAAATTACTTGCTCTGAACCCGAGGAGAGTTGTCCCCAAAAGTTCGCCCGCAAGAAGTCCCTCGTAGATATTACTCACTATCGCGCTTAAGATTACCGCTGAGATAGTTATGAAAATATAGAGTATAAAGAACACTGGATTTCCTTTGACTAAGAAATTACTTATGTATATATTTAACATCAATCCAATAATTATTGAGAAAGAAAGGAGATGTAGTCCTGGGGCCAAGGCATCATTAACTGGAACCGCAATCTGTTGCGCTGCTCCAGATACATTAACTCCATTGTTCGTAGGGACAGCCACCAAGGCCTCAGTTACAATTCCGTTCATGAAGACCCAGGCACCTAAGAAAACTACAGTGATAAAACCGATAATAATCCATATAAATATATCAATTAGAGAGCCCTTTTTATTCATAATTTTACTCATCGACTTAATCATCATCCATCCTCCTTGTTTCAAGTGCTTTTTTCATGTCCGGAAATAGTTCCCATCTTAACATAGCGCGAGTTATCCTGCGTGTGCTTTTGTCTTTTTTGTCTAGCCCAAGCTTTCTTCTAGCTTGGATTATGTTCGAGAGCTCTTCTTTAAAGGCAGGGTCTACTCTCATATTCTCATCCTTTAGTTCTTTGTTAGTCATCTTTGTATTGGAACTCCCCGTATGATAGCTTTCTGAATCTTCTGATCCGAAAGAATATTGATTATTAGAAAGGCAAAAGTAACAATAACCCCTGGTGCTATTCCAACTAGAAGGACTAAGTAAGATATTCTAAAGAACTGCCCGGCCCCCTGAAGCAATAAGAAGGAAGAAGCCATGTCATTACCTATGGAAAAGATGAACAAAAGTATCAAATAACTGATGAAAAACATCAAAACTTTAAGGTATTTATACCCGGAGATTCCAACTATTTTATGCTCTTCGTTGCGGTGGTCTTTCCATTCCACCCTTAGGAAAGCCCAAGTAGATAATATAAATGCGAATATTGACGCGAAGAACACGGCTGCATAGACTAATCCAGAAGAGGTTCTTAGTATTGTTCCAGTCCTAGTGACTTCAAACTCGCCGCACACAGTGTCATTTATTCCGTTGAAGGTGGCTGTTACACACTCCTTGAACACCCCCACCTCGCTTATATTCCCTGAGTCCATGGTGAACTTATAGGTCTGTGACGCGGCATCAAAAGCCATTGGTTCAAAGTTAATTAGGACGGCATTGTCTGGGTCTGTGACTGTTAGGTTGACTTCTATTCCTGAATTAGGGCGCCCATTAAATCTAATTGTTTCAACAAATGTTATGTTCTCACCGAAGGTAAACGTCTCTATCTCTTGCTCTACAGCTTGAGAGGAAACCAAGGGAAGCAATGCTACAAAGAGCAATGAGCACAGCAATAGTATTATCTTCTTCCCCATGATGTTGGTCTGAACATTGAAAATTTCCCTTGCTGTGTCGCTTGGGGCGCGTGCCCCATTTGACTCTGGGCAAAACCGCCAAGCGGTTCAGTCTGAGTAACTGTCCGGGCTGTTCTCAAAGACTCTCTCTCACCTCCATTCAATGCTCTATAATATGCGGCCTCTACTGTGTTAACAATATTCATTACAATCATAGGATAGTGTTTAATCTTTTCTTTATTATCTAACCCCATCTTTTCATAGTTATTAAATATGAAATCTGTCAGATAATTTCCTAGCTGGTGCATCCTTACATTGATCTGGTCCTCAGAGAAATTAGATAAGATAATGTTCTTATTTAAATACCAACTAAGAAGGATCAAGATTTCATTCACCCCTGCTTCATTAAATAACTGGTTCTCTGGTTCTGGGTCAGCGTAGTATTCATCGCCATTTTTATCTACTTTAGGGACGTGTTTTCTTAGCAGATGTTCTATCCTAGTTAGTTCCTCTTTGATACTTAACTGCCACTTAATTAGGTTCTCATTATCTACTGGATCAAAGATAGTGCTAGCGTACTGCTGCTGAATGTCTTGAGTCTGTTGAGCTTTTAAATCAAGTTCGTTCTCTAGTTTTTCAATGTATTGTACTGTGTCCATTTTAGTCTAATATCACCGGTATCTTTCGCAAGCCTAAGCCTACCGTCGGTGATCGTGCTTGCTTCTCTAAATCCTTTAGAGAAACTTCTTGTGTTAATTCAAGTGCGCTTGCTGTGAATCCTGGTACGAAGAGAATGGATTCGTCACCAAGACGCCTAATTCTTTTATCTTTTCTTCTCTTCTTTTGAGTCGTGAATAAGAAAAGGGGTTTTAGTTTTGGCCTCTTTGGAATAAAGGGGATTCTAGGGACCCTTGGGGGTTTCGGAATCTTTACAACAGATTTTTGAAGTTGCTTTAATAGTGATTTCTGAAGAGTTTTCTGCAATGTCTTTTCAACATTATTTAACCTGGAAATATTTCTACTTAAATTTTTAGATATACTTTTGTTTAAATTCTTAGATAGATTCTTCTGTTGGTTTTTATTTGTTGTTCTGGTCAAAGTAGATAACTCAAAATTGGATCTTGAGAGGTCCCTCTCTAGGTTTGTGCTCAGACTTACAAGATTAGATCTACTTGCAGCCCTCTTCTGTGGAATGGTTAAGAAACCACTAATTTCATCAGTCAATTCAAATGTTCCCTGGCCAGCAAATTGGCCCCTCAATGCTCCACCCCCACCCACCATTCTAGGGAGCTCTCTTGCTTCTAATTCAGTAATTCCTGCTTTGGATAATATATTCTTTATTGAAGGAGATCTTGATTTTATTCGGCCGGCATTTCTAAAAGCAATAGCCCCCGTTTGAGATCTAATTGTTTCAAGTGAAAGGTCCTTTAGCCTTAACTCTTGTTTCGTTTTAACAGACTTTTTCTTTGCAGGAAATCTTGTGCCCACTGGTTCTCTTGATATTCCTGGCACTTCAAATTCAAAACGTCGGACGCGACCCTTCAACCTAGATACTTTCTTAGGTCTGGCTGTTCTTGGAAAAGTTGTATCTAATATTGCAAACTCTTCTGTTAAAACCTCGGCTTCTTTCAAACCAAACTCTCTATCAAACTTAGTTTTTGATACTGGCCTCTGGATTGAAGTTATCTTCGCCCGCCTTATTCTTCGGCCAGCAGGGATTCCAACTAAATCTTTCCTAGTTATCTTGAATAAGTCCGTAGTAACAATGTCTGCGGAGCCTAGCTTTGTTCCTTTAGCAAATCCTTTTAGCTCTCTTGTTATTTCCAATCCTTTCGATAGGCCGGTTGTCTTCTGCAATTCTTCGAGTGACCGAAGGGTAAATTTATCTAACTTGGTTGGGTCTATCTTTGTTAATTCTCTGACCAAAGGATCGCTACGGCCTTCCAGTCGGGAGATAATAGTTGGTTCAATCCTCTTAGTTGTTCCTTTTACAGTTGCAACCTCAACTATCCGCCCGCCTTTTCTAAGTGGTCTGACAATAGTTCCTTTAGTTACAAGGAAGGGTTCACTAATTGATGCTGCGAAGGCTGCGTTTTCTATTGTATCAATCCTACCTTTTGGAAACAAAGTTTTTAGGTCTTCAAAAGATCCCCTTGCCAGTTGAGATTCATCCAGAAGAATCAATCCAACCCGTCTAGTTGGTGAAACAAAGGCTTGACGAGCAGGCCGCGCTGACTTAACTATTGTCTGAGCTAGCTGTCCAGATTTTTCACCTTGCCGAATATCAAGAGACAATGTTTCTGCAAAAGATTGAACCTCCGGTTTAGCACCTTTCACAACTAGAGGTTCTCTACCCTTTCTTACCCCCCCCACTACTGCCCCCGCACCCAACAACCCAGCAGAGAATCCAGCCTCTAAACCCTCCGCAATACGAATATCTAAATCTTCAGTTGGGTCAAATGCTGTTGCCCCCCCAGTGATTGCCTTTGTTCCTAATCTTGTTACTGCAACTTGAGGCACAGCAAAACTACCAATGTCAAATATGGTTTCTATTCTTTCCCTGCCTTTTGTTTTCTCTTTTGGTGGTGGTCCTTCAAGGAGGATGCTCTCAGTTAATGCTCCAACCCCCTCTCCAATTTTTCTAACCCCGACTGCTGGCGCAGTTAATATATCTGAAATAGAGATTGCATCTTTTTCTCCAATCACAACCCGATCCTTTTCTACATCAAAAGCCCGTGTACTAAATCTTTTCTTCTTTAGGAATTCAACAATGGGCCCTCTCTTTCTACCTAGTCTTACCGTCTCTATCTGCTTTAACCTATTCTCCTGAACCTTGAGAAACTTTTCTTCTGCTGCTAGTTTATTTGATTCAGCTGTTGCACGATCAAACTCCCCCTCAGATAATTCTCGATTACCAAACCTACTATTAAATGATTCAATTCTAGAGTTAAAATCTCCAACTCTTGTTTGCAAAAAGTCAGTAATTCCTTTTGCCTCTGTGGCTTCTTTTACCACATCTACCCCAAACGCTTTTTTCTTTGCCCTGTCAATCGTTAATTTTAGTCTATCATTAAATCTCCCTATAATTGATTGTTTTATTAATTGTTTCTCCCTAACCAATGAAGGTCTCGGTGCAGGAGTTTGTAGTATCTCTGCATCTAATGTCATTAACTCTTGGGTGGCGGTCTTTGGTTCTGGTGGAACTTCAAAAGCATCCGCCCCTCTTCCAGCAAGAAATCTTTCAGTCTGTAATCTAGTTAGTCCACCACCTAACCTTGCAGCCTCTTGCCTTAATGCTTCAGCCCTAACCACATCAATCCCCGCTTCAAATTGGAGAAGAGATGAAGCTGTTGGAATTCCTTTAGCTTGAAGTCTTCTCTCTGCAGCAGTTCCTGGCTTTACTCTACTGGCAGCTCTTCTTCTTCTGGCCGCCGCTTGGAATGGAATTAAATCAAAGGCTGGGCTCCGCGCCGTCGCCGTGGAACGTCTGATTAAATCTTGTCTGGCTGATTCTTTTGCAGCCGCGGCAGCCCTCTGTGCTGCGGCTTTTGCCGCAATCTCTTGAGCTATTCTAGAAGCTTCCGCAATCCTAGCTGCTTCTCTTGAAGCCTCGGCTTGCCGTTGTTCTTCGAGATCAATAGCACCTCCCCTACCTCCTCCGCTAAAACCTCCAGATCTTAAAGTAACACTTGCTCGGCCTTCTTGACCAAAAGATGAAGCCGGAGAAACAGAAGACACCCCTTCTTGCCCTACGCTTGACGCTGGAGAGACAGATTGATTTCTATGTACCACCCTCTTCACCTATTTCAGAATCAGCGGAAACAGAGGCCATTCCCTCTAAACCTAAACGTGATGCTGGACTTGAAGATGAAAGTTGTTCTGCATTTTCATTTTCTTCTGTGTGGATCGCGAGGACAGCAATGAATGAAACTAGTAGAATAAACAGGACCAACACTATAAATAATTTTGTTTTTGGTATCATGAGGTATACGGTGTGTACGTAATCAATGTGACGAGTCTATTTAGATGTGCCGATATGCAAGGGTTTATATACTCTCTCACTCTCTCAATAATATATGGATAATAAAAAAGAGATTAAATGTAATGAGTGTGGCAGCGGAGATATTTATACAACCAAAGAAGGAACTAGAGTTTGCAGGCGTTGTGGTCACCGGGAAGAAAAGAAATGATTGATATAGATTTCATTATGATGTTTATGTGGTATGTTCCATTGGCGTTGGGGATTGCCATCGGTTATGTAATTTGCATTCTTACAATGTGCTTCGCGGTTTTAATACTTGCTATTCTTAGGAGACGTCCTCAGAAAAAGGGACGGAAGAAATGAAATGTCCAATTACAAATAAAGATAGATATGTTAAAGAAGAGGATTGCCATTGTTTTTGTTGTGGGGTTCATACGCCAGAAAGTGCCGTTTCAATAAAGGGGAAAGGAGGAACAAAAAATGAATCCACAACAAAAAGCATGGAAAACTAGAAGACTTAGTCTATGTGTTATTTGCCATATAAATGAAAAAAGAAGTAAGACGGCTAAAACATGTGACCAACATTGTGCTGCAAAACTTGCTTGGGAGACTAGGTTGAGTGAGTAAAGCAATGGAACTAAGAACAGCACAAAAACTATTTTTAGAGAAGGCAGAAGAGTCTAGAAAGCAAGGACACAACAAAGGCATCTTAATCTTTGCTACAGGATTAGGGAAAACTCTTGCTTCCCTATCAGATGCCTTAAATGTTGCAGGGAAGAAAGGAAAGATATTAGTCCTTGCACATAATCATAATCTTCTACATCAACATGCTAAAGACTTTAAGTTATTAAATAAAGATAAGAAGATTGGTTATCTCTATTCCACTAAGAAAGATGTGGGTGCGAAAGTTCTGTTTGCTAATATTATGACCTTAAAACAAGAGAAGTATTTTAAATCCTTTAAGCCAGAGGAATTTGATTATATTATAATTGATGAAACCCATCATGCGGGTGCTAAGTCTTATAAAATTATCTTTGATTACTTTAAACCCAAATTCTTCCTGGGGATGACTGCAACTCCAAACAGAACCGATCAAATAGATATCTTGCCATTGTATGATAATAATGTTCTTATGCAAGTAGAAACTTATGAAGCAATAAATAAAGGATGGTTGAGAAAATATAAGTATGTTTTTCTTTGGGACAAGTGGTGTGATTATAGTAAGGTAAAATCTTATCGGTCGCCTAAAAATAAGGGGTTTCATAAATATGATGTTAAAGAATTGGGTAAAGCTTATTTTGTTCCAGAGAGAGATAAAGCGATTATTGAGGAATTCAAAAAAAGAGCAGGAGGTAGAAGAGGGATAGGGTTCTGTGTAAGCGTTGATGAATCAATTAGGATGGCTAAGTTGTTTAATGATAATGGAATAAAATCTGTGGCTGTTTGGGGGGGGTCTACAAAAGGGAGAACGATGAATACTCCTAAGAGAGATAAAATTTTAGAAGATTTTAAAAAAGGAAAGTATCAAATGTTATTTAACTGTGAGATAATCGGAGAAGGTTTACACTTTCCTTCCGTTGATGTTGTTCTAAAGTTAAGGCCTACTCAATCTTCTATTAAGGATAACCAGCATAATGGTCGCGGTCTTTACAACGTTGAAGGTCTGAAGATAAATGGAAATGGATATGAGAAGTTATTAATTATTGATTGGGTTGGCAATTATAACAAAGCACATTCAAATTATATCTATCAAGGGAAACTTAGAACTAACAAAAATACTAAAGGGGTTAAAGACATAAGGGAAATTATTGAAATGCCTATTGGTTGTGAAGTTGAATTCGAGGAGAAAGTTATTGAAGAGTTTAATAAACAAATTTCTCATAGGTATAATCACAAAGAAGAAATATCAAAAGAAGACTTAATAAAAGAATATAATAGAGTTAAGAAGCTATTGAAGAAGGTACCCTCGCATAGAGATTTGGGAAGACATTCTAGATATTCCCATCATCCATATTGTAAGCATTTTGGTTCTTGGCCAGAATTTCTTAAACAAATGGGAGACTCTAGAGAATTATCAAAAGAAGATTTAATAAAAGAATATAATAGAGTTAAGAAGCTATTGAAGAAGGTACCCACATTTAAAAGTTTGAGAAAACATTCTAGATATCCCCCTTGTAGATACTGTAAGCATTTTGGTTCTTGGTCAGGATTTATTAAACAAATGGGAGACTCTAGAGAAATATTAAAAGAAGACTTAATAAAAAGTTATAATCGAGTTAAGAAGTTGTTGAAGAAGGTACCCACATCTAAAGATATGAGAAAGCATTCGAGATATTCCTTCCATCTATACTGTAAGCATTACTGTAAGCATTTTGGTTCTTGGTCAGGATTTATTAAACAAATGGGAGACTCTTTTGATATATCAAAAGAAGACTTAATAAAAAATTATAATAGCGTTAAGAAGTTGTTGAAGAAGGTACCCACATGTAAAGATTTTAGAAAAAATTCTAGATATCCCCCTTGTAGATACTATAAACATTTTGGTTCTTGGTCAGGATTTATTAAACAAGTAGGTGATTACGAAGGATGGAAAAAACGAAGAAAGGAAAGACGTTCGAAGGCTTCTTTGTTAGTGTGGGAACAAAGAAAAATAAATTCCAACATAAAAATAACTCCAGACTACAAACCAAAGACAGTAATTATCCCAACAAAGATAGAGAAGAAAGGAATGAGTAAAGAATACAAAGGTTTTGTAAAGAAGGCCTATAAATCTAAAGAAGATAAAACAGACATACGAGAAAAGATAATATCAAAGATACAAGACGAAGATAACGTGCTCCTATTGGAAAGCCCAGACCTCTTAGCCTTGAAGGAAATAGAAAAACAAAACAAGACTCCAAAAAAGATATTCATACCAAACCATATTCAATTTAAAGAACTAAAGAAATCCCTGGAGAAATATAACACAAAACTAAACATAGAACTAATAAATACTTCTGCCTTGCAGTATCTAGCAGACTCAGAAGAAAAGTTTGATTTTATGTGGCTAGATTATTGTGGTGCTTTCTCTTACTACATGAAAGACCTAGACGTCTTGTTTGCCAAGAAGTTAAACAACGTAAAGTTAATCTTAACTTATAATCTGTTTGACCCTGCAAAGGATGATGAGAATTATTATTTTACCAGAGTTATAGATTATGTCCTGGGGAAAAGCAAAGGCAAGGTTAGATTAATTAATGATATTAGCTATAGATACAAGAAACAAATGTATAACCTTGGCTTCAAGATACAGGAGATAAAAAATGAAAACAATAGAAAAAATTTTGAAGAGGATTGAATTGATTTTATTACTTATTGGAATAGTTGCTTCTACACAGCTTTTACTTTTAGTTGGCTTTCTTATTGTTATTAGGGAAACAATAATATAAAATGGAAACAGTAAAAAGAAAAAACAAAGGAGGTGTGCAATTGATCGACAAGCTTTTTTGGTTTTCCATGGGTTTTGGAACTTACACAATTCTTACGGTCTTAGCTTTTGTTATTCATCAGTTGCTTTTCTAAGATGAGTGAAGAATTTAAAACCCTAATGTTAGGTTTTTGGATTGGAGCATTGGCTTCATTTCTTGGGACTTTAATAGCGCTATATTTGAAATCCCAATCTTTATAAACTACCACCACCACTTATCACTATGGATTTCTACGATAGTTCAGATACAAATGTTTCAAAGCATAATGAAGCAACTATGAAAATGAATCGTATCAATCAACTCCA
>SDBT01008941.1_pt1 | contig 16292 bp, 9 predicted proteins | sample 2277101 | NCBI WGS metagenome assembly SDBT01 (sample SAMN10404973, study PRJNA504765) | marine sediment metagenome | isolation source: marine sediment core GS10_PC15, 103 cmbsf | place: Arctic Ocean: Southern Knipovich Ridge | collected 2010 | reverse complement strand
TTTTCAGTTAGAGAAGCAAAGTCTTGGTAGGGGCGGGTAAACGGTCTTTGATTGGTAAATCAAAGACCGTTTACCCGCCCCTACAACTCTACCCATTGCATAAGTGAAAAGGTCGTATAATTATAGAATTTTTCTTGGGGTCAAAATGAGAGACGAAGATAAAACAAAAGAGCAACTCACGGAAGAATTGGTGGAACTCCGCCAGCGGATGGCTGCTTTCGAGGAACGGCAGCGCGAAGGAATCTCTGGGGCAGAGCAGGTATCGCGGGAGAACGAAGAGCGCCTGAGCAACGCGCAGCGCATCGCTCACATGGGATTTTGGGATTGGAACATCGTAACGAATGAATTGTTCTGGTCTGACGAAATCTACCACATATTCGGGCTTAGTCCGCAGGAGTTTGGGGCAACGTATGACGCATTCATAAATTTAGTGCATCCTGAAGACAGAGAGTTTGTGCAGGAGCATGTGAATATGGCTGTCAATGACGACGTAGAATACGGTCTTGATCACCGCATTGTGCTTCCTAACAGTGAAGTACGCTATGTTCACGAGCAAGGTGAAGTGACGCGCGAAGAGGATGGCACTCCAGTCCGAATGCTCGGCACAGTAATCGACATCACCAGACTCAAGCGCGCAGAGGAAAGACTTCTGGGTCAAAGCACTGTTCTGGAGGCTGTTAACAAGGTGCTTCTGGAAACACTTATGTGTGAAACTGAAGAAGAGGTGGCCAGTACGTGCCTTGATGTAGCCAGGGAGTTGACCGAAAGCAAATTTGGCTTTATCGGCAAAGTGAATGAGGCAGGACGCTTTGATACCATTGCTCTAAGCGATCCAGGCTGGGAAGCATGTAGAATCCCTGAGTCAAACGCAGTGGTAATGGTCAAGGATATGGAGATCCGAGGTATCTGGGGGAAGGTGATCAAAGATGGAGAATCCCTGTTTGTCAACAATCCATCCACCCATCCAGACAGCGTGGGGATTCCTGAAGGTCATCCGCAGTTGACTGCCTTCCTGGGTGTACCATTGAAATATGCAGGTAAGACTATCGGAATGATCGCCCTTGCTAACAAGGAGTCGGGCTATGATTCCAGTGATAGAGAAGCTGTGAAAGCATTATCTGTAGCCTTCGTAGAGGCATTGATGCGCAAGCAAAATGACGAGGAATTAAATCAATATCGTGAACGCCTGGAAGAACTGGTAGATGAGCGGACAGCTCAATTAACGACGGCCAATGAGCAGCTCCAACGAGGGATAGCCGAGCGCGAACAGGCGGAGGAAGCACTGGCGGAAGAACACAATTTACTGCGCACTCTGATAGACAACTTGCCAGATTACATCTTTGTCAAAGATGTCCAGAGCCGCTTCATTGTGAGCAATGCTGCGCATATGCATGTCCTGGGGGTGACGACGCCAGAGGAGGTCATTGGAAAAACGGACTTCGATTTTTTCCCTCAGGAGTTGGCAGCGCAATATTATGCTGATGAGCAGGAGATTATCCGGTCAGGCCAGCCTTTGATTAACCGGATAGAATCCACTATAGATTCAGAAGGAGGAGAGCAATGGCTCTTAACTACCAAAATTCCTTTGCATAACAGTAATAGCTCAATTCTGGGTCTGGTTGGCATAAGCCGGGACATCACCCAGAGCAAGGAGACGGAAGAGGCACTCCAGCGGGAAACGGCGAAGCTGACAGCCATGATTTCCGGGATGGAAGAAGGACTCGTGTTCGCCGATGCTCAGGATTACATTGTCGAGGCCAATCCATATTTCAGCCAGATTATGGGAGTGAATCGAAATGAGATCATCGGCAAAACGCTGTGGAACTGCCATCATGGCGAAGTCACAGACAAATTACACAGCCACATTCAGAAATTTCGCGCTCAACCGGATTCGCAACCAATTATCATCCAGCGCCTTCTAGGTGATGCACAGGTGATTATGCGGATACAGCCGATCTACCGGGATTCGGTATATGATGGCGTCCTGCTAAACGTGATTGATGTGACTGAACTGGTGAGCGCCAGGCGTGAGGCGGAAGAAGCGAACCGCGCCAAAAGCGAGTTCCTGGCCAATATGTCCCATGAATTGCGGACACCACTGAACGCCATCATCGGGTTTGCGGAGCTACTGCGAGATGGTATTTGTGGTGAATTGAACGATGACCAGATGTCATCCATTATCGACATATATGGGAGCGGAAGGCATCTGCTCCAGATGATCAACGACATCCTCGACCTCTCCAAAGTTGAGGCAGGCAAAATGGAAATTCAGCCAGAGGAATTCCCACTATACACAGCTATGGATGACGTGCAGTCAATAATAAAGGATATGGCTAACAGGAAGCAGCTAAACCTGAGCATTGCCATTTCCGAAGACCTGCCGGATGTCTACGCAGACCAGGTGAAATTCAAGCAGATAATGTATAACCTGTTGTCCAACGCGGTGAAGTTCACTCCAGAAGGTGGGAATATAACCATTGATGCCAGCTTTGATGACGACCAATTCTTGATCTCTGTTACAGATACAGGCATAGGGATCGACCCGGAAGATCAGGAGACAATATTCGATGAATTCAGACAACTGGATTCCTCCCGAACGCGACAACATGAAGGGACAGGTCTGGGATTAGCACTGACCAAGCGACTTGTGGAACTCCACGGTGGCAAGATCTGGGTTGAGAGTGAAGGTTCGGGTATGGGAAGCAAATTCTCCTTCATTCTGCCAGCCAGGAAGCCAGAAATCGAGTCTCGACCAAGCACTGCTCAAGTATCAGGTACCCTTACGGGAAAGACAATTCTGGTGATAGAGGACAATATACAGGCAGCGCAACTGCTGTGCATATATCTTGCCGAAGCGGGATATAACACCGTAGTCGCGACCGATGGAGACAGGGCAGTGGAAATGGCTCGGGAAGTAAAGCCATTCGCCATCACTCTGGACATTATGCTGCCGAAAAAAGATGGCTGGCAGGTAATGCAGGAGCTGAAGACACTTCAGGATACACGCGACATCCCGGTTATTATCATCTCTGTCGTTGATGATATAAATTTTGGATTCAGTATGGGCGCTATGGGCTACCTTGTTAAACCCATAGACAGGGATCAACTGGTGTATGCTCTGGGGAATCTGGAACTCACAGCAAAGACGAAAGATGATGCAATCCGGGTGCTGATAATTGATGACAGGACAGAAGATTTGAGACTGATGAAAACAATACTGCACAATGAGGGATTCGATGTTCTGTTGGCCTCGGACGGAGCGGAGGGTGTTACCAGAGCTATCAAGGAGCGCCCTGACCTGATTATTCTCGATCTGCTTATGCCTGGCATGAGTGGATTTGATGTGATTAAATCGCTTCAGGAACACCCAGAGGCGCGGAATATCCCCATCATAATATGCACTGTGAAGGAATTAACCGCTCAGGATAGTGAAATACTTAACAGCCAGGCAAAAGCCATCGTGCAGAAAGGAGAGGATGCAAAAACTCGCCTTCTGGAAGCTATACGCAAGATAGAGCGATTTCACAGGGACTAAGCTGCCGCTAATGCACACCACAAATCCGCATTATTTTTTCTGAAATGGAATCCAATGAGACTGTCTCGTTAACGGCACCCGTTTAGACAGCAGCTTTGGGCATACCGAATACAACGCAATTCCGTAATATATTCATAATTCACGAACAACTGCCTGCAGCATCCGACAACCGGATGTTGTCCGCAGAAACGACTAGATATAACGAACGTCATTGGTTGTCCTCTGGATACAGTGAGAGTGTCAAGTGGTAAGTATGACCGATGGTTTATAGACGCCAGATAAGCCAATAGAGGAGTGTTGCGGGATGAAAAAGAGCAGAGATAGGTTCTCCATATTTAACGTGGCCGAGAGCAGAGAGGTGTCCGGTGAGGATGCGGAATCGGGACATATACCGGAAGAAGCTGAAAATGCGGAGATTTCGGATCTGCAGGCAGAGGTGACAGAATATACAGAGGAACCGGGCAAAGTCGAGAGTGGAGAAATATCCGGTGAGAATCCGGAATCGGGGCAGAAACCGAAAGAATTCAAAGTATTCTATGGTGAACCTGATGAAGCTTCGGATCTGCAGTCAGAGGTGACGGAACATATAGAAGAACATGATAGAGCTGATAACCAGGCGAATAACCTGTCTATATTAGACGGGATCAAGAGTGGAGCGGTGTCAATTGAGGATGCGGAGTCAGAATTGGCAAATATGCTGGAAAAAGCTAAAACTGCTGAAACTTCGGATCTGCAGCCAGAGGTGACAGAACATACAGAAGAGCTGGACAAAACTGAGTGGGATAAAGTCGAGAACGGAGAAATATCCGATGAGAATGCGGAACAGGGACAGATACTGGAAGAAGCTGAAACTTCGGATCTGCAACCAGAGGTAACAGAACATACAGAGGAACTGAAAGAAGCTGAATTGGATGTAATCGAGAGCGAAGAAATACCCGGTGAGGATGCGGAACCGGAACAAGCTGAAACTCCAGATGTGCCATCAGAAGTGACAGAACATATAGAAGAATGGAGAAGAACTGAAATCCTCACGAAGCGTGAACGCGGGCTTGAACTGGCTGAGAAGATACAGGACTGGAACCCACAAATAATGAGAGCATTGTCAGGCTCAAAGGAGTGGCCGTGGCCAGATAAGAGCTGGCAGTGGATGTGGCAGAACTTCAGCTACCCTATTTACATAAGCCACTCCATTGATGTAGCGGAGGAGACTGAGCTGAAGATAGTCCTATATGAGGGGGACCTATTCATTAGTGGCTGGGGCGAACCCGCGCTGAAGATCGAGGGGGCTGCCTTTGACGTCCGAACCGGTCAGGATGAAAATGTTATCAGATTAGCTGGCTCCACTGGACAATTGCACATCTGGGTACCCAACAACATCAAACAGGTGACTGCCATATCAGAACCGGGAGATATACGGCTTAAGAATATCTCTGCGGATGTCGATGTTCATTGCCAGAGCGGCGATCTGACCTGCCAGCGGCTCAAAGGCAACATCAAAGTTCGGGTCAATGGCGGCGATTTGCGGCTCATGGGCATTGAGGGTGCCATAGATGTTGATATTATACGCGGTCGCAGTGATGTCCGGGATATTTCCTCCACGGATGTTTCCCTGAAGTCTACAGAAGGGGATATATGGCTCAGTTTAGACTCTGTTAGCAGTGGGCAATTCCGTTGCGAAAGCACCAAGGGGGACATCAACCTTCTCAATAATGGCGAATTATCATGTGAGTTACTGGTAGAGGTGACCGATGGCGGACAGATCTGTCCTGCAATGCTTCCGTGGCAGCGTTTGCTGGGGCGTTCTGAGCATAAGCTTCATGGCATTCTGATGGATGGTGGTGCATCTATCAGTCTGGCTTCGCATGGTGGCAGAATATTCATACAGGAACCCTGGATAATGTAGTGCACCTACCAACTCGCTCCGGGCACAGATACAGACTTTGCCATAGAATCATACCTGTTTCGGTTAGAAATGAGACTGTAGTGACAGACCTATGTGTCTGTCCATGTGCGCCAAAATCCTGATACCGGGCGCACACACAGGTGCGCCACTACAACGCTAATGGGTATCGTTTCTAACTGAAACAGGTATCACCCGGTAATTTTCGCTAAGTCTATATGGGATTTGCAGGGATTCCATATCAAGTGTGAGATATGGTAGCTTTGGCTACATTTCAGCCGCAGTTCTGAGAGCCTCTGACACGGAGGTTAAGCCAACCATAGCCTTGATTATAGCTGCCTGCCTCAGGATCTTCATACCATTTCTAACTGCCGCTTCCTGAATGACGACGGAATCCTCTCTGCGGTGAGTAAGCTCTCTGATTTCGTCATTCATGAACATTATTTCATACACACCCACTCGACCTTTGTATCCCTTATTATCGCAGAGAGGACACCCTTTTTCTTTGAATAAGGTATACTCGCCGGGTGGTAGCTTCAATTCATCGATCACTTCTTGAGTTGGCTCATAAGGCTCCTTGCATTTGGGGCACAAGAGCCTGACAAGCCGCTGAGCCACGACACACAATACTGAAGCAGAGATAAGGAATGGCTCTACCGCCAGATCAAGCAGTCTGGGTATCGCGCTGGGGGCGTCATTGGTATGAAGCGTGCTGAAAACCAGATGTCCTGTAAGAGCAGCCTGTATGGCCAGTTTTGCAGTTTCGAAATCACGTATTTCTCCCACCATAATTATATCCGGGTCCTGCCGGAGGACGGATCTCAGAATAGAAGCAAAAGTACGTCCCGCCTTTTGATTAACCTCAACCTGAATAAATTCTCCTGAGATGCGCTCTACAGGGTCCTCAATAGTTATGACATTGACATCAGTTCCGTTGACCAGATTAAGAGATGAATAGAGGGTGGACGTTTTGCCACTGCCGGTAGGTCCTGTCACAAGGATCAGACCATGGGGTCCCCGTATACTCTGGATATACCTCCCTAACATATCCTTGGACATCCCTAATTGATCCAGCCCGAGCGCGTCCTGGGTTTCATCAGCAAGACGCATAACCACTTTTTCACCTAAAACACTAGGTAAGCTGGAAACTCTGAAACTCACATTTCCTGCGGAAGTTCTGAGTTTCAGTCTGCCATCCTGAGGTTGGCGACGTTCAGCAATATTCATATTAGAAATGACTTTGATCCTTGACACAACGGCCGGCATGAAACTTTTGGAAAGTGTATTTATCTCTTCCAGTACCCCATCCAGGCGGAATCTAACACGCAATTTGTCTTGATATGGCTCTATATGAATATCACTGGCTTTTCTCTCAATAGCCTGGCGGAGAATAAGATCAACCAGGCCCACGATTGGTGCATCTTCGGCAAGCCGCTCCAGGCTATCAAGGCTAGGGGTTTCTTCTATTTCCTCTATAATTGTCCCCGGCTGTCCGTGCTCTTGAATTTTCTCCAGATAATTGTCCAATCGCTCCTCTGATGAGGAGTAATGCTGCTTGATGGCTTTCTGCACTTCTCTCGAACTGCTGAGTACTGGTGAAACGGAGAGTTTGGTATAATTCTCAATGCTCTCGATGGCGTATATGTCCCACGGGTTGCTCATCGCCACCGTAAGTACATTAAGAATACGGGCTATAGGTATGAGCTGGTGTTTGTGGGCCATATCTACTGGCACGAGGTCCAGGACATATTGGGGAATTGTGAAGCCATCCAGGTGTATAGGAACGCTCTCCAGTATAAGAGAGCTATACCCTAGTAGTTGATCATCATCGATGACGCCTTCTTCCAGAAGGATACTTTCCAGCTTGCCGCCTCTTTGTTTCTGAATTTCCCTGACCGCATCCATACTATCTTTTGCCACAACTCCATCTTCCACCAGAAGATCGGCAAGTGTTACGCCAAATCCACGCCGCATTTATCTCAACTCCTTATTGGTTTGCTCTGTATGCTTTCCATGCTGACGCTCTATGTAGCTGTAAAAGAATAACTCCCACTCACGAGATAACGCTATTCATCAAGGGTGGGTAAACATTTTCTGATGAAATCAGAAAATGTTTACCCACCCCTACAAAAAAAGGGAAGTTATACTTTTACAGGTACTATGGTAGTTGGCTCCTTTTTATAGTATTTTTCGAGAGCCGCCTTGATATCTCCATGTTTAGTCAGTATGGTCATCACTCTTCTTCCTGTTTTCGCTTCGATACTAGCTTTCACTTCATCATTCAGTGGCTCTGAGGTAGCTATAACAGTGATCTGACCTGCAGAATCCACAGGAACTATGGTATGTTCATACGCCAATCCCGACGGTAGCATTTTGGCAACATGTGCTCTCTCAGGAAACTGCGGGAGAGGAACGTATGGCATCTCTAACTGCACCGCATAACAGCTAAGGATAGTGTCTTCATCGACATATCCCATTTCAACGAGTGTCTCTGTCAGGCTTTTCTGCTCATACTGTTGCTGTTCGCGTGCCATTTCCAGATCACTTTGGGACACAATACCGCGATCCATCAGAACTTCCGCCAGGTCCTTCTGTTCGGAATCACCAACAATCATCGCCGTATTTAGCTCATTCCGCGTGACTATTCCTTGATTTACAAATATCTCTCCCATTGACATCCCCGCTGCCTCATTTGCCCGAAGAGCCGATTCCAACTGCTCCATAGAAAGAATACCGGAGTGCAGGAGCGTTCGGATACGCGGTTCCTGCAGTATCTGAGTCTTTTCGTAGTGCCTGATCCCTTTGCTGACGATAGCTCTCAGTTCGTTGACTTCCCATGGCTTGTTTATAAACCCATATATATGTCCCACATTAATGGCGTTTATAAACAGATCATCTGCAGCATACCCGGTAATAAGCATACGAACAGTGTCTGGGTACCTCCTGGCAAGTTCTTCCATAAGTCCAATACCGGTCATGCCGCCCATTTTCTGATCAGAGATAGCCAGAGCTATATCCTTTTCCTCTTTCATCATGGCCAGAGCATCTTGACCACTTGATGTTGAGAAAACATTATATTCAGGCTTGAGTATCGCCTCCAGTGCATTCAGAATCCTGGGGTCGTCATCCACAATCAGGATTTTGCGTGGCTTCATGGTAACCCTGTTCCCTTTGGTATTATATACGAACTAAAGCGCCATAGATTTTTTATTTCTGGCTTTAGTGGTTTAATCGGTAAATAAGCATCGCTTACTGACGTAGGGGCGAATCTTGTATTCTCCCTTGTCACTAAGAGCCTGTCTGAAAAGTACATTTTCATTCTCAGAATGGAACGCTGATGACGCGGATTCTACGGATTTCCGCTGATTTCAGGGTATTTCCCGTGGATTTCCTTCTTTTTCTTTTTTGCTCAAGCTTTTTCCAAAAGCTTGATCCGCGAGTATCCGCTCAATCCGCGTCATCAGCGTTCTATGATCTGGCCTTTTCAGACACGCTCTTAGAAAGTTGGGATATGACTGGATCGCGATCTAATGTAACAAAGTCAGGCTAATCGCCTCATCTATCATATCGGTATAAAGCATGAGAAACTTTAGCAATTGCACTTCCTGGCCTTCCGGCTTTCTCTGTTCCTCTGCGCCTTCGTGGTTTTCTTTCTTTTTGCATCAATTGGTTATCAAACCTCACTGCCCATTCATCCATTGCCTACCAAATCAAGAATCCACAAATCCGCACTTGATCTTCCTTTGCATCTCTCGTATACTCATGAATAATCAAGGCTACTCTAACTGGCATGTAAATTGAGGAACGCAACATCGCTTATAATAGCGAGGAGGAAGTGTATTGATGTATAAGGGTACTATAAGAAAACCGTTGGGTTTCATTCTACAGATTACGATACTTTTGGCGGCTGCGATCATTCTAACTGCCCCGGCTAACGCGGAGAACTGGCCGCAGTGGCGCGGGCCTTTCTTCAATGGCTCCACCTCAGGAGAAAATCTACCCACAACCTGGAGCAAAACGGAGAACGTGCTCTGGACGGCGGAGATGCCGGGAACCGGGCAGTCAACACCCATAATCCGGGAGGATCGTGTTTTCATCACTGCCACTGAATTCGAATCAAAGAAATTGTGGGCAATATGCCTGGATCGGTCGGATGGGCGCGAACTCTGGAGGCATGAGGTAGATGCCCTCGGTTTCTTTGGCAGGACTGGCAATACCGGGGCTTCGCCTTCTCCTATTGCCGATGGCGAGCGCGGGCGTGTGTATTTCTTCTTTGCGACCGGTGACCTGATAGCTTTTGACATGGATGGTAAGATTATCTGGCAGCGCAGTATCGAAGAAGATCATGGTAAAATTCAGATCATGTGGCGTTACGGCGCCAGCCCGCTGCTCTATAAGGATAGGCTCTACATCTCAGTCATGCACCGATATATCAAGGTGAAAGCGGAAGAAGGGAAGCCCAAACCTGTGTCCTATCTGCTGTGCATAGATCCAAAGACTGGCGAAGATCTGTGGAAGCAGGAGCGGATTACTGCCGCCACTGGCGAAGGCATGGAGGCATATACCACACCATATCCCTTTGAGGGACCAAACGGAACGCAGATCCTTGTGGCTGGGGCGGGGCACGTCACTGCGCACGATCCGGTGGATGGCAAGGAAGTGTGGCGTTCACCCGACTACAACCCGCGCAGGCGGAGAGCATATCGACTGGTGCCATCGGTTGTTGACAGCGATGGGATGATTATATACTGCGAACCCAGGGGCGGCGCTATATTCGCCTTAAAAAGCGGCGGATCGGGACAGTTATCCGAGGATGACCTGGCATGGACTATTCGGGAAAATGCTCCTGATGTGTGCAGTCCGCTGGTAATGGACGGAAAGCTCTTCGTTCTGGACGGTAATAGAAAGGTTATGAGTTGCCTTAATCCCAAAACTGGAGAAGTTTATTGGCGAGGAGAACTGGGCGGAAGGAATGTTTTCCAGGCTTCACCAACAGGCGCGGATGGCAAAATCTATTGTATCAGGATGAACGGCGAAGTAGTGGTACTTTCTGCGGGAGATGAGTTCAAAGTTCTCTCGCGTATTGAAATGGGAGAGGGCGAATGCCGCGCAACCATATCGGTGGCCGGCGATCAACTTTTTATCCGCACGGCACAGAACCTGTACTGCATCGTAAATAAGGCAGGGAAGGAATAGGTCTATAGGAAAAATCACGAATGGCACGAATAAACGAATAGAAGATTCGCCCCTACGTCAGTAAGCAATTAGACCACTAAATTGCACGTTCAGAATATGGTTTCAGTATGGCTACACAAACATTTTGGCGAGTGCCCGAAGAATCCTACGCGGTAATCTCAAATGGCCTAAAGCCTATCCGAGAACCTGGTTTCGATACAGGCTACGCCTACTCAACCGACGGTTTTCGGACAGGCTCTTAAAGGAAGAGGTGTAACATGAACAGGTGTAACATGAACAGGTGTAACATGAACAGGTGTTTTTCTGCTTTACTGGCTATCCTGCTGATAACAGGATGCGCTGTTTTCTCTGACCACTACAAGGGTCGAAGCGCTCTGGATGAGGGGAGCTATGACGAGGCTATTCTCCTATTCGAGAAAGCTCTCAAAACTTACCCAAACAATCCCGGAATACTCACAGATCTGGGTGTTGCTTATTTTAAGAAAGATGATCTGGAAAAGGCTTCCGGGTATTTTGGGAGAGCTAAATCCGCAGATCCGCTGTATAGTAAATCGTATCTATATCAGGGCATGGTGTATGAAAAACAGGACGAGCTTCCGAAAGCTATCAGCGAATATGGTGAATACTATCAGAAGAACCCGCTCACGCTTGCGGGACGGCGATTGAAGGCACGTATAGGAATACTTATGCGGAAACAGATCGCCAGGGAAGTTAAGGCCGCGATAAAGCGGGAGAGGTTTCTTGACGTGGATAGGATTCCGGAAAATACAATCGCGGTCTCATACTTCGCCAACCTCACCGGGGACGAGGAGTTTGATGTTCTGGGGAGAGGCCTGGCGGATATGATCATAACCGACCTGTCGCAGGTGAACGCTCTGAAAGTGGTGGAGCGAACGCGGATTCAGGCGCTCGTAGATGAACTGAAACTGGGGAAGTCTGGCGTTATAGACAAATCCACTGCCCCGCGCGCCGGCAGGTTGCTGGGAGCGCGCAGAATAATCAACGGTGGCCTTGCCGCTCCGCGGACGGATACATTCACAATTGACGCACTTGCCACAAACATTGTTGTTGGTAAGACTGACGCGCAGGCGGACGTTACAGGAATGCGAAACCGGTTTTTCCTGATGGAGAAGGAGTTGGTATTTGGTATTCTGGATGACCTGAATATCAAGATCTCACAGAAAGAGCAGGACGCGATCCAGAAGTTGCCTACCGAGTCGTTCCTGGCGTTCCTTGCATATTCTCGCGGTCTGGACTATGAGGACAAAGGCGCGTATGGCGAGGCAGCGAAAGAATACCAAAAAGCGACGGAGATTGATCGTGGTTTCTCACAGGCAAGCGAGAAAGCTCAGGAAAATCAGACGCGTGCTGATAATTCCATGACCGGCTCCTTCAGCGATATGACAAAGATTACCTCACCACCGCCGCCTGAGGATGTAGGTCTCTCTAACAGCGATAGACAGAAAATCATAGACCAAAATATTGGCTCCGGGTTCCTGCCAAGCCCTGACGAAGGTGAACAGGCTGATGATAGAACTCCATCACAACAGCAGACTATGACAACTGTGACTGTGACAATTGAGTTAGAATAGGGGGGTGTTATGAAACGAATATGTGTTATATTTATGCTCAGTGTTCTGGTAATCATTGTGTCTGCGGATGGCTCGTATGGTCAGCGCGCTGTTGAGAGGAAAGTCTCTTATCCTACACTATTTTCAATTGTGGAATACCGGTCATGGGAAACTGAGACAGATGGCGAAGCTCAGACCATCTCCCAATTCAGCGCGCCGACTATGTTTAAGCTGCCTGTAACCCGGAATATAGCCTTTGACGTGATGGGTTCCATGATCTCCTCGTCTGCCGATGACAACAGCCTATCCGGTTTGGGCGATGTGAAAATCCGGGCACTGGCGATGCTGGCGGATGACACTATTATGCTCAATGCCGGTGTGAACCTGCCCAGCGGCAAGAGCGGCATGAGTGATGAGGAAATAATAGCTTCCGGGCTTCTTATGGATAAGGCTATGGGCTTCAGGTACAGCAGGCTGGGAGAAGGTCTTGACATCAACGTGGGTTGCGGATTGGCGAAGACTTATGAGCCAATTGTGCTGGGAGTCGGTGTTGGATATATTCTCAAGGGCGAATATAGTCATCTGGAAGAGGATGAGGACTTGAAATACAAGCCGGGAAGCCAGCTAAATATAACTGGCGGCTTCGACGTGCAGTTCAGCCCGTTGCTCCTGAGAAGCGACGTAACCTACACCACCTACCAGGCTGACACTGAGGACGATACGGAGGTGGTCAAAGAGGGAACGCGGCTGTCCATTTCAGAAATGGTCTTCCTCCCTATGGATAAGTTCACTATACTGCTCTCCGGTCGATACATCAATCGCGGTGAGACGGAGTTCCTTTCTGGAGCTTTCGACGGCGAGAGCGTCAAGCGTTATGGCCCTCAGTTCGACGTCGATGGCGCGGTAACCTTGCGCGCGACTGAGGCATTGGGGCTGAAGCTTCTCCTGGATAGCACCTTCATCGGCAAGAACGATGACGATCAGAACGACGCCACAGTGTTCGGCTTCGGCGCAGGCGTTAATCTGAAGTTCATGCGCATGTCTTCCGTTGACATAACGGCCAAATATCACACAGGCAGCTCGAATGACGGCGATATATCCCTGACGGGTTTCTCTACAACGGCCGCGATCAGGATAGTATTTTAGGGAGGGCAGACGATGCGTTTATCACGGATACTTATTGCTTTTCTGATCTCAAGCATCCTTGTCTTTGGGTGTGGTGATGATGACAATCTCAACGGTGTGGCTTACCCAAGAATCCGCCTGCTGCTGGCTCCCGGCGCTCAATATGCAGAGATAACGCGTGTGGTTCTGAGTGTTTCAGGCCCGGATATGGAGCCAGTGGAGTTCGATCTTACCATTGATGATGATGGCAAGACGGCAAGTGGCACTATATCAATTCCTTCTGGCAGGGATAGAGTTTTTACAGTGACGGCATACTCAGCTGATGGTGTGGAAGCCACCGGTGAGCAGCATGTGGATGTGCTGGAACCGGGGGCGGAGTTCCTGTTGGAGATTGCTCTTAAGCCAGCCGGGAGCGTGCCATCGGAGTCTGCATCTCTATACTTCATTGGCTCCCTAGGCGCTGATAGCATCTACAAACTGGAAGCCGGACAGGTTTCCAGTTTTCATACCATTTCCGATGTACCTCCCTATATAACTGGCCTCGCTATCTCGCCTGATGGAACTTTGTACTTCACAATTCGCGGCACCACCCATATATACGAACTTCGGAATGATTCTGAAGTCTTGCTATATGATCACGCTGGAGGAGATGTGCGGGATATCGTGTTCGACTCTCAGGGAAGGCTGTACTTCAGTGACATAGTTGGGGACACGAGGAGTGATAGTTTCATATATGTTCTGGACGATTCAGAAGCTACTGTATTCTACGATGTCAAAGTTAGTCAGGTAGATGGCCAGTGGGGTGGAATGTTTGCCTTTGACAACGACGATAACCTGTGGCTAAGCGCCGGTACTGATGGCAATCTCTATAAGATCTCTGGTGGAGTGCCGCAACTTATGTTTATGTCTCAAGAGATAAACATAAGAGCATTCTTCTTTGAGCCAAGCGGCGACATTATATACGCTAGTATATACGGTAGTAGTGGCAATATAATATATCGCTTGACGGTGCCGGAATATATACAAAGTGAGGTTTACGTACCTCCTGATCCGGGCAGTTATATATACGATGTGGCACCCGTTATAGCGCCGCTCGGGGATTCTGGTGACGGTACTACGCCTGATGATGGTACTATCCCCGATGTCGAAACCATCACTGGCGACGACGGCGCGCCTATGGTGCTGATCCCGGCAGGCGAGTTCCAGATGGGAGATGCGTTTAATGAGGGCAGGGATTATGAACTCCCGGTGCATACAGTCTACGTTGACGCGTTCTATATGGATGTTTACGAGGTGACCAACGCGCGGTACCACAAGTTTATGGACGAGACTGGGCATGAAGCTCCGGGATACTGGGATGATCCTGATTTCAATGCGCCTGATCAGCCGGTGGTTGGAGTAAGCTGGCACGATGCGACTGCATATGCAGAATGGGCTGGCAAGCGGCTGCCGACCGAGGCTGAGTGGGAGAAGGCCGCGCGCGGTGGACTCATTGGTAAGCGTTATCCCTGGGGTGATGAGATAACCCATGATGATGCCAATTACCGTGGCACTGGCGGGAAAGATATATGGGCTGAGCAAACAGCCCCTGTGGGCAGCTTTGCTCCCAACGGTTATGGCCTGTATGATATGGCGGGGAACGTCTGGGAGTGGTGCGCGGATTGGTACGATGGGAATTACTACTCGATTTCGCCTGAACGTAACCCAATGGGGCCAGGTTCGGGTACATATCGCGTTTTGCGCGGCGGGTCGTGGCGCAGCACTCCGGACACCCTCCGCGCAGCGTTCCGCACCAACAACGACCCGACGGCCACGGACAGCCACCTCGGTTTTCGCTGTGTTTCTGCGCAGGACTAGGTTACCCCTTAGCATCTCAGTGGTTCAATCGGTAAATAAGCTGCGTTTTTAAGAAGGGCGGGTTTGGGGTTATTAAGTTGGAGCAAGTTATTCTGCTTATCATAATTCACTGCACCAAACTACGGTTATCAACGTGATAAAACCCGCCCCTACAAGGCTATTGTTACCTGGCGATTGAACCACTTAGACCTCATACGACCATCGGTCAGATCAAAGGAGATATGATAATGAGATCAAAAGGCATCTGCAAAGCATGTAATAAGGCGTTCTCTGGAAGTGGGATGACAAGACATTTGCAGGCTTGCGTTGAGAGAAAAAAGTTGCAATTAGTACAAGGGCGCGGTAGAATTTTGCTTCTCAAGGCAAGCGCAGGCCCTTTCTGGGTATACTTTGATGTGGGCGATTCATCCACGTTGGCGGACGTTGATAGCTTCCTGCGCGCTCTATGGCTGGAATGCTGCGGGCATCTGAGCGCATTTACAATAGGCTCAGTAACGTATACGTCTGATACAGGGTTCATGGATTCGGGTGAAAAGAGCATGAATATAGCCCTCAAAAAGGTCATAAAACCGGGAGTTAAGTTCCGTCACGAATATGATTTTGGAACGACCACGGAACTGGATATTGAGTGCATCTCAGAGCGACAGGGCAGAGCGGGAACTAAGATCGACATTATCGCTCGGAACGATATGCCGGAGATTCTCTGTAATGAATGTGGAAAGCCCGCAGAGGAAATATGCACAGAATGTATGTGGGATGGCGAAGGTTTTCTGTGTGAATCATGCGCCGAAGACCATGAGTGCGGGGAAGAGATGCTGCTTCCTGTGGTGAATTCGCCCAGAATGGGTATGTGTGCGTATGCAGGTTAAGTAAGTACCACATGCTGCCAGCTTGTTCAGATGTAGTGCGGTAAAGGCTTTTATCACAAGCTGGCAGCATGTGGTACTATTGGAAACTAAGTTGTCAGTGCTCTGTTCGTGGTTTCTATAGATGTTCAGATAAAGAATTTTAGAACAGGAAATAGCACACGGATTACACGGATGAGACAGATTCTCACGGATTCAGGACAGATACCCTATCCGTGTTAATCCGTAGCATCCGTGTAATC
>SDBT01008940.1_pt1 | contig 16292 bp, 12 predicted proteins | sample 2277101 | NCBI WGS metagenome assembly SDBT01 (sample SAMN10404973, study PRJNA504765) | marine sediment metagenome | isolation source: marine sediment core GS10_PC15, 103 cmbsf | place: Arctic Ocean: Southern Knipovich Ridge | collected 2010 | reverse complement strand
TTTATAAGGAATTAGGCAAAATTGCTGATTTGCCCAAGATGATTGGTTTTCAGGCAGAAGGTGCGGCGCCTATAGTAAAGGGTCATGTTATAAAAAACCCAAAAACTACAGCAACTGCTATAAAAATCGGAAATCCCGCAAGTTGGAAAAAGGCAGAAGAGGCCAGGGATGAATCAGGGGGTTTAATAGAGGCCATTACCGACAAAGAGATTTTAAGCGCTTATAAATTGCTTGCCTCAAAGGAGGGCATATTTGTTGAGCCCGCTTCGGCAGCAAGCGTTGCAGGCGTTTTAAAAAAGGCAAAGCAGGGCTATTTTGATAAAAGCCGAAATGCGAAAATAGTATGCGTTTTGACGGGACACGGGTTAAAAGACCCTGATATGGCTATTAAGTCTATCGCAAAACCAAAGGTCGTACCCGCAAAATTGGAGGCGGTGCTGAAGGAAATAAAGAAGGATAAATAAGGGTTAATATGAAGTACATTTTATTAATCGGCGATGGAATGGCAGATAGGCCCCTTGAAGAACTAGACGGAAAAACTGTTCTTGAGGTTGCTTACACTAAATATATGGATGAGATCGTTTCTCATGGGAGAATCGGTTTGGTAAAAACCATTCCAAGCGGCATGGCGTCCGCAAGCGATGTTGCAAATCTTTCTATAATGGGATATGACCCGAAAATTTATTACAGAGGCCGCGGTCCGCTTGAGGCAGCAAATATGGGAATTGAATTAAAAGATTTTGAGGTGGCCTTCAGGTGCAACACGGTGACGATAAGCGAAGATACGATGATAGATTATAGCGCTGGCCATATAACTACAAAGGAAAGCACTATCCTTATAGAGCACTTGAATAAAAAATTGAGAAAAGATTCTATTCGATTTTATCCTGGTATGAGCTATAGACATTTGATGATATTCGAGGCAGATTCGAAAGAAGATGCGGAAATTTTTTATAAAATAAAATGTACGCCGCCCCACGACATAGTGGGCAAGCGGATTTCAAAAAATCTTCCCAGGGGAAAAGGCAAGGACCTCTTAATAGATTTGATGAATAGTTCCCGGACGTTTTTACAAAATCATGATGTAAACAGGGTGCGTATTGATCTCGGAGAAAACCCGGCAAATATGATCTGGCTTTGGGGCCAGGGAATAAAACCCGACATGCCGAGTTTTAAAAAGTTATTCGGTTTAACGGGATCCGTGATATCGGCAGTGGATCTTGTAAACGGAATAGGCACCCTTATAGGCCTGGAACCCGTAAAGGTGCCCGGCGCAACTGGGTATTACGATACAAATTTTAAAGGCAAGGCAGAATATGCCCTTAATGCGTTAAAGGAGAAAGATTTTGTTTATGTTCATGTTGAGGCGCCAGATGAAGCGGGTCATAACGGAGACGTAAGGGCGAAAATTACCGCCATAGAAAATTTTGATAAATTGGTAGTGGGAACCATTTGGGACGAAATAAAAGATAAGACTGATTATAGAATAATGGTCTTGCCGGACCATGCTACACCCATAAGTGTAAGATCTCATACAGATGAGGCGGTTCCGTTTGCTATTTGCGGAAAAGATATTGCACCCGATGAAGCACATGTGTTTTCGGAAAAGGCAAGCCGCGCAAGCAAACTTATTATGAAAGCCGGTTCGGATTTAGTGAAATACCTTGTGAACGGAAAATGAATCCGCTGCCACTTATTTTAATAACATTTGTTGTATTTTATTTTGGATACAGATTCTATTCCAGGCGCATTGAGCTTTTGCTTGGAGTTAATCCGGAAAGAAAGAATCTGTGCTCTTGGTTATTTCGGTAGTGCTTCTGGGTCTCGCGATTTTTGTTTTGGTGGAAGCGGTTTCTGAAACAAGGAATATATTACGCAAGAGGTTCGCACATTAATGAGTAAGATTATCGTTCAAAAATACGGCGGTTCAAGCGTGGCCAATATCGTGAAGATAAGGGCTGTGGCAAAAAGGGTGGTTTCTTATAAAAATAAGGGATATCGTGTCGTTGCGGTTGTAAGTGCACTCGGAGATGCTACAGACAAACTTATTGATATGGCTTACAAGATCACGAAGGAGCCGTCTGAGAGGGAGCTCGATATGCTTATGTCAACCGGCGAACAGGTCTCCTGCGCGCTTCTTGCAATGGCAATAAATAGTCTCGGAAAAAAAGCTATTTCTTTTACGGGGGCACAAGTCGGCATTATAACCGATCGTTCTCACACAAAGGCAAGGATTATAGATGTTAACGCAAGGCGCATAAAGGAAGAGTTGAATAGGGGGAGAGTTGTAATTGTTGCCGGTTTCCAGGGCATGAATCTCAAGCAGGATATTACTACGCTTGGCCGCGGCGGTTCAGATATGACTGCTGTAGCCTTGGCTAAAGTTTTAGGAGCTTACCTCTGTGAAATTTATACCGATGTAGACGGTATTTATACAGCAGATCCAAGAGTAGCGAAAGATGCCAAAAAACTTGATAAAATCAGTTATGAGGAGATGCTAGAGATGGCATCTTCGGGGGCGCAGGTTATGCAGGCAAGGAGCATAGAGGCTGCGAGCAAATTCAATATTCCGATTCATGTAAGAAGTAGCTTTTCAAATAAGGAAGGTACTGTTATTGCCAAGGAGGTAAAGTCAATGGAAGATGTACTCGTCAGCGGAGTGACATTGAATAAGGATGAAGCAAAAATAACGGTATGCGATGCCCCGAATAGACCTGGTATCGCCGCTAAGATTTTTGAAACCCTTGCAAACGCCAATATCAATATCGATATGATAATTCAAAATATATCGAGAACCCTGAAAGGGGCTACCGATGTGTCTTTTACCGTTATGAAAGGTGACTTACAGAAGACGTTGAAGGTTGCCAGAATTTTATGCAGAAAGATAGGTGCCCAGGGGGTAACTTACGATGAAGACATAGCAAAAGTCTCTGTGGTGGGCATTGGTATGCGAAGCCATTCCGGGGTTGCGGCAAAAATGTTTAAGGCGCTGGCCAAGAAAAAGATCAACATCGGAATGATTTCTACCAGCGAAATAAAAATATCATGCATTGTAAAAAAGTCTAACGGCGAAAAAGCCGTAAGAGCCATTCACAAGACATTCGGCATGGGGAGGCGGTGATGCTTGAAATGGTAGAGCTATACGACACTACGCTGAGAGACGGCGCGCAAACAGAAGGTATTTCCTTTTCTGTTAACGATAAATTGAGGATTGTAGAAAAATTAGACGAGATCGGCATCCACTATATCGAAGGCGGCTGGCCTGGTGCAAACCCCAAGGATATCACCTTCTTTAAAAAGTTGAAAAAGATTAAATTAAAGAATTCGAAGATCGCTGCTTTTGGTTCAACAAGGTACCCGAATACGGACGTTTCAAAAGATAAAACAATGAAGGGTTTACTGGAATCAGGCGCAGAGGTTGTAACGCTTTTCGGTAAAAGCTGGCCTCTTCATGTAACGGAAGTTTTAAAGACTACGCCGGAGGAAAATCTGAAGATGGTCGAAGATTCCATCCGGTTTCTAAAATCAAAGGGTAAGTTTGTTATATTTGATGCGGAACACTTCTTTGACGGATATGAACATGACCCGGACTATGCTATTTCGGTTTTGCTCTCGGCTGCCCGGGCCGGGGCAGAAAGATTGGTTTTGTGCGATACCAACGGCGGAACATTGACCTCCCGAATTTTTGAGATTATCGAAAAGGTTAAAGCTAAACTAACTACACCGCTTGGCATACACACCCATAATGATAGCGAGATGGCAGTTGCAAATTCCATTGCCGCTATTCAGGCAGGCGCAACTCATGTGCAGGGTACAATAAACGGTTATGGCGAAAGGTGCGGAAATGCAAACCTCATATCTATCATAGCAAATTTAAAACTTAAAATGGGCATTGACTGTGTTTCTGATTTGGCTTTGAAAGAACTCACAGAGGTTTCGCGATATATTGCTGAGATCAGCAATATGAAGCAGGAAGATAAAGAGCCTTTTGTCGGCTCAAGCGCATTTGCGCACAAAGCGGGGGTTCACGTAAACGCGATTCTAAAAAACTCCAGAAGTTACGAACACGTTGACCCCGAAAAAGTAGGCAATAGACGCCGGCTTTTGATTTCAGAACTCTCCGGAAAGTCCAGCCTCGTCGAAAAGGCCCAGGAGATGGAACTCGGATTGGATAAGGCAAAACCTCATACCCAGAAAATCCTTAAGGCCCTTCAAAAATTAGAACACAAGGGTTATCAATTTGAAGCGGCAGAGGCCTCCCTGCAACTGTTGATGAAGAGGACAATGAAGAAATTTAAAGATTTCTTCCAATTGAAAGATTTCAGGGTAATTATTGAGAAGAAGGAAAAGGGGAAGATTTCTTCAGAGGCCACAATAAAACTTAAGGTGGGCAATAAAATCGAACATACAGCCTCCTTAGGTGACGGCCCGATCAATGCGCTGGATAACGCCCTTAGAAAGGCGCTCAAGGATTTTTATCCTGCGCTTAATGAGATGCATCTTTCTGATTTCAAAGTCAGGGTGCTGGATGAAAAGGCAGGGACCGCCGCAAAGGTTAGGGTTTTGATTCAATCGCAGGACGAGACAGATTCCTGGTGGACCATAGGGGTCTCCGAAAATATCATCGAGGCAAGCTGGATCGCCCTTGTCGATTCTGTAGAATATAAGTTGCTGAAAGACAGTAAAATTTAAAATGGATATCCCTTCCAGATATAATCCCAAGGAAAGCGAAGGTAAGTGGTATAAATTTTGGGAAGAGAATAATTTTTTTCACGCTGAGCCTAAGCCGAAGAAGAAACCATACTCTATTGTAATTCCCCCGCCCAATATTACCGGCATTCTGCATATGGGCCATGCCTTGAACAATACCATTCAGGATATTTACATAAGATTTAAAAGAATGATGGGTTCAGAGACCCTCTGGATACCCGGCACCGATCACGCCGGCATAGCCACGCAGAATGTTGTCGAGAAAAAGTTAGCCGCCGAAGGAAAAAGCAAGGATGATTTGGGACGCGCCAAATTCTTAGAAGAGGTCTGGAAGTGGCGCGATGAATACGGTTCTACCATAATAAATCAGTTGAAAAAGTTGGGTTGTTCCTGCGACTGGGCAAAGACCCGTTTTACCATGGACGATGGTTTATCCCAAGCTGTTCGGGAAGTTTTTATAAGGCTTTATGAAAAAGGTTTAATCTACAGAGGAAACTATATAATAAACTGGTGTCCGAGATGTAAAACCGCTCTAAGCGACGAAGAAGCGCAGCATCGGGACGTTGACGGAATGCTGTATTATATTAAATACCCAGTAAAAATACGAGATACGAAACATAAAGACTACGTAGTAGTGGCGACGACGAGGCCGGAGACCATGTTGGGGGATGTTGCCCTTTGCGTAAATCCGAATGATAAGCGCTACAAGTATTTAAAAGATAAAGTTGTAATGCTTCCTATATTGAATCGAGAATTAAAGATTATATTCGATAAAAAGGTTGATGTTAAATTTGGCACAGGTGTCTTGAAGGTAACGCCTGCACATGATCCTGTTGATTTTGAATTAGGTTTAATGCATAAGTTAGAACCGATAAATGTAATGAATGAAGATGCAACCATAAATGAAATAGGCGCTGAATTTAAAGGTATGGATAGGTTTGAGGCAAGGGAAGCGATTATTGACGAATTAAAAGAAAGAGATCTATACTCGAAGTCCGAACCGCATAAACATGCTATCGGGCACTGTTATAGATGCCATACCATGATTGAGCCGCGGCTTTCAAAACAATGGTTTGTGAAGATGGGGCCTTTGGCAAAGCTCGCTCTAAAAGTAGTCAAGGACGGTAAGATTAAGTTTTATCCAAAACGCTGGACAAAAGTCTATATTAATTGGATGGAGAATATACGGGATTGGTGCATTTCGAGGCAGATTTGGTGGGGGCATCGCATACCGGTATATTATTGCGCCAGATGTATGGATTCGTTCTCCGGAGACGGAATGCGGGGCGTTATTGTCTCCAAAGTTAAACCGGACAAATGTCCCGAATGCGGGTCAACTGATATTGTGCAGGATCCGGATGTGCTGGATACGTGGTTTAGTTCGTGGTTATGGCCGTTTTCGACCCTTGGCTGGCCGGAAAAGACAAAGGAGCTTGAGTATTTTTATCCTACAGATGTTCTTGTAACAGCCCAGGAGATAATATTTTTCTGGGTTGCGCGTATGATAATGGCCGGTATGGAATTTATGAAGGATGTACCGTTTAAAGAGGTTTATATTCACGGCACAGTAAGGGACGATACAGGGACAAAAATGTCAAAATCTCTTGGAAATATAATAGACCCACTTGATGTTATAGGTAATGTCGGAGCCGATGCGTTAAGATTCAGCATAATTTCCATCACCGCCCAGGGGCAGGATGTATTTTTGTCGCCAAAAAAATTTGAAATCGGCAGAAACTTTGCCAATAAACTCTGGAATGCCTCAAGGTTTGTTCTGACGAATTTAAGAGAAGATCTCCTAAAAAAGGATTTATGCCAGATTGCTAAAGACCCGAACTTAAGCCTGGGCGATAGATGGATATTATCGAGATTTTATCAGGCATTAGGCGATTTTACAAAGTCGCTTGAGTCCTACAGAATAAATGATGCGGCGAACAGGGTCTATGAATTCATTTGGCACGAGTTTTGTGACTGGTATCTTGAGATTGCGAAGCTCTCAATCAATGAACCTCATACGCAGATTACCCTTTATAAAGTTTTGGAGAAATCTCTCAGGCTCCTTCATCCGATAATGCCCTTTATAACCGAAGACATCTGGCAGCGGCTGCCGAGAGAGCATAATACAGCTTCTATTATGATTACCAGTTGGCCCCATCTCCAGAAGCAATTCATCTCTAAAAAAATAGATAATGAAATGGAAATTTTAATAAGCGTTATTCAGACCGTTAGGAATCTAAGGGCTACATGGCATGTCGAGCCGATGAAAGAAGTGGATATATGTATAAAGGTAAAAAAGAAAAAGGATCTTACCCTCATAAATGAGAATAAAGCCTATATTAATAAGCTCGCGCGCGTCAAAAACATAAGCGTCTCGAACAAATTGAAGAAACCAAAGCATTCAGCCGTAACCGTTAAAGGGGATATAGAGATATTTCTTCCGCTTGAAGGAATAATAGATCTTGAAAAAGAAAAAAACAGGCTTAAAAAGAAGCTTGGGGAGATTTCAAATCTGTTAAAAGGCGTAGAAGGAAAATTAAAAAATAAGAATTTTATTTCTAAAGCCCCCAAGCAGGTCGTAGAAAAGGAAAAGGAGCGCGCAGCTTTTTTAAAAACCGAGATAAAAAATCTAAAAAAGAATCTGAAAGAACTTTGAATAAGCGATTGCAGGTTGTTTTAGCACAATGCGGAGTCTGCTCCCGGAGGAAGGCAGAAGATTTTATTGAGAAGGGGAGGGTCCGCGTAAACGGCAATGTTACAAGGGCCAAAGGTTTTCGTGTTGATACCGATAAAGACAGGATAGAAATAGACGGAAGGCTTCTTAAAGAGCCGCTAAAGGAATATTTTGTTTTAAACAAGCCAAAAGGCGTTGTAACAACAGTCTCTGACGAAAAAAATAGGATTACGGTTTTAGATTTAATAAATGAAAGAAAATTAAGAATATATCCTGTAGGGCGCCTCGATAGAGATACCGAAGGCGTAATACTTTTAACAAATGACGGCGACCTCGCGTATGGGCTTACCCATCCTAAATTCGGAGTAAGGAAAATTTACATTGCCCAGTTAGAAGGCAGCTTATCCGGATCCGCCATTAAAAAGCTGGAAAGTGGCGTATATATGGATGGAAAAAGAACATCTGCCTGCAAAATAACTTCTTTGAAGAGCACCTTACATAATACGGTATTGAAGATCCAGCTGCATGAAGGCAGAAAAAGGCAGATACGCCGCATGATTAAAAAAGTAGGCGGCAGGGTAACAAGGCTAAGGCGCATTGAATATGCAGGTATAAATGCCTTGGATTTACCCATAGGCAGATACCGCCGTTTGACTAAAAAAGAAATCTCCCGTTTAAAAAACCAATAAAGGGAGGGGTTATGGAACTTAACAAAGCGCGCGTTATGCGCATCATAAAAGCGGCATTAAAGGAGGATATAGGAAAAGGCGACATTACTACGAATTCGCTTATTCGGAAACTTAGAAGTATAAAAGCCTGCATAACACTAAACGAAGAATGTGTCATTTGCGGGATCAATATTGCCGAATGGGTATTGGCAGGGCTGGATTATAGCGTTCGCTTCAAACCGCAAGTCTCTGACGGAGATATTTTGGCTAAAGGTAAAGAAGTCGCTTTTATAGAGGGTCACGCAAGGGCTGTTCTTATCGCAGAACGGACAATGCTCAATTTCCTTTCGCTTTTGAGCGGGATCGCAACCCGGACAAAAAAATACGTCGATAAAGTCAAAACATACAATGTTAAGATTCTGGATACGCGAAAGACATTTCCTCTTTTGCGGTATTTGGAGAAATACGCAGTGTCGGTAGCAGGAGCCTATAATCACAGGATGAATCTAGGAGAAATGGTGATGGTGAAGGACAATCATTTAAGGATCAAAGATAAAGGATTAAGGATAAAGCAGTTAAGGGATAAGATTCAGAGGAATATTAAGATTGAAGTTGAGGTGGAGAACCTTGAACAATTTGAAGACGCGCTGAAGCAAATGCCAGATATAATAATGCTGGATAATATGAATACAGAAGACATCAAAAAGGCAGTTCGAATACGTAATGAATCAGAAAAGGCTTTACGAGATACGGTTCTTGAGGTCTCCGGCGGGATTACGCTTGATAACGTTGAAGATTACGCAAAGACCGGCATTGACACGATTTCAATAGGCGCTATTACCGATTCCGTCCTAAGTATTGACTTTTCGCTAGACGTACTCTAATGAAAAAAACTCTCTCGCTTTTACCAATCCTGGTAATCTTTGCAATCACCTCTTTTGCGGAAACTAAGGAGGCGGATCTGGCGGGGAGCTGGTATCCCGGTTCGCGTTCGGCGCTTTCGAAAATGCTAAGTGGTTTTTTGGAAAGGGCAGAAGTTAAGGAAATTGATGATGAGATTATCGGGCTTATTTCGCCACACGCGGGATACGCATACTCAGGGGCGGTTGCTGCGTACGGATTTAAACTCATCCAGAATAAAGATATTGAAACAGTTATCATCGTCGGATTTAATCACAGGATACCTCACGAAGGAATAGCAGTATGCGATTTCGATTCATACAAAACTCCCCTTGGTGAAGTTCCAATCGATAAGGAACTAACGAGTGAATTGATAAGAGAGGAGGATAGGATATACCCCTTAAAAAAGGCATTCTATAATGAAAATTCTACAGAGATGCAAATTCCGTTTTTGCAAATGGTTTTAGGAAATTTTAAACTCGTCATTATTCATATAGGCGATCAAAGCCTGGAAAATTCCAGAATCCTTTCAAACGCGTTATATAAAGTTCTTAAGGAAAAAGGGAATTTTATATTGATAGCAAGCGCTGATATGAGCCATTTTTTATCTTATGATAAGGCCAATGAGATAGATGCATATACTATTTCAGAAATTAAGAAATTTGAACCGACAGTTTTATATACTGAAAGTAGTCTAAGGGGGCATAATCTTATGTGCGGTTATGCTGCGGTGTGCGCTACGATGATGGCATCTAAAAGATTGGGGGCGGATAAGATAGAGGTTCTTAGATATGCGAATTCAGGGGATGAAACTTTTGATAGACGTAGGGTAGTAGGGTATCTGAGCGCAGCTATTCTAAAAAGTCAAAAACGAGGAGATACAAATATGTTAAGTGAAGAGCAAAGGAAGAAAATGCTCAAATTGGCAAGAGACTCTATAATGTTTTATCTCAAGGAAGGAAAACAGATGCCTGTTAAAGAAGACGACCCCATTTTAAATAAAGAAATGGGCGCATTTGTGACACTTCATAAACAGGGGCAGTTGCGGGGTTGTATCGGTAATATGATAGGTCACGAGCCGTTTTATTTAACAGTGCGCGATATGGCAATAGAGGCGGCGACAGGCGATCCGCGTTTTGCGCTTCTTACCCTTGATGAAATGAATGATATAGATATCGAAATATCGGCACTTTCTCCGATGCAAAAAATTACCGATCCCGAAAAGATAGAAGTCGGTAAACACGGCGTTATGGTTAGAAACGGTTTTCGGAGCGGCGTATACCTTCCTCAGGTTGCCACTGAAACAGGATGGAACAGGGAGCAATTTATGAATTCGCTCTGCGGTCACAAGGCTGGCATGGCTCACGATGCGTGGAAGAAAGGGCAGTGCGAGATATACATATTTACAGCTTTTGTATTTGGAGAGAAGGAGTAATGTCACGCTTCTATGCACCGAAGGAGAATATAAAAGGGAATTTAATTTATATAGATGGCCAGGAGGCGCGTCATATTCTAAATGTCATGCGGCTTAATGTTAATGATAAGGTGACAGTTTTTGATGGATCCGGCAAAGAATACACCGGATTTATAAAGACGGCCAAACCTAAATCCCTTACAGTAGAGATTATCCAGACCAAGATCCCAAAGCAGGAGGAATTACCCACAATTACACTTGCGCAATCGATTCCAAAAAAACAAAAAATGGACTATATAATAGAAAAATCAACCGAGCTTGGAATAAACAATATTATCCCCATCATAAGCGAAAGGGGTGTAGTGAAACTGGACGGAGAAAAAGCTGTTGACAGAGTAGAAAGATGGCGGAAAATCGCTTTTGAAGCATCAAAACAATGCGGCAGAACCGATGTCCCAAAAATAAATGCAATACAGAAGTTTTACAATGCAATCGATAATATAAGCGATTATGACCTGTCTTTTATGGCTTGTCTTTCAAGCGATAGCATCCCTTTCAGAGAGGCTATTTCTGAATTTGAAAGAGGTAGGATAATTGTATTTATAGGCCCTGAAGGCGATTTTACGCCTGAAGAGATCCAAATGGCAAAGGATGCGAATTGTAAATGTGTTTCACTGGGCAATCGAGTGCTTAAAAGCGATACCGCCGGTCTTTATGTTCTATCAGCATTAAATTATGAATTTTCCTCATCATAATCCAACCTTTATCATAAAAACTCTCGGCTGTAAAGTTAACCAATATGAATCTGAGGTAATGCGTCAGCACCTCTTAAGGAATGGTTATAATGAGTCAGAGACGTCCGAATTAGCCGATATTTATATTGTAAATTCTTGCACAGTAACGCATAAGGCTGATAGGGATACAAGAAGGCTTATCAGGCATTTTCATAAAGTTAATCCTAAAGCAAAAATGATCGTTTGTGGTTGTTATGCGGAATTGAAAGAGGATAGAGAGGCATTGTCGCAGATTCCGGGGGTTACTTGGCTGGTAAGGAACAAGGAGAAAAAGAGGATCGAAAAGATATTGACGTCAGTCCACAGTCCGCAGTCCACAATCGACAGCGGAGGGTGGACCGTGGACAAACAACTAATAACCACTTTCAAGGATCGGGACAGGGCGTTTGTGAAGATTCAGGACGGATGTAGTCATAGATGTTCGTATTGCAAAGTGGCTTTGGTAAGGGGGCCATCTCGGTCGAGATCTGGGGAGGAAATTTTAAATGAAATAGGCCAACTGATACAGTCATCTCACAAGGAAATTGTTCTGACCGGTGTTTGTCTCGGCGCCTGGGGAAGAGATTTTAAAAAACGCCTCACGCTCGATTATTTATTAGAGGAAATTTGTGATTTAAAGGAAAGGTTTAGATTAAGAATAAGTTCTATCGAGCCAATTTACGTCACCAGCGAGCTGGTAAATGCCGTTTGGAAATTGCCCAAAATCTGCAAACATTTTCACATTCCATTGCAAAGCGGGGATGATAAAATTTTGAAGGCCATGAATAGACCTTATAATACAAAGCAGTTTTTGACGCTCTTAAAAATGATAAAGAGGAAACTTCCAAATCTCGCCTTTACAACAGACGTGATGGTTGGTTTCCCAGGTGAGGATGAGAATAGTTTTAGAAAAACTTATAGATTCTTAAAAAGGATAAAACCATCGAGAATACATATCTTTGCGTATTCAAAAAGAATCGGCACAAGCGCATCAGGATTCGGGGAGATTCCGGATGCCGGGAAGGTAAGGGCCAGAAAAGAAATTTTAAAGCATTTAGCGCATTTTTTAACAATACAATATGCCGAGAGATTTAAAAATAAAATTATCCATGTTTTGGTCGAGTCCCAAAGAGATAAATCTACCGAACTGCTTACTGGATATACAGATACGTACATAAAGGTTCTGTTGGATGGTCCTGATAGTTTATTAAATTCTATTACACCCGCAAGGATCTTAGAGGTCTCCGGAAATGGTATTTTTGCAAAGCCCCTCAACCTTGACAAAGGCCTATCCATATGATATACTTCATTTTACTTTTGTCCCGTTTTTATCGCTAGGAGAGCCTATTATTGGAAGCATTGAGAAGGGCAAATTGGGTTGATCTATTAGCCCTAATTCTAATATTGAGAACAGGTTACACGGGTTCTTTCTTAGGGATAGGCAAACAAATCCTGCCTTTATTATTTTTGCTTTTTACATTAACATTTTCTTTATATTATTATGGGGGAATTAGCCTATTTATCACAAGCAGGTCAACTCTCCCGAGAAGTGTTTGTGAATTTTTCATTTTTTTATTTATCGCTATAATCTTATCAATAATAACCCAAATAATAAATAGATATATTCGCTTTAAAAGACCCGAAGCTTTGCTTCCGATAGAGCGCGTAGGAGGGGTTGTCTTCGGGCTTTTAAGGGCAACTATAATTACAGGATTGACTTTTGTAATATTTTTATTGGCACCGATAGAGGGTGTCGGAGAATCAATAAAAAGTTCTGCCTCAGGCACTTTTATCGTTAAACTCAATCTGGATTTTTACACAAATATCATAAATGCAATACGAAAGGACCGCACAGACAAGGAAGGCGAGCCGTATGAAAAGATTACTACTTTAGGCAAACTGAGGCAACTTACAAAGGAAAAAGATTATAAATTTCGTCTTTTCGGTTTTGACTTAAAAGAAAAATCACGTTTTTTCAGAGAAGGAAAGCGCTAGGAGGTAGGCAATGAAATTAAAAAGATTCTATGAGCTTGCGGTCAAGGTGGGGATGCAGAGAGATCCCAGGACAAAAGGAGAATTGAATAACGAGCTCAAAAGGGCAAGGTCGGACTATAGGCGTTTAAAGGGAATAGATAGAGAGGTCTATGATAAGGAGAAATTCAAACACCCCTATGCCGATACGAGGATTTTATGCGGGAATTCTAACAGTGAGATCAAGACTATAATGGTTGGAATAGATATGGAGACCCCCGAACTTTTGATGGCTGATAAATTAATAGAGAGAGGCCTCGCCATAGACCTTGTAATGGCGCACCATCCCGAAGGAAGGGCCTTGTCCAGTTTCTACGAAGTTATGCATCTGCAGAAGAATTTATTGAGCAGGTTGGGTATTAAAAAGGAGATTGCCGCATCCCTTTTAGATGAAAGGATTGAGGAGGTTTCCCGCAGTGTAGCAAAAGTGAATCATGCAAGAAGCGTCGACGCGGCAAAACTGCTAAATATAGCCTACATGTGCGTTCATACCCCAGCGGATAATCACGTAACCAGTTTTCTGCAATCGCGTTTTGACAAAAAAAGACCCAAGAAAGTCAGAGATGTTTTAAACATTTTGAAGGCAATTCCGGAGTATAAAATAGGTTTAAAAAACGGCTCAGGCCCCGGATTAATCGCCGGCAAGCAGTCAAATGATGCCGGTAAGATCTTTGTAGATATGACGGGCGGCACGGAAGGGTCCAAGAAGGTGTTTGGGCGGCTTTCCCAGGCAGGGATTGACACAGTTGTATCGATGCATTTAAGTGAAGGGCATTTCAAAAATGCGAAAGCTGAACATATAAACATAATTATCGCAGGGCATATAGCAAGCGATAACCTGGGATTGAACCTGCTTCTGGATAGTGTAGAAAGAAAAGAAAAAGAAGAGTTGAATATAATAAACTCTTCCGGTTTTGTAAGGATTAAGAGAAAATGACAGGACTTTTGCCGAGCGAGGTTATAGATAATATACTGGATAAAACGGATATTGTAGAGGTAGTCTCCTCCAGGATTCCCCTGAAAAAGACAGGTCGTAATTACAAAACAAACTGCCCATTTCATAATGAAAAAACGCCATCTTTTATAGTAAGCCCGGAGAAGCAGATATATCATTGCTTTGGTTGCGGCGCAGGCGGTAACGCGTTGGGTTTTTTAATGAAGTATGAAAAACTCGATTTTCGCGAAGCGCTGAGTTCATTAGCCGATAAGGTCGGCATAAAATTGCCGGCTGTAAAATTTCAAGACAGGGCGCTGGAGACCTTGACCGATAAGTTGTGCAATATAAATGGAATAGCCAAAGATTTTTACAGAAATAACCTTTTAAGCCACAATGGAAGTTTTTGTTATAAATATTTAACCGATAGGGCAGTAACAAGCGACACCATAAAGATATTTCAACTTGGATATGCGCCTGGTATGTGGGAGGGGTTGATTTCATTTTTCAAAAATAAAGGGATAGGGCCGGATTTCTTAGAGAAGGCCGGTCTTGTCGTGCGCAGCGAAAAAGATAAGGGATTTTACGATAGATTTAGAAACCGGCTCATTTTTCCCATTTTTGACATACGAAATAGGGTCATAGGGTTTGGCGGGAGGGTACTGAATGAGGCTCAACCAAAATATATAAATTCTCCAGAGACTCTAATTTATACCAAGGGAAAACATTTATATGGCTTAAATTTCAGCAAATCGTTTGTCAGGGAAAAGGACTACGCTGTTATTGTCGAGGGCTATTTAGATTTAATCATACCTTTTCAATGCGGTATTAAGAATATCGTAGCTACCCTTGGTACGGCATTAACAACGCATCACATACGGTTACTCAAAAGGTTTACAAGGACAGTTGTAATGGTTTTCGATTCGGATAAGGCAGGTGAGGAGGCTTCGTTAAGGGGGCTTGATTTATTGGTTTCTTTAGATATGAACGTTCGCATAGCAGCGCTGCCCAAAGGGTATGACCCGGATAGTTTTGTAAGAAAACAGGGTAAAGAGGCATTTGAAAATATAATAAAGTCGTCAAAGGATTTATTCGATTACAAAATGAATCTTCTTATGAATAGGTTTAACAAAGACGGAGTAAGGGGGAAGGCAGCTATCGCGACTTTAATGCTGCCTACCATTGCGCGTATATCCAATGAGATTTTAAAAGCGGCGTTTTTAAAAAAATTATCCGAGATGCTTTCCATAGACGAGGCTGCCTTGAAGGCAGAACTTAAAAAGGTAAAAATTGATTATTCGTATACGGTACGCGAAGAGAAGCCACTTTATAAACAAAATGAAGCTAGACATGCTGAGCTGCTATTGCTAAGTTTAATTTTGGAAGAACCGGGGACCCTACCGGTTGTTAGTGAAAAATTGGGCCTTGATGAATTCAGGGACACGAGGATAAGGAAGATTATAGATCTGATCTATAAATTTTGTGAAAGCAAAAAGGTTATTATCCCAAGCAAGATTATTAATCATTTTGAAAACGACGAGATTAAAAAATTAATTTCTAAAGCAGTAAGTATTCGTGAAACTATAATGAATAAAGAAAAAGTCCTTTTCGATTGCATAAATAGAGTAAGGGAAGATAATTTTAGAGAGGATTTAAAAAAACTGCAGAATGAAATTCGTTCTGCACATGATTTGAAAGACACAGAGAAGGTAGACATTTTGCTTTTAAAATACAATGATTTAATCAAGGCGCATAGAAAATAACATTATGAAGAAAAAACCGCTAAAAAAAAGAAAAAAACGAAGACGTCTAAGAAAACAAAAAAGACCGAGACGCAGAATAAAAGGCTTAGAAAAATTAATAACTATAGGCAAAGTCAAAGGCCAGCTTACTTACGAGGAGATGAATGACTTATTACCTAAGGGTATAACATCTGCAGAAGACATAGACGAGGTTATCAGTATCCTTGGTCATGAAAAAATCAAATTAGTAGAAAAAGGCAAAGAGGGTATCGAAGAAGCCGAGATTGTCTCTCCCGAAAGGGTAATTCCCTCAATCGAACCAGGTCAGGACAAATATGTCCAAACCGATGACCCCGTTAAGATGTATTTGCGGCAGATGGGTCAAATTTCCCTGCTTACAAGGGAGCAGGAAATTGCCATTGCAAAAAGAATAAAACTGACCGAAGATA
>SDBT01008939.1_pt1 | contig 16292 bp, 15 predicted proteins | sample 2277101 | NCBI WGS metagenome assembly SDBT01 (sample SAMN10404973, study PRJNA504765) | marine sediment metagenome | isolation source: marine sediment core GS10_PC15, 103 cmbsf | place: Arctic Ocean: Southern Knipovich Ridge | collected 2010 | reverse complement strand
GACGAGGATTTTGCTTCGGACATTGATGCAGATTCTGATTCGGAGGTCGGAGAGGATGTGGAGCATGAGAGAGTGGGACAGAGACGGGAAAGTATTGCCCTTCTAAGAGCAGAAATTCTGTTTCTTGAAGCAGAACCGGCGAGTATTAAAAGGGCAGATTTTGCATATCAGAACAGTGGTGGGAGTAACTTACGATTGGTAAAGAGCCATTTTTATCATTTTTACATCAGACCCCCTGGGGAGGCACGTGGAGAAGTAGAGTTCGAAAGAGCGTTCCAGAGGTATTTGGCTCAGAGACGGGCAAGAAATCACGTGGTCGCGACGAGAATGCGGAAGAGGTTGAACGCGGTTCGGCGGAAGATCATCGTCGGTCGTGTCGAGAATTTCTTGTTGAGTGTCTTGAGTGGCAAGGCCCGTGTAGACGTGAGAGGGTTGATGAAATTTGTTGTATTCATCGAGAAGCGTAGACAATTCAGATCCAGAGACATGCAGAGGTTGAGTCAAGCGGCCATCGTCTCTCGTGTTAGGAGGTTCTTGTTGAACGTGGTGAGTGGTGAGGTCGGTGTAAAACTGGGAGACTTGATGGAATTTATTGAATCTATCGAGGATCGCAGACACTTCCAATCCGACAATATGCAAAACTTGTTTACGCGTGTGTATGCATTCATTTCTGGAGAGGATGATGATGTCGAATAAACAAAAAACCCTTCATTTACAATTAATAAGTTCTATAGTATATCTCAAGTCCATTATGATACACGGTCCGGCTAATTAGTTTATTGAATTGAGTACTCCGTTCCCACACCCCATCTCGCTCTCCATTCGTAAAGTACCCAGTAACATGAAATTTCATTCTGAGATGCCACTCAACATGTAGCCCGTGTTCAACGCTACCAATGAACGTTGTCCTAAGCCAGCACCAGACAGAATCTCGTCCTTCTCTCACATGGAACACAGGTATCCTCAAACGGACCATAGGGGTTTTGTTGAGAATCTTGACCTAAACGCAAAGTGTCAATTTCAAATGTGAAGTGTGTTCTTGAGTTCAATCCAGTTCCCCCAAACTCACATAGTTGTCAAAAGGTTCTCGACCTTCAATCTTGAAATAAAAAATTGTGTTGCTTGAAATATGATTGAAGTTAGTACTTGTGTTCTTGTGTCTTTGGGTTCAATTGGAGGTATAATTTGCCTCCTTTTGATTCTTGTTTTATGTTGTCTAGGTTTATTTGAATTATGTAATCCTGGGCTTTTAAAGACTTTCAGGGATTTTTTTTGTTCTTCAACCCCCCTTATCAATTTTTGATTGTACAATAACAAACACAATTTAACTTTGGAAATGTTGTCAATCAACATACACTCCACATAGTAAGAAATGTTGTAAATAATCGACCTCGACTTTGTCAATCAAAATCCAAACCCACGCCCACCTTCCAATTCAATTCCGAAATGGACGCTTTTGAATTGGAAGTGTGGGTTTTGTGATCGAACGTCAAGTGTTGTGTTGTTGTGTTGTTGCGATGAGTTCAAAATCAACCAAGAGGAGAATCAGGAAGAGGATGGAGTTTCTCAACACTCTGAGTATTGTTGTTCCGAAAGTTCAGCCGCGTTCGACCTTTGCTGGTGGGGCGTTGAGTCCTCGGTGGGAGCCTAACTGGAAGAAGGGTGATTCTCTGGGTGAGACCTCTGCGTTTGGTCAGGTGTTTCGTGACAGTTCTGACCCGAACGCGTGCGTCAAGGTCTTCCCGTTCAACAACAAGAAGGAGGTAAAGGCCTTTGGTGAGAGGGAGGTAGACATCTTGAGGGACATGAACCATAAGAACATCGTCAAGTACATTGGCCACGAGTACAACGAGAAGACGGATGAGCTCAAGATTCGCATGGAGTTGGTTGAAGGCGTGACTCTCCGGCAGTTCATGGTTCAAGGGCCGGTCGACAGGAAGATGATTCTCCACATTATTGCACAGTTGATTGACGTGCTGCTCTACTTTTCTCAGAAGAAGATCGTGCACCTGGACATGAAGCTGGACAACGTGATGGTTTTGGAGTCTGGACATGTCAAGGTGATCGACTTTGGAAGCGCGAGGCGGATTGTGGGGGTTGAGATGGTTCTGGAGTCGGACGCTGGCATCCCGGTCGGCGTTGCTGCAAAGGAGGTGCGGGAGGGGACGTGTGGCCTGTTTAGCGACGTGTTTAGTGTGGGTATGATCTTCCTGGCTTTGATCAAGGGCGGTGATGTGGCGGTGCACAAGTGGTACAAGTCTCCTGTCATTCCGGGAAACGTGTCGAAGCCGGTCAATGAGTTCTTGGTCAAGTCGTTGAAGGATGAGTACGAGGAGCGGTGGACGGCAGAGGAGATGGCTACATTTGTTCTTGAGTAAATAGCATTTGTCAGGTCTTTATTTTCCAAAGCAATTTTATGGGAGGACATACCTCATCACGAACCTCTATACAAAACTCATCCCATGGCTTTAGATAATAGTAGGCCACGACCTTCTTGACGAAATCAATAGAGTGAGCCGGGTTCTTCTTGTGGAAGGCGGAGGCTATCTTCTCGATCACAAACCTACGTGAACCCCATTTCCTCCCCAACGACAATTCAAAGCCGTTCAGTTGTCGAAGGAACCCAAGATTTGGTCTCATGATGGGGCGACCCCTTTTCACCAACGCATAGCATGTTTTTAAATTCCCGCATCCAATACTGAGCAGAAAGGCAATGGTCAACGTCGTGCTCCTGCTGATCCCTGCCCAACAATGGACCAATACCCCATCGCCAGACTTTGCTTCTGCAATAAAGGCGTTTGACTCCTCAAAATAATCAAATATGTCTTCTTCAGGCTGATCGGCGATACAGATGATGTGATACATAATTCCCATTCCGCCTGTTTCCCTTGGAGGATTTTCGTTCCCGTCCGCCTGTACGACCCATCTTATATTGCATTTCTTTAGAAAATTTGTGTTTCGCCCATCGTCATTCCTCCCAATGTAGAGGTTGACCCCCTTCAATGTCTTGTAGATGAAACTCATGATTTTTTTGTGGAGAAATGGTTTACATCCATCTTCGGATCCAAACGATATTATTCCCAATAAAAAAAAATGAAACGGAAGCGTGATGATCAACATACACAACATGAGCCAAAGAGACGAAAGGAACAACACTCCGAACACGAATTCCCGTCAAGACGACCATGGAATCAGCAAGTGAATCTGGGAGACATTCAGTTTATGCAGACGTCTGCCGAGTATACAACCCTCCCTCATACCAACTTTACCGCATTCCACCACCCTGGACGACAGACACAGAGCGTGGAGCCGGTCATCCGTTTTGTGGGATCGAATCTGGATGGGCAGAGTGTCCTGTGTCGGGTCTGGGGATTTCTTCCATATTTTTTGTGTGAGATCCCAGACTGGCTTCACGAGAGAAACAAGGATGATTTTATGCATGCGATCAACAGCTACTTCCACACCAATAGCAAAGAGTGGTATTTTAGAAAGACGGCCGCGTATCATCCTGGGACCAATGCGATTCAACGGATTGATTTTGTGGAACGTCAGAACCTAAAGGGGTTTGGTGCGAAGAAGATGACGGTCATGAAGATTTCTACGGGACACCCCAAGTACGTGTCGAGGTTGAGAGACAAGCTGATTCGAGGGGAGTTTGTGTTTGGCGAGTTCCCCAGATTCCCCCGTTTACAAGCTTTTGAGGCGAACATCGACTTTCCCCTCCGATACATGATTGACAAGGACATCACGGGGTCTTCTTGGATAGAAATCAAACGGGGGACGTATCGTCACGTGAGGCGTGATCAACAGACGTCGTGGTGTGGGATTGAGATTGACTGTCACGCCAACGACGTCATTCCAAGACCAGATATAAAGGTCATCCCCCCTCTAGTGACCTTGTCTGTTGATATTGAGTGTCTGGGGTACCATGATAAGGACGACGTCAAAAAGAGGAAAAAGCAGCATTTTCCCAAGGCGAAGCGAAAGATTTGTCACATCACCCAAATTGCCTGTACGCTGACAAGACAAGGAGAGAAGACGCCCTTTCACAAAAACTGCTTTGTATTGGGGTCTTGTGGACCTGTTCCGGGATGTGAGATCTACGCGTATACCAGCAAGACGAAAAGGGGGAAAATTGACTATGACTCGCAGACAGAAGGACGAATGTTGGCCGGATGGGCAGAGTTTGTACGAGTGGCGGATCCTGATATCATTACAGGGTGGAACATCATTGGGTTTGATATTCCTTATCTGATCGACCGGGCTAAATTTCTGAATGTTAAGAACTTCCAGTCGTTGGGCCGCATCAAAAACCTGCCATGTCAGTACTACTTACCCAGACAAGCGCAAGGGTCAACGCAGACGGGCATGAGGATTCTGCACAATATCATGTTCCATGGACGTGTCATTCTGGATGGGTTGATTGCCGTCCGTCAATTGGTGAAGTTGGGGTCGTATGCGCTCAACAACGTGGCGAGTATTTATATTGGGGAACAAAAGGAGGAAATCAAGTATTTTCTGATATGGTCTATTCACGAAAGTGGGCCTGGGGGGAGAGCGAGACTGGCTTCTTATTGTGTGCAAGATGCCGTGTTGCCTCAGAAATTGATGGACTGCTTTATGCTGCTCTACAACACCATTGGCATGTCGCGCGTATCTGGGGTCCCCATGACGATGGTCTTGACGCGAGGACAGCAGATCAAGGTTACGTGCCAGTTGCTGAGATACTGCAAGAATCTGGGGTTGATTCTACCGTATACCCCGCCACGTAATGGAGATGTCAAGAAGTTTGATGGGGCAACCGTCCTTGATCCTGTGATTGGGTTTCATAAGGATTTCCCCGTAAGCGTGCTGGATTTCGCGTCCCTGTACCCCTCCATCATGATTGCGTGGAATCTATGTTATACGACACTGGTATCAAAGGCGGAGGCGATGAGGATTGGGCTGGAGAACTGTCACTGTACACCTATAGGACAGTACTTTGTGAAGAAGAAGATCAAGGAGGGATTGTTGCCACAGATCGCAAAGAGGGTGCTGGCTGCTCGTAAGGCGGCGAAGAAGGAGATGAAAAAGTGGCCCGAGGACTCTGTCGAGTATGGTGTCCTGAACGCAAGGCAATTGGCCCTCAAGGTCTTTGCGAATTCCTTGTATGGGTACACTGGTGCTCTGAAACATGGTCATATGCCTTGTGCTGCTATTGCTAAGTCTATTACATCGTACGGTCGCAAGTTGCTTGTCGATATTGCAAAATTCATCAAAGTGTTCTGCAAGAAGAGACGTATTCTTCTAAAAGACGTTGTGGCAATTTATGGAGATACACCATACAGCCGCACGCTTTTCGGTCAAATTACAACATTTGTCGAAAAGTTCGGTACCGATGGAGTCATATTCCCAGAAGACGTGGAGGTGATTTATGGGGACACAGATTCAGTGTTTTTCAAATTCCATGTGACCGAAAAACATGCGAGAGGGGTTTTGGGCTTCTTTGGATCGAGGAGGGATGTCATGCTCATGGGAAGCAGGCACTATTCGCAGATTCTGCAAGATATGCTGGAGTCTATTTTCCCTCCTGAGATTGTCTTTCGTTGGGAAAAGGAGCTCTGGAGGTTGCTGTTGTTGGGAAAGAAGAAGTATGCTGCTCTCCACTTTGAGAGTAGTATGCTGGTTCCTAAGTATATTAATTTCAAGGGGATTGAGGCTGTCCGACGGGACACTGTTCCCTTTGTGGCCAGTGCTCAAAAGATCGCTCTCTACTTTATTTTTGAAAAGGAGGATGAGGAAGCCGCATTGGAACACCTCAAATTGGTGGCTTCAGTCGTGCTGAGTGGGAACATGTCGTTGGGCGGGTTTGTGACATCAAAGAATTACGCCAAGGAACATTATGTGAATCCTCAGCCCCATTCTGAACTGGTGGAGAAAATGAAGAAACGACCTGGAGCTGTTCCGAAATTAGGGGATCGGGTTCCGTTTGTGCTCCAGAAGATGGGGTGGAAGAACAAGTCGACATGTAAGGTCAAGGCGTACCACATGGCCGAAGATCCAGATTATATGTTGGAGCACGGTCTTCCTGTTGAGATTGACTACTATATGATAAGGAAGTTTCGAAAGGTGATTGACCGTACCTTTTTCACAAGGGGGAAAAATGGGAAAAAGGGTGCTGAGGTATTTACGCAGAAGCAGATGAATGAATTGTGGGGTGGGGATGGGAGGAAACGAAAGATTGTTGTGCAGAGTAACATGAACAAGAAGGGGGGGATGGGCCGGTTTGTAAAGGTGGAAAAGACGTGCATGGGGTGTCGCAAGCATATTCGTGTAGGGGCTGTTTGTTTGGAATGTGAACACAATGGCCGCGGGTTAAAGGTGTACGATGAATTGGTAAAGGACAACAATCATTTGGTGACACTAACTCATCGTACATGGACCCATTGCCAACGATGCCAAAACCGAGGGACGGAGAAGCTGTATTGCTCCAACACGAATTGCGGGATTTACTTTTTGAGAACAGAAGCGAGGAATAGATTGCATGACTCGTGCAAGAAGTTGGAGAGGTTTGACGAGGGGGAGGCCGTTGATTTAGATTGGTAAGAATGGAGAATGTGGGAATACATAGATCTATTTTTTTCCAGAGATCCGTATTCGGGGTATTGTCATCTCTTGTAAAAAAGGGGAAATGGACTGTGGGAAATGTATAGCTATTGTTAGTAGGTCAAAACAAGTATTGTGCTCCGACTTTAAGACCCACAAAGAGTATGATGCATACTGCAAAAAGAATGACTTCCGCAAGATCACGTACAAGCCATGTAAAGGATGCTGGAGACAAATAAAGTGTGGTGTGTGGATCAATTGCAAATCATGTAAACACGGACATGCAGCCTTTGAACGATATTGCTACTTTTATGATGGTGTGAGTGGTGTAGCTTAGTTGGTAGAGCGCTAGTCTAATAAGCTGGAGGTCGTAGGTTCAAATCCTATCATCACTATCAATCAACACCGGTGGTCTAATGGTATGACGTCAGGCTTCCAACCTTATTGTCGGCTGCTGGTGTATTTTTTGGTGCGTGATTCATTTTCATCATGTATATACTATGATTTGATCCATTCAAACGTCACATCCAACCCGAAATTCATGAACAGAGACAAGGAAGACAAATTCCTCTCAGCGTCATACATCCCGCCATCGGGGTTATCAAGGCTAAACTTCCACCTCCTTGTTTCTGTCTTCATATGTCCGCCCTTGTTGTAGTTCTCCTTGATATACTTGTTGGCCATCACCTTGAACTCAAGGGTCTTGACAAACTTCTGCATGTAGTCCGTGTTGTATGATTCCCATACTTTTCGAGTGGCTTCAGGGAATACCAACCCAATTCTAGTATCCGTCATGCCCCGTATATCAATAGGCTGAATATCTTTGACAGAATCATAGGACAGCTCACTATATGTATGCCTGTACAATCCTTTGAACATACGGACGATATCAATAACATTCTCATCTTCCCAAGTCATATCAGTCACACTCTCATTGCACCACTTGGTAAACCATTGCTTTTTACCAAGATGCATACGAGTCCCCAAAAAACTTTCTAGATTGAATCTTCCAGGAAAGTTGGCATCACGACTAACGATGATCACCTTATCTTTCTTCCTCATGGAACGCTGCTTCTTTTTCAACAGACCCGTCTTCGTATGACCCATGTTGACTTCGAACACGTTGGAACAACACCAAACAATTGAAGACGAGACAAAGCGTCCAGTTCAAGTTTGACGTTGAAGGTGTGGGTTCTAAAAATAGATTTTTTGATTGGAATGTTGATTGAAGGAAGACTTCAAATGTTTGGCATACAAATCCCTGCTAGTATAATGGTTTTTCGGACATGATTACAAAAGAATTACCGTCAACATCTTCGACGTATTCTTCACGATAAACGACGCCATCCTCAACCCAACATTTGTTTTTTGGTTGCTTGCGTTCAGACAAGAGCTTCCCACTTTTATCCCATTCTTTCCAAATCCCAATTTTAACCCCATTCTCGTCGTAAGGTTCTTCATACCGAGGTTGGCCATTGTCAAACCACCACTTTTTAGTTCCGACAAGCAGCCCCATATTATAAAACTCTATGATCTTTTTCTCTCCATTTGGGTGCCAGGTTTTACATGTTCCGTCACGTTTCCCTTCATTGAAAGATCGAGTAAAATGAAGTGGACCATCTGCATACCACCCCTTATCTGCACAACAGACCCCATCCTTATAATGAATGATATCAAAGAGCCTCCCGGTTTCTCTTAGTAATGTGACGAGAGTGATGTTTGGAAAGATTTTTTGCCAATCGATGAGATCTTCTATGCGATCACAATCCACCTCCCCAAGTTCTCGAATAATTTCTAAGTCGGGAAAGGCATTCTTAAGTCCCCTCAGTTCTTTGATCTTATATTTGTATATGTCATAATCAATAGTTAGGTCGTGCACTATCCAATCTATCTTTTCACGAGGGATTGGATTCCATTGCTTGTGTGCATGTAGTACGTAGGGAATGTTACACATACACCACTGATTGTTCTTTATTTCACGAAAAAGCCATTTGGACGATGTTAGACAAAGCCACGCAAGACGTCTAGAGTCATTGTACGTCAACAAGTGGAGGATCAAATTGATAGGCAATACTTCTACCGTTTTGACCCGACTCATTTTTTTTTTGTTTACTTTCAATGGACTCTTTATTCGGAACAAGTTCAAATGTCTAGCACTCACTTGATAATACGTTTTTTGATCAATTCATGCAACTCTTTTGCCATACTATCTAACGTAGCAATCAAATCCTCATTTTGATCTGTTCCACCAAATTTCGGAGACCAATTTTCTGCTGGCACATCAGGAAACTCGTCATGAAGAAATTCTGAAATGTCTTGCAGATCCAGTGTTTTTTTGACCAGTTTTCCGAATTCAGAATTTTATATCAATAGTAAAAACCCAAATGAAGCCCGTTTTACTTTGCATACTCTTTCTTATTTTAGGGGTACAACTTAGTACTCCATTGAGAAGAGGACACACACAAGGGTCGGCCACCCGCTCCACCACCTGGGCACCGATTCGCGTGCATTTCGACGTCTCCAATCTCAACCCCTCCGCTGAAACCAGTTATCTGGCCAATGTGATTCTCCCTCAAGTCAAGAGTCGAGTAGCGTCATTGTTACAAGTATACAGCGTCATCGGGAATTTGGAGTACCCGCGATTTACGGACTGGTGTGATGTGTGGCTGACGTTTGGCGTAAATTGCAGTGTAGCACACCCCTTGCAACTTGGACCAAATCTCACCATCCCCTCGAGTGACTTGACGCCCAAAACGTTGTGCAATCTGACGCACTGTCACGAAGAAGGGGGTGGCATTCCCAACGTGGATTTTGCGGCGTATGTCTACTCCAACCCCGAGGAATGCAGACCTTCAACATTGGCATTGGCGGGACAGATTGTCATCGACATCGTGACAGGTCAGCCCCTCTTTTGCAGAATAAATTTGTGCGATTTGGGGACCGTGAATCGAGAGAATGATGACGTGGTTGCACTGTTTGTTCACGAAATCTACCATGGGCTGGGGTTTTTGGGATTTGATCAAGTAGGCCCCCATACAACACAGACCGTGCGTGATTTGTTCAAGTGCCCAACACTGAATGTGCCCTTCGATTTTGTCTTTGAAACCGGGGGATCTCACACCAGTCCGACGTTTTTCCACAGGGATGTCATGAATCCCCATATCCACGACACGACACTGTACAGCAACATTTCCCTGGCGATTTTGCATGACACGGGATGGTATGATCCGATCTACGAAAATGCCGACCCCATTGTCTCTGTTGTGATAGAATGTTTTGAAGATGACGTTATTTTGCGGGACATGGCCATTTTGACACTTTTTGTGTTTGGTGGCGTTGTCCTTGTGCTCATTCTGATCATAGTGTTGATCATCCGTTTTTTCATTGCACTCGACCGAAGAAGACGTGTGACAGACAAGGATCAAGAGAGACTGTTGCAAGATATTTATGTGTAGTAGGCCTTGTAGCACAGTGGTTAGTGCATTTGTCCTGTAAACAAAAGGTCAGGAGTTCGAATCTCTCTGAGGCCATTTTTTAAGAATGATGTGAATGGCTTTGTAGCACAGCGGTTAGTGCATTTGTTCCGTAAACAAGAGGTCGGGAGTTCGAATCTCTCTGAGGCCATATTGTTCGCAGGTCCCGTAGCATAGTGGCTAAGTGCATTTGTTTAGTAAACAAGAGGTCGGGAGTTCAAATCTCTCCGAGACCTTTTTTAATACTACAGAATCGATGATATTGATTGCCTTATTCTTCTCCCTTTTTGCCACTCTTCCTCATGGAACGTCTTCCCATCTTCCTCAAAAGCTCTTCCAGGTCCATGTCGAACGTTGTTTCTGAAATCTCCCACATACCACAACGAGCCATCCTCTCGATACAATTTGAAGGCTCCATTCTTCCTGCCCAAAAACCATTCTCCTTCAGATTCTACATTCCCGTTGGTGTAAAATTCCTTTCCCTCCCCATGTCGCACGCCTGAGTCATACACCCCCTTAAACTCAAGCGACCCGTCATCACGGAATCGCCTCACGACACCGTTCAAAACCTCTTTGCCAAAAAACCACTCCCCCTCAAATCTCAGAGACCTATTGGGGAAAAAACTCCGTCCCCGTCCATGTCTGTTACCATTACGCCATTCTCCATCAAATTCCACAGACCCATTTGGGAAAAAACTTTGCCCAAGTCCGTGTCGGTTGTCATCAGAAAACTCCCCCTTATAACGTACACCCCCTGGTTGCGCTTTGGGATCGAATGGCCCTTCGTAAAGACGGGTAGTAGTAGTAGGGTAATACACTGTGAATACTCCCTCCTTTAAATCATGTCTCCATGTTCCGTCATATTTCAATGAGCCGTCTTGGTGATATTGTCTCCCCTTCCCATTTTTAAATCCGTCTTTAAATTCTCCTGTATAATGCCCACTGATCCAAGACCTTTTTATTGAGAATAGGGTTCCTTGTCCATGACGTTCTCCAAGCCGGAAATTTCCTTCATACAGCACCAATCTGTGATCCCCAAATTCCTTACCATACCCTTCCTTCAAATTTCGAGCCCATTCTCCACAGTACTTCAACTGCCCGGTTTTATCATATTCTCTACCTTGACCAAATTTCTTCCCAAGAACCCAATTTGCATCATAATACAATCCTCCCTCTTTATCATAAACCTTTCCCCTCCCTGTCCGCTCCCCTCTTTCCCACCCTCCAACATATCTTGGTTTACCAGACTTCCAGAAAAGTGTACCAAAACCCGTCCATGTTCCGCTAAAGTGATTGTTTGCATCAATGACCCATATTCCATCTTGCTCCACAACCCCCTTTGTTCTAAAGTACGTTTTCTTCCAGGTATGTTTGAGTTTGGGGAGCGGAATTCCCGAATCTGGAAGGTAGACCAACGGAGTGTTGATGTAAAATTGAACGACAAAGGGCTGTGGTATGGTGATGGTTGGATTGGAACCCATAGCCCGGAACACCACATGCTCAAAACACCACGGGCTTACTCGCAAATTCCGAAACATGGCCTTTGAGCATGTCAGGACCAAATACGCCAATTTCTGGGAATCATTGTAGGTTAAAATGTGCTGGATGAGAGTTAGAGGCAGATACTCCACAACTTCACGCCGCTTCATTTTTTATTTTAACCTCTTCATAAATCCTAAAATGGATTGCTGTTTCACTGGTTTCTGTTGTTTTGTATGGGGGTCGAATGCTCCTTCTTTGCCCAATTCTGTCCCCCTATCATATTCTCCTTCAAAATACAAGTCCCCATTCATCCTGTATTCCTTCCCGTGCCCATGTCGGAACCCACTTTTAAACTCCCCTTCAAAATACAAGTCCCCGTTACTCCGATATTCCTTCCCATGCCCATGTCGGAGTTTCCCCTCAAATTCCCCTTGGGATCACTCATTTTTTATTCACACCTTAAACGTCGCATGGTTTCCCATTGTCCCATGTACCCTCGTATTTGAGTTTAGGTTCATGTGAGTCTAAATATGGTAATTCGTGTGACGACTCCTTTGGACGACCACCAAACCAATATTCTCGTCCTTTTCCATGTCTCATTCCATTCTTCCATCCCCCTTCATATAATCTTCCCCAGAGAAGCGGTGTACAATGCAAATTATCTTCATTCCAATACTCTGTTCCATGACCATGTCTTTGACCATTCTTCCACTGTCCAAAGTAGTCAATGTCCATGTATTCGCAAAATGACGCCCCTCTCCCATTACGTTGGTCATTTCTCCACTCCCCGTCATACTTTTTATGTCCCGTTGGAAAAAATTCCAACCCCCTGCCACTTCGTTTATTTTTATCCCAGTAACCAAAAAACTGGATATATGGAGAAGGGTCATCTTCCAGTGCCCGTGCAGGGAATTTAATCAAACATCCGAGCCCGTGACTTTGGTTGTTACTCCGCTCTCCAACATAAACAATTGTATCATTGATTCTGACTCCATGTGAATCATACTCTCTTTTGACAATTTTAAACTTTTTCCAAAAACTGTAATTTGGAAATGTTTGTTGAAAGCTTGCCATGCGACACCCATTTATCCGTATTCCCGAAACAACACCACATAAATGAAGAGGTTCATCGAGAAGGTTGTTATATATCTCTATCTTTTTACTCATGATTTTGATATGCTTGACAAATTTTTGTGGGGATGATGGGTGCCTTTCTGACAACCGGAACACCACATGCTCAAAGCACCACGGACACTCTCGCAATTTCATAAACAGCCATTTTGAGGATGTGAGACACAAATACGCCAATTTCTGGGAATCATTGTAGGTTAAAATGTGCTGGATGAGAGTTAGAGGAAGAGACTCGACTTCACACCGCTTCATTTTTTATATTGGACAGAGCGTAAATCTAAATTTGGATCAAGAGGGTGTTGATATTCTCACAATTCTTCAACACCTATATTCACTTCAACAACCATATTCACAATTTCTCCAACCAAAGCACCGCGTAGATAAGGATGATCCTCAGCCCATTCAGTTATACCAGGTACTAGTGTCACGACCACCTTTTAAATATTTGCTCCCTTAAACGGGGCCCTTCTTCCCCAAAAGTCCGAGAGTGTAATCGTACGCTTCAATATACACCGTCCCAATCGTTACGTCACGAAAGACATCCATTCTCCCAAAAGTCCGGGGATTTCTTAGAGAATTTATATATGTCCCCGACACCAAATAACCCCACACAAAAGGACAAGAACGAAAAACTTCATTTTTTTTTTTAAAACAAATTGAACAACACAAATCTAAATTGGGATCAAAAGCTTGTTACTTACAATGCCTTGTTCCCAACCTTCCTCATAAACCTCTCGATGAACTTGTTGAGAGCCTTCAGATCAACCGCATGCCGCACCCCATCTTCATCGTCCATCTCACAATGCATCCCGCAAATCTGCCCCTTTCTATCAAATATGCCCCCTCCACTGTACCCACCATACGTCCAGCACGTGTGCATCAGTTTGGAGTACCCTTCCTTCCTACTCACACCCACGAGCCTTCCCACCGAGAGATGAAAGGGGTGGGTCACCTCACACTCATCACCCTTCGAATACGCCGACGTCCCGATCGTGAAGCAAAAACTCTTCCTTGGAGGGAGCTTCTTTGCAAACGTTGAGACTGGAAAGACCTTTCCCCCCCGGTTCAGAATCTTGAGTAGTGCGCAGTCGAGCCGCCCGTTGTCTGTCGCGCAACTGTAAATGCAACGCGTGACATAGAGTTCTCCAGATGGAAACATGACCGTCTTGAGACGACCAACGCAGGATCCCGCCCAAGCAGAGACCTTCAGAGCGTCGTCCTCCCCGTATGCAACGACATGAGCACACGTCAAAATCAGACCGTGCTTGTGGATGTTGATGCCCATGCCACCCACGTTTTGGACAAATGAGACCGTCGAATTGAAGTTTACCTCAAAGACGCCGCGGCTCCTCTTGATCATTTTACACACACCCTCGCCACGATAGTCCAACGCAGCAGACTCGTGACTACGGGCCACTGGAAAGGATCCGCGCCCATTCAAAAAATTGTTCAACGACCTCCCCACACGAACACGGTACTTCAGACGAATGCACGGGTCGACAGACTGCCGGATCAATTGGCGAACGAGAAGGATACGATTGTTCCCCACATTCTGGGTGCACTTGATCCACATGGTACACAATCCAATCTGTCGGGAGAGTAACAGGCGATCTGCATTGGACATCGACCTGAGCATCACAAACGCTTCCTCCCGATTACACCGGAATAGATTACAGTAGGTGGACATCACCAATACACCTTCAAACCGGAACACCTATACTTCCAATTCAAAAGCGTCCATTTCGAAATTGAATTGGAAGGTGGTGTGGGTTTTTTTTTGGTTTTGATTGACAAAGTCGAGGTCGCACATTTACAACATTTCTTACTCCTTTTTGATTGGAATTGCTAAGTGGATTGACTCATTTGATTATCTCGCAATACTTCTCATTTTTCAACATTCTCACGTAAATCCAAAGGAGCAACTCTTTCATAGTTATACACCACACAAATCATGGAACGAGAAGAAATGGAAAAACTGCGCAGACGAATTAGGACTGAGAAAATACGCAAGGTCAAGCTATCGTGTGAGATCCGTAAGATGGACCAGGGACAGATAATCATCCTACAAAAGGAGGTCGCAAGAACAAGGAGTGAACTTGTAAACCAGGCTGCTGAAATTAAAGCCTTGAAAGGGGAGAACGTCACATTATTGAAGATCATTCGTGAATTTGACAAGGAACAAATGAACCGGTTGCGTACAGAATTAGAAGTACTGAATAAAGAAAACACAAGACTGGAAAAACGAATTACACAGTTGCAACAATAGTATTCGACAATGTCACTCTTCCTTATCCCCTTTCACGTTGACCACTTCTTCCACACAAACCCCCTTAAAACATGCAGGTAGATTCTCCTTTGTCCACGAGTAACTCTTGTTCATATTAATCAGGTAACGAATTCTGTCAAATTCGACTGTTTCCGTTGGAATTGAAAATACAACAAATGCAGTTGCCGTCTTTCTTTCACACCCAAACATCACATTTCCACAAAAAGTAGAGCCATAGTTTGTTTGAGTAACGCCCGATGAAATGGTTCCTTGTGTTACAAGACGCATTCCTTCAATAGTAATATGATTTGACCCAACTGGTCCATACCCAGTGCCCGGGATATTGATTAAATCTTCTTTTACCCAACACGTCTCAAGAACAGGACGGCGTTTTGCCATAGCCATAATCTCCTCCAAGGATAGGTCCATGACAAATCAAAAAACAAAAACACTATTTTGAGGGAAGAAACATCAAATTCGAAATTGAAGCCATAAAATCCAATATCGATTTTGGTTTTAGCTTCGTCGGTCTTCTACCCTGAGGCCCTTAAAACCTTAAAACCCAGAAGAGGTGGGGGAACGCCTAGATCTCATGGAAGATCTTGGCCTCGACTTTCGCAAGCGGATGACGAGGAAGGGGATGGGGCGGATGTTGCGCATGTTGCAAATGAGTGTGCCCCCAGATCCTGTCCCTATATAAATAAACGAAATTCAAATATTACAGAGTTATGGGGGTCATGCTCCTTTCTTTACTAATCTTCTCTGCATTTCTCGTGCATATTTGGCCTCAACTTATATCTGAGGCTGTGGTTACGCCATGCGCACAAAATCCAAAGGTGAGACGGGCGTGTGCCCCACGGTCCAAGTTTGGAGTTGCTCACACTGCGGGCCTGAATCAAGAGTTTACGTTCACGCCTACCGATGGGAGTCCAGATATCAACATGAAGGTGTCGTTGGAAAATGAAGAGTTTCGGTACCCGCTTTTTTACAGAGTTACGGTTCCGTATTTCCAAAAGGAACACACCACGCTGGTCGCCAACAATTTTGGGATTTTAGATCCATTACACCTACTGCCACCCACGTCGGTCAATTGTCGAGACACGGAGTTTATGACCGATGGGAAGCCTGCATCATGCGGGTTTCAGAAGTTTACGTCTCTCAACATTGGAGAGCTGCCCAATAATCTGATCGGCACAGACATTCCCTTTTCGAACGGGTTTACATGCCAATCTATTCTGGGAGACAGGTTTGTCAGACATCGAGGAGAGATTGCCGAAAGGATGGGGTTCAACACACAGACAGGGCCGTTCGAATATTGTTCGGCGCATTGTCTGGTGACCTATGGTGGAGATTTG
>SDBT01008938.1_pt1 | contig 16293 bp, 10 predicted proteins | sample 2277101 | NCBI WGS metagenome assembly SDBT01 (sample SAMN10404973, study PRJNA504765) | marine sediment metagenome | isolation source: marine sediment core GS10_PC15, 103 cmbsf | place: Arctic Ocean: Southern Knipovich Ridge | collected 2010 | reverse complement strand
CCACTAAGGCCAGGTCGATTAGAACCCCGTAGGCTGGTGCATGACCCCAAACACTATCCACGATTAAAAATAACAAGAGCGCAGTGGAGAAAGCAATATGCAGCTTAAGCAACCGCCATTCGTACCGGACACCTTTAATTCCCCTCGGCACTTAAGCATGAACTGGAAACTCTTTTCGCGACCAAAATAGACCAGCTCAAAAATGCTTTAGAGAATACTATCATGACAGAGGAAGAGGTTACTAAAATGGTCGATGGCTGGACGGATACGATTCGTTTTGAAAAACTAATATCGTTTGAAATTGACCAACTGCTCAGTATTTTATCAGAAGAGACTATCGAGGTGCCGGATTTGACAAAAAAAGATATTGCTGAAATAATCTATGGCTGGGCTGATACAATAGAACAAAAGCAAGAGGCAGAGGCGCTAATGCTGCAATTCCTTAAAGGCTTAAAAACAAGCATATCTGAAACAGGCTATAATATAAAGTATCTATAAGTCAGGTGGTACAAACAAGAACTCAATTGACTTGTTTTCAAATCCGTGTTAATCCCTGGCGATAATTTGTGGCTCGTTGCTGGTCGCTCGTGACTCTTAAACAACAAGCATGGAGCAACGAGAAGCAAGCAACGAAACCCTGTCCCCTATTGATTTGGATTAGTTTATCAGCTTTATTATCTGGTCGAGGTCGTTCGGAGCTTCTATGGGTGGGTTGCTGAATTGGCCCTGGTTTTCCGTATGATAGTTGACCGTGACGTCGGGGTCTTTGAGTGCGTGGCCGGTCAAGACACAAGCTACCCGCTGGTCGGCGGCGATAACACCCTCAGTTATAAGGTCTTTTAGGCCGGCGATGGTCGCGGCTGATGCCGGCTCACAGCCAAGTCCGTATTTGCCGATAATGGCCTTGGCGTCTTTAATCTGCTCATCGGTTACCGCCCGGACAATGCCATCACAAATATCAATCGAACGCAGGCATTTTTTCAGATTCACCGGCCGGGAAATCTCTATCGCCGAGGCGCAGGTGTGCGGCGAGAAATTGCGGGCGGTCAAATCAGCGTAATAGTCGTCAATAATCTTCTGGTCAACCTTGCCATCGTTCCAGGCAAGCTTTTTGTTGTTGACCAAATCGGTTAGCGTATCAGCACCGGTGGCATTGATAATCGCCATACGCGGTATGCGTTCAATCAGGCCGAGCTGTTTCAGTTCGTAAAAGGCCTTGCCGAAAGCGCTTGAGTTGCCGAGATTGCCGCCGGGCACTATAATCCAGTCCGGGGTCTGCCAGCCCAATTGCTCGATGATTCGATACATTATTGTCTTTTGGCCTTCCAGCCGAAATGGATTTAAGGAATTCAAAAGGTACATGCCAAGTTTTGTGCATACGTCCTGGACCTGTTTCATACAATCGTCGAAGTCGCCGAGTATCTGGATGGTCTGGGCGCCGTAATCCATGGCCTGGCTGAGCTTGCCGAAGGCGATTCTACCCGAACCGATAAAGACCGTACATTTCAGGCCGCAACTGTGCGCGTATAGTGCTACCGATGCCGAGGTATTGCCGGTCGAGGCGCAGGCGCATGATTTTGCTCCAACCATCATGGCGTGACTGAAGGCCGCGGCCATTCCGTTATCTTTGAACGAGCCGGAAGGATTCAGGCCTTCGTATTGCAGATGCAGACGCCCCGGCTGCATCCCGACGTGCTCGGCCACAGCATCGTTTTGCTCAAGGATGGTCTGGCCTTCACCGACCGAGACCTTGTATTCGTCCGGGCAGAAGTTCAAAAGCTCTCTAAAGCGCCAAACGCCAGAGAAATCCAGCCGATTATCCCGCCTTGCCCAGCGTTTGGAGAAGTCGCTAAGCTTTTTGGGCACCTCAATCTTGTCCCAGTCGTATCGCGCGTCCAGCAACTCGCCGCACTTGGGGCATTTGAATATTGCCTGGCCGCAATCAAATTCGGCGGCACAATCGGGATTTATACATTTTTGAAAAGCCGCATCGCTTTCTTTAGCCATTCTGCACTACTCCTGATTAAAATTTTGCCGCAAAGGCCTTTTTGGTTCTCTCGCCGAAACACATGACCTGGCCTCCTTCGAGTGTGGCTATGATGCGGCCTTGTCGGTCGATGGCCAGGCCCCACGGTACGACAGGTACAACCAAGGCGGCTCTGCCGGTGCGTTTGCCGGTGGAAATATCCAACAAACGCAGGTTAGGTTCGGTGCCGGCCAGGACGATGGAGTTTTTGCCCACCGCAATTGCGGTGCCTTTATTTGTGTTAAATTGCCAGAGCGGTTTATCATCGGTTTTGAACTGTCGCCAATCAAAGCGGAGGGCGTCGTCGTGTTGAGTCGGAAGGCCGGCAATATATTCATCCAGGACCTGCCTGTCCAGACGGTCGAAACAGACTACCTTTTCCTTATCGACCCAGAAGATGTCTTTGTCGGGCGTTGATGAAACGAACATCGAATTCGTAACGCTTGCGGCGACCACGGGGTGTTCGGGATGGGCGTAGAAGGGTCTGCCGCATGGGATAATATGGTCGTTGATCTTTGACAGCTCCCAGCCGCGAGGGAATCTCCGGCCGGCGTTTTTGAGAGACTTATTATCGTTGAGGCATTTACCGTTGGTGATGTCGTAGACGGCAGGTGAGATTGATGTGCCGCCTGCCAGATAGAGTTTTTTGTCATTGATAAGCATGTGCCCCTGGACGCTTACGCCTGTGCGGGCTTCGGGCAGCAGGTGGCCTGAAGTTGTGTTCTGCCATTTGATTTTGCCGGTGACCGCGTCAAGGGCGTATACGTAGATGCCATCATAATTGACAATGCCGGCAGCAATGTAGGCGACGCCGTCTTCGATGAGTACGCCGGCAGCGGCGGGCCAGGTGGACTGTATCGAGCCATAGACTGGTATTCTGCGTTCGACGGGCGCTGCTCGAAAACGCCAGAGGAGCCTGCCGGTCTTTGCCTCAAAGCAATATGCGTATCCATCGCCGGAGCCTACGTAGGCACGGCCGTTCCAGATTGCGGGAGCGATGCGAATTGAGCCGCCGGTGTAAGCTTTCCATCTCAATTGGCCGGTAGCAGTATCCACGGCGCGTACGATTCCGTCCGAACCGCCATAGAAGGCCAAATCATCGACCGCAACCGGTGGAGTCGGTGTAAATGTTTTGCCTGAGGCCAGCCACCAAAGCCGGCGGAGCTTGGGAGTGACAGTAGCAGCGGTTGTGAAAGTGCCCTGATTGTTTGCGCGGAAAGTCGGCCAGTCGGCATCTGTCTGGTCGAGTGGGACGATGTTTGTCAAATCTTTAGCGGTTGTTTCCAGGCGCTGGTCTTCTACAGCCTTTTGGGCGAAGTCAAAGTCGCCTGCCGGGCCAAGGGATGTAACGCCGTAGATATTCAACTCGCAGTCGCAGGTCGATGGCCACCAATATAAAAGGCCGTTAGCGATAGTGATGCCGTCGTGACACTGAGCACGCATTGGAGAAATCCATTCGGGCGTGCCGGTGGCGGTATCGAGTCGGATTGAACCTCCCTGGGCGCGGTAGAGGACGGCGTCGGCTGAACCGGTCGGGCGGGTGCAGGCGCGACGTTTTGTGTCGAACTCAGCCAGAACTTTGCCCGTAAGCGGGTCGAATTTTTTGCTGGGGTGCTTGTCCCTCTGGCCGCTGATAGCGTAGAGGCCATCGTCACGCAGGACCAGTTGAAAATTGCCGTATGAATCTTCCCAGAGCACGCTGCCATCTTCGGTTGATACGGCGAGGAGTTTGTTGACCTGCGGGCCGGCGAAGTACAGGGCCTTGTCGCTGCATTTAAGATAGGCGGTGGTTCGCCAGTTTGTCAGCCAATTTTGACGATTTGAAAATATTCCTAACGCCTGGAATAACTTGGGAGCGTTGTCCGGTGTTTTTCGCCAGATTTCGGAGCCTGTTTTGGCATCGAGACATGCTAAGTATGAGCTGAACGCGAAGATATAGATTCGGCCGTTCTTCATACACATCGCGCGGCTGTCAACGGGTTCTGTTTCGTGATGGCTCCAGAGGACCTGTTTAGTTTTCGGATTGATTGCCAGGACGTTTCTTCCGAATCCCCAGAGATGGGCTTTGTAGGCTTTTTGGCCATCAGGGATGCCATCAGCGGCATTGAATCCTTTTGAGACCTGCCATGGCCAGCCGTGGCGGTTCTCCCAGCGTGCACGAACAGTTGCTTCTTTATATTCGGCCTGGCCTGTCAGGGCATAGAGGGTGCCATCTTCAAGGGCCATCCATTTCCAGAACGTGCCGCCGGCAATATCTTCGGGGGGGATAATCTCGTCTTTGAGTTGGCCTGTAGCAGCGTCAATGATTTTGCAGGATTTGTCGTCGCCGACATATAACAGGTCTGGCGTCGCTATCATGGTATTGCGGTGGACCATAACGCCGGGAGAAAGATCTCTTCTCCACAGGATAGTGCCGTTATAGCCGTTGAAGGCGACAAGGGAATTAAGGAACGGTTCTTCGCGTTCTTTGAAAGCGATAGTTCCGAATGCCTTGAAGACCCGGCCGGCCGAAGCTACACAGACCTGGGTCAGTGGAGCATAGCGTGGGTCGGCGAAGAATTGTGTCAGATAGGGAGCTTTGGCGAGCTGGTCCAGTGACTGCGGGTTGTTGTCCGGGCCGTGATATGGATGGCTCCAGTCGTCTGTGCCTTCTGGAGATTGTTTGGTTAGTTTTTTCTTACCCAAGAGGGCTTTTCCGCCCGGCCGCAGTATGCGCAGTACCTCGGCCTGGCAAATACCTTTGGCGTCGCCGGCAATGACGACATCGGCCAGGTTGTCTGCAAGGTGGAGTTTATCCATTGTGCCCTGGTCGATGAAGATTCGTGTTCCGTAGAGTCCGGCATCGTCGGCGGCTTTGCGAGCGGCTTCGATGTCCTGGTTTGGCGCCAGTTGTACGTAAATCAGAAGCTGGGTTTTTTCTGCAAGACCGATAGCACGGTCACAATCGGTGTCACCAAGGACAACGCAGATGCCGCGTTCGGCGAGTGTCATTTCGTTTTGCTTGCTGAGTGAGGCCATGCCCGAGGTCATTACCGCGGCGGCTAACAGTGCAACAAGCCCGATGTAACGAAAGTTTTTCAAATTAATTCCGGTCAACATATTCGGTCCCCTTTTCGTAACTCCTTTGGTAAATGGTCAAATTCCACGTGAAAACATAATGATACTATCCGTTGCTTTTTATTGCAATCGAAAAAGTCAGTGAGACGCTTATAGTCGCGCAGCTTAGTTGGATTGGCCGAAACAGATGATTCGGCCATCTTCGAGGGCGGCTACTACTCTGCCTGCCTGGTCGGTGGCAAGGCCCCATCTAACGGGCCTGGCGGGTATCGGCTGGTCCCAGAGAATACTGCGGTCGGTTATATTTACAGCGATAATTTTAGACATCTGGGCAAGTACGACCGCATTATCGCAAACCGCTATGCCATTGCCCTTTCCAAAGTCGTATCGCCATCGCGGCCTGGGCTTGTATTCGAATTTGCTCCAGTCGAAGCTGAAGCAGCCCCATGCCTTGTCGCGGAGAAGCACATAGTCAACTAATTGTTTTCTGTCGATTCGATTATGGCAGGCCAGCTGCCTGTTGTTAATCCAGACGAAGTCCAGGTCGCCTTTAGTGGCGATAAAGCCGAGGACGACAACTGAGCCTTCGTGGACAGTGTATCTTGGGTCTCCGTAGAAAGGATCGCCGCAGGCCCTGACCTCGTTGCCGAACAATGAAAGTTCCCAGCCCCTGGGGTAGCGTGCGTTACAGTCTTTGAGTGGTTCGGGGTCGTTGAGGCACTTGCCGTCGGTGATGTCATAAACGGCGGGTGAGACCGAGACGCCGCTTGCCAGGTAGAGTTTGCCGTCATTGATGAGCATGTGTCCCTGGACGCTGATGCCGGTTCGGGCTTCGGCTAAAAGGTGGCCGGAAGTGGTGTTCTGCCATTTGATTTTGCCGGTTACAGCATCGAGGGCGTAAAGGTATGTGCCGTCATAATTGCTTATGCCGGCGGCAACGTAGGCGGTGCCATCTTTTACTAATACACCGGCAGCAGCAGGCCAGGTGGATTGGATTGTGCCATAGACAGGTATTCTGCGTTCGGCAGGGGCAGCTCGAAAACGCCAAAGCAATCTTCCTGTTTTTGCCTCGAAGCAATAAGCATATCCGTCGGCTGAACCTGCAAACAAGCGTCCCTTCCAGATGGTTGGCGCGATTCGTATTGAGCCTGCGGTGTAAGCCTTCCAACTGACCTTGCCTGTTGCGGCATCGAGGGCCCTTATGATTCCGTCGGAGGCACCGAAGAAAACCATGCCGCCGGCGGTGACCGGGGCTGTTGGAGTAACAGCAGTCCTGGGCGTGAATTGCCAAAGCATATCAGCTTCTTCGGCAATGACTGCTTTTGATACGGGATTGCATTTGGCGTTGGCGCGGAAAGCAGGCCAGTCTGCATCGGATATAGTTAGAGGCGCAACTTTTGTTAAATCCGTATCGGCGGTTTGCAGCCTTTCGGCTTCGGTTGCTTTTTGATTGAAATCGAAGTCGCCGGCAGGTCCCAGGCATGTAACACCATAGATATTCATCCTGCAGTCACAGGTCATAGGCATCCAATAAAGCAGGCCATTGGCTATTATGACACCATCCTGACAGGTTGGGCGCATAGTTGATATCCATTGTGGTGTTTCGGTGGCGGTATCGAGACGTACTGTGCCACCGTCATGGGAGCGGAACAAGACGGCGTCGGCAGAACCTGTTGGGCGTGTGCAGGATTTTCTGCCGATACCAAAATCGGCAAGTTCTTCTCCTGTAAGCGGGTCGAATTTTTTGCTTGTTTTGTCCATCCAGTGGCCACCGCCAATACCATAGAGGCCGTCATCTCGCAGGACCAGTTGAAAATTGTGGTATGGGTTTTCCCAGAGGACGCTGCCATCGTCTGTAGAGACGGCGACGAGTTTGGTTAAGGTCGTTCCTGAAAAATAGAGTGCCTTGTCACTGCACTTGAGATAGGCGGCAGTTCGCCAGTTGGTGCGGGGGCCCTGGCCTGGCTTATACTCGCCGAGTGCCTGGAAAAGTTCGGGTGCGTTTTGTGGAGTTTTTCGCCAAATTTCAGAGCCGGTTTTGGCATCGAGACAGGCTAAATAGGTGCCAAATCGGAAGATGTAGATTCGGCCGTTCTTCATAACCATTGCCCGGCTGTCTACCGGCAGGTCTTCGTGATGGCTCCAGAGAACTTTCTTTGTTTCCGGGTCAATGGCTAATACGTTACGGCCAAAACCCCAGTGGGCATCTCTTTTATCGTGTCCTTCGGAGATTGGTCGCCATGGCCATCCGTGCCCTTTTCTTCGCCAGCGTTTTACTTTGTCAGTGAACTCCTGCTCGCCTGTGAGTGCGAAAAGGACACCGTCTTCGAGTGCCATCCATTTCCAGAATGTTCCGCCGGCGATTTTCTCAGGCGGGATGATTTCGTCTTTTAGCCGGCCGGTAGCAGTGTCGATGAGCTTGCAGGATTTATCGTCGCCGTAATACAGTGTATCTGGTGTTGCAATTATAGTATTGCGGTGGACCATAATTCCGGGCGGGAGGTTTCTTCGCCAAAGGATTGTGCCGTTGTAACCATTAAAGGCAACCATCGAATTAAGGAATGCTTCTTCGCGCTTTTTGAAGGCGATGTTACCAAAAAGTTTGAAAACCCGGCCGGCTGAAGCGACTGTGTTTTGAGTCAATGGCGCATAACGAGGCTCTTCCAGAAACTGAGTCAGGTATGGGGCTGTGGCGATCTTGTCCTGCGACTGTGGGTTGTTGTCCGGGCCATGATAAGGATGGGACCAGTCGTCGGCGTTTTTGGGTAATGGTTTTGTCAGTTCCTTTTTGCCCAGCAGGGCTTTACCGCCCGGCCGCAATATGCGCAATACTTCGGCCTGGCAAATGTCTTTCGTATCACCTGCGGTGATAACGGCGTCTGCAAGATTGTCTGCCAGGTAGAGTTTGTCCATTGGCCCCTGGTCGATAAAGATGCGTGTTCCGTAGAAGCCGGCTGCATCAGCGGCCTTGCGGGCTGCGGCGAGATTCTGGTCGGGTGTCAGTTGGACGTAAATCAGCAGTTGGCTTTTTTTTGCGAGTTTGGCGGCAAGTTCGCACTTTTTGTCACCGAGTACTACGCAGATGCCGCGATTGACACCGATTTTTTCGAGGACCAAACTTGTACGGTCTTTGAAAAAACCCAGGCTGGCAGTCAATAGTGAGGCTGCCAGCAATACGGTGACAAATCCAGACCATCGGCACTTTTTTAAGCGTGTTCGTGTAAACATTTTAACTTTCCTTATATTTAGTGGTATTTCTTTAAGTGAACTTGAATCACCGTAATATCAGCGGGAGTAACACCTGTGATGCGTGAAGCCTGGCCGAGCGTGGCCGGCTTAAACGACCGCAGTTTTTCTCTGGCCTCCGAACGAAGATGAATGACATTCTGGTAATCCAGGTCATGGGGAATCTTTTTGTTTTCCAAAGCCCTGAAACCAGCCACCAGTCGCTGCTGTTTGGTCAAATAACCTTCATACTTGGCATCGATAGTCACTGCCTGCAACTGGTCTTTGCTCAGATTCATTTTTTTAACATCCGGATTTTGTCCAAGCGAGTCGGCGATGGTATTGTGCGGCTGACGAAGCTGGTCCCATAAAGTTAATTCTCCTGTACGGTTATTTTGCAGATATTTTTTGAGTTTGTCAATGCCTTCGAGTTTTTTCCGGAATTTAGTCCATCGGTTTTCATCCACAAGTCCGACCGATTTGCCGATTTGCGTCAATCTTCTATCGGCGTTATCGGCCCTTAGTGACAGTCTGTACTCAGCGCGTGAGGTAAACATCCGATAAGGTTCGTCGATTTGTCTCGTTAACAGGTCATCTATCATAACGCCGATATATGCCTGGTCTCTTGCGAGTACAAGTGGTTCTTTATTTAGCAGTTTTCCTGCGGCGTTTATGCCTGCGATAATTCCCTGGCCGGCAGCTTCCTCATAGCCGCTTGTTCCGTTAATCTGGCCGGCAAGGAACAGTCCTGAGATTCTTTTTGTCTCCAGGCCGGTGGTTAACTGAGCAGGTGGGCAATAGTCGTATTCGATGCCGTAGCCGTAACGGATGATACGAGCGTTTTCAGTGCCCGGCATCAGCTTTAGCAGATTTTCCTGAACGTCTTTCGGTACGGAAGTAAAAAGGCCATTACAGTAAATGGTTTTTACCTCTTGTTCTTCGGGTTCGAGGCAAATCCGATGGCGATTTTTGTCGGGGTATTTAGAGATTTTGACTTCTATGCTCGGGCAGTAACGCGGTTCAGCGCCGCCTATATGCCCGAGAGAAACGGGTGCACGATGCAGATTGTCAGCGAGTAATTTGTGTACCTTCTCGTTGGTGTACGTAACCCAGCAGGGTATCTGAGGTCTTTCTATTTTTTCAGTCATAAACGAAAACGGTACCGGCGGGTCGTCACCGTATTGGGTTTCCAATTTGTCAATATCGACGGTTGCGGCATCGAGTCTTGGCGGGGTACAGGTTGCCAGTCGCTCAACGGTCAGGCCTATTCGTCTTAGGTTTTGTGAAAGCTCGGCGCTGGCGGGTTCGTCGATTCTTCCGCCGGCCCAGCGTTCGGCACCTATGTACATCTGGCCGCAAAGAAATGTGCCGGTAGCTATAACAACAGTCTGAGTTGTATATGTTCTGCCGTCTTTACAGACCAGGGCACGGACTTTGTTGTCTTCGGTAAGGATGTCTGTGGCCATCGATTCGACGATAGTCAGATTAGCGGTCTGTTCGAGTCTTTGCCGCATCCATCCGCTGTATTTGTGTCTGTCGGCCTGTGCGCGTGGTGACTGGACGGCGGGGCCTTTGGAACGATTCAACATCTTGAATTGAATACCGGTGGCATCTATGGCCAGGCCCATCAGTCCGCCGAGGGCATCTATCTCGCGGACAATCTGTCCCTTGGCGAGGCCTCCTATGGCCGGGTTGCAACTCATCCGGGCTATTTTATCTTTTGTTAGTGTTACAAGTGCGGTTTTGGCTCCGAGGGTTGCGGCGGCGTGCGCGGCTTCTGCGCCGGCGTGACCTGCACCTATAACGATGCAATCAAAATTACTGTTCTTCATCTGACCCTGCAAGTGCAACTGCCGATGCAATTGCGAAATTTGCTGTATGTGTAATACTTACGCTTATGTTTTCTATACCAAGTTTGCGGGCAATCTGAGCAACTTCACCGGTGAGAGTGACTTTTGGTGCTCCGGCTGAGTCGTTGACCACCTCGATATCGGTCCAGGCGATTTTGCCTCGCCAGCCGGTGCCCATTAGTTTGAGGATTGCTTCCTTGGCGGCAAAGCGGCCGGCCAATTTTTCCATCCTGTTTTTATTCGCTTCGGCATATGCCTGTTCGGGTTGTGTAAAGACCCTGTTTAAAAAACGCTTGCCGTGACGCTCGGCCATCTCTTCTATTCGTGGAAAGTCAACCAGGTCTATGCCGTGTGCTATTATTTTCATTATTCAATCCAGATAAATATGTCCCTTAGTTGCTACATATTTGCGAGACGCCAAATTTCATCCAGGCAGTAGTCTATAAATTCGTCTTTCCTGCTGACCGCGGCCTGCTGAACGAGTTTTGCGCTTAGCTTATCCATTGCCTTTTTGCGCCGTTCAAAATTAATTCTGGCACGGACCTGGTCCTGCACTTTTTCAAAGGGCTCAACATTTGCCGCCTGGTTTTCTTCGAGCTTCATTATGAAGATATGTTGGCCGGCAGCAATTGGTTTGGTAATTTGGGCTTGTTCCATTCTATCAGCGTGTTCTGCGAGGACGTCATAAGGGGGCGCCAGTGATTCGGGGTCAATCGGTTTCCACAAGCCGTTAAACATTGCGCGATGGCCATGGGAATATTCTTTGGCCAATTGGCCGAAATCTTCACCGGCCTGCAGCCTTTGGTATAATTCGTCGGTCAACTGTTTTGCTTTTTGCCAGCGGCTGACATTAGGGTCGGTGACATCGAGCTTTGCTACGTTGATATCTATGAGCCGAAAGTGCAATTTTTCTTCGGTAGCGAATTTTTCTTCTTTTATCCTGTTATAGCAGCTTATAAGCTCATTGTAAGTGACGGGTTTTTGTTCCGGCAGTTGCTGGTGGATATAGGATTGGCTGACAATCATTTTTTTCTGATACTCTTTGAAGTCGGCCCAATTCATACCCATATCTCTCAGGGTTTCTTCTGCTTTTGCGTAATCGCCGCCGAAATTAACAATGAATTTGCGCACCTCGACATCAGCGATGGCGTCAAGTCTGTCGTCGATGCCTTCTCCTAAGTCTCTTTTTGCCTGGTCGTAGAGCAGGATGTCGGATATTTTTCTGATGACAATGCGGTCAAGCTCGGGCTTGGCGCGGTTTTTGAATTGTTCGAAGCTGCCTTGTTGAGCGTAAGGCCTGAAGTGCTCCAGTACTGGCGAGATTATTTCGCTGCAGGTTATAGTCTGGCCGCCAATCGCAAGGACAAATCCACCGGAAGCCCGGGGAAGACCGGTTCTTTGCACAAGGGGAGTCGAAGCCAGTTTTTGTTCGAGCAGGCGCGCCTTTTTTCTACCCATGCAGCCTACTGTCAAAAACAAACAGACGAAACTGGCGGCCAGAACTTTTATCATTAATCTGCGATTATTTACTACTTCCATATTATAAAATATTCTCCCTAACCCAGCGCAGCAGGTGGTAAGTTTGAGATAATTAGTTCCTGTTGCGGAAATAACCTTTGTCATTTTTGCCAAACCTTTATATTTGCCTGCCTTCGAATCTGATTTTGCGCGTATCTTGTTCGGAGCCGGTTGAAACGGCCAGCGGGCCATACAATTGCGGCCTGCGAGCCTTCATCCATCTAACTCCGGTGCAATTGGGACGAAGCGACGCGTCAAGATCGGCGATGACCATATCATCCGCGGCTTTGCAGGTCTCTGCGATAATCCTGCCATAACAGTCGATAATCATTGCGTTGCCGGTCCTTATCTCGTTATCGTCGACTCCTACGCCGTTACTGAAAATCAAGAACAGGCCGTTATCATGTGCGCGGGCCGGCAGCCATCTTGTCAGCCATTCTCGGCCCTTCGGGCCTTTGAACTCGGCCTCGATGGCAGCGGGGTCTTTTTCTCTGTTGTCCCACAGGGCCTTGTCAACCAGTCCCATGGCGTGGGGACTTGGGCTGTCGCAGCCGCCGGTCTGATGCGGGGCCAGAAGAATCTCGGCACCGGCCAATGCTGTCATACGGGCGTTTTCAATAATATTATTGTCGTAGCATGTCAGGATTCCGACTTTGCAATCTTGCGGGGTGTCGAAGACGGTGTATTGGTCGCCGGAAGAAAGGTGCTCACTGATAAAACAATGGAGCTTTCTGTGGCGGACGAATTTGCCGTCGGGCATCGCTACCACATAAGTATTATAAAAAGTGCCGTCTTCTGTAATCTCAACTAATCCTGCACCTATAGTTATGTTGTGTTCTTTTGCCAGGGATGAAAGCTGCTGTGAGGACGGGCCGTCAAAAACCGGTTCTGCCAGTGTAATTAGTTCCAGGGGTGGAAGTTTCCTCAGGAACCAGTAGCCGGTAATACAACATTCCGGGAAGGCTATAATCTCGGCACCCTGGTCGGCGGCCTGCTGTGTAAAGTGCGCAATTTTAGCGAGGTTCGCCTGCTTGTCGCCTGCGGCGTGCTCAAATTGTACTGCTGCGGCTCGAATATTTCTCATAGCCTGTTATTATATGCAATTCAACGAAGCGATGCTAAGAGTTTTTTGATGGGCGAATAGCAGAAAACAACAACTTTGTAAGTAAAAAGTGGCTTTGTCGGCGGTTTTGTGTATAATTGGCCGGAAACGTTGTTCTATGTTAAGACAGATAAGAAGCTGACGGGATAATACGTCGCCAAAGGAGGTAAATCGTTATGGCTAAGAAAGTATGCGTTGGTCTGGCTTGTATAAGGTTTGACCCGGCATTTTGGGGTTTTAAGGAATCGCAGTATAAAAAGCGGGTGAGCCAGTTGCGGCAGGTGGTCCGAGGTCTGGGGTTGAATTTTTACGCGGTGCCCCAGAGTTTTGAAGACGCCAAAGGCGCACGGGCTGCTGCCAGGAAACTGAACCAAAAGGCAGACATTGTGATTTTGGATATCGCGGCGTATCCGGAAGGCAAGGCAGCGAATGTTTTTGCTGATAGCATTAAAGGGCCTCTTGTGCTCTGGAGCAGAGATGAAACAAAGCACAATAGCAATATCGGCCATAATAGTTTCTGCGGGGCCAATTTTTTAGGCGGCTCGTTGACAGTTCAGGGACACAGGTTTCGTCAGGTTTACGGTCAGCCACAGTCAAAGGATTTCAAGGCCCGGCTGTTGACGGCGGCCCGGCTGGTAGGTGCGGCCAAGGCAGCAGGGGGGGCAAAGATAGCACTGTTCGGCGAAGGGATAGTGCCGAAGTTTTATGATATTGACATAAACGCCGGTGACCGTAAAAAACTTGAGAAGCGCTGGGGTATAAGGTTTGTCGGTATTCCAACGCAAAGACTGATTAAACGAGCCAAGTCATATAAGGAAAATCGGGTCAAGGCCTCGACAAAGAATTTTGTTAAGCATTTTACAAGTATCGAAGTGCCGGCTGAGGCGATTGAAAAGCAGGTGCGGATGTTTTTAGCGATAAGGGATATTTACAAGGAGGGCAAGTTCGCCAGTCTTGCGGTGCGTTGCTGGCCTGAACTGCAGGGGCTTTACGAGGCGTGGCCTTGCCCGACTATCAGTGTGTTAAATGATATTGGGGTCCCGGCGGCGTGTGAAGGTGACTTGGGCGGGGCACTGGATATGCTGCTTGCCAAAAAGCTTAGCAAGTACGCATCGACCTTAGTTGATATTGTTGACTGGGACGATAAGGGCGACAATTTTTCGATATGGCATTGCGGGCCGACGGCACATTCGTGGGCTGACAAGCGTGGAAGCAGATTGATTGGGCATAACGTTGACGGCTGCGGGCCGGGGGGCCGGCCGAAATTCGGGCTGCCGGGCGTTGTCGATATGCAGTTTGCGCCGGGCAAGGTTACGGTATTCAGGACGCTGGGCGCAATTGATGAAGAATTCGCTCTACAGGGCAATATTGTCACAGCGGCAAAACGTAATATCTGCGGAAGCTTCGGGGCTGTTACTAAATCGTCAATCTACGCAGAGAAGGTCGATACAGCTTCTGTTCGCAGAACGATTTTTGACCGTCTTCTACCTCACCATTATACAGCAACACCAGGACATATTTTTTCTTGAGAAGGAGATATGGATGTCGAAAGCAAATGTTACGCTGAAGGAACTTGTTCGGAAACTGAAAAACAATAATGTCAAATGCACGCTGCTTGGAGTGGGGCCTGTCTCGGAGATTGTTACAAGGGCAACGCTGCAGGCGTGTAAGAATTATGATTGTCCCGCTATATTTATCGCCTCACGCAATCAGGTCGATTTAGAATCTCTTGGTCACGGTTATCTGATGGGCGGAATGGACCAGGCCGGCTTTGTCGGTCTTATCAACAAGATTAAGGATGAGGTCGGGTATGACGGGCCTGTGTATATCTGTCGTGACCACGGCGGGCCCTGGCAGAGGAATATCGAACTGGACGAGAAATACCGGCAGGATAAGGCTATGCAGATAGCGAAAGAATCCTTTAAGGCTGATATAGAAGCGGGGTTTAATTATCTGCATATCGACCCGACGAAGTGTCCGCTGGAATTTACGCTTGATGATATTTGTGACTGGACGATAGAGCTGGAAGAATACTGCGAACAGGTTCGCAAATCGGCGGGTAAAGGAGCGATTGATTATGAGGTCGGCACCGAAGACATCAAGGGCGGATTGACTACGGCTGATACGTTCCGTGCGTTTCTGGAGAAACTGACCGGCAAGCTGAAAGATAAGGGGCTGCCTTTGCCGACGTGTGTTGTTGCGCAGACCGGGACATTGACTAAGATCGACCGTAATGTCGGATGTCTGGATAAGGAGCAGATAAAAAAGTTGGTGAAAATCGCGGCGGAATACGGCGTAGGATTGAAAGAGCACAACGGTGACTATCTAAGCGCCGCATCGTGCCGGGTGCATCCGGAGCTTGGTATTACGGGTATGAATGTGGCTCCTGAATACGGGCTTGTGGAAACTGACGCGTGTCTGCATCTGGCGGACCTGGAGCAAAAGCTTGTTCGTGAGGGCTGGCTCAAAGCCGAAGACGCTTCAAATCTTCGTGAATTGCTGCTTGAGCTTACATGGAAAACCAGTCCGTGGAAGAAATGGATGACAGAGGATATTAAGCAGTTGCCGGTTGAAAAGATAGAAGCCGACAGTGCGCTACGATTGCTGATAGCTCGGGTGTGCGGGCACTATGTATATGATATGCAAGCGGTGTTAGAGGCGCGGGCAAAACTCTATAAAAATATCAATAGCTTTAAGCTGGCAGATGATGCTGAGGCTTTTGTTACCGAGAAGGTCAGAGATTCGATAGAGTTCTATATGGAGCCTTTCGGTCTGAAAGGAATCAATCATGGTATCTGACGCTGGACAAACTGGGGAAAATTATTATAAACGGTGGCACTGCCGTGGACTCTGGAGAGGTCGGTCAAGGCTGATACGAGAATAAGGTATAGATAAGGAGTGTCTATTATGGAACTTAATTGGGTCGATATGGTGGTGTTTGTTGGCTTTATGGCCACGGTTATGGGGGTATCGCTTTATGCCGGTCGAAAAGAGCGAACCAGCGAGGACTACTTTCTCGCCGGCAGAAAGCTGACCTGGTATCTGATTGGTTTTTCGCTGATAGCCTCGAACATCTCGACCGAACATTTTGTTGGTATGGCAGGGACGGCGTTCGGAGATGTCGGCATGGCGGTTGCGAACTGGGAGTGGATGTCGGCGGTTTGTATGGTCTTTATCGCGTGGTGGCTGCTGCCGCGATTCATTAAGGCCGGAATCTATACGATGCCGCAGTTTTTGGAATATCGATACGATTCGACGACGCGGACTATAATGAGCGTCTATCACATGACGTTTTATATCATCGCGCTTTTGTCGACGGTGTTGTACAGCGGAGCGGTGGCCCTGAACACCATTTTTGACCTGTCGAGTATGTTTGTCGATAAGTTCGGTGTGGCGCCTGAAAATGCTGACTTCTGGGCGAACGTGGTTGGCATCTGGGGTATCGGTATTATCGCGGGCACTTACACAATCTATGGCGGGTTGAAGGCGGTGGTATGGTCGGACCTGCTTCAGGG
>SDBT01008937.1_pt1 | contig 16294 bp, 17 predicted proteins | sample 2277101 | NCBI WGS metagenome assembly SDBT01 (sample SAMN10404973, study PRJNA504765) | marine sediment metagenome | isolation source: marine sediment core GS10_PC15, 103 cmbsf | place: Arctic Ocean: Southern Knipovich Ridge | collected 2010 | reverse complement strand
GGTGGGTTTAACTCTAATCAATTGTTACCGTATATTGATTACGAGTTGATCAAGCACAATCCCAAAATATTTTGTGGCTTTTCAGATATTACTGCATTGTCAAATGCCATTTACCATAAAACCGGGATGGTCACCTATTCAGGTCCTCATTTCAGTACTTTTGCCATGCAAAAAGGATTTGAATACACTTTGGAATATTTCAAAAAGGTTATATTTGCGGGAACTCGAGTGAGTATTGAAGCTTCACCGTTGTGGGCGGATGATGCTTGGTTTTTGGATCAAGAAAACCGAACTTTTCATAAAAATTCCGGATATTGGCCGATGAATCCAGGTCATGCTAAAGGGACGATCATTGGTGGTAATCTGGGCACATTACGACTATTGCAAGGCACGGAGTACATGCCATCACTCAAAGATAGCATTTTGTTCCTAGAAGATGATTCGATCACAGATGGAATTGACGTTGTTGAATTTGATCGATCATTGCAATCACTCATTCAGCAACCACATTTTGATACTGTGAGAGCCCTTGTCATTGGCCGGTTTGAGAATAAATTTGCCATGAGTTTGGAAAAACTCAAATTTGTCATTGAAACAAAAGCTGAGCTTAAAAATATTCCCATTATTGCTAACGCTGACTTCGGTCATACCAATCCCATTTTTACCTTTCCAATTGGTGGCATGTGTGAGGTTAATGTAACAAAGGAGTCAGCTCAGCTGGAGTTGTTGTAAGTGTGATGGTTGTTGAATGTAGGGTTAACATCTTTGGCAAGCACGATCATAGACAATATTTTCTCTGCGAAGACCTGCTGCCAATATAAGTACTTCAACTTCCTTTTTAAAAACTCGGTAAACAATACGCGTATTACCAACGCGGATCCGACGACATCCCTTCAAGGTAGCAGACAATGTTTTGCCGATCTTATCAGGCTCACCAAGGCGAATTCGTTGATCAATGGCTTTTAATATCCGACGGGCTTCTGCTTGACCCAGATTTTCCAAATCTATTTTGACTTCTGGATGATAGGAAATGCGCCACATGTTTTAATCCCTGTCGACGTCAAAGTGTTCAATCATTTCATCATGAGAAATCGTTTGATTCGGATCAAAACTCTTGAGCCTTTCTCTGGCAACAAACTGGATTTTTAGGTCTTCTATTTCAGCCAGGAGTGCTTCATAGTGTTGAACATTCATTAATACGGCAGCTGGATGGTTGTTACGCATCATAACATACTTATTGCGTTCACCTGCCTCTAGTTTATCAATGATTGATTTTGCAGAGCGTGTAAAGTCAGTAACAGAAAGGGCTTGGTCTGAGCGTTCCAGTAAAGAAGGCATAACAACAATCTCCAAATGAGTTTAATTACATGATAATTATCACATATTTACATGTAATTTCCAAGCTAAAAATATGATTTTTATCAGATGTAATTCAGCAAGAGTACAAACTAAAACAGAACTCAATTTTCCGTATTGCTTTCAGATTTATATTCTCCCATTCTAAATTGGTGCTCAAATCTGAATTTTTATCCCAAAGTTATGTAATAAATTAACAACCTCTGGCATTGAGAACTTTCCTTTGCGAATATTATTCTCGTTCGGATCAATGTTGTAATTAATTGCCCCTGTGAAATCGGAAGAATATAATTTAGTTCGCATAAATAAACTGCTTTTAAGGTCTGTTAGAATAAAGCTACCACTAGAGAAATCTCCTCCTCTAAAATCAACATCGTGGGCCTTGCACTCTTCTATTGTAATTTTTTTTAAACACAACTCATAAAAACTTGAATGGCTAAGGTTGCATTTATAAAATTTGAAAGGACTGGTTAGGTACCATTGAACCCTTGTCCAGTCAACACCAATTAGTTTTGATTCGTTAAAGATCACTTCGCTAAGAGAAGTGTTTTTAAATTTAGCATTACTTAAGTTGCATGATTTAAATGTACAATCTATAAATTTACAATCCTCTAACTTTGCTTCATTAAAATTTGAATCAGTAAACTGGCAATTTTCAAAGGTTTTATTTTTTAATTCATTCTTATCCAACATTAAGCCAGAAAAATTAGTGTCATAAAACTCTTCTTGGTTTAATATATTGATATTTTGGGGATTACTCATGATTTATTACTCCTAATTTTCTCTTGGATAAGGGATATACTCTGAACATATTGTACTTAAAATCTAGGGTAACGTGTGGTATTGGAAAAGACAAGCACTAGCTCCAGTGATACATTGTAAAGTTCAGGAATACGGCTGCAGATGCAAAAACTATATTCCTTGCTAGAATATTACTTCAAAAATCAACAAAGCATTTCATTTGCAATATGTGTCGTTTTATGACACATCACACATATGAAGCTGTAGTTTGAATACCTTTCAGAGCTCATAGATTTCCTCCAAGCGATGGGGAATTACTTCCCTTGCTGCCAGAGGGGGCCAGACAAATTTATGATACAGCCTTTACCAAATATCCCAGCACAGCATTTAAACACCGCCGCCCTCGTAGGCTGGCCCAAAGTTTTGTCGGGGTGTATGTCACCAATCCTTCACCCACAAGGCGATCTAGAGCCTCCATATCCACAAAATCCTGCAAGGGCCTCTGCACTTCTTGTTGGAAATTGGTGAGGTCCACCCCTTCTTGCAATCGCAAACCCATCATTAACATTTCCTCAGCACGTTCACGGCTGGTCAAAACATCCATTTGCTCCATGCCATGGCCTTTTTCTTGCACTTGTTTCAGCCAGGTTTCCGGCGCCCGATAGTTTTTAACCGCATATTTGTTGCCCTGCTGGGTTACGCGACCATGAGCCCCAGGACCAATGCCAAGATAATCACCATAGCGCCAATAGTTGAGATTATGCTGAGATTCACTTCCTGGAGCGGCATAATTAGAAATCTCATATGGGGCAAATCCCACCTTGCTCAACACATCGCCAGTGAGGTCATAAAGAGCTGCAGCAGTGTCTTCGTCAGGCAGCTGAAAACTTTTACGCTGATAAAGAGTGTGAAACGCTGTGCCCGGCTCGATGGTAAGTTGGTAGGCAGAGATATGATCTCTGATCAAAGGCAAAATTTCTTGCAGATCTTGGCGCCAATCTTGCGGAAGTTGTCCAGGCAGGGCATAAATGAAATCTAGGGAATAGCGATCAAAAACCTTTTGCGCAATACCAATGGCGCGTAAAGCTTCTTGGCCGTCATGCAGGCGACCTAAGAATTTCAGGGATTTGTCATTGAGAGATTGGATGCCCATGGAAACTCTGTTAATCCCAGCAGCCCGGAAATCTTTAAATTTGGCAGCCTCAACCGTTTGGGGATTAGCCTCAAGAGTTACTTCAATATCATTCGGGACCTGCCACAGCTGAGCAATTTCCTCTAGAATCTGCTCGACTAATTTGGCGTCCATCAGCGAAGGGGTGCCGCCACCAAAAAAGATGCTGGTTAATTTACGGTTGGGAAGTTGTTGGGCCTGAAAACGTAATTCTTGCCGATAGGCTTGCAGCCATTGATCTTGATCTATGTGATCACGGACATGACTATTAAAATCGCAATAGGGGCATTTCGACAGACAAAATGGCCAATGCAGATAAAGGCTTAATTTGCGAGGTGACATTGACAAATTAATTCTTGTACAGCTTGGGCCCGGTGACTAAACTGATGTTTTTCTTGCGCCGTCATCTCAGCAAAAGTTTTTGTTTCTCCAGCCGGAACAAACAAAGGATCAAAACCAAACCCATTGTCCCCACGGGGTGGCAATTCAAGATGACCATGCACTCGGCCCTTAAATTCACGATGCTCTCCACCGGGCCAGCACAAAACCAAGACACATTCAAAATGGGCCTGGGGATCTTTATCTTGCAAAGCTTGCTGCAAGTAGTTGACAACTCCCTGCAACCCAAGTTTTTTTAACCACCGTCCTGTCGTTACTCCGGGAAAGCCATCAAGGGCATCGATTACGAGACCGGAATCATCTGCCAGAGCAATCATATTATATTGTTTGGCAGCATGCTGCGCTTTAATCAGAGCATTGTCATGAAACGTTTGTCCCGTTTCTTCTGGTACAACTGCCTGCATATCAATGGCCTTGAGCTCAAGATCTAGAGGTCTAAGCAGATGTTTAAACTCTTTGAGTTTACCAGGATTCTGGGTGGCTAATAAAACCTCTTTATTTTGCAGCTGCGACAACATGACTTCCTAGTTTTTCAAGAGCTAACGCTTTGTTCTGCAGGCGAATCAATTGCTGGGTACCCTGTGTAGCTAAATCGAACATTTCCTGATACTGCTGTTGAGTAAATGGTGCTGCCTCAGCTGTGGCTTGTACCTCAACGATATGCCCTTTTTGGGTCATGACAAAGTTAGCATCTGCTTCAGCTGTGCTATCTTCTGCATAATCCAAATCTAATACTGCTGTGCCTTTATAAATGCCACATGAGATAGCAGCTACTTGATCTGTCAACGGTAACTCCGATAGTTTGCCTTGCGCAACAAGGTGCTGTAATGCTTGCCATAGAGCCAGATAAGAGCCGGTGATGGCGGCCGTTCTGGTGCCTCCATCAGCCTGTAAAACATCACAATCAATACGGATTTGTCTTTCCCCAAGCGCTTTTAAGTCCGTGATGGCTCGTAGGGAACGACCGATAAGGCGTTGAATTTCCTGGGTGCGCCCTGTTTGTTTACCGCGTGACGCTTCACGACCAATGCGCTGGTTTGCTGAACAGGGTAACATTCCGTACTCAGCGGTAATCCAACCAGTTTTTTTCTCCCTTAAAAATGGAGGGAGTTTCTCCTCAACTGTCGCAGTGCAAAGGACATGAGTATTGCCGCAGCGCACTATACAAGCCCCTTCAGCATGATGAGGGTATCCTAACTCAAAGCTAATTTCTCTAAGCTCGTTTACTGAGCGTTTTGAAGGTCGTATAGTCATATATCTATATCCCAATTCGTAATTGACGTGTTGAGGTGAGTTTTACTATATTTAAGACAATATTCCAAGGCATATTGAATATGCTGACGTTACTGCGTTTTATATTTTTTTACAATTCAATTATAAGGTACCTACAATGAACGAGACAGATGAGCAACAGAATGTTAATGATCCAACAGCAGAAGGGCAAGCAGACACGTCTTCTGTGACGGAAGAAAATGATGCGGTAAGAGACGATATGCTCGAAATACCTGATGTCGAAACCGAAGTTGCATTAATGAAAGACCAACTATTACGTGCTCTCGCTGAAGCCGAAAATGTACGTCGCCGTGCGGCACGGGACAAAGAGGATGCACTAAAATACTCGATTTCAAGTTTTGCGCGTGATCTCTTAGCCGTTGCTGATAATTTACAGCGAGCTTTAGAAACTCTTTCCGATGATAAAACTGAAGAGTTGAGCTCTGAAGTTAAAAGCTTTCTAGAAGGAGTCATAATGACTGAAAAAGAGCTCCTGAATGTTTTTGAAAAACACGGTATCAAAAAAATCACTCCCCTTGGCGAAAAATTTGATCACGGGTTTCATCAAGCCATGCTGGAAATGGAGTCGAACGAACACCCCGCTGGTACTGTGGTGCAACTGATGCAAGCCGGCTATATTTTGAATGACAGGCTTTTGCGCCCCGCTCTAGTTGGGGTAGCCAAAGCGTCTGAGGATAAGGAAGAGCAAGTGGAAGATAATTAACTGCTTACTCTTTTGCTAAGATAGTTTATAATAGTAAGCAAGGTAGGCAATTCAAAGAGAAAGGAAAAGACAATGCTCTTGCAAGTAAGTGGAATTCAGGTTGATGTTGGAGAAGCGTTTCAAACTCACGTAAGAGGGGGGTTAGAAGCACTACACAAGAAACACCGCATTGATCCCATTGAAGTCAAGGTACAGCTTTCTAAGGAAGCGCACATGTTCCGCTCTGATATTTCTTCGCATTTGGGACGCAGCATTGTGATGCGTAGCCATTGCTTAGCAAATGATCCGCATACCAGTTTCGATGGTGCACTTGATAATCTGTCTACCAGGCTTCGGCGTCATAAAGATCGACTTGAAGGTTTTCACCGCCATCACGGAAGCCGTCGTGAAAAGCAAATGGTTCCCTACTATGTTATTCAACCTGGAGACACAGCTGTTGGTTCTCCTATCAAAGAAGAAGGTTCCCCGCCAATTATTGCTGAGTTAGAAACGGAAATACCAACTTTTACTGTTGGTGATGCCGTTATGCGCCTCGATTTGTCCCAAGAACCGGCTTTGCTTTTCTACAACCAAGCCCATGGAACCCTCAACATGGTTTACCGTCGTTCAGACGGCAATATAGGCTGGGTAGATCCACAGAAAAATGGGAAAAATACCAGTTAATGATTTGGGTTGCTAATCTCTGGGCAGGTGTCGCAAATTTTTAAGGCAGTTGCTGACACAACGATTCATTAAGTTTGCCTCACAAAGGTATGATTGACAGGTTCGCCTCTCACCGTTATTCTGAGCGTTGCGTATACAGCTCATAATTTACCAGTGGAGAGGCACCCTAAACTTGTGAAACTGGGGGATTAATTTCCCTTCGTTTCCAAACTGTAAATAAATCGTTTAACGTTTCTCAAGCTGCCATTTTATATTTTGTTGCGAACTCTTCTTGTGCTTCATCCTGGATTTCAGCTGGCTGTATGCTTCTTGCTTTAATAATCGATAACATTGAAAGGCAACCACAAAACATAAAGAAATAAGCTGGTGATTTAGGATCACCCGTCCACTTGCTAAGCAGAGTACAAATGATGGGGGCTGTCCCTCCCAAAAGAGCAACTCCAAGCGACCAGCCCAAAGCAATGCCACTGTACCTCTCAGAAGTATGGAATAAGTAAGAAATAAATGGGTGTACTCCACCTGCAAATCCTGCCCCAATAATTACAAGGAACGTTTGCATGACAGCCACTTTGTAAAGACTTGTGGTGCCATCGATAAACCAAAACATGGGATAACTAGCTAAAATAAAGCAAGAACTAGCAAGAAGAAGTATACGTTTAGGTCCCCATAGGTCTCCTAGACGTCCCATACAAGGAATTATTAGAATCGACAGGGCAAGGAAAAAAGTGTTGAAGCCCAAGGATTGGGAGGTGGTTAGCTTAATGTTATTCACGAGTATCTCACTAATGAAAACATATGCCGTATAATATGGAACAACAATCCCGGTGCTTAACCCCATGAGACATAATATATTGAGTTTATATTGTTTTATAATTGTTACTAATGGAATGTGGTTTGAGCGTTTTTGTTTTTTTGTCTTCTCAAAATCTGAAGTTTCAAGAGTTTTGTTGCGAATATAAAAACCAACCCAACCCAGAATTGCCCCTAGCAAGAACGGCAACCTCCATCCCCAACTAGGCATAAAATTTAATGTACATAAAAGACCTAAGAATGCACCAAGCATCGCACCAAAGCTATTTGCTACATTAAGAAAGCTTCCTGCCATGGCTTTAGAACCTGGTTTAGCATGTTCAACTACAAAGACAGTTGCACCACTAGCTTCACCTCCGACAGAAAAGCTTTGAGTTAGGCGACACAATAATAAAACAATAGGCGCAACGATACCAATTTGAGCGTAAGTTGGTAAAATACCAATAACAAAAGTGGGGACTATACTAAACAAAATAGAGAGTGATAAGGCTTCCTTGCGACCGAACCGATCTCCCAAGTGACCAAAAATTACTCCGCCAAGCGGACGCATCAAAAAGCCTATGGCAAAAGTGGACAGACCGATGATTTTCGTAATAAAGGGATCGTCATTGGGGAAAAACAAAGGTGTTAAAATAAAAATAAAATGCATGTATAGTCCAAAATCATAATATTCAAGAGCTGTTCCAAACACTGCCGCAACAATAGATTTTTTATTTGTCATGCTATTTTCTTCTTTAGAAAATTCCACAGGGCTTCAACCCTTTTTAACTCTTTTAAATGTTCTGGAAATATAAAAAACATATCAATCTTAGGGCCTTTTACATCAGATAAAAGGGGAACAAGAGAAGTGCTTTCTAGCAAACCGTTTTCCTGAGCTAGGGTAACGATACCGTGCCATTCTTCTGCAATGCGCAGCATGTGCATCCCAGAATTAAATTGCATAAAAGGTTCACGAGTTACTCCAGATTTACATCCTACAGAAAGCATCCAGTATTATTCCTTGTTGTTAATTTTTAATTAATAAGTATTGTATAAAGCTAAAGCAAGAAAGAGTCAAGACCATTTTTGTAAATATCCAGCTTAAATATCAAATATTAAATACACATGCAAAAATACTTCCTTGTTATTACTGTGGCGCATGCAATCGTTATACTATGGTATGCGCAATTTTTGCGTGGATATTTAAAAAATTAAATAAATAGAAGGGCTTAGCTTTTTAACAAAGCATGTAAGAATGAATCATCAATCCTAGATTCATGCAATTTGCAAATTAACTTTTACTTTGTAATGCGCCTTGCCAATAGATAGGCAAAGTCGTTTTTACACCGCAATGGCAGAATCGTCAACAGGCTCTAAAGTTGGTTCAATAAAGTCGTGGGTCAGGGTTTTGCTAAGTTGGTGAATGGTCCCTTGATGTGACAAATTCATATGGAGTGGTGTAACCGAGATAAACTCTTGCTGAATGGCCCACAAATCGGTATTGAGTGCGGGTGTTTTTTCCTCATGCAAAGCACCAAGCCAGTAATAGGGTTTCTGCCGTGGATCCATGCATTCAATCATGCGGCTTTTTGCAGACCTTTTGCCATGGGAAACAACTCGAATGCCGGCAACTTTCTCTATCGGTAAGCGAGGGAAATTAACATTGTAAAGAACATGGTTTGGCCATTGAGATTTATACAGCTCATAAATGAGACGCGGAGCGAAATGTTCAGATGGTTGCCAATCTACAGATGTTGCGTCCTTGGTGACTTGGCTGAGGGCAATGGCCGGAATTCCATGCAACGTGGCTTCCATGGCGGCTGCAATGGTGCCAGACTGAGTCATATGCTCTCCAAGATTTTCACCTTGGTTAATACCTGAAAGCACTAGGTCAGGAAGATTATCCTTCAGGATAGTTTCTAATGCGAGTGTAATACAGTCAGTAGGGGTTCCATCAACGTTATAATGGCGATCACCGTTTTTATGAAGACGCAACGGGTGCGATAGAGTAATGGCATGCCCTTTTCCACTTTGATCTGAATGTGGCGCTACCACCCATACATCGTCGGTAAATTGGTGAGCAATGCGCTCGAGAAGTTTGATACCAGGTGCCTGGTAACCATCATCGTTGGTGATAAGAATACGTCTAGGATATGTCATTTTCGTTACTTACATTTTGCATTATATTAGCGTTTAATTAGAGTTTGCCCATTCATATAGGGGATCAAAACCTCTGGAATTATAACAGATTGATCCGATTGTTGATAGTTTTCTAAGATTGCAATAAGAGTACGGCCCACGGCTAGCCCCGACCCATTTAGAGTGTGAACCCATTCAGGTTTTGGATTTTGCTCATGTTGCATTGGCCTATAGCGGGCATTCATGCGTCGTGCTTGGAACTCTCCGCAGTTCGAACAACTAGAAATTTCCCGGTAAGTGTTCTCTCCTGGCAACCAAGCTTCTATATCATAGGTTTTGTGAGCCGATGCGCCCATATCACCGGTACTTAAAAGCATCACTCGATAAGCAATGCCTAGGCGTTTTAGGATTTCTTCAGCCGCACCCAGCATCCGCTCGTGCTCTTTCTTTGATTGTTCAGGTGTGGTCACACTCACCAGTTCAACCTTACTAAATTGATGTTGCCGAATCATACCACGGGTATCTTTTCCAGCAGCACCTGCCTCGGATCTAAAACATTGGGAGTACGCCACAAAACGTTTGGGCAGCTCTTGCTCTGGCACAATACTTTCCCTAACTAAATTGGTCAGGGACACCTCAGCGGTTGGGACTAACCAACGACCATCAGTAGTTTTGAAGCTCTCTTCGGCCATTTTTGGTAGTTGCCCCGTACCAAACATCGATGATTCCCGCACAAGTGCTGGTGGCATCACTTCTTCATAACTAAATACTTGGGTGTGTACGTCAAGCATAAAGCTAGCAATTGCGCGCTCAAGTCTAGCTAAAGATCCTTTAAGAATGACAAACCTAGAGCCAGAAATTTTTGCGGCAGTTGTGAAATCCATGAGTCCCAGGTGTTCACCAATCTCATAATGGCACTTAGGGGTAAAATCAAACTGACGCGGCTCACCAACCTTATACTTCAGGACATTATCCGACTCATCTTTTCCCTGGGGAACGTCTGAGTCTGGGATATTAGGTAATACCGCCAACATAGCATGTAATTGCTCTTCTGCTTGTTTTGCTTGCTCTTCGAGTTGTGGAATTTCTTGCTTCAGCTGGGCAGCTTTCTCCATGAAAAGCGCAGCATCTTCACCTTTTTGTTTGGCCATGCCAATTTGTTTGGCCACAACATTGCGTTCGTTTTGCAGGTGTTGCAGGTCAGTTTGTAGTTGGCGCTTTTGTGAATCAAGGGCAATGATCTCTGCTGATGCCGCAGGGCGACCACGTTTAGCGAGCCCTGCATCAAGGTCACTGGGGTGTTCTCGAATCCACTTTAAATCAAACACGTTCTTTGTATCCTTCACTTCAATATACTTTGCTAAATTAACCCTATCAGCTTGAGCAATAGTTCGTAAAGTAGAAGTTTTTAAATCTCAACATGCTAGGGTGCATGATTGCAGTGAAATTTTTGATGGCTTTGGAAGAATGCAGTACGTTCTTGCTTTTACCGTGTAAAGCGCGTTAAATATGCAGACGTTTTGTTGATACCTAACCAAGGGGAACATAAGAGAAAAGTCATGAAGATCAATGGTAACGAAATTCGTCCTGGTAATGTGGTTGAACACAAAGGTCGCCTGTGGGTTGCGGTGAAAACCGAGCACGTTAAACCTGGTAAAGGGGTGGCGTATGCTCAGGTGGAGCTTAAAGATATTCGTGATGGCACAAAACTTAATGAGCGATTTCGCGCGAGTGAATCTGTTGAAAAAGTTCGTTTGGAAGAACGCGAGTATCAGTTTTTGTTTGCCGAGGATAGTAGTTACACTTTTATGGATCAACAAACTTTTGATCAGAGCATTCTATCGTCAGATATCGTTGGTGAGGCTAAGAATTTCCTACAAGAAGGTATAGTTGTGATCTTGCTTTCTCATGAGGAAGAGGTGTTAGGATTAAAATTGCCTGACACTGTGGTAATGGAAATTGTGGAAGCGGATCCAGTGGTAAAAGGGCAAACCGCGGCTTCATCTTACAAACCAGCAGTTTTAGAAAACGGAGTTCGTGTTATGGTGCCTCCGCACATTGAATCAGGTACAAAAATTGTTGTAAATACAACTGATGGTTCTTATGTTGAGAGAGCTAAGGGCTAATTTTAATTTAAGGTTTAATTTTTATGTCTTCTCGTCTTGTTCATGGTCGTTCTGCCCATCTTAACGTAATGTGTAAAGCTGTTTATAAAGCGTCTCGCCGATTGGTACGCGATTTTGGTGAAGTTGAAAACTTACAGGTCTCTATGAAAGGACCTGCTAATTTCGTATCTAATGCCGATCGTCAAGCTGAAAAAACTTTGTATGAAGAGTTGTCTTACGCTCGCCCCGATTATGGTTTTGCTATGGAAGAATCAGGGGTAATTGAGGGAAAAGATCCAAGTTATCGATGGATTATTGATCCTCTTGATGGAACATGTAACTTTTTGCATGGTCTGCCTCATTTTGCAATTAGCGTTGCGGTTGAACAAGATGGAGCAATCATCGCAGGGGTAACCTATGATCCTATCCGTGATGAAATGTTCACAGCGGCAAAAGGAGAAGGCGCCTTTTTGAATAATCGCCGCATACGGGTATCCAGTCGTCAAAGAATGGAAGAATCATTGCTTGTTACAAGTTTATCTATTAAAAATACGCCGGTTTTTAATGACACGGTTGCTAAATTGGGGGATTTACGCAGTAGCATCCAAGCCGTTCGATCTTTCGGGGCAACTTCTCTTGATCTGGCTTATGTAGCTGCAGGACGGTTTGATGTTTTTTGGCGTCGGCACTCTAGTATTTGGGACATTGCAGCTGGAATGATTCTGGTTAAAGAAGCTGGCGGAATGGTTTCAGAATTAGAAGTTCAAGCAGCGGAGGATAAGAAAACCATTCTGGCCTCAAATGCAGGACTGCATCAAAGTTTTCTGAGGATTTTTAACGAAAAAAAAAGTTAAAACTTTTATTTCTTTAGAGGTGAGGTTGCGTTAACGAGTTAAAGATAAGAAGGATTATGTCCGCCGAAAAAAAGCCACAACAAGTTTTTACAAAATTCTCATTATGGCTATATCCTAGAGGCTTGCGTTCGTATCTGATCCTCTTGAATCTTTTGATTTTGCTGGCGGGAGGTGGGCTAATTGTTTATCTCACTGGTGGTACAGCTTACCCATACGCCCACATCCTTTATATCCCTATTATCCTTGCTGGATTTTTCTACTCCATACCTGGTGGTTTAATTGCTGGGTTCCTTGCAGGATTGATTGTAGGGCCGTGGATGCCTTTAGATGTAGCCAGTGCTGAGCTGCAATTACTGCATGATTGGCTTTTGCGAGGAGGTTTTTTTACCACTGTTGGGGGACTTGCTGGCATTAGTTCATATATTTTTCGTTCTTATTTACGAGAAGTCGAACATCGTCGTTTAACCAATCCTATAACGGGGCTGCCCAATTTAAGGGGAATGACTGCTAAATTTACGACGCTTTTGCAACAAAATGAAAAGCTGTTTGTTATTGTGGTTGAGGTTCGTCACTTGCGGAAAGTTGAGAATGCTTTTGGCATTTCATATGCGGAGGAATTTTTGCAACAAATTGCCTTACAATTACAACGAAGCCTTCCTGATTCTGCACACCTCGGTCATAGCCAAACATCTGGTTTCATTATTACCGTGCCAGAGCTAACAGATGTACCAGAATTTATTCAAGACTTACGCGCAGAGATACAACGCACTTACCAGATTGCCGACACACCTATATACGCGGAAATGGTTTGTGGTGTAGCAAGCTATCCAAGTGATGATCGTGATTTACCTCAATTGGTGCGCAAGGCCAAAATAGCTTTGGAATCCTTGCGCGGATTTTCACAATCTTTTGCCATTTATGACGCCTCAGCTCGTGTACCAAAAGAAAGCAATATTCAACTTTTGCATGAACTCAACCAAGCTGTTGAAAATGAAGAGTTTGTTCTCCATTATCAACCAAAGATTGAATTGGCAACAAACCGTGTTATCGGTGTTGAGGCCCTTATTCGTTGGCAACACCCAGAGCATGGCCTTATACCTCCTGGGGATTTTTTACCACTTGCTGAGGAAACATTTTTGATCAACAGTTTAACTCGCTGGTTGTTTCGTCAAGCATGTCAAGATTTGCGCACTCTGCATCAAGACAAACATTTATTGCAAATGGCGGTTAATGTGTCGATCAAAAACTTCCATGCTCCAGAATTGTTTGATGAACTCATTAAATTAGTCAAAGCCAGTGGCATTGCCCCTAAATTTTTTGAGGTTGAAATTACTGAAAGTGCTGTCACTCCTGACCTTAGCAGCGTGGTGGCAATACTAAATAAAGTAAGAGCTACAGGAATACAAATCACCATTGATGATTTTGGCACTGGCCAAGCCTCCCAAAGTTATTTGTATGAACTACCGCTGGATGGAGTAAAGATTGACCAAAGCTTTGTTAAAGATATGACCATAAACCCAACAGCCGCTGCAATTGTTAAAAGCGCTATTTTGCTTGCCAAAGATTTGAATTTGGCAGTGACTGCCGAGGGAGTGCGAACCCAAGAACACATTAAAGTTTTAAAAGAGCTAGATTGTACTATGGTACAGGGTTTTGTGATTGCTCGACCGATGCCTCTTGGTGAGCTTAAGGGTTGGTTGGAGAAATCTAGGTAAAATATTGCTTGGTAGCTACCTGTTAATCTTATTCATTGCTCACTCTCTCATTATACCTTGTATTTTCGGAGTCCGTCGCCTAAAATACTATGTATGTTGCTTCGATGGATTACAGATAAACTTAAAAAAGATATAGCCCATACACCGGCTGTTGTGCTACTTGGTGCACGTCAGGTAGGTAAAACAACCCTTGCTAAGACAATACAGAAAAAGCAAGATTCGATTTATCTCGATCTTGAAGCCCCGGAAGATTTGCTCAAGCTTAGTGATCCTACTAGTTTTTTATCCCTTCATAGGGATAAATTGATTATCCTAGATGAGATCCAGCGTATACCAGAGATCTTTCTGGTGCTACGTGGGATTATTGATCAAAATAGAGCTGCTGGTCGTAGAACTGCACAGTTTTTGCTTTTAGGCTCTGCTTCTATGGATTTATTACGTCAGTCTTCCGAGAGCTTGGCCGGACGGATCAGTTATCTCGAAATGAGTGGTTTAAATGTACTGGAAATCATAGATGAAAAAGCAGAGCTACAAAAATTGTGGCTAAGAGGTGGTTTTCCAGATAGCTACCTAGCTGACAGTGATGCTCTTAGCATGGATTGGCTTGAAAATCTGATTAGGACTTATCTTGAGCGTGATATTCCACAAATGGGTTTTCGTATTCCAGCAACAAGATTGCGCCGCCTATGGACGATGCTAGCTCATCTGCAGGGCGAATCGGTCAATTACTCAAAGCTTGGTAGTAATCTTGAGATTTACGGTAAGACGGTTGGCCACTACATAGATATTCTGGTTGATCTTTTACTCGTTAGACGGTTAGAGCCATGGCATGCTAATGTCAAAAAGAGATTAGTTAAATCGCCTCGTTTTTATATTCGCGATAGTGGGATTCACCATAAATTGCTCAGCATCAATAACTATGATGCACTATTATCCAATCCTACATTGGGAAAGAGTTGGGAAGGATTTGTTATTGAGAATATCCATTCAATTTTACCAAGACACTCAGAAACATATTTCTATCGCACTGCTGCTGGTGCAGAAATTGATCTAGTAATTAAATTATCTTCTAATGAAATATGGGCAATTGAAATTAAATCTGGCGTAGCCCCTAAAATCAGCAAAAACTTCAGGCAAACCTGTCAGGATATAAAAGCAACCCAAAAATATGTCGTATATGGTGGAGATGATGAGTTCCCCGTTGGTGGCGGTGTGACAGTTATATCTCTTAGAAGGCTGATGGAGAAGCTACAGTGTTAACTTTTTTCGCAACGATAATCAGTAATTCTAATTGTCGCTAGCTAGTTGAAGCCATGTTGGTACTGTGACGTTTAAGATTACGTCCTCACACCGCAATTTTGCGGCCGAATTTTGAGTTTGTAATAACTCCTCAACAGGCTCTAACCTTAGTAAAGCCAACCCGTGTCCCGCACAAGAAGAGCGCATTGAGCCGACCTCTTTGTCATCTAGGGTGATAGGAGCTTGGAAAGGTAGTGTGCCCCCAGTAAAAGTGACTGGTAACAAACGTTTTCGGACAAGTCCTCGGTGTTTTGTGCGTGAAGTTAATTCTTGCCCAACATAGCACCCTTTATCCCAGTTAATGGCGTTGAGATTATCTAGGTTACATTCAAGGGGAATCGCTTTATCTATAATCATGTCAAGGCTGCCATCTGGAATGCCTAAAGCTAATCTGAAACAATCATATTTGTTATAATCAACTTGCTCGATAGAAGCTGCTGTGAAAGAAGCAGAAGTCGGTAATATTAATCGGGCGCCAAGGTCAGCTAAGCGCGGGTCAACGAAGACAAAGCCATTGCCCGTAGGAATCGTAGCCCCTGTTTTTGCGGGCAACTCAAATGCATTTAAGGCGTCATCCCCCCAAACATGGATGACTTGCCAATCCTCAGTACAGGGTTGGATTGTCACATCGGCCCTGAGGGCGTAACGGCTAAGTGTGGTCTGCAAGTCGGCCATGCGATTTTGCTCACACTCAAGATAAAGTGTGTTTTCATCTGTAAACACAAAAAAGTCAAATAAAAATTTTCCTTGTGGAGCTAATAAACTAGTATAAATAGCTTGCACATTACTGACTTGATTTATGTCATTGCTAATTAATCCTTGCAGGAAGCTATAACGATCTTTACCATCAATGGTTAGTATCCCGCGATTTTTAGCAAGGGTGTAGTGCGTGTTCATATGAATGTTATACCATCATTTTCCGATTATATGGGTTCTCTATCAAGAGGGTGCCTCTAGAAATTCATTTTATATGACAGATACGAGGAAGCCACGCCCGGAGAACCGCAGTGTACTGGAGTACATGAGGATACGAGGACGGAGCTGACGCTGTAGCTGGCCAGAAAATG
>SDBT01008936.1_pt1 | contig 16296 bp, 12 predicted proteins | sample 2277101 | NCBI WGS metagenome assembly SDBT01 (sample SAMN10404973, study PRJNA504765) | marine sediment metagenome | isolation source: marine sediment core GS10_PC15, 103 cmbsf | place: Arctic Ocean: Southern Knipovich Ridge | collected 2010 | reverse complement strand
GCTAACACCCGCTTGCGCAAGTCCATCGAATACGCTGCCATCGCAACACCTCCTTGTGCTGCGATCATCTATACTTCCGTGCGCGCTCCCGGCGCAAGGGGTTTTTTGAATCTGCTCTAGACCAAGAGTGAAACGGCCTGAGCCCTTCCGTCCGTCGCGTTTTTCACATTGCCCGAACATGGTTGGGCAGCCGTTACGGCCGCGACCCGTCCCCGGCGGTCTTCTTCAGTAACCACAGCCATTCGACGTTCCCGCCGTGCCCCGTCAACGGGCTCTCGAACTCGCCCGCGATCTGCCAGTCGAGGTCGGCCACGTCCTGGCGACAGGTGGCCAGGACCTCGTCGAGCCGTTCGGGCGGCAGCACGCCGCCCCGCAGCCATTCCTCCGGCGCTTCGTAGTGGGGTTTGATCAACGTGACCACGCGGCCGGTGGGTTTGAGTGCCCGGCGCGCTGCCGGAAGGACCAGCCGTTGCGGCGTCCAGCCGACGTCGATGGTTACCAGGTCACAGGGCTCGGGGCTGTTAAAACGCAGGGCGTTGGTGCGCTCGCAGACGACCACTCGCTCGTCGTTGCGCAGGCCATAATCGAGCACGCCGTAACCCGGCTCGACGGCGTAGACCTTCGCGGCTCCGTGCCGCAGCAGGCAGTCGACGAATCCTCCGACATGGCTGCCGAAGTCGGCGCAGACTTGTCCCGCGACCTCCAGACCGAACGCCGCCAACGCCGCTTCCAGCTTCGACCCCGCGCGCGAGACGTACTTCCGGTCGGCGTCGCTCATGGCTTTTTGGATGGTCGGCGGCCGATCACCGTCCAGGTTCCCGCGGACGATCGTTCGAGTTCCACCGCGGTATACTGCCGGGTCCACTCGATTCCTTGACCGTCGATTCGCAGCACGATGCTGCGACCTTCCGCCAGCGGCAGCCCTTCCCGCGTGATCCGCAGCCGCTTGATGTTGTCGGTCTCCAACTCGAGCTTGGTCGGCGACGTGATCGTCGCTCGGACCGTGCCAGTCCGATCGGAATGGACTTGCTCGACGATCTCGAGATAGCGCGGCGTCCTCGGTTCGGGTCCCTCGGGCGTCTCCATGTCGATTTCGGCTGGGGCCGCCTCGATCGGCTCGCTGCCTGGCCGAGCTTGGTCGGGCTGGTGGACCGCGGTGTCTGCTGGTGGTGTCGGCGGTTTGGCTTCAACGGGCTCTGGTGCGTCGGCGCGTGGGGGGGTTGCCTCCACGCCTGGTGTCGTCGGCCGGGTGCAGCACACGAGCGCGAGCCCGCAGGCCGCAAAGAGAATCGCTGCGCTGATCGCCACCGCTCTGCCACGTTTCGTTATCACCGGGCACCTCGTGCGGGCCTGCCGAAGCGGTCACGCCGCAGCGTGACAAGTAGCGTCCGCCCCCCGTGGCGGACGTAGAGAGCGGAGCACGCCCCGCATACCGCCGTCCGCCCCCCGTGGCGGACATCAAGTAGCGTCCGCCCCCCGTGGCGGACGTAGAGAGCGGAGAACTCCCCGCATGCCGCCGTCCGCCACGGGGGGCGGACGCTACTGTACTTCTATACCGGCTCGTGTCCGCCAGGTCGCGGGTTGTCCGTCCGGGCAGGCATACCTTTACGTCCACGCCGTCCGTGCGTAAAGTCTAGCCGGCACGAGTTTTGTCGAATTGTTCCTGATCGATCGAGCGGAAGTCGATGTCGACGCCATCTGCGAGTCAATACCACCTTCCCAACTTGCTCATCCGCAACCGGAATTTCGTCCTGATCTGGGCCGCCTACGGGATTAGCGCCCTCGGCGATCACCTGAGCGAAATGGCCCTGCTCAAGGAGCGCGGCGGCTTCGACCGCCCGGACATCACCCGGATCCAGGCCCTGATGACCTTCGGATTCTTCCTCCCGTTCGTGCTCTTCGGACCGCTGGCGGGGTGGTGGGCCGACCGCTTCAGCCGTAAGTGGACGATGATCGGGGCCGATCTGGTGCGAGCCGTGGTGATGATCAGCCTGGTGCTCACGGTGCCGTTCTTCGTTGACTGCGGGTTGGGCGATTTCTCGATCGTGGTGCCGCTGTTCTTCACCGGGTTGTTCGCGGCGTTTTTCTCACCGTGCCGCCAGGCGATGATTCCGACGCTCATCCGCGAGGATCAGCTTGTCCGGGGCAACGCCATGATTAGTGCCATGGGTACGATCGGCGCGATTCTCAGCGGCTGGCTGGGCGGCAAGCTGGTCGATCTCTCCGAGGCCGGGCATTTCGGGCTGGTCTGGAACTATCGGCTGGACGCTCTGACGTTTGTGATCAGCGCCGTGCTGCTGGTCGGCCTGTCGATGCGGCGAACCCGCGCCGCTCCCCGTCCGCCGCTGGCCGGTATGTGGATGCCGCTGCGCCAGGGATTCAGCTACGTTAACCAGCACCGGCGTGTCCTGCAGATCATCTTGCTCGGGACGGTTTTCTGGGCCGCGGCCGGCGTTGTGATCTCGGTTGTCCCGGCGCTGGTGAAGGAAGTCTTCGGCGGGACTTTTTCCGACGCCGGGATGTACCGTGGTTTGATCGCGGCGGGTCTGGCTTGTGGTGCCGCCCTCATGACGATCTTCGGGCCGTCGCTGCCGACTTCGCTGGCCGTCTTGGCGGGGTTGGCGGGCGGTGGCGTCTGGGTTCTGGCACTGGACGCACCGTACGTTTTCAAGCTCGGACGCGTGTTCAGCGGGCTGTGCCTCTTCATGCTGGGGACGCACGGGGCCGCACTGCTGATCTCGGTCATGGTCGTCATCCAGCGCTTCGTGCCCGATTCACGCCGCGGACGGGTCTTCGGCGTCTCGGACATGGCTACGATGGCCGCAATGGTGACCGCGACCGGTCTGCTGGGCCTGCCGAACATCCCCAACCTCGATCGCTACATCCCATTCCTGCTGGCGTTCGTTGGTTTGGGGCTGGTGGTCGTGACCTGGGTGACCTGGCGCGAGTATCACCGCACCGAATCGGCCCCACCCCTCCTGGGTCTTATTTGGAAGCTCGTTCGCTTCTACGTCCACTTCTGGTGCCGCGCGCGGCGTGACGGAATCTGCACGATCCCACGCCAGGGTCCGGTGATCCTGGCCGCCAACCACACCGGCGGCGTTGATCCGCTCATCATTCAGGGCACGATTATGCACCGCCTGGTCGGCTTCGTGGTCGCGAAGGAGTACTACCAGCGGCCGCTGGCGGGCTGGTTCATGCGCCAGGTCGGCTGCGTGCCGATCGATCGCGAGAACCCCGGCAAGTCGTTCCTCTCCGCCTGCCTGAGGAGGCTCAAGGCCGGCGGCTGCCTCGGCATCTTTCCGCAGGGCACTTTCGTCAGTCCCGATCAGGAGCAGCCCGTGGCCCGGTACGGCGTCGGCGTGCTGGCGCTGCGCACTAAAGCGACGGTGATTCCGTGCCATATCAGTGGCACGACTTTTCGTCAAAGCCCGTTCGCCGCGTACTTCGTTCGCCACAAGGTTCGCATCAAGTACGGCCGACCGGTCGACCTGTCCGCGTTTCGCGGGAAGGAGCGCGACCGTGACGCCGCCCAGCGGGTCAGCGAGTTGATCATGGACGAGATCAACGCCCTGGCGCCGTCGCCGGAGGAGGCAAATCAGCATTAGAGCATTTTTCATCTGCATGTAGCGGCCGACGCCCCTGTCGGCCGTAGGCGTTTCGATAATCCTACGTCCGGTGCGGGGCCCGGACGCTACAGGAAAAGTGAAACCGCGCCGGAGACTCATCGAAGATGTCGTACTCCTTGAACAGCACGGATCCACAATCGCTCGAGTCACCGCGAGTCGTCGACCGGCTGGACTGGCAGGTGCTCGCCCTGGCGGTGCTGGTGCCGCTCGGAGTTGCGATTCTGCTATACAAGCTGAACGTGCCGCTCGGCCGGCCGGGGGAGTTCGTCTACCGGTACTCACCCGTCGTGCCGCAGCGGCTGTTCGCTCTGCCGTGGGCGCTCGCGGTCGCCGCGCTGCTCGGGGCCGGCGCGTGGCTGGCGTGTTCGCGGCGCGCGGGGCGCGGTCGAGTGGGGCCGCTGCTCGTGGTCCTGGGTTGCCTGGCAGGGGCGGCCTGGACCTACTCGGCCCCGCCGGAGTTTCGCCAGCAGCATCTCTTCAACATGCAGTCGCCCTCACACGACGGCGCGTTCCTGATCGAAGCTCGATACGTTCGTCAGGTCGGCGTGCGAGACTACCTGCGCGAGTTCCCGTCCCGGGCCGAAACGCCCGCGGCGCGCATGCGCGGCACGCGCGTGGTCAGCAATCCGCCCGGCACGACGCTGGTCGCCGTCGCCACGCTCGGCCTGCTGGAACGGAGTCGGATGTTGGCGCGCGTGGCGGATGGGCTGGGGGTCGATGAGGAGCTGCCCCCCGTGTACGCCGGGCTGGTAATCACATCGACCGGTTTCGCGCTGGCGCTGCTCCTGCTGTGGTTGCTCGCCGTTCCATTCCTGTATTGGGCGGCGCGCGTGTTCTTCTCGTCGCCGATCGCGGCGGTCCTCGCGGCGACCAGCTTTTTCTCGCCGGCGACCTTGCTGTTCGCGCCCGGCAAGGACCCGGCACAACTGCTCACCGTGGCGCTGCCGCTGTGGTTGTGGCTGCTGGCATGGCGTCGCGAGCGACGCTGGGCGGCCGCCCTGGCTGGCGGGGCTTTCGTGCTCGCCTGCGTGGTCAGTCTGGTGCACGTCTGGATTGCCGCCATCGTGTTTGTGGCCACCGTCTTCGCCGCGCCGGCGGAGCGTAGGTGGCGTGTGGTTTTGCGACTCGGACTGCCCGCACTCGGGGGCGCGATCGTGGTCGTTGGTGGACTGGCCTGGTTCGCGGACCTGAACCTGCCGGCGACGGCCTGGTCCGTTGCGCGGGCGCAGGCCGAGGTCACCCGCGGCGAGAACGCCATGCCGCTCGCGTGGCAGATGCTGGGTGTGCCCCTTTTCCTGATGTTCGCGGGCCCGGCGCTGTGGTTTATGGCCCTGTCGTTGCCGCGCGGATGCCGGCGCGACCCCGACGCACGTTTCGGCTTGTTCATGGTGCTCGGATCGGCGGCGGTCATGCTCGTGACCGTCGGCTTCACCAACCTTGAAACGCCTCGCCTGTGGATTCCGTTTACGCCATTGCTGTTGCTCGGTGGCGCATTGCAGCTCTCGGTGTTCCGCAACCCGGGCCGGAAGGCGGGGGTTCTGCTCGCGGCCCTCGTGCTCGCGCAGTTCGCCACCTCGGCCGCGCAGTGGTCGTTGATGGATGCCCGCGAAACCGAACTGCGGCTGCTCGAGCATGCGGACGGCGGTGCGCGTTTCTTCGATTAGCCCGAGTTATTCTTGTGGCCCAGCCGCCCTCGGCTGGGAGCATGGTGGGCGGTGTCCGCAGCGCACAGCCGAGGGCGGCTGTGCCACACGGCCTGGCCGCGATCGGTTCCGTGGGTAATCCTGGCTGGCGCTTCGTTATACGACGCTACTGCTCGCAGGATGGGCGTGACGGGGCCCTCGCTTGCGCTTCGGGTTCTGATTGGGCCGGTGCTTGCAGCCCGGGAAGCGTGAGGACCTGGCCGCCGTCTGGCGGGCAGGTCCTCACGCTCGGTCTCGTGGTCTATCCGCGAGCTACTGTACTTGTCGGCTACTTCACTTGTTCCAGCAACTCCTCGGTCTGGTCGAGCATCTGCTCAAACAGCTTCATCGCGTCCTGGATCGGTTGCGGCGTGGTCATGTCTACCCGGGCCAGCTTGAGCAGGTCGATCGGGTACGCGCTGCTGCCGGCCTTGAGGAACGACAGGTAGGCGTCCACCGCGCCGGGCTCGCCCGCGAGCACCCGGGCGCCGATGTTGGCCGCCGCGCAGTGGCTGGTCGCGTACTTGTAGACGTAGAAGTTGTAGTAGAAGTGGGGGATGCGGATCCAGTAGCTGTCGACCAGCTCGTCGTGGGTGTAGTCCGGGCCGTAGTACTTCTGCATGATCTCGCCGTACGCGGCCCCCATCGTGTCGGCGGTCAGCGGCAGGTCCTGCTCGGCCATCTCATGAATCTTCTGCTCGAACTCGCTGAACATGGTCTGGCGGAAGACCGTACCGCGGAAGTTCTCGAGGAACTCGCCCAGCTGGTACAGCTTCTGCTGCGGGTCGGTCAGACGGCTCAGTACGTATTCCTGCAACAACACCTCGTTGGTGGTTGAGGCCACTTCGGCGCAGAACGTGGTGTAGTCGCCGTAGACGTAGGGCTGGTTGTGGCGGGTGAGAGACGAGTGCATCGAGTGGCCCATTTCGTGCGCCAGGGTCGACATGTCCTCGTACCCGCCGTGGAAATTCAGCAGGATGTAGGGCTGCGTCAGGTAGCTGCCGCTGGAGTAGGCGCCGCTGCGTTTGCCCTTGGTCGGGTAGACGTCGATCCAGCGCGACTCGATGCCCGTCTTGGCCGCCTCGGTGTATTCTTCGCCGAGCGGCGCCAGTCCCTTGATCATCGTGTCGACCGCTTCCTCGTAAGTGTATTCGAGCTTAGCGGCGTCGGTCAGCGGGGCGAACAGGTCGTAGGCGTGCACGCCGTCGTCGAGGCCGAGCGTCTTGCGGCGGATGGCCTGGTAGCGGTGCAGCAGGTGCAGGTTGTCGTTGACCGTGCTGACCAGGTTGTTATAGACCGCGATCGGGATGTTGCTGCCGTCGAGGGCCGCGCCCAGGCAACTGTCATACCCACGGGCCCGTACGTTGAAGAGGTGGTTCTGGACGGCGCCGTTGAGCAGGGAGGCGGCCGTGTTGCGGAAGCCTTTGTAGGTTCCCACGATGCCTTCATAGGCGTCCTTGCGTACGCGGCGATCGGAACTCCGCATGAATATGTAAAAGGCCGAGTCGCTCAGCTCGACCTCGTTGCCCTCGGTATCCGTAATGGTCGGGTACTGCAAGTCGGCGTTAGATAGCAGATTATAGGTGTTATGCGGAACCGCGCGCACCTGGCCCGCCAGGGCGATCAGTTCCTCTTCCCGCGGCGAGAGGATGTAGTCCTTCTGTCGAAAGAGATCGTGGAACGCCTGGCGATATACCGCCAGTTCCTGGTTGCTCTTCATCCACCGATCGAGCGTTTCCCACGCGATCGAGGTCAGCTCCGGCTCGACCCAGGCGGTGGCCTGGCCGTACTTGACGCCCAGCCCTTGCAGGCGGTTCTTGAGCGCCTGGTACTTGCCGATCCGCGTATCCTCGTCGGCGCGCAGCGAGGCGTAGACCCAGACCTTCTCGAAACGCGGGCCGATCTCGTCGCGCAGCTTCAGAAACTTCAGCAGCGTCTCGGGATTCTCGCCCAGCTTGCCCTTGAAGGCCTCCAGCTTGGGGATGTCCTGCTCGACCTCGGCGAAGGCCGCCTCCCAGGCATCGAGGCTCGGCACGATCGTCTCCGGGGCCCAGGTGTATTGCGTCTCGATCTCGCCGCGTTCCGGAACCTTCTGCTCTTCTGCGTTGGCCATGTTCGTTGGTACCATTACCAGGGTCGCGATGAGGAGGGCGGTCAGCCCGTACGTGTGGATGCGTGCCAATCTCATATTGCTGTCTCGCGACGGGAAGCCTGAAGAGCCACGAGGCGACCCCGCCTGCCGCCGAGTAGCGCGTCGGAACCGCTAACCTAGCGAACCGAAGCGCTTGCGGCAAGCGCCGGGCGCTCGGCGCGGGCCGACGGGTCCCTGACAATTCTGGCGGGCGCTGTGTAAGCCGGAAAACGTGGCGTCCGCCCCCCGTGGTAGACGTAGAATGTGGAAATCTTTCGCCACCCGACGTCCGCCACGGGGGGCGGACGCTACATCCGCTGCCCCAGCCCGGCTCCAATTTGGGTGGATCGAAGGGGTGAGTTCTGCCGATAAAGACGATGGACACGAATAGCCCCGTCACACTACCGAGGAGCCGACGTGGAGACGCGTATCGAGATACCCACCCGCCAACGCTGGACTGAGCTACTCGCCAAGTTCGCTGAGTCCGAGAGATCCGATTCTCGCCGGGGTAACCAGCGCTCCTACGTTCAGTTCGGTGCGGCGAAGCTCTCGTTTGACGATGAGCAGGGGACGCCCACGGGTCGCACCGGCCGCTTGCTGAACGCCTCCGACAGTGGCCTGATGGTCAAGCAATACGAGAGCATTCCCGAGGAAACGGAAGTGGCGGTCGAGGCCACGATCGGCGACGAGGTCTTCGCGCTGACCGGACGCGTGGTGCACACCACCGAAACGCTCGGGGGCTTCAAGATCGGCATCGAGCTGCGCTTCGCGGACTGACACGGGTTCGAGCCGCACCGTCACCGGGCCAACGGGGGGATTCGCCGCATTGGACGCAGTGCGAGCGGGTCGAGCTGGCTCACCGTCCGTCCGCGCGCGTCCCCGATTCGGTCTCGGAAACCATCCCGCTCGCGGGTTTCCACATCTACGCTCGCTATTCGCTGACGCTGGGGGCCGTAACGGGTTGGGTGGCACTTCCCCGTTGCCGCGCGAGCTGCGCGCCGCGTGACCGCCAAGCTGCGATGCCCAAGCCGAGGCTGATCAGCAGGGGGATGATAATCAGCAGCACGAAGGCGGTCCGGCGTCGCGGTCGCTCCGCCACCCGCAGATCCGCCGATAACCCCGTCTCCAGCCGCGACCGCTCGCGCTCGTCAAATTCCCGGCCGCGCTCCGGACAGCGCGGACGCTTCTGGCCCTGGAGATCTCATCCGCGCCCCTCGCACCCAAAGCCTGAGCCCTCGAGCACCACGACCCGATCGATCAGCAAGAAATAGAGCATCGCCAGGATGACGATGATGGGAGCGATGATCAGGTCACCCAGCCCCAAGGGTGAGATCAGCGTGCTTCCGCCCAGCGCCATTCCGACGAAAGGCAATAGCGCCAGCAGACGCCGCTCTCGGTTAATTCCCAGCAACGATCCGCACGCGCCGCAGCGCACTGGGACCAGACCGTGCGCAGGATGTACGTCAAACGCAACGGTTGGCGACATACTGGACATTCAGCGATCAGCCCCATGGGCGTTATCCCGGTCTTGGACGTCTCAGAGTACCTGACGGAACCAGGATGGCACCGGAGCACGGCCGGCGACCATGCGGGCCGGGCGCGCGCGGCCACCCGGGCTTGGACCTGCGCCGCACCTATCGGGGACTGCGGCGACTACTGCTTACCGTGGAGTTTTTGCAACGCCGCGGCCCGGCGCTGCTCCTGGCGGCGTGTATCGAGCGCCTCCAGGCTGTGATCGGTGATATCGGCCACCTTCTGTTCGGCCTTGGCGACCATCTCGTCGGTGATTTCCTCGGCCGGTGTGGCCTGCTCGGTCAGGACCGTCACGTCATTATCGTGGACCTGCGCGAACCCGCCGTCGATGTACAGCCGCCGGGTCTGGCCGGCCTTCTGGTAGCGCATCTGGCCGATGCCCAGCTCACCCATCAGCGGAGCCCGGTTGGAGAAGATTCCCAGCTCGCCATCGTGCATCGGGATGACGATCGAGTCGGCGGAATCCTCGAGCACCTGCTGCTCGGGCGTGACGACGACGAACTTGATGGTTTTCTGCGTGGCCATATCAGCATTATTAGACGGCGTGCGGCGGCCAAGGTCAAGTCACCGACTCACCAGACGCGTGAGGCGGCGAAATCTCGCGGCATTCTTCAACTTGCCTGTCCCCGGGAATCTGGTATGGTTACACAACCGCCGGACCAGAACCGTCGATATCCTGACGACGGAGCTTGCCGAGCTTTTGGGCGGCGGTGCGAGTTACGGGGTGTGGCTCAGCCTGGCTAGAGCGCTGCGTTCGGGACGCAGAGGTCGCTGGTTCGAATCCAGTCACCCCGAATCGATCAGAACCGCGGGGCAGCCGTTGTGAAGCCGCGTGCGGGGCCAATCGGGTCCATGACGTGGCTTCCTGCCGTCGGCTCCCGCCCAATAAACCTACTAACATTTGATACAGCGATGCACTTGTACCGCGCCACGGTGAACGGATTGTGATCCATCATGTCGCCCGCAGCCATCACATCCATGCAGCTCAAGCCATTCCTGCAGCAGTGCGGCTACGGAGCACACCAGCTGGCGGAACAGTACCGCTTTGGCTCTCAGACCGTGCCGCTGGCCGGGTTCGTCGGTAAGCCCTGGGACGCTCGCTCCGCGTGCATTGCCGTCAGGGATGCGACGACCGATAGCCGCCGCGCTGCACAGGAGTGCATCGACCTTGGCGCCCCGACGGCCTTGATCTGTCGCGGCGACGCGGTCGACTGGTGGAAGCTGTCGATTAGCGGCCCGGTTGATGTTCGGACGATCCGAGCATCAGACGTGCGTGGTTTCTTTGAACGACATGCCGAGCAGCTCAAACCAGCGAGCATCCACGCCGCCAAGATGCGACGCCCGCTCGCGACTGCACAGCAGATGTGGTTCGTTGACGTTGGCCTGATGCCAGCTCTGGAGCGGCAGGCGGGCGAAGCGCTCAATCGACTGGTGACGCAGGCCATCCGCACGCTTTTGGACGAACTGCGTCCGAGGGTTCGCAGTCGTGCCGACCAGGAAGGCGTGTACAAGACGGTCTTCTGGCTGCTGGCCGCCAAGCTGCTTCGGGACAAGCGCGTTCGTGGCTTTGCGTCACTCGACCTGTCGAATGTCGAGCAGGTGTTCGGGGTAGTCGGCAAGCACTACCGGGATGCGGAGGACTGTCCGCCGGGCGGTGAGCGCTGGAGACCGGCCATAGAGGCCACCGCAGAGGCGATCGGCCGATGGGGGTACCTCGGGAACATCACGACGGAGTCCCTGGCCTTCCTCTACGAGATCGCGCTGATCGACGCGCCCAAGAAACGACGCGGAACCCGTCGCGCCGGCAAGGCGCCGGACGTACGTAAGATCCTCGGCATTCACAGCACGCCGTCGCCTCTCGTAGACCACATGCTCTCTCAATTGTGGCCGCTGATTGAGCAGATCCCCGTGAATGACCGGCGTGTGTACGAGCCTGCTTGCGGGCACGCAGCATTCCTCACGGCTGCGATGCGTTGGCTGCGAGAATGGTCGGGCCTCGACGAGGGATCGAAGCGACACGGCTACCTGCGCCGGCGCCTGCGCGGCATCGAGTGCGATCCGTTTGCGGTCGAGATCGCCAAGCTGTCGCTGACGTTGGCCGACGTGCCGTATGGAAACACGTGGCAGATTGATCAAGGCGACATGTTTGCGCCGGGCATGCTCCGCGGCGCCGCCGATTGGGCCACCATCATCCTCTCGAACCCGCCATACGAAGACTTCAAAAAGAGCGGGGCCAAACGCTACCTTCGAACGAATGAGCCGGTGACCGCCCAGACGAAGGCCGTCGAGATGCTCAAACGCACGGTGCCGAACCTCGCACCGGGTGCGGTGTTTGGATTCGTTCTCCCGCAAGGCACGCTCTACGATCGTGAAGCGAAGGGCATCCGTGAGTGCCTGCGGGACAGCTGCGAGGTCACCGAGATCTCGCTCTTCGAAGATGACCTCTTCAGCCAGTCCGACCACGAAACCTGCATCGTCCTCGGGCGTAGAAAGAGCGACAAACGCGCGGTCTCGTCCGTTACCTACCGCCGCGTACGCAACCGTGACATGGAGGCGTTCAAGTCGGCGCTCGCCTTCTCTCGAGAAGACCAGTTGGATCCGACGGAGCTTGGTCGTGGTGCGGAGGTGAGTCTCTACGAGCCGGACTTGCGCGAGGTCTGGCAGCACATGCGGGATTACGGCCGGCTCGGTGATTTGGTCGATGTGCAAAAGGGCTTCGAGTTCAAGGCCTCGTCGGAGTTGGGATCGCGCGAGGTAACGAGCGCGGTTCAGCGGCCGGGATTCGCGAAAGGCGCCTTGAAGGCTAGCGCCGACTACGGCGTCTGGGAGTTGCCACCCACTGCGTGGGTCGATCTCCGGCCTGAGAGCATTCGCCGTATCGGCGCGGCAGCGCGCCTGGGTGTGCCTCAAGTGGTCGTGAATTACTCCGGCCCGCGCGATGCGTGGAGGTTTCGCCCGTTCATCGATGACCAGGGCATTGCAGTGAGCAGCCGGTTTCTCGCCTTCAGGCCGGTGGCGACAACCAAGCACACGCTTACGACGCTGTGGGCAGTTCTGCTGTCACCGATCGCCAACGCGTATGCGTACTGCTGCTCGGGCAAGCGGCAAACGCTGCCGCGAGAGTGGGCTGCGATGGCGCTGCCTGATCCTCCCGACGCGCACCGCGAGGGAATCGAAGCCGCGGCGAGCGCGTACCTTGCCCTTGTGAAGCCGCCCGCGGGTTTCTCTCTGTGGTCGCCGGACGAGCGAGCAGTCGAGCGAGCGTTGCTTCAACTCGACGCCGCCGTGCTACGGCTCTACGACCTGCCTGATGATTTGGAGAATCAGCTTCTCAGGCTGTTCGATGGTGTCGAGCGCCCCGGTGTGGGTTGTGGATTCCGCGGATACCCGAGAGGCTGGACGAGCAAGCAGATTGAATCAGATTCCGTTCTCCCGCAGGATGACCGGCCAATCTGGGAACGGATTGAGAGCTTGGCGGCGTCGTTGCCGGATGAAGCATTCGAAGGGGTCCCGGCCGATGGTGCTTCACAACACGATCATTACCTGTACGGATCACCCAAGCGCGAGTCATGAGCCGCATCTTCGCCGACACCTGCTACTGGATCGCCCTTCTTAACCACAGGGACCAACTTCATGGGCCGGCAACGGCTGCAAAATCCAGTATCGGCAGCGCGGGGTTGATCACGACCGATGAAGTGCTGACCGAGTTGCTCAACTCTTTCAGCCGCTGCATACCACAGCTGCGCAAGGCGGTGGCGGATTCCGTGGACGGAATCCGGACCGCGCCCAACGTCGAGGTTGTTCCGCAATCACGCGAGTCGTTCGACGACGCACTGGCTCTGTACAAGAGCCGTGTTGACAAGCAGTACAGCCTGGTCGATTGCCGGTCATTTGAGCTCATGAAGCAAGAGGGTATTTCAGAAGCCCTGACCAACGACCATCACTTCGAGCAGGAAGGGTTCACGGTTCTGCTTCAATCACCGTAGCCCCCCTGCGCGAACGCGGCCGTTTGACCGAATCTTGTCGCTCACGCACGACAGTATGGCCTCCGTGATGCAGGAATCGTCCACTGCACACAGGATGGCGTTCAGACAGAGGTTGAGCACTACGTGATTGCGCCCCGACCGCTCGCGAAGCACCTGCCCGGGGACAGGCTATGGTAGACATCACCCTCCGCCAGCGCAAATCGCCGGTGTTGACGCCGTCGGCGTTGCCGTGTTTGTGGCAGGAACCGACGCTCAACGTCACCGAGGGTTGGCCCACTTCTTCAGAGGTGGGGGACACGAGTGGTTCGGCGATTCGAGTCCTCCACGGCTGAAGCCATGGGCCACCCGACCATTCTCGGTTCACGCCTCCCCCACGGCGACGTTTGTATCGAGGGCGCCGGCGTGTTCGACCGCCCGCTGCAGCGCCGCCTCCAGCGTCTCCGCCTGGGCAACCGCATCACCCGCGGCAAGCCCCTTGCCGATTTGTTCCAGCGTGAAGGCCTGCTCCCGCACCTCATCCATGCCCAGCGATGCGGCCGAGCCCTTCATGGTGTGGGCGATCTCCCCGACCTGCTCGTTGTCACCCGCGTCGGCGGCCTGGCGCAACGACGCCAACTGCTCCTGCAAGTACGGAAGCGACTGCTCGATCATCGCGATTAACACGGGCATCTTGACCCGAGACCGCTTGAGAACCGCCTCCACGTTGATCACAGCAGGTTCGGACATACAGCGTCTCCCTTCAGCAATGAATGTGCCTGTTTACCCGGCACAGACTTCGGCTGGCTCGGTCGGGCGAAGATGCTCCTGCAACTTGGACACCAGGGCTTGGTAGTCGACCGGTTTGGCCAGGTAGCCGGTGCAGCCCGCTTCGAGACACTTCTCCTGATCGCCCAGCATGGCGTTGGCCGTGAGGGCGATGATGGGCACGTCATTACCGGCGGCACGGATCCGCTCCGTCGCCTCCAGGCCGTCCATCACCGGCATCTGCCAGTCCATCAGGATCAAATCGACCGCGCTGTTCTGCACGGCCTCCACCGCCGACCGGCCGTCTTCGACCGAGACGATCTCCACACCCAGGTCTCCCAGCATCGCAGCCAGCATGTTGCGATTGACGGGCGAGTCCTCGGCGATCAGGATCCGACCCCGCAGTTCTATCTGATCACCGTTCTCTTCAGCCGGCTCATCCCGCGGGTCCGTCGACTCGATCGGGTCGTCGACCATCTCCGCGCCGTCGAGAGGTCCCGTGGGTACCTCCAGCACGAACGTGCTGCCGCGGCGCTCGATGCTGGTGGCGGTCAGACTGCCACCCAGGGCCCGAGCGAAGCGCCAACTGATGGTCAGTCCCAGACCGCCGCCACCGAAACGCCGAGTGGTCGAACCGTCCGCCTGGGTGAACGGCTCGAAGATGGTCTCCAATCGCTCGGGTGGTATCCCGATGCCGCTGTCGCTCACCTCGAACTGGATCATGGGGTGATGCAGCGGGCCGGCCATCCGGACGGTCACCCATGCGCCGCCCGTCTCGGTGAACTTGACCGCGTTGCCGACCAGGTTTACCAGGCACTGCTTCAGGCGCGTCGGATCGCTCTGGATTCTCCGCGGAATCGGCCCTTCGTGCTGCGCTTGTAGTGTGATGTTCTTCGCGGCGGCCTCGATCCGCATAAGCGAAACGGTGGTGGTCACGATCTCCCAGGGGTCACAGACCGTGGCCACCATGTCCAGTTTCCCCGCCTCAATCCGTGACAGATCGAGGATCTCGTCGAGCAGCTTGAGCAGATGCCGGCCGCTCTCGCGAATCGCCTTCAGGGCTTGCACCCGGCGCGGCGGCGCCTCGCTGATGTTCTCTTCCCGCCACAAGAGGTCCGAGTAGCCCAGGATGGCGTTCATGGGGGTCCGGATCTCGTGGCTCATGTTCGCCAGGAACTGGCTCTTTGCGGCGTTAGCGGCCTCGGCGGCTTTCCGAGCGGCCACGCTGGCATCGAGGGCACGTTTCAAGCGCACCATCGGCCGCAACCGTCCCAGCAGTTCGCCCTGGTCCCACGGTTTGACCATGAAATCGTCCGCCCCCATTTCCATGCACGCCACCAGCTTCTGGCGATCTGCAACGGCGGTCAGCAGCACGACTGGGATCGAGGCCAGTTCCTCATCCGCTTTGATCTCCTGCAGGACATTAATACCGCTCATGTCCGGGAGGATCAGGTCGAGAATCACCACGTCCACGCGCTCGGAGCGAAGTGTCCGCATACCCTCCTCGCCGTTTTCAGCCAGGAGAACCTGATAGCCGTCACTGGCCAGCGCATCAGCCAGCGAGATCCTGACGGTTATGCTGTCATCGATGATCAGAATCCTCGCCGGTGTCGGCGGAAAGCCCGTTTTCTGCGTGAAGACGGGAGGCGTTCGCTGCCCGTCCGGGCTTTGCACGCCGGCTCCGAAGAGAGCGTGTCGCGGTTGAACCTCGGCACCGGCATTGGTCGTTGAGTGGTCGGACATCTAGTTTCCTCTTTCAAGCACTCGCTGTTCCTCCCCGCCGTTCGCAATGGCAAGGGCCTCTGCCGGCAGAAGGTACTTCTGCAACTCAGCCACCAGGGCTTCGTAGCCGACCGGTTTGGCCAGGTAGGCTGTACAGCCTGCCTGGATACAGGCCTCCCGGTCGCCCGGCATCGCGTGGGCGGTCAGTGCGATTATCGGCACTTCGTGGCCGGCGCTTCGGATCCGCCGCGTCGCCTCCATGCCGTCCATCACCGGCATTTGCCAGTCCATCAGGATCGCGTCGAACGTCTCGTCCTCCACGGCCTTCACCGCAGCCTGTCCGTCCTCCACCGTGACGATCTCCACCTCCATCCCCTCCAGCATTGCGATCAGCACGTTGCGATTGACGGGTGAGTCTTCGGCGATCAGGATCCGCCCCTGTAGCTTGGTCTCATCGGTTTCCTCTTCCGCCGGCGTATCCCGTGATTCTGCCGGCTCGATCGGGTGGCTGATCATCGCCACCGCGTGCAGCGATCCCGTGGGTACCCTGAGCGTGAAGGTGCTGCCTTGGCCTTCAACGCTGGTCACGGTCACTTCGCCCCCCAGGTTGCGGGCAATCCGCCGGCTGATGGCCAGCCCCAGACCGGTGCCGCCGAACCGGCGAGTGGTCGAGGAGTCGGCCTGGGTGAACATATCGAAGATCGTGGCCAGACGGTTCCGAGCGACACCGATGCCCGTGTCGGTTACTTCGAATTGAATCACTTGCTCGTGGGCTGTTCCGCTGAACCGGGTCGAGATGTGGACGCCGCCCGCGCCCGTGAACTTGACCGCGTTGTCAACCAGATTGGCCAGGCACTGCCGCAGGCGAT
>SDBT01008935.1_pt1 | contig 16296 bp, 26 predicted proteins | sample 2277101 | NCBI WGS metagenome assembly SDBT01 (sample SAMN10404973, study PRJNA504765) | marine sediment metagenome | isolation source: marine sediment core GS10_PC15, 103 cmbsf | place: Arctic Ocean: Southern Knipovich Ridge | collected 2010 | reverse complement strand
TTTCCGCTCCTTGTATTCGTCGCCGTGTGAGGTGTCCTGGTTGCCTGCGTGCGTCTTCAGCAAGTCCAGGTTGATCCAGTAGCCCATCTCCCCCATCTGCTTGACCTTCCAGCCTGGCCACTGACTACGATCGCAGCACCACTCAGCTTCGTCGATGGAACTCGAATTCGGCGCTGTGTAGAAATCAAAGATGCTGACGTTCTCGACCATGTTGCCGTCGTACAGCAACTCCTCCCGCTTCATCTCCGACAGCTCGGCCTTCGTCGTGCCCGGAAATTCTTCGTTTGGAACCCGCTTGGCCGTGCGGAAGCGAACCTCCCCGATCTCTTGACGCCAGTAGTTCTTCTGGATGGCGGTGCCGAACATCAACCCCTCGCGCACGAACCGCTGTTGCTTGTTCATGAAGTCTGACTCACGAAGCTGATGACGAATCAGCATCTCTTGAGCCTGAGCGTTCTTGTCGTCCTCTTCGTACTGACCGTAGAACTTGAACCAACGCTCATTCCCATAGAGCGCCTTCATGATCCTGGGGAGGATCGTCTCAATGATCTTGAACGGCTCCGGACTATGCAGCTGCTCCCGGCCGTACTGGAACTGCGCGATCGACTCTCCGCGGTACAGCCGATACATGATCAGCCACTTGTTCCGCAAGAACTCCATCACGTTGTAGGTGTCCTTGATCCCCGTCGTGACCGCCATCTTTGCCTGATCCACAACGAATGGGTCAGTCGCAAGATTTGGGTAAGCTAGCGCTTCCGCGTGGAGCCGAACCTTCCGCTTGTTGTCCTGCGTGTCGGAGAACTGCTCGTCCAGGGTGTACGGCGTCTGGATCTCTTTCTCTTTCCGGACCGTGTAAGAGCCCATGCCATGGGCGCTTTGGGCCGAATAGCCAGACCGAGGATTCGGAGGTGAGCCCTCGATGCTAGTCACGCTTCTTGCCCCCACCAGCGTGATACCCCGGATTGTGACCGCGCTTGGTCGTCACCTGCGGATGCATCTGAATCTGGTCCATATCGCTGGAGTACAGAAACATCCCCACCGTGCGCGTCTGGTTCACGTCCATCTTCACCGTGCGCTTCTGATTCACGTCCATCGACAGGCTCACCTTGTGCTTCTTCATGGTGAAATCGCTCTAGCTGAAAGACTTCGTAGATCGGCCCCGACCATCCTGAACACACCTTGACACGGCCGGGATAGCGACTTTCATACCACCGTAACCAGTCCATGGGAGGCACAACATCCCAGAACGCCCCCCTTTTCGTGACCGGGTTGATCCGTCCGAAGTGGTACGGCGTGCCGCTTTCCATAGTGAAGCCAAGGAGATAGATCGGATCGCACCCCATCAGATGAGCCGTCTGGATGAGGTAGCACACGGAGTTCCCGCCCGGGTGGTACTGGTCCGTGATCTTCTCCGGCATGTAGGGAGGCTCGCATCCCGCCCGGTACTGGAGCGGCCCGACTTTCTTTCCCTTCCGGCGTGCCCGGACGGAAATCTCAGCCAGCGTCCGGACAGGCTTGCCCAGCTCACGAGCCATCTTGCCGCCGGCAACCGAGTAGGCGCCGCCGCCAAAGATGCCCTTATTGGCTACCACAACCATGCTGGGATCGCACTGACCGACGAGCCCTCTCTCCGACTGCCACACCCCTCGGTCAACGACCTGCCATAGGCTGGGAGCCAGCGCTCTGAGTGTCCAGTTGCTCCCCAACACAACTCGATTCCTTGCTCGATGAATACCTGGGGACTCAAGTAGCCCTCCGGCTCCCCCACACAAGTACGCAGGCTGTCCCCGAGCGCATCCGCCAAGCCAACTCGGGTCAGCACTTCGGCGGCTCGGTGCTGGTAGGTGTGCCGCTTCAAAATCAGGGAGTTGCATGCTTGGCCAATCCTCTCGGCTTCTTCAGGGTGAGTGATGTAGTAGCGGACCAGCTCGAGGAAGTGGTCCGGATCTTGGGCTCTCGGAGCCATCGGGAACATGCGGGTCAGCTCGTACCGCGAGGAGTCCGAGATGACACACGTGCCGGACGCAGCCATCTCGAAGAAGCGTGGGTTGATGTGCGCCGCCGGCAAGTTCGCATCGTTCCAGAACCCCGTGCCGAATTCCTTCGGCCTTTCACAAAGCTTGATCCCGCCCGGCACCCCCAACCGCTTCGGCCGCTTCAGTACGCGCGTCTCATAGCACTGCTTGTCAATCCACGGCGACCGGTGGACGTTCAGTCCAACCAAGCAGTTGGCATAGTGCGCCGGCACCTTGGACAGCTCGACCCACTTGCGATGACCCTTCCCGACCGATCCTTTCTTCTGCTTCCAGAATCGAATATCGGCCCCATCAATGGATCGCTCCACAGGTCGAAACCAGGAAGGACGAGGGGTGAGTTCTGCGTTCCCCAGAAAAAAAGCCGGACATGTCCGAGCGGAGTAGTCTCGGTAAGGGAAGAGCTTGGGGTCGACTGCTGGTGGTAGATAGAAAACATTCTCGCGCCCCTTCCGGCTCAGCCGGTGCGTCTTGAGAGTGCACGGATCCATCGTGAACACATGCGTGAACTTCGACGAGTAGCTGGCTGTCTCTCCCGTCTCGTAGGGCTCGTCACAGAGGTAGACCGCGACCTTGACCCCTCGACCCTTGATCTGGTAGAGGAAGAACTCGTGACTAGCCGCACGGCCATGATGACACCAGACAAGGTCAGGTCGCCAATTCCAAACCATCTGACCAAGAGTCTTGGGCCAGCCACGAGCCGTTGAAGCATACGGGCTCTGGATGCGAGCACCTTGCCGAATCCCACTGACGTCAAAAACCTTGACCTCGCAGCCAATGCCCTCGAACCCTCGCTTCCAACCAGCCCGATAGTCATCGCTGAAGATCAGACCGGAGTCGTCAGCGATGGCTACTCGAACACGTTCGCCTTTGATTCCGATTGATCGAGACATTCGATGAAGAGATGACGGACAGATTCGATCAACCAACGGTTGCCACCAAGCTTCTTGGTGATCATTGCCAAGTCCCGACCGAAGTTGGCCTGACCATTGATGCAGCTAGCCAAGATCACCGGGAAGTCCAATCCACCCATGATCATGTGCCCATCAGATTCAATTTGCGACGGCAGCCGCATCGGATGCATGCTCGAGTTCACGAACGGACGCACCATCGTGAGCATGTTCCGTGGATCCTTGATGAAGGTTTGCTGCACCTTGCCGAACCATTTCGGATCGTTCATAGCAAGGCCGGGCCACACCAAGGCAGCCAACTTGTTCCTCTTCATCTCGCCAAGCTGAGTCAACAGCCGATTCGGCGAGAGAGTCTTCCGCTCATGCTCGATCTCAAAGAAGAAGTCCTTCTTCCGATCGTTCTCGTCCCAACACTCAGCCGGGGCAAGGTGAGCATCCAACTCCTCGAAGTTCTTCCGAGTGCCACCGTGCATGAGCACAGCCAGCCGACACTCCACGTCGCAGTCGAGCACCACGCTAGTCAGCGTCGAGATTGCCTCGCGAACCTCCTGAGGCTTGACCGCAATCAAGATGTCAATTTGCATAGAGAAGTCCCTCCTCTTGCTGCCTCGCGCCTTCCCTGGCCACGTGCTTCAAGTTGCACGCCCTTGAGCAAAAGACGACGTATGGGCGTTCATCTCGGATAGCCGCACGAACATGAGTCTTCGGGACAGGCAAGTCCCTAGAACACCCATGGCACGGGACTATCGTCATCAGACTGCTTGGTGGTTGCATTTGTTACCTCCGGTAATGGATCTCCAATGGTTCGAGAAAGCTTGGCGAACAGATCATCGTTCTCGCTCGCCTCCTCAGTGAACACCTGTTCGAATGTCTGAGCACTTTGGCGTCGAGCGGCCATGTCGGCCTTGATCTCATCCGCCGTCCTCGCTGGATGCACGTACCCAGCCCCCTCCTTGAAGCTAGCCATGTTGCCTGGCGGTGGCGCTCCACTCAGCTGACGGATGCTGTTCTCGATACCGCCGCGCACCGCTTCCATGGCCTGAAGGATCCAAGGAGCCTCACCATACTTGGCGATCAGGATCCGCCCGGCGGCGTTGGCCGCTTCTGTCGCTTCCGGAAGATGTTTTGGCCTTGGGATCTTGACTCGTCTTGGGCGTGCTTTGCGTGTTGCCATAGTGCCGGTCCCGCTCCTCCAACTTGATCAACCTTGTGCATGTCGTCAGCTGGGTAAGCTCGTTGTGGATTGTATTGCCCATTCACCATGTTGGGAATGTGCTGAACAGCCGCATTGGTGCGCCAGCCAGGGGGTGGGCCAGGCGCGTAGTACTTGGAGATGTTGTTCTCAACGAATCGCTTGTCGATGTCGCTCTGGGCATCCGGTGAATCATCGTGCTCGGAGAATGGCCACTCGGTCTGCTCCCGATACATCGGCCCCCATCGCTTCTTGCGCGCAAAGAAGGACTCCGCGAAATACATCTCACCGCGGCGCCACTTCGGCTCACTCGCCTCGATCCGCATGTCCTTGACTTCTTGACTGCGCCCCTGAATCGGGATGATCTTCGGGTGGATGAAGCACTGCCTACGGATCTCCTCAAACGCACTCATGAGGATTTCGTTGTGCACCGTCCACTCGACAACGACTCCCTTCATGTTCCAGCCAGCTTGGCAACCGGAGTCCCACAGCTGGCAAATGATCTTGACGCTATCGGATGGCTTCCATCGCCCAATCCAAACGTCGCGCACGTAGGCGTAGCGGTTGACGTCCATGCTGACCACCCAGAACGCACAGCGATCGGCCTTGCCCTTCTTCTTCTCCTCAGCGATGAAGGCGAAGTCCGTGAAAATGTAGCCCCACGTGTTGCCAGGTATCTCTTCGTCCTTGATCACTTGGAAGTACTCCGGCTTGAAGATCCGGTCCTCCTCCGATGACGGCACGTTTTCGTAGAAGCATGCGAACATCCTCGGCGGCATGAACATCTTCTGCTTCGCCACGAACGCGCGCGTGAGCCTGGACGGGAAGAAGATCTCACCGCCGTTGTCCTCGCTCGGATTCCCCGGCGGGTCGCGCCAGGCATGGATGGAGAACTCAAACTCCTCACGCATCTCGGGATCCTTCTGGATCCGACAGTAGATGTCAGCGAAGTGGTGCAACGTGCCGATGACGAAGAGCCGGCAGCCCGGATCGAGCTGCGCCAGCGTCTCACCAAACCAGAACCACAGCGTCTCAATCGCCTCAGGATTCTTCGTGTTCTCCTGGGAGCAGATGTCATCCATGATGACCAGATCCCAGTGCGAGCCCGTCTGCACCTCACCTACGCCCGCAGCCAGGATCGTAGGCTCCTTCTCGTGCTCGACAGTGCCCGGCTCCGGTGGCTCGCGGAGCGCGGAGGTGAACTCACCGACCGCTATCTTCCAACTGGAGCCACGGTGCACGCCGAAGCGATCCTTGAACCAGTCAGAGTCGACGATCTCCATCGTCTTCTTGACGAACTTGCGAGCTTGCTTGCCGGTCTCAGAGCAGACCAGGATTCGAATGTTCGGGTTCCTCGCGATCTCCCACGCCGCCATCCCGATATCGAAGACCGCGCTCTTGAATGAGCCCCGTGGCCAAAGCGTCATCTTCCACTTGTAGTTGATCAGATCATCGTTATCCGGATCAGGCTCCCCGTTCCACTCGATCATCGACTGGCAGTAGCGCCCATGCGGCTGCCACACTGCATCAGGAGAACCTCCGCTGTCCCGGCAGAAGTCCAAGAACCCCACGTCCGAGACGTAGTACTTGCGCTCTTCGGCAAGGACGTGTTCTCTGACGTCTTCGGGATCTAGATCACCTGTGTCACTGAGCATCGGAAGTTCTTCCCCTTGAGCTTGCGGCTGATGTAACGCTTGTGCCCTCCCATCCGCCGGATGAGATCGGCCTTCATGACCTTGAGCTTTTTGTTGTAGGCAGTGCTGCGGTCCACGCCGGCCGACTTGCGCACCTGTGCGTCGTCGTATCTCTGGCCTGAATTGTGGAAGGTCACCCAGAGATACTCAGCATCCACCACCTTGTAAAACGACCTGAAGCACTCCTGTAGCAAACAGTCCGACCATCCCTTGTGCCCGCGGAAGTCTTCGTCGTAGCCACCACAGTCGAAGAAGTCTCGCTTGTGGACCAGCCACGTATTCGGCGAAGTGAAGTCCAACGGATGCCCTGGCCACCTCAGCGCGAACTTGGTCACCGTCCCTCGACTCGCCGTGTTCGCACGATCGATGAACTTGGAGATCATCTCCGGCTCGATGACCATGTCCGGGTCGAGCATGACCACCCATCCCTCTGACTCCCGCATGCCGATGTTCCGCGCGCCCATCTGGTTCCACGGGATGTCCTCCGTCACGCGAAACAGCTTGAGATCAACCATGGCCGCCAGCTCCGGCGGAACGATGGATGCCGGAGGATCTCCATGGTCGTCAACGATGACCATCTTCAGCTGATCCAAGACGTCGTCCCCGTAGCGAGAGATCGTCGCTAGCTGGTGAGCCAGCATCTTGGGTTGCCCATACACAGCCATGACGATCGTCAGCATCGAAGAACCCCAGCGTAGCGCCTAGCCCACTTGCGCAAATCGGGCCGTAGCTTGAAATCCTTCAGCTCCTCAAGGAACTTATCCATCAGGATAGCACTGGTCTTCCGGCGGTTGTGCGTCACCGACTGTGAAGTCCTCCCCTTCAAGTGCTTGACCCAGGACCGTCGGACGTAGCAGAAGATAGTCTTCCCGAACTTCTTGGCCAGCAGGTACGCCGTCCAGTTGTCTTCGCCGTAGCAAGGTTCAAACTCCTCGTCGAAGAGCCAGAAGCCATGCTTCTCCTTGAGCCACTGGCACCAGGCGAACGGGATCAGCCAGCAGTAGGCGGACATCTCCTGGATGTGCTCCGCGGGCGCGGGGATCGGCCCCTCTTGCGTTCGGATGGCCGACTTGTCGGTGGCGGGGACGCAGATCCGATCCGGCTTCGCCTCCCTGATGAGACGACCTAGCCAGTCCTCGTTGGGGAACTCGAGATCGTTGTTGAAGCAAAGCACGTAGTCGGGCTCAGAAGCTTGCCCTGCATCCACCGCTCTATTCATCCCGAATGCAAAGCCGACATTCTCGGGGCACCCCGTCGAGTAGGCTGCATCAACCATGCGGTCTGAGCCTTGCGCAAACACCGAAACCTGAAATGCAACAGTGTCAGGAACGCAGTATTCAAGAGACCGGATCGTGCGCTCCGTCATGTCGCACAGCTCCTCGCCACCCGTGTAGCACGTCACCGCAAGGATCTTCATGGGTGCCCCTGGTGGTACTTGAACCACTTGTTCTCCCGGTAGCTGCCAGGGATCCATTCAATGTAGGCGTCACGGCTCCACAGGTTCACCATGAAGGTGCACTGGTCGCGCATGGTCGAACACTTCATGTCCTCCCACCAACCCAGAGCGTGCTCCTTGACTAGCTCCGTGTCCTTGCGAAACAGCACCCCGCTCGCCAGCTGACCAAAGTTTCGAGGGAACCCACACTTATCCATCATCATGATGGCCCTAGCGAGGTTGATGTCGGTGTCCTTGTTGCGCTCCTCACACTCCACCGCCTCAGTGTAGGCGCACTGCCACTCGGGATGCTTGAACGCTGCGAAGTCATGCTCACTATCCAAGAGCTTCTCGACCAACGGCAGGATCGGCTTCTTGATCAAGAAGGAACCATCGATCCAGAGGAACCAATCGAAAGTCGGATACATCGATGGCGCATTGACCTTGACCTCTCGAGCTGAACGGAGCGGATCATTCACCGAGTAACGAAGCTCCGACCACCCAGGCGACGATTTCTGATCCGAGAACATCCAGTAGACCACTCCATCCTCCGGCTCCACAGCCTTCAGAGTTTCGTAGCCACCAAAGTTTGCCGTGTAGACTAGACCGACCAAATCCAAGTCTCCTTCGTGTCGGGGTGGAAGCCTTGCCGGTGGAATGATGGACCGTAGCGCGTGCCCTTGTTGGGGTGCGGCATCGCAAACTTGTGGATATGCTCAGGGTCGACCCACTCCGCGAAGTCGAGCGCGTCATCGCACACGATGATGTCGTCCGAGAGCGCCTCCTGCATCACCAACGCCAGGCATTCGGGCCGCTGGTAGCCGTCGATCAGGTAGACGTTCGGTCGCCTGTTGATTCGATCGAGCGCCGCCACATAAGCCGGTGACTCCTTGTCGGCATGGAGGATCGTGTTCCGCATGTGCATCCCCGTGAGATCATTGATCCGGTCGATCCACACAAGATCATGCTCGACCGTGTAGACCAACCCCTCAGGCACGCGATCCAACAACCACTTGGTCGACTGCCCGCCGCCCCACTCGAAACAGATGGCATCCTTCGGAAGGATCTCCTCGAGATAATCCCACGAACCGGGAGCCCAGTTCGGAGTGGTGCGGCTAGCATCGTAGACGATCACAAGAGGCGCTCCAAGATGACCAGACCGTTGTTGTTGGGCAGATCTAGAATCGGTCGCCAATAGTTGTCCGGATCATGAATGAACTCTTTGATCGCGGGCCGTAGCCCACCCCCTTTACCAGGCGGCCGATCTCTCAAACCGAAAGTATCGGTGTCGTGCAGCACGATCCATCGCCCTACACTTCGACTATGCAGATCAAGCTCTATCTTGGTCGTCGCTTCGGTGTGATCCGTGTCGATGAAGAGCATGTCGCATTCAGGGATTTTGACCTTCCGCGAGTCACCGATCTTGAACGTGAACGTCTTAGGGTGTTCCTTCGCCAAACTGAGCACGTAAGGCTTGTAGCCATCACTGATGTCGTAGCTGATCACCTTCGCCCCGCCGGCCAGAAACGCTGAGGTGGACACCCCCGTGCGAAAGCCGAGTTCCACAACAGTTCCGCACTTCATGGCTAGCCCACAAAGGAGTCCCAAATGCTCTTGAATGTCACTCGGTCGCGAAAGGTGGCGCGTGTAGTTACTCGTCATCGTCCACAAATTGTTCCGGTACTGCGTCCGTGGTCTCAGTGCTGACCACAGCAATTTCTTTACGTCGCGTTTCCTGTTTCATGCGAAGCGAAGCCAAACGTTCGATGTTCTCCTTGGTCCGATCAGTCAAACTGTGCATTACCTCCACTCGATGGATCGCCTTGTCAACTATCCCCAAACTTTGCAGAGCCGCTAACAAGTCTTTCTGTATGCGCCAGTACGTTCCCCAATCGTTCTTTGCCATCGACCCTTGCTGAGCACGCTCGGCGATCACCGTCATCTGACCAACGATCATCGTCAGCCGCACGTTCGTCGTGTTCTGGCCAACCTTGTCGATGTGATCGTTGTAGACTTGCTGAATATCGATCGCCGGCACCTCGAACTCTTGCGCGAGGGCTTGCGTGCTACACCCGTTCGTACGCAAGGAGACCACAACGGACGCCCGCTGCACCGGGCTCAGCTCACCGAACCATTCCGGGCGAGCCGTGGATGGCAGCAGCCCCATCCGGCTGGTCATGCGGGTACCCAGATCGGCGAGCGACAGCACCTCGGTCAAGCCGTCGGGCGGCGTGGCCAGGATGCCGGAGTCAATGACCAGATCAGCAAGCTGCTGAGTGTCGAGCCCTACAGCTGCGGCGGCCTCGGCGATCGTCCGAATCGCAGGATCCTGACCAAGCGGGCCAGCAATCTTGAAACGAGGCTTGGCTTCCGGATCGGGCGGTACGGGAAGGGCGAAGGGTTCTTCCCACTCTTCAGCCTCTCGGCCATCCGGAACAGCTCCTGCTCCTCCCGCTTTGCCGCCAGCCTCGCTTGCTTCCTCATCCTTCATCGTCCAGGTTCTCGAGGATGATCTTGTGGTTGCGCGCGATGCAGGCGTTGCCCCAGAACATCGCCTCTTGGATTCGCTCGAGAGCCTTCTCGCGCTCGGGGCAATTGGGCAAGCACGTGATCGCCGCCGCGGCCTCCGCGCAGTACGTGCGGACCGAATGGTGGAGCCCCACGATCGTGTCGTTGGGCGGCGCGTGGTGGTTGAAGGCACGGTCCAGCCACTCGAGTTGCATCTTCGACAGGCGCTCTCGGATCGCGGATCTCATGGGCACACCCTCCATCGCGTTGATCGCAGCGTCGATGTCAGCTTTGCGTTCAGCGTCGTTCATGCCAATTCCACTTCACCTGACGGGGTGGCCCCACGTAGCGCTTGCTGCCAGGCAGCGCGCCTGGCTCGTCAGGCACCTCGTCGAACAGCCAGTGTTGCCGCGACCGCGTGTCGCCGCAGACCACGCACCGCTCCGCCGCCCGCTTGGGGAGATCCACCCATGCGCACTCGTGCGGGAACCGGCCGTAGTTCAGCTCGAACGTGTTCAACACCCCCGTCGAGCCGGTGAAGCTCTTCGAGTCGTCGACCTTCGGCTTCGCCGTCAGCCAGGCTTTCGGAGCCGCTACGACAGCGGCAATCGTCGCAAAGAATCCTCGTCGGTTCATCGGTTGTCCGGGGGGTCGTCGCCGTAGATCAGTCGGAGTCCGTCCTTGAGCCGCTCACGTCGAGCGCGGTTGGTGGGATCGGCAAACACCGCAGGCTCATCAGAGCGCGTCTCCGCAGCGTCAATGCCGGCAAACGTCCTCTTCGAGCAATGGTGGCCGGCCGGTTGACTGCCGCCATACCTCCAGAACTTTCCGCAGATTGGGCAGTGGTCCGCCGCGTGGCTTTGGAGCGACATTTCATACCACCCACCACCCAACAGCCTCTTCGCGAGTCATGCTGTCCTCGAGCTTACCCATCACTCCACCGCCGGCCCGGACACCTGTCGCCGCGGCTTCCACGTGATCGTAACCTTCGGCTTGTTCTCGACTTGGATGTTCCCGATCGCCTTGGCGATGAAGATCATGACCTGCATCCCCTGGAGCAGATCCCCCGAGTCGGAATGCGCCCACTTGATCGCCGTGGTCATCGTCTTGAACCGCGGCGTGCCCTCGATCGGCAATAGCGTCCCCGGCGGGAAGTTCTTATCCCCTTCGGTGATGCACTTTACGATGCAGACATCGCCATCCTCACCGTCCAGGATGACAAACCGCCTCCCCTTCGTCGGGTGCTCGGCTTTCGGAGGAGTCGTGGGATCGGCGGGGACTTCCGCCACGTCGGGTGCTGTAGCTGCCATGGCATGGGAAGATAGCTACAACTGTCTCTGGAAACAAGAGAGGGCCGAGATCACCAGGCCACTGAGCCTAGATTCATTCAGCAGACCAGTTCCATCTAGGATGTCCCGGCCCTCTCAGAAAAAGAGCACGGCGGGTGTTTCATGAATAACGAAGCAGATTCGCACCTGTCCCGGGATCTCCCCGGGCACCATGCCCGCCGTGCAGAGAGTTCAATTCAGGGCTTCGCTCCGAGTGCTCTCGCGATCATTCGCAGGGCTTCGGCTATCTTCTCCATGGCTTTCGCCAGCTCGGCTACTTGTCTGCTCAGATTGAAATCGGGGTCAGCCATAATTCATCCACATCCGTCTTCCCACTCCAGATCTTTCTTCCTGATCCGGATCATCATCTCTTCGGCGTGATCTAGCTTCTGCTCGAGCACAGAGCGGATGGTGTGCTCTCGGAGAAACTGACCGACCGCGTAGCGGAATGTCCCGCAGAGATCCTCCAGCTCCTTGAGCAGGGCTTCCGTGTCTTTGGTCATTTCGGTGCCGAGTCGTAGAACTCCCGCATCTTCGTCTCGCAGTACGCTGAGCAAGCGTAGCGGCACACGCCCTTGTTGTCTGCCAGGGCCGTGTGGATCTCGTCGAAGACCAGCCGCTTGTTGCACAGACCGCAAGTGTACCACTTCGTCAGCCCGCGCGGCCGGCCTCGAGGCTTCGTCTGGAGCTTCGCGCCCGCAGCTTTCAACTCTTCGGCTGTCGGAGGGTTCGCGAGGGCGAGATGGCACAGAAGCTCCACCGTCCGCGGAAACGAGTGCTGGAGTCGCGGCACCTCCGCATTCTCCCATGCCTCAATCACGCGCTCGAGCATCTGCCTCGTCTCCCGCGGCACCTTGATGATCGTCCATTCGGTCGTCATGCCTCGAAACGTAGCAAAAGGTAACCAATAAGTCTATGAGTCAACTCCTCCCTGCCCCCTAAGAGTTCCCATAGAGTGAACATGCGTTTATTTGGTGGGTAATATACAGAAGAACGAACCCTAGTAGACTCAGTACAAGGGAGGAGTTGAGTGTTAGAAATACACATATAATGTAGGGATCTGTTAGGGTATTTGGTACGGGGGAGGGAATCCTGGATTTCTCCGACCGCAAAAAAAAATTGGGCGACGTGTCCCTGGGGTTGATAATAAACAGTGGAGCCTCCCGTGGCCGCCCCGGGCGACCTCGCGCGCGTGGTGCTGTAGCCCCCATACCATGGGGAGTTGGGCACCGATGTTCGGCGTAAGATAGGGGGGAGGGGGCTGAGCTTAACCGAATGACTATTATCAGAACCTCGCCGCGCTATCTCACGGCCCCTGCTTGGCTTAGCTAGCTTGAGACGTGCGGCATGCCATTACGTCAGGTTCCAATAACACGATTCTCGGCCGTGTTAGCTGTTTTGTCTCCAGTCGCACCGAGCCTACAAGTGTTCACCGCGGAATAACTCACTCAACCCGCTTGACAGCGCTGGCTAACTATGATACACTGGAAGATAGCTACTCTCTAACTTCACAACAGGACCATGATATGCAAAAGCTAACTATCACCAACGTGCTCGATGATCCGTGCACAAGCCATTGGCTACGCGACGCGATTCTCATTCTCCGTGAGCGTGACCCGCTTGATGCGTTGAATGACGCGGAGACGCTTCACAAGCTCATGTCCGATCGCTGGGGAAGGAGGAAGCCTTCCGCACAAACGGAGAAGAAAACCCGATGACCAACCCGTTCATCCCGACGACGTTCTCGACGGATGCGCCGTTGCTCCACTCAAAGCTTGCCGACCAGGGTTTTGCCGCGCGCATGGTCTTCGTCACGGTCGACAGAGCGCCAGTCTGGCACGGTGGCGACATCGTCGCCCGTGCGACGGGGGAGTTTCCCGCTGGCTATCCGACCGCCGACTCTGAAAACCCGATTGTCCTGCTCGATGATGGCAGTCTGTCCGGTCTCCCCGCTTGGAACATCGAAAAGGAGCGAAGCTAAACCCCACCGTACCAACACGACTCCCGCCCCCGCGAGCGTATCGCGGTCACTGCGCGATGGGCGCTTTCCCATCAATTCAACACGAGACAGACAACTATGGTTCGACAGCTGACACTCAAGTACGAGGGGCATTGCATCGATTGCGGTGATCCCCTCTCTGCGGGCGAGAAAGCCCGTTGGATTCGACGCGGAGAGATCACTTGCGCCGATGGGGAAGGATGCCGCGTCAAGCCCGGATTCACCACTGGGCTCGGCGACGATCAGAACGGCCGTGGGGCCGAACGCGAGAACAGCTTGCGCAATCCCGGCAAGCCGGCTGACGGTTCGTCGTGGGGCGACCGCAAGGCGCATATCGCGCCGATCGACAAGCCGAAGCGGAGCACGACGGGCATCGACTATGAGGCGGCGGCGAAGATGGCGCCAATCGCCACACGGGTCGACCAGAGCGTGGTCAATGTCCTCCTGAACAATCTCCACGCGCTTGTTGGCGCGCTCAAGATGCTCGACGTCGACATCACGTACCGCATCGGGCGACAAGGGGAAACAGCCGGATCTCACGGGGAGGATAGCTAGAATGGCCCATTACTTCGAATCGGGCTTTGTCGTTCGAGAGCAAGCTTGGCACGGGCTGGCGCACGTGTTCGAGAACGCTCCAGACATCGACGAAGCGGTTATTGCCGCGGGGATGGACCGTGAAATACGGCTGTTCCCGCTTGTCGCTCACCGCGAGGAGGAAGGCGTCGGCACGGTCGAATACCCCATGCCGGATGACTTCGCCGTCATGCGTGCGGATGGGGAAGGCGACTGGACGCCGCTCGCCACCGTCGGCAACAAGTACGTGCCGCTGCAAGACCGTGACGCTTTCCAGTGGTTCGCGCCGTTACTCCACGAGGGTAACGCAAAGCTCGAGGCGGCTGGCGTTCTCAAAGGCGGGCGAGTCACTTGGGTTCTCGCGCGCATCGGCGACGACGGCGAAGTAACGCCGGGCGACCCGATTACGCCGTACCTACTGCTGAGCAATTCCCACGACGGGAGTAGGGCGATCGGCGTACAGTTCACGCCCATCCGCGTGGTCTGCTGGAATACCCTAAGCTATGCCCACGAATTGAGTAAGGGCAAGGATATCCAGATAAAGCATACCGCGGGCGCGAGAGGTACGCTTGCCGCGGTTCGGGACATGCTCGACCTGTCTCACCAAACGTTCTCCGTGAGCCTCGAGCAGTACCGGGCGATGCGCGGGCGACAGATGAACGCGCAAGGGCTGGACCGGTACATTCGCGAGGTGTTCGCGACGGACGCGGTAGTAGAAGCGGCGATGCGCGCGCAAGGTGATGCAGCCTTGACGGTGCCGCGGATCGACCTGGAGATCCCGGAACCCCGTGCGCTCAAGCACGTCGTGGATCTATTCGAGACCGGTCCGGGAGTCGAGGCGGCCGGCATGACCGTCTTCGGCGCTTACCAGGCCATCACGCACTACTGCGACCACGTGAAGGGCCGGAACGGCGACAACAGCCTTCACGCCGCGTGGTTCGGCAACGGGCAAGCGATCCGCAACCGAGCGCACGAGAAAGCGCTTGAGCTATGCTGAGTCGCGAAGAGCACGAACCGGAGAAGTCCGCGGACTTCCCGTTCTTCGGTCCGATCCCCAACGCGACAGAGAACCGTGGTGCGCACGGTAACCGTGAACGGGTCGAGACTTGCCGCTGCGGCTCCATTCGCCGTATCAACTACAATGGCCACCACGAGGAAATAGGGCCATGGGCGCCGCGGTGGTGCGATGGCTGAACCCGACTATGAAGCCGACATGCTCCGTGCGCAACGCGACGAACTGAAGCAGGCCGTTGCCACCCTAGCCGCTGAGAAAATGCGGCATCGCCAGAGAGCCGAGAAGCTAGAGAAAGACGTTGAGTTTCTTCGCGAGTCGCGGCACGGATTGATTCTCCACATGGAAAAGACCATAACCCGCGCTCTCCAAACGGCTGTTGACGTCAAGATAGCCGTGGAACTCAACCTGCGAAAGCTCAAGGTACACGACGGCGAGCTTGACGAAGACGACGACGGCGAATGATCTACCGCCGGACAACACCCATGGACGGCGTCAAGGCTCTGCTATTCTTCTATCTACCGGCCTTCCTTGTCTTTGGGGTGTACCCAGAGATCCTGTTCGTGTTGCTGATGCTGGTCTGGGGCTGGGGCGTGATCTATTGCCTCTGCATCATGCTTGAGAAACTCAAGCCGAAACAGTAGCCTCGCAACCGGGACGCCTCCCGTGTCCCTGGTATGATTGACCATCGAGCCTTGCCTCCCGTTGCCGCGGGTGGCAAGGTTTTTTTCGTGCCCTTGTCTGTTGACGTAGCCCGGCGGGGAGATAAATTGGCGGAAGTCCCCGCGCCATGGTCCTGCGGGGATCGGTGCTCATGCCAGAACTTGCCATCGCTCTATCGTCCGACCGCAGCCGCTTTCTGATCTACGGTGGCGCTCCGGGCGGTCGCGACATCGTCCACAAGACGGTGGTCAAATGGCCAGGGTGGCGACGGCTGAAGGCTCGCGGAAGGATCCCTGATCATCCGGGAGCCGTTGGCGTGGGCGCCGTTTGTTCCCTCTACGCGGCACCCGTGTCCCCCATCACCGCGGCACAGCTAACTAGCTATACCAAGGGCTTCGCCTGGAACGAGGCGGCGCTCGCTGCGGCGACGATGACCATCAAGGGGCTCAAGCTGGGCAAGGCGGCGCTCGCTGAGAAAACGACCTTCTACCCACCCTCCGATCGCCAAGCACTCCCTCATCAGGCTCAAGCTCTGCACGCCATTCCCTACATGGGCACAGGACCGCGCCTACTGCTCGCGGACGATATGGGGCTTGGCAAGACGAGCGTGGCCCTGTGGGCTGTCTGGCAGGCATTCAACGGGCTCCCGCGCACCCTGGTGCTCTGCCCGGCCAGCGTGAAGTTCAATTGGCAGCGCGAGGCATGGACCACGCTGGGCCGCGACACCTGGATCACCACGATCGATGGGCTGCCGCCCAAGCGTGCGAGCCAACTGGCGGATATCCGATACTACTGCCATCAGAACGGATGCGATCAAGGCGGCGGCATCGCCATCATCAACTACGACCTCCTGAAGGGGCTGTCGGATGACCATCTCACCGTCCTGCGGGAGTGGGTGGACGGCGGCGCGCTGCTGCTCGACGAGTCGTACTACCTGAAGAGCCGCAA
>SDBT01008934.1_pt1 | contig 16296 bp, 11 predicted proteins | sample 2277101 | NCBI WGS metagenome assembly SDBT01 (sample SAMN10404973, study PRJNA504765) | marine sediment metagenome | isolation source: marine sediment core GS10_PC15, 103 cmbsf | place: Arctic Ocean: Southern Knipovich Ridge | collected 2010 | reverse complement strand
GGTCCGACGGGTAGTCCTATTGCCGATGCAACCTTTGTCCCCCCTCCACCGAAGCCCATGCGCGAAGCTCTCGATAGATGGGAACTGTATTTACATTCTGATCCCGTGGAGCCGCCACTAGTTCAATGTGCCATTGCGCATTACCAGTTTGAGGCAATCCATCCGTTCCTGGATGGGAATGGTCGAATTGGGCGTCTTCTCATCACTTTGCTTCTATGTGACAGAGGAATACTCTCGCAGCCGTTGCTGTATTTGTCCGCGTTCTTCGAGCGTTCACGCCAGGAATACTACAGCAGACTTCTCGCGGTGAGCCAGAAGGGTGATTGGTATGACTGGTTGACTTTCTTCTTGAGAGGAATCGTAGCCCAAGCAAATCATGCCATTTCTGATTCGAAGCGAATTCTGTCGCTGCACGAAGACTATCAGGAAAGGATTCGAGAAACGAAGAGGGTACCAGAGACTGCTCACCGACTTATCGACGAGATCTTTGTCAGTCCGGTGATCTCAATCTCCGGTCTCAGCAAGAAATGGGACATCTCATTTAACGCAGTCAAGTCGGGAGTGCGACGTTTGTTGGACGTCGGTATTCTGCGGGATGTCGCTCGCGTGAAAAGAGGGAAGCTCTATATAGCGCACGAATTGATGAAGCTCCTAACCGGCACCAGCTCTCCCTCAAGCTAACCCCCCCTTCCTCAAAAAACCTTTGCCTGTGCCGACATAAAAGGCTAAATTCTTTCACTGTAGAGGATTGCCGGAGATATGATGTTTGATCCACTGAAGGAAAACTATTCCCTGCCCGCTGCCGAGGAGAAAATCCTCGAATTCTGGGACACTCACGATGTGTTCCACAAGACCAACGAGCTCGTAAAGGACAGACCTCATTTCGTCTTCTACGAGGGGCCCCCGACCGCAAACGGCCGACCGGGCATACACCACGTTATCTCGCGCACCGTCAAGGACCTTATCTGCCGCTACAAGACCATGCGTGGCTTCCGGGTCGACCGCAAAGCCGGCTGGGACACGCACGGCCTGCCGGTTGAGATCGAGGTCGAGAAAAGCCTGAAGCTTCAGTCCAAAGCCCAGGTGGTCGAGTACGGCATCGACAGGTTCAACAAGAAGTGCCGCGAGTCGGTTTTCACATATCTCGATCTCTGGGACAAGATCACCAAACGCATCGGCTACTGGCTCGATCTCGATGACGCCTACGTCACCCTGACCAACGACTATGTTGAATCGGTCTGGTGGATTCTGAAGAAATTCTTCGATAATGGCCTCATCTATAAGGGCTTCAAGACCGTCCCTTACTGCCCGCGGTGCGAGACCGGTCTGTCCAGTCACGAAGTAGCCCAGGGTTACGAAACGGTAAAAGACCCGTCACTCTACGTCAAGGTCAAGGCCGCCGATGGTGATTTCAGCTACCTCATCTGGACCACGACGCCGTGGACCCTTCCGTCAAACGCCGCCCTGTGCATGCAACCGGGCGCCAGCTATGTCATGGTCGAGCACGAAGGAGAAAACCTGGTGCTGGCCGAGAGCCTGGTGGAAAGAGTCCTCGGCGAGAGCAAACAAATCATAGAGCGTTACCGCGGCTCCGATTTTCTGAAACGTCCCTATGTCCCGCTGTTTGACGTCTTTAAGGACAAAGCCGATCAGGCGTTCTTTGTAGTCAACGCCGATTTCGTCACTCTTGACGACGGCACCGGAATTGTCCATATCGCCCCGGGGTTCGGCGCCGACGACTACGAGGTCGGAGCTAAATTCGACCTGCCTGTCCTGCAGGCTATCGATGCCAGCGGCATCTTCAAAGACATCGCCGGGCCGTACGCCGGCATGTATATCAAGGACGCCGATCCGATCATAACCGACGACCTCAAAAGTGCCGGCCGGTTGCTCAAGAAGGAACTGTACGAGCACAACTACCCGTTCTGCTGGCGCTGTGACACGCCGCTGATATATATCGCGCGCCAATCCTGGTATCTGAAAACGACCGAGTTCAAAGACCGGCTGATCCACAACAACAATGCCATCAACTGGCACCCGGACGACATCCGCACCGGCCGCATGCTCAACTGGCTGGAGAACAACGTTGACTGGGCTCTTTCGCGTGAGCGTTTTTGGGGCACCCCGATCCCGATCTGGATCTGCGATGATCCCAAGTGCGGCAAGATGCGCGCGGTCGGATCCATCGAACAACTCACAAAAGAAGCCACTAATCTGGAGGCTGCGACTCAAAATGCGTTGGGAACGCTCGACCTGCACAAGCCGATGATGGACGAGATCAAGCTCGCTTGCGATTGCGGCGGAACCATGACGCGTATTCCCGAGGTGCTTGACTGCTGGTTTGATTCGGGCGCTATGCCGTATGCTCAGTGGCACTACCCGTTTGAAAACGAAGCTGAGTTCAAGATAAAATACCCCGCCCAGTTCATCAGCGAGGCGGTCGACCAGACACGCGGCTGGTTCTACTCGCTACTGGCCATCTCAACACTGCTGTTTGACAAGCCCCCGTTTGAGAATGTCATCGTCCTGGAGTTCATTCTCGACGCAGAGGGGAAGAAGATGTCCAAGCACAAGGGGAACGTGACCGATCCCTTTGACACTATCGACCGTTTCGGAGCCGACCCAACTCGCTGGTACCTGGTGTCAAATTCCGCCCTCTGGTTGCCCACGCGGTTTGACGAGGACGGCCTTGCCGAGGTACTTCTAAAGTATTTCGACACCTTGCGTAACACCTATTCCTTCTTTGCCATCTACGCCAACATCGACAAGATAGCCGACCGGGCCGCCGCCGAGAATGTCTCGATAGAAAGCTACCTTGAGGCCAGAGCAGGCGAGCCTGACCGCTTTGATCGCTGGATCGTCTCCCGCTACAACACTCTCGTGAAAGGGGTGACGGCTTGTTTCGACAGCTACGAGATAACCCGCCCCGTTCGGGATATCCAGTATTTCGTAATTGAGGAGCTATCCAACTGGTACGTCCGCAGCAATCGACGACGCTTCTGGGCCAAGGGGGACGACCCGTCCAAGATGCGCGCCTATCTCACTCTTTATCGCATGCTGCTGGGTGTTGCCAAGCTGACCGCCCCGGTGACGCCGTTTATGTCTGAACTTCTCTTTGGCGAACTCACCGGTGGACGGGCGGAGTTATCGGTGCACATGACACCGTACCCCGAGGCCGATGAGACGCTTGTTGACGAGTCACTCGAAGACGCCATGGCGGCCGTGGCAAAGCTCGTTTCTCTGGGTCGGGCTGCTCGTTCCCGCCGGAATCTCAAGGTTCGGCAGCCTCTCTCGGAGTTGCTGGTCGGTCTGCCGAAGGCCCGTTTCGAAAAACTCTCCGGACTGATGGATATTATCAAGGACGAGCTGAATGTAAAAAAGGTCAGCCTTCTCGATGACCTCGACAAGTACGTGGGCTACTCGGCCAAATTGAACTTCAAGACGGCTGGCCCAAAACTCGGCGCCGATATGAAAAAGGCCGCCGCCTTTGTGGCTGGTCTTACCCCCGACCAGGTCAGGGAGCTTGCCGTGGGTGAGCACAAGACGTTCGCGGTTGACGGCAGAGAGGTTGTTCTCACCTCCGAAGAGGTCGAGGTGAGCAGGCAGGAGAAAGGCGGCTTCGCGGTGGAAAACGACGGCGCTCTGTCCGTGGTTCTCACTACCGAGTTGACCGGGGAACTTATCGATGAGGGTTTCGCCCGCGAATTGGTTAGCAAGATCCAGAACATGAGAAAGGCCACGGGACTCGAAGTCACCGACCACATCCGGATCACCCTGCATTCCTCTGAGCGCGTGGAGCAGGCTGCGCGTGCGTATGACGAGTTCATCCGCCGCGAGACTCTGGCCGAGAAGCTACTGTTTGTCGACAAACCCGAAACTGAAGATACGAAAGAATGGGATATTAACGGCGAGCGTACTATTATTTCGGTCGCCAAAGTATGACCGCGCGGAGTTACTTATGCGCAAAACAGAGTTGAAGAGGTACGAGAAGTTGCTGGTGGCCCGGAAGAAGGCTCTCCTTAGAGAGATGGGGGTCATTATGGATTCCCACATCGCGACAACGATCAAGGAATCCACCGGTGATCTGTCCTCATACTCCTATCACATGGCTGACCAGGGAACCGACGCTATGGAACGCGAGTTGGCTTTTATGTTCGCCTCCAAGTCCGGTCGCCTGATCTACCACGTTGACGAGGCCCTGCGGCGTATCAAGGACGGCTCCTATGGCAAATGCCAGAGCTGCGCCAAGCAGATAAACAAGGAGAGGCTCCAGGCCGTCCCGCACGCCCGACTCTGTATCGCCTGCAAGTCATCGGAAGAGGAAAAAAAGACTGGTCGCAAGTAAGCTCGACAGAAATGTTCTTTGGCCCGCTCTGATTATCGCGACCGTCGTAGCAGTCGATCAGATTTCCAAGGCAATGGCCGTCAGGTGTCTCAGCGACGGCCCCTCTATCGAGGTACTGGGCCGCTTTTTCATGTTCTCTCTCGTTTACAATGAGGGAGGCGCCATGGGAACCAACTTTGGTTCGTCGGTGTACTACCTTGTCTCGTCGCTACTCGTCCTGAGTTTCGTATTATACTACCTCTACCTCAATCGACACAGCCGGATAATCGCCTGGCCGCTGGCTTTCATCTCCGGGGGCGCTGTCGGCAATATTCTCGACCGGGTTCGCCTGGGTCGGGTGGTCGATTTCCTTGATGTCGATTTCTTCGACGTCGATATCTTCGGTCTGCGCCTGGAGCGCTGGTGGACATTTAACGTCGCTGACGCCGCTATCACCTGTGCTATTATCGTTCTTGTCGTGTCGCTTCTTTTCACTCCAAAAGCGCCAAAGAGCCCACCCTCAGCGGAACAGGCATAGTTTGCTCTCTCGCAGATAGTGGGTCAGTTTGAGGACTTGTACAGAATTCGCGCGATGGTCAACATAATAAGCTGGACTATGGAGTCCAAATGGGCATGAGATCAATCATATCCTCGGTCAGGAGTTCGTCCATAAAACCCCGAATAACAACATACTGACGGAGAATAGGATTGTTGAATCTATATTGATGTCTATACTTATCGCCTATTTTGAAAAGCACGTTAGCTCTTCCCTCTGTGCAGAAATTAGCGAGATGCTGGGCGTATTGACCTATTTCAAAGGACTTTCCCTTGATTCTACTCAATGGTGTGCGAATCTCTGCCAGGGTAAAATAACCAAGATCATCACCCTTAACTAAGGCACACGCCAACAAAACTTCTTTATAGAGGTGACCCTTATGTGAACTTGATGTGGCTTTTTGATAATCACTTGCTACCGTTTGTTGTGCGTCTCTTACGGCCTGCTCTATAGCTTTGTTTACATTTGGTAATGTTACTCTGATTTGTTCTGAGCGCAAACACACTCTTACAGCTTCGCGCCCCAATAGATGGGTGTAATGGGGAAGACCTTGTGACAGGACTACGATACGTTCTAGTGCGTCCTTGTCTATTTCCATAGACAACTCATTCAGCCCTTTCTCTAGTATTCCATTCAACTCATCAACTGTCATACGAGGAATCCTCACCTGAATCAGAGAACGTACAATGGATTCATGGCTCTTAATCAAATCATCTACCGCGTCACCGACTCCAACCAAAACCAATGTGCCATCGATTCCGTAATCAGATAGTGCTTTCATGGTATCAGCGAAGTTGCGATCTGTATCGTTGTTTTGTATGCGGTCGAATTCATCAAAAATGAAAACCATGGATTTCTTTGTTCTCTGGAAAGCTCTGATAATATCATCCGGTACTATGACTTTTCCTAATCCAGACGACAAGTCTATTACTATCTGTTTAGTCTCTGGTTCAAACCCTACGGTCGGATATTCTGATATGTGCACTATTCCTCTTAGGGCTTTTCTCCAAGCACTGCTAAAATCGTCTGACGTATCACAGTTGACTTTTGTTACAAGAACATCTTCCCGTCCCATATGTTCTAGAACTTCATGTAGGATGTTGGCAAGAGATGTCTTACCAACCCCCCTTTCTCCATAGGTAATTGCATGTTGCCCTTTCCCTGTGATAGCATCTGTTAGTCGCGTCAATTCATTAAGGCGTCCAGAAAAAAGTGAGTATTTGTCTATCGGTGCTGCTGGACTAAAAGCCATTCCGGCCTTAAGCTGTAAATTCCTGAAATCTGTCGGCATACTGACAGCTTTCCTCATTCTTGAACCGCATGTGATCCGCTATTGCGACCCCATACTATGACGTGTCAACCCCAAAGTCAACACACAAGTTGGGGTAGTTTCAAGAAAACCGCCCTGTGACCGGACTATTCCTTCGATAGTTGGAGTAGATCCATATCCCGGTCGTCTCTACTGATTCAGTATCTAAGTGTCAGAACCACAGGGACTTCACAGCACGGTTCTGCCTAGTCGAACCCATCCCCTCGCGAGATCAGCGCGGGGACCAGAGAAAACGGCTCAGGTCAATCCTGTCGCTATCATCGAACTTGATCCCCTCGCCGCTCAGGAGTTCTCTCTGCATTTCGTAGCCGTGACCCGGTTTCAGGGATATACGCCCTTCCCGGTTGACAACCCGGTGCCAGGGTAGTTTCTCCTTGCGCGATGACGTGTGCAGCACCCGAGTCACCTGGCGGGCAGCGCGAGGATTGCCGGCCATGGTCGCCACCAGACCGTAGGTAGCCACCCGTCCGAGGGGTATGGACCTGACAACTTCAATCGCGCGCTCGTGGAAACTCTTGGCCATACTCAATCCTGCTTGCGTCTTTACTGCAATCTAACCGTCCCAACGTAGATTGTCGACCCAGATTTCAAAACAGGCAGCGGCTTCCACCAATGCCACATCGCCGGAATTCGCAGCCCAGGCCTCAGACTATAGTTGACACGCTCCAGCATAGCACCGCGCGAGGAGCTTTCTGTGAACTTATCTCTTTAATTCATGTTAGATTTGGTTATATTGGGCCGGTCGTCTGGGCTGGGGCAGGAAACAGACCCTGTCGTTTGCAGACCGAGCCCGGCGCGAGCGGGTGCGGGATACCGATATTCCGGTCGACCGCGCCGCAAAGAGGACATATGAAGTAACCCTGTTACTCGACGAGGCTGACATGCTGACCAAAGATGCCGTAATGAACATACTGGCGGGAATTGAAGACCCCGAACTGAAAAAACCTTTGACCGAACTGGACATGGTCAAGTCCGTCGCTGTCGAGGGCGGCGATGTTACCATCGAGATAAATCTCACTATCCCGGGCTGTCCGATGAAGGCCAAGATCCGCGATGACATTACCTCCGGGGTGAGCGCTGTGGACGGAGTGAAATCGGTGCAGGTCAAATTCGACGCCATGTCCGACGAACAACTGGAGCGCCTCAAACAGAAGTTGGGTCACGGCCAGCATCCGGAGCCGGACCAACAGCCCAAACTTACCTACGCCAAGCGCTTTATTGCGGTGGCCTCAGGCAAAGGGGGTGTCGGCAAATCGACCGTCACTGCCAACCTGGCGGTGGCTATGGCCAGGCTGGGGCACAAGGTAGGTATTCTCGATGCTGACCTCTACGGTTTCTCGATGCCTCGCATGTTAGGTGTCAAAGGTCAGCCGACAGTCATCGACGACAAGATCGTCCCCCTCCGCAAAGGTGAGAATATCCAGGTTGTGTCCATGGGTTTTTTCATAGACGAAGACGAGCCGGTAGTCTGGCGGGGTCCCATGCTGCACAAAGCAATCAACCAGTTCCTCGTTGATGTTATGTGGGACGAACTGGACTATCTGTTTATGGATTTGCCACCCGGCACCGGTGACGTAACCATCACTATCGCCCAGACGGTCCCCGCCGCCGAGCTACTTGTCGTCACCACCCCCCAGGCCACCGCAACCCACGTGGCCGGTCGTGTCGCCAAGGTCGCTGAAAAGACCGACCTCACGGTGGTTGGTGTGATCGAAAACATGGCCTATTTCGAAGTCGACGGTCGACGTGAGTACATTTTTGGCAAAGACGGCGGTAAGGAACTCGCCCGACTGCTCAAGGTCCCCCTCCTTGGCGAAATCCCTCTGGCAACTGTCATTCGCGAAGCCGCCGACGCCGGCAAACCAGTCGCCAGTGACGGCCCCGAGGACCAAATCAGTCTCTTTGAAAACATCGCTCGCCGCCTTGACCAGATAGATCAGTGATAACCGCCTGCAATTAGAGCCTCTTAGGCTCTGTGTGATATTAATCCTGACCCCGGTGGCATGTCGAGTTCGTTTCGCCCCCCAGTCTTGTCCTCATAAGATGCTATTAAACAGACAACTTAGAGAATCATCGATTAATTGACCGCCTCCGCTTGACGCCCTAACCGTATTGATGTAGTCTTTGACGTGAAAGTTGTTGTGTCACAAAATGTTAATAATGTGTGGGCAATTCACAAACCCACTCGCAAGAGTGATTGTCCCACACTGTCTTATCCCAATATCAAAGCTACCCTAATGTTGATAGATATGTTGGTAACCTATAGTGGAGTGTCCCTCTGGTGTAGTAACCGGTCGGATTTCAACCACTTGGCGATAGCACACTGTGTGAATAAGTGAGGGGGGAGTTTTGGACTCTCAAACAGTATCAAAAGACTGGAAGGATTGCCTCAAGTACATGTCATACCGTACTCGAGAGCAGTCTTTTAACACCTGGCTGAAGCCTATTCGCGGTGAGGGTAAAGAGGATGGTGTCTTCGAACTCACCGTGGCGAATCAGTTTGTGGCTGACTGGGTTGAAAGCCATTTCAAGGAACTAATCCATGAGGCCTTTCGGGAGGTACTGGGGGAAGATCCGGCACTGCGATACGTGGTGACCGATTCCACTGACTATCAACCGCAGTTGGCCATGGATCTACCCGCAAGCACCGACAACAGCCCGGGGCAACCGGCGCCACAGAGTAATTTAAGTGACCGTTATCGGTTCAATTCATTAGTTGTTGGAGATTTCAATCAGTTTGCCTGCGCTGCTGCCTTAGCTGTTGCCGACGAACCCGGCACTACTCGCTACAACCCTCTTTATATTTATGGCGGAACCGGTCTTGGGAAAACGCATATTGTTCAGGCTATCGGCAATCGTATCCTTGAACAGTTTCCCAACAAGCGTGTAGTATACGCTACCTCGGAGAAATTCACTTCCGATTTTATCGCGTCCATCACGGACGGCTCCATTGCCGAGTTCACCCGTGCTTATCGGGGAGTCGATGTCCTTATTATTGACGACATTCAATTCTTCACCGGGAAGGAGTCCACTCAGGAGCAGTTCTTCCACACTTTCAATACTCTTTACCACTACGGCAAACAGATAGTCCTTACGTCGGATCGCCCCCAGCGGGAAATCAAGGGTCTTGAGGAACGATTACTTTCGCGCTTCTCGTGGGGGCTGGTTACTGATCTGCAGGCGCCTGATCTGGAAAACCGTATGGCTATCTTGTATAAGAAACTGGAGTCCGAAGGCAATGGCCTGCCCGATGACGTGATTCGGTATATTGCCGGTCAGGTAACAACCAACGTGCGTGAATTGGAAGGTGCCTTGATCCGCTTATTGGCCTATGCTTCCTTTAACAGTGTATCCATTGATCTCCCCCTGGCTCAGAAGCTGCTCGCTGATGCCTTCTCGCGTCCCAAGAAACATGTGACGATTGAGACTATTCAGAAGAAAACTTCGGACCATTTCAATATCGATCCTTCCATGATGAAGGCAAAGAAGAAGACCTCCGATATCGCTCTGGCACGCCAGGTGGCCATGTATCTCTCACGATCTTTGACCAGCAATTCACTGAAAGTTATTGGTCGTGAGTTTGGTGGTCGTGACCACTCTACGGTGATTCACGGATGCGATCTGATCTCCAGAAAGATGTCTATGGACCGTGATCTTCGAGACAGAATAGACCAGATTTCGGCTGCTTTACTTTATTGATAAGATGTGGTTAAGTAGGTGGAAGAAACAGGGACATCTCAAAGCGCGTCAGACTGTGTGGAAAAGATGTTGTATTGTACACAGCCCGGTTGTAGCTTTGTGGGCAACAGGAACGCTGTAAGATGACCTTAACTGATTGCTACACGGACGGTATCGAGTTTAATGGGTGTACTTGTGAACATTTCAACAGAACCTATTATTACTCCTTTTTGAATATATATAAACGAACAATAATAAGATAATCTGGAAAACTATCGATCAAGGACGTCACATATGAAGTTCTCACTACCCAAGTCTCGTTTGAGCAATTACCTGCAATCAGTCATGCAGGTCGTACCGAGTAAGTCAACTTTGCCAATCCTGACGAATATCCTGATTGAGGCATTGGAGAACAGACTGAAGCTATCGGCAACAGATCTGGATGTTTCCATAACGGCCTCAATCGAGTGCAAGGTAAGCAAGAAAGGATCCGGGGCCTTGCCCGCCAGGATACTCTTTGAGATCATCAAGGAACTTCCGGAGTCTGATATTGCTTTCGAGGTGTCGGGTTCGAGAATGGAAATCAAAATTCCGAACGGGTCGTATAAGATTGCCATGATTGCCGCCGATGATTTTCCGAAACTACCGGCCGTCAATACGAAGAAAGAGATCAGGATCAGCGGGGGCGATATTGTAAAGACTATTCGTAAGACCACATTTGCATGCTCTGATGATGAGACACGACCGGCTCTCAATGGTGTCTTGTGGCAGACACAAGGGGAGAAAATGCAGATGGTCGCTACCGACGGTCACCGACTTGCCAGGATGGCGGTGGATAACAAGAAGCTGCAGGGGCTAAACGAGGATGTCATTATTCCGCCGAAAGTGCTTGATCTGATTCCCAAATTCATCAGTCACGAGGGACAAGAGCTTGGCATCATCTTTGGTGAGAATAATATAATCTTCAATCTTGGTGATGTTGTGTTGACATCGCGTCTTATCGAGGGACCGTACCCGAATTTCGATCAGGTAATACCAGCTGAGAGCGACAAGCAGCTCAGGGTTTCGAAAGAAGACTTGGCAAGCGCTGTTAGGCGCGTATCAATCCTGTCAAATGCATTAACGCACCAGGTCAAATTCTCAGCCAAACCGGGCAAGCTCACTCTCTCCAGCACTAACGCTGATGTTGGCGGCGAGGGGAAAGAAACGCTTGAGTGCGATTATACGGGTGAGGCTATGGAGATGGGTTACAACGCCAGCTACATTACGGAGATACTCGGCAAGATAGACGGCGAGGAAGTGATCTTCGAGTTATCCAGTCCCGTGGCGGCAGGTGTGGTATACAGTCCCACGGTACCGCGCAAGGATTTCCTCTGCCTGGTGATGCCGTTGCGACTGGCCGAATAGGACACACCTGCGCATGACGGGGATGGGTAGTTGGCTATTGGTAGATCGGAGACAGAAGACACACGGGCGGCCAACAATTCCCCAGTTGAGGACAAGACAGAAGCAACACTCCCAAAGTGATTGGCATCACAGAGGCTGGATACTATCCGTAGCAAAACCCAGCCGGTTGCTGACCTTCGTAGACATGAGAATTCGGTTCTTTTGTGGGCATAACGACTCGATCATCAAGCAACTCACTACCGCATTACGTCGTAGCCGATGAACATAACGTCGCTCAACATCACGAATTTCCGCAATATGTCCAATCTGCAGGCCGAGTTCTCCGATAGCACAAACATATTCTATGGCGACAATGGCTCCGGCAAGACGAACCTGCTGGAGGCGGTATTCGTTCTATGCCTGGGGAGATCACAGCGCGGCGCGGCCGATAGCGTGATGCTGAGGCAAGATGAGGATGTCTTCCGCATAGAGGGTGGAATCACGGATGAGTCACAGTCACACACCGTGGCGGTGGCTTATCAGCGTGGAGCTCGACGCCGGATAACAATCGACGGAATCGCAGCGAAGGTTGTCGAACTATATGATCGTTTCTGTGTCGTGTCAGCCGGGCCGGAAGATAGCAGTATACTGTCCGGGTCTCCGGCCGGGCGGCGGCTGTTTATGGACATTTATGTTTCGCAGTTCTCGGGGGACTATCTTGGCCGCTTGGCAGACTATGCGCGCACGCTCAGCCAGAGAAACGCAGCCCTGAAACAGGAAAGCGATACCGGCCCATTCGACACCCTGCTGGTGCAGTATGGTTCAGCGGTAACAGTGCACCGTCGCGGATTTATAAAGGCCGTGGGTGACTGCGCCGCCAGGTACTACGCTGAAATATCAGGTGGAGGCAGGCTCGACGTTCGCTACCAGTCATCGGTGGGGTCGGACGGGGACGATTCCGACATCGCAGCCGTGCAGGCTTCATTCCGAGAGCGGCTATCGGAGACCTACCGTCATGAGCGTGCCACAATGTCCACGCTGGTAGGTCCACACCGCGACGAGGTGCTCTTTGACATATCCGGCTGTCCGGCTCGCAGCCACGGATCACAGGGAGAATTGCGCACGGCCGCGATCTCGCTCAAGTTAGCCGTCTACCAGCTTTTGAAGGAACACCGTGGCACGGCGCCGGTACTGTTGTTGGATGAGATATTCGCCGAGCTTGATCCCACCCGCTCGCAGGCACTTACTGAGGCGTTTGGGAATTTCGGCCAGTTGTTTCTCACGACCGCGACAGCGCCCCCTCAGTTGCTGCGCCAACGTGGCCCGAGCTTCAGGATAAGCCGGGGAACCATTCAGGAGACAGACTGAGATGCCGTCACTTTCACTGAAGCATATCACCAAGACTTACGGAGCCACTACCGTTCTCGATGATATATCGCTGGATCTATCACCCGGTGAGCTCCTCGTGCTGTTAGGTCCTTCGGGTTGTGGCAAGACGACCCTTCTGCGCCTCATCGCGGGACTGGACCAGGCCGACAGCGGCGAGATATATCTTGGAGAAAGACGTATCGATCGGTTGCGGCCCCGGGATCGTCAGGTTGCTATGGTCTTTCAGAACTACGCCTTGTATCCGCACATGTCGGTTGAAAAGAACATAGGCTTTCCACTGACAGTCGCCGGACTGAGCCGTAGCGAAACCAGAGCACGGGTGAAAGAGACGGCCGGCATGTTAGGTCTGGCGGACAGACTAGCTGACAAACCCGGCCGGCTATCCGGCGGCCAGCGTCAGCGGGTGGCGTTGGGCCGGGCGATTGTCCGCAAGCCGGCCCTTTTTCTGCTCGATGAACCGCTGTCAAATCTCGATGCCGATCTGCGAGCCAGGATGCGGCTTGAAATTGTCAGGATTCAAAAGCAGCTTGAGGTCACCACTGTCTACGTCACCCATGACCAAACCGAAGCCCTCACCATGGCTGACCGAATCGCCATCCTTCATGAAGGCCGGATAATCCAGACTGGAACCCCCGAGGATCTATACGGCGACCCGGCGCAGCTCTTCGTGGCCGAGTTCATCGGTCAGCCAAAGATCAATATCATCAGGGTCAGTGACCCTCAGAGGCTGGAGTCGCTTTTTGGCGCGACGCTCGCTGACGCGGGTATTGAGACAGCGCCCTGGCCGATACTGGTGGGTGTGAGACCGGAGGCCATAACTCTTGATGAATCCGGTAAGCATACCGGCAGAGTCGTCACCTGCGAATACCTGGGAGACCAATACGTTGTCACTCTCGACTATGCGAATAACCGTCTATCCGTCTCCGGCAACGAGAGCGCTTACGATCCGGGTCTGGAGGTTCGCTTCCACATCGACAGCCGTTCGCTGCTGTTCTTTGATGCTGCCACTGAGCAGCGCCTCAGGTGATTGGCAGCACAACTGCAGGGGCACGACAGGATATTTGTGCGTGGTGTACGCCCTCGTGCGCCACGTGGATGTATGGCCCTCCGAATACACCTTCAACGTATGCTACTGGTACACCACCTATCGTTCACAGGTCAATCCGAATTCCGTTTTTGGCTCAACCGCCACTATGGTATCGATAGGCACTGCAACACCTTTGTAGTATATGAAATCGTTCAATATTATCCGCAATTTGTCGTCGTCGGGAACAGTTTCGGCCGTTGGGCCGTCCGCCACGAGATTCGCTATGAACTTGAGCGAAGCCTTATAGGATTTATCCGTTGTAACAATATCTGCGGAATCATTGTATCCCTGCCGGGTGTCAGTCTGAAAAACGCATTGACCGAACAATACTTCTACATTCTCGGGGAAGAACTCTAGTTCCCCTTCCAGACGGGAATACTTGGCAATAACGGTCAGACTCAACCTGTAGCTCCACGGTGGAGGTACTAGAGGTCCAGTGGAGCCGCGCAATTCGAGTTTCAATGCATCGTTAACGAGTTCTAGGCGTAAGACATCCCTAGTCTCGTTGCCCTGCTCAAACCTAATACCTACATCAGGACTAGGACATCCTGTGAGCCAAGCCACTGCAACAATACTAACAAAAACTAGTACCAGAAGCCGAGTGCTCGCGTTATTGTGTTTGCGTTTTCTTCCCATGTTCCTGCCGTGTAATAAGGATTCGGGCCTCCAAACAACTTGTGTATATGAGACCTAGCAGCACCAACATCAATGCTGCGGCGGCTGGCTACCGCGGTTCGGGCGGTCCGGGCGCCGACGGTAGCGTGCGAGGATCGCTCTCCAATTTACCGGTCACATAGTCAAGGGCGGCATCCAGTTGGTCGTCGTAGCCCTGCACCACACGGTGGGGCAGGTTGTCCACCTCCATATCCGGCACCACGCCCACGTTCTCCATGATCCACTCGCCTTTAAGGTTGTAAATGCTGAACTCCGGCGCCGTGTAATACCCGCCGTCTATAAGCGGGCGATAACCGCGTATTCCGATCACGCCCCCCCACGTCCGCTTGCCCATCAGCGGTCCCAGGCCGTACTCGCGGAAGAAATAGGGGAAGTAGTCGCCATCGGAACAGGAGAACTCATTCATCAAAGTAATCATGTGGGCATTGACACCGGAGCCCGGGCTGCGTCCCTCGGCGAACGTACGAGATGCGCCCATGGCGGCCACCACCCGGCGCAGCCGTTCCAGAATCAGCCCGGACACAAAGCCGCCGCCGTTGTAACGCACGTCGATTATTAGTCCCGGTTTGCGCAGTTGGTGGTAGAACATCTTGGAGAACCGGAAAAGACCGTAGCTATCCATATCGGGAAGATGCAGGTAGCCGATTTTCCCGCCGGAAACGGAGTCGACGTAGAGTCGCCGATCCTCGACCCAGTTAAAATAGCGCAACGCCTCTTCGCTGGCTATCGGTTTGATGACGACCGTGCGCGCGTTGTCCATACTTGGGTTCTCGTTCAGGGTCAACTCGACCAGCTTGCCGACCTTGTTCTGCGTAAGAGCGTACGGATTGATGTTGGCCGTCACTTCCTCGCCGTCGATGGCCAGAAGGAAGTCGCCCTCCCTGGCGTCAACACCCGGTTCGAGAAGCGGAGAGCGGAGCTGTGTATCCCAGTTCTCTCCCTGGAGAATGCGGGCAATGCGCAGGCGCTGGCTGGCCGGGTCGAGCTCGAAATCCACACCCAGCAGGCCGATCTCGCTACCGGGAATGGTGAGAAGGTCACCACCGCCGACATAAGTATGCGAACAACACAATTCACCGACCATCTCACCCATCACGTAGGTCAGATCACTCCGGTGTGTGCAGTGGGGAAGAAGCTGCCGGTAGCGATCATGCATGGCTACCCAATCCACGCCGTGCATCCGTTGGTCGTAGAAGAAATCGCGCAGCATGCGCCAGGTCTCTTCAAACATCTGCTCAAATTCGGCCCGACGATCAAGACGCATCTCCATCCGTGACAGATCCAGACGGTTGTCCTCAAACTCGGCCTTCTTGCCGGAGGTCTCAACAATATGGCACGCATCATCCTTTTGCAGGAGCATACGCTCATGATTGGAGGCGAGCGCATAACCGTCCACCCCGGAAGCGAATTCGTGGTCCTTCTGTTTCTCCATGTCGTACTTGTGGAGAACGACCTTGTCCTGGGTTACCCGGCCGCGAAGACCGAAAATGGGATACGAAGAGTAGAACACATTGCCCGGGATGGCCGCCAGGCCGCGGTAGTTCCCCGCCGGCAGATCGAACGCCACTTGACGCTCGAAGATATCGTCAAAGTCGATCCGGACCGGCTCGGGGCTTTTGTCCTTCTCGTCTTTGTCCTTCTCATTTTCTTCATCATCCTCTCCCTCTTCGTCCGCCGGTTCAACCTCGTCGCTCTCGGGCGCAAAGGGAGACTCGTCTTCGGCAGACAACACTGTCAGAAAGAGGTTGGTGATGGCGCTGTTGACGAACTGGAATTCGTAGTTGCTCAGGATGGGATTGAACTCTCGCTGTGACAGAAAGTAGAGATATTTCCCGTCCGGGTCGAAAACAGGATTGTAGTCATTGGTGTAG
>SDBT01008933.1_pt1 | contig 16297 bp, 10 predicted proteins | sample 2277101 | NCBI WGS metagenome assembly SDBT01 (sample SAMN10404973, study PRJNA504765) | marine sediment metagenome | isolation source: marine sediment core GS10_PC15, 103 cmbsf | place: Arctic Ocean: Southern Knipovich Ridge | collected 2010 | reverse complement strand
TTGGTAGTCAGTATATACGAGACAAGAATACAAAAAGAAGGCCCGGATAAATCCGAGCCTTCTTTCAAGTTTTTTTAGAATAACTTAGAAACGTTTGTATGGACGTCGGTTTGCACCGCCACCATTGCTGCTGTTTCTGTCTGTTCTTGGTTTAGCAAAATCCACTTTAAGGGATCTGCCCAAGAATTCTTGGCCATCTAAACTATCTTTTGCTTTTGTTGCTTCTTCAACGGATGAAAATTCAATAAAGCCAAAACCTTTACCTTCAAGAACAATAACATCTGAAATTGTGCCAAATGGTTCAAAGATTTCTCGTACTTGTTCTTTTGTTGCGGAATGGTTTAGATTCCCCAAAAATAATTTCTTATTTTCCAACGTAAGATCCTTCCTGATTAGATACTCGTGAGTGTTGATCACCGTGATCCACTCTATTGTTCCCAGTATAGCAGCTTTTTTTCCTTTGTCACCTCGATTTGCCGCTTTCCGGGCTTTTACATGAGATAGGTGTCGATTTTACTATTTTTACCAATAAAAGAGCCCGGATTGCTCCGGGCCCTTAATATCTATTTCTATCTGTTTTTGCCTATGCAAGCAGTGTTTGTTTTTTCTTGGCTTTTTTCTTAAGCACTTTCTTTTTAAGTCTTCTTAAGTCTCGTTGACCACTTTTAATTGAAAGGATCCCGAGTGGTAAACTAGTAAAAATAACTACCCCCAGTGTCGAGACTGCATTTTCAGGCTGTTCACTGCCAATTTGACCTAGCATAACAATAGGAGAAAACATGCAGAAAAGTAAATTTAATCCACCATATCCTATTTTTGTATATGCCCACGCTTTTTTAGTTCCGCTACCAGCTTGCAGGTTTATGCTGCTGAGTGCAAGTGAGCTAATGAGCACGATTGAGAGTAATTTTTTCATAAAAACCTCCAAATTGAGTTGTTTGTTATTTCATCTTATAACTTTAGGATAGCAGGTTTTTAGGGTGTTGTCACCAGGGTGGCTTTTATGAGAATGAGAAGCCGCATTTAAACCAGAAGGCCCATTGCGAGAGTGTATTGCGGTTCGGTTTTTCAGTGTTGCTCGTATTAATTCCTTCAAATTCCACAGAGGTACCCAGGCCGATAAATGGGATGAATCGATCCTGTTCGTCCCGTTCCCATCCATAGCCCACATGGGCAAACAGCTTGTGGGTGAGCACCATTGGTGAAGCTGCTGAGCTGAGGTTCAAATCATCGGTGGAGATAAAGAGGGGTGATCTGGGATCTGCTACCGCAGTTTGTTCTGAAAATGCATTGCCATGAAATGTGGCAGTGCTTTGGGTGATATTGCTTGCGGCATTTGCAGCTGTTTGCACGTTTTGGATACCCTTGAGCCCATAGGTACGCGCGGCGATGCATTCACGAAGTGAAATACGTTCTTTGCTTCGGATCCAGCCATTGTAGCCAATATCAAAGAGAAAGCCTCGATAGGTGTATCCAAACATGGCAAGCAGTTCAAGCTGAATGTCCACCGATACTTTGCAGCATAACGTTGTTTTATTAATGGCGGGTATTAGTTTTCCGGTGTAGTTTTCATCACTATCAAACTCTTTCAGAAGGATATACCGGCTGCCAAATCCATTTGAACAAAAATCAAATGACCTGGTTTGGCGTGTTTTGAAAAGATGGGTGAAATTAGCATCAACAAAGAAAGAGAGTTCTTGATCTCCGTCCTTTTCCCATATCAAAACGCGGCCAGCAAATCCTGCGCCTAGTTCCCAATGTTTCCCGTTGCCTACGATTGGTTCAAATAAATAAACGCTTTGAGCTCTGTTTCCGGTGGGTGCGGCAACTCGAATGTTCAGGCCTGCATATCCACGCTCTCGTGAGATAATATCATATCCAAGAATAATGAGCAGATCAGATAAACCGGTTTTGGTTTGTGCGTCGCATACTTTTCCGTATGCCATTTTTTCCGTCATTTGCCCAAAGGTGGTTTGTCCTTTGAGTGCTTCAGTAAAAGATCCAAGCGTTGGTGTAACGGCAGCGGTATCCATATAACGTGCAGGGAACGTTGTATTCGCTCCGTTATTAAGAACAGTTTCTTTTAATTTAAAATCCCACCAGGTCCAAACAATTGGTGCGTGGACCACAAGGTATAATCCTTCTATCCATTGATCAAAGCCAACATATCCACTGAGCGTACACAGCAAGTTGCGTATTTTGGGGACGAGAAAAACTTCGCTTTGAAATTCAGGAGAAAGGCCAAAGTAGTCTGCAAGGATGGCATTTTCATTTCTATTTTCAGCTTTGCTTCCGGAAATAAAGAGTGTGTCGGTTCCGAATAATGTTTGTGCCATACGATTTGCACGAAAAGAGGTTGTGAGTTCTGGTGTTATTTGTGTGGTAACATACCATGTTTTGGCGTTGTAGCGATGGATGTATGGATGCCAACCAACGCGATATCGAACAGCATCAACAGATTGTGATCGTGGACTAAAAAAAGAAACGCCTTGTAGAATTTCGTTTGGTGCGCTTATGGCTAGGCTTGTGTAGCATAGTAACAGAGCGGAAGCGATAATTTTTTTCATGATGAACTCCTTTGCAATACCTTTTGTTAGGATATGGTTTTGTATGAAAGTAAGGCAAGCTTTTGCGGTTCATGAAAGAGTTTTAAAATGCCACACTACCTTTTATCCATACAGCCCAAAATGAAAGAGCGGTGTTTACGCATGCAGGTTTTTTTAAACAAATCACTTTAGGACAATCCGCTTGTGGGCCAAGTTCAATCTCTGCGCCAAAACCTAAAAACGTTTCTGCTTTCGGGTATGCATGCGCGCCGGGATGTTTTTTTGTAAGTGTGCGTGTGTAGTGTGAAAACAGTTTGTGTGCGGCACTTTTTGTTTGTGCGCTTTCAATGTCGATATTTGCTTTGGTCAAAAGAATTGGTTGGATAGACGTATTAATTTGATCTGTTCCGCCTGCTTGCGTGAGCACGGAAAGAAATGTGCCATCATCATTACTGTCTGCAACTGTGCCTGCAGGGTTATCAATATTTGGATTTTTATTTCCAACATTCACGAGTGCCGTGGTTATGGCACCTGAACGTGAAAAGTTTTTTCCTGACTGTACTGTTGCTTTGCTTTGCGTTGCTGATAGTGCTATTGCTGTTTGTGCTGCATTATCTTCAAATCCAAACACGTGAGCGTCACCTTTGAGTGCCCATCGCTCTGTATCTAATTTTGTACTGCTACAGAGATTTATTTTTTCTTTGCTTCGTCCCCAAAAACCATAACCACACGACCAACTATTTGGTCCGCTTGTATAATTAATGAGCAATGCAAGATCTGTTTGTAGTGCAACAGTGACGTTTATTGGGATCGTGGTAAGGTTTGCAACAGGGGTGACTTCTTTTTTGTATTGAACAGTTGGCGCAACTCGTTCTCCATCAACTACACCGCGTAGATTATTCTCGATGGAAGATCCCATGCGTTGTGCAAGCATGTATCTGCTATTTTGGCTTCCACACAAATCAAATGAACGGTGCTGCATGGTGCGAAACATATGGGTGAGGTTTAGATCAAAGTATAAACCTACATGTGTATCGGTTTCTTCTTCGTGCCATACAATAATATGGGTTGATATACCAACTCCGAGTTCCCAATGGTGCGCATTACCAATAATTGGTTCAAATAAAAATGTACCGAGTGGGCGATTCCCGGTTGGGATTGAGCCGCGCAGATTCGCCCCAACATGATACCAATCGCTTTGCAGTACGTTATAACCAACGAAGCATTGAATGTCTGAGAGTTTTGTGAGCTGCTCTCTTTTGTTGCTCATTTTTGCATATGAAAGTTTGTTGAACGTAAGATCATCAGCTTTGGGTGCATCCTGACCAGTAATAAATTGTGTAAAATTTTCAACCAAGTTTGTTCGAGTAATACCCGTTTCATTAAAATAACCGGGATCGTGCGCGTTGGATCCCTCGGTTATGATGGTTTCACAAAGTTTTAATTCCCACTTGCTATACACAAGAGGAGCATGCACACGGAAATATGCACCGGGCAGATATTGAGCAGATCCAACAAAGAAATCAAGATCGAGAATCAAGTTGCTGACGCGTGGCCAGACAGATATATAACTTGAAAAATCGGTGGGAAGTCCAAAATAATCAGCAAGCCAATCTGCATCAAATCGATCGGCCCTGCTTCCCGATACGGTAAAGGTGTTGTTGTAATCAAGCATTGCGTCGCCAAAAAAACATTGTGCAATACGATCCGGCCTGAGTGACATGGTATACTCGGGATTGATTGCGATGCTGCCATATACATTATCAGGATACAAATTGATCAGATTTTCCCAGCCAGAAAGTTCTCGTGCGGCATCGATTGATGGTGAATGAGGAATAATTGTTGTGACGGTTCGTTTATCTGCGTACGCCAGAAAAGGGAAAAAGATAAGTGTGCATAAGAGTCCGATATTTTTCATATATTGCAACCGTATTAAAATGTAATTCCGCCTTTGCACCATGCTCCCCATTTGCTCAGAGCGCATCGAATGCAAGTATCGAAGTTTGAAGTAGTACAATTTGTACCAGAGCAGTTGTCATTGCAGGATGCGTTTTTATGATGAGCAAACTCAATTTGGCCACCAATTCCTATATAGGGTACCCATCCCTCACGATCATTCCATGCATAGCTAAAATGAGTGAACAGTGAACTGGACATTCCACTTGTTTCATTGTGGCACACATCAATATCGGTGGTTTGTAAAAATACGGGATCGATAGACGTTTTAATGGTGATTGAGGTGGCATGTGGTTCTGCGCTTAATGGATAACTTGCTGTAGCATTTGCCGAATCGCCCGATGCGTTTTGTGGATGATCGATATTTGGATTTAAGATTGCTTGGGCAACTGTATTGGTTGCAACAAAATTTTTGCCTCCGCATATGGTTGCGGTACTTTGTGTGGCAGAAAGGGGGACTGCACCAACAAGGGCTCCTGATCCTCCTGCGCCACGATCAAAGCCGTATACATGCGCATCACCTTTGAGTGCCCATTTAGTATTGTTTGCAAATGGATTATCTACGTGCAACTTGATTTGTTCATCTGTTCTTCCCCAAAAGTTGTAGCCCACGTTCCAGCTGATACGATTACATATAACGGTGAGGCATGCGGTGAATTCTGCTTGCAATGATATTTTTGAATCAATACTGATATTGGTTAGATTTGCGATGGGAAGGAACTCATGTTGAAATTGTGCGGAAGGAGCGGTGCCATTGCCTTGCAAATTATCGGAGATTGGTGTTCCCAATGATTGAGCGAGCATATATCTGCTGAACGGTTTATTTTTTAAATCGAATGTTCTTCTTTGGCGCGCAGAAAAAAGGTGCATTAAACTAATATCGCCGAAAAGAAGAATTTGTCGTTCTTCGTCTTCTGATTTCCACAACGTTCCTATTCCAACAAATCCGGCACCAAATTCCCAATGATGACTGTTGCCAATAACAGGTTCAAAAAGATATTTTCCTTCGGGGCGCGTTCCACTTGGCGCACTAATAAATGCTTGAAGGGCGACTTGTGCGGTTTCGTTTTGTATAAAATTATATCCAAGTCCAGCGCGTATATCCGCAAAACGGGTTCTAGATAAGCGAGAAGAACTCATTTTTGCATTTTTTAATTGTTGAAAAATAACAGTAAAATCGGTGCCGGCAACCGTTTGTGTGATTGGTCCTATCTTTGTGCCGTCTGCGTATTGTGTGAAATTATTAAAGAGTTCATTGCGTGCGAGTGTATCAGGAGTAAAGTAGCCAGGAACATACGTACTTGTTCCTTTTGCATCGATTGTTTCGCACATTCGTATATTCCAACGTGAATGCACTAGTGGGGTATAGAGTGTAAAATATAAACCGGGTGCCCATTCATCAAGGCCAAGATAAAAATTAAAATCTAATAAAACATTATCAACAACCGGTTTGAAAGATATTGTACTTTTAAAATCGGTTGGAAGATAAAAATAATCAGCAAGCCAATCCTGTGCTCCTCGATTTCCGACACGGCTTCCCGATATAGTAATTGCGGGACATTCTTTTGTACCAAATAAACAGTTGGTGATTTCTTCATTATCAAAAGATCTGCTGTATTCAAGAACCGCTGCAAAGGTTCCGTGTACGTTTTGGTTGTGTGCCGTAAACGCTTGCTCAATCATTCCGCTTATATGACGCGGTGTGTTGAGCCCTTGTGAGCGAATACTAAAATAAGGAGTAATTGTTTTTGCGTCTATTATGTGTGTAAAAAAAACCGTAGCAGAAATACAGAAAAGTATGCGTTTTGTGATCATAATTAAGACTCCTCATGTTTCAAGGACGGGTATGTTCTTTTCATAAGGTATAATAAAGTTTTAAAAACAAATACAAGAAAAGCTAAGAGGCCCGAGATTTCTCGGGCCTCTTTTGAGTTGTTATTTTAGTACTGTATTAATTGAATGTGATACCACCTTTGAGCCATATTGCCCATTGTGATACTGCACAGCTTATCTTATCACCATCGCAGTTGTTGCAAGCGCCTGATGGAGTTGAGCAACCAGAGTTGCACTCTATTTCGCAGGTACTGCCTGAGCAGCAATCGTCATCACATGAATTGTGTCCAATTTCAACTGATGCACCACCACCGAAGTATGGGGTCCAGCCATTACGTTCCCACGTATATTCTAAGTTTCCAAAGAATTTGTGTGAAATGCCGCGTGTGCGTTGGAAGTTGATATCACAGCAGTTGATGAATTTTGGTTCGAGTGACGTTTTGATTCTATCTGATGCTACGGTAAGTACTGGCGTGTGTACGAGTGGGCTGACTGTGGATACATACCCAAACTGTGCATTGTCGACGCCGCAGTTTTGCAAGCGATCAACACCAGTACAATTTGCTACAGCAGCATCAACATTTGTTCCTTTATGGATAGTTGCACCACACTCTGTTGCGGATAATGCAATCGGTTCATCTTGGTCTAAAGGTGAAATTGCAACGCTCATGAATCCGAATACAAATGCGTCACCTTTGAGTGCCCATACGTTAGGATCGCCTGTGCAGAGATTTACGCAACATTCATCAGATGGACGTGCTGGTAATGAAATTGTTTCATTGCTTCGTCCCCAGAAATTGTAACCGAGGTCAAGGGCCCATGAGTTGTAAGAAGCTTGTAACATAGCAACAATGTCTGCTTGTATGCCGGTGTGCACATTAACATTAACTGTTGTTAAGTTAGCAACTGGTGCAAACATGCGTTGGAATTGAGAATTTGGTGTAACCACAGAGGTTGCTGCAGTAGTTGCTGCCGCGCCTAAAAAGGTAACAGGTCGGCCCAATTTTTCTGCAAGCATGTATCTGCTATTTGATTTTCCTTTAAGATCAAATGTTCTTTGTTCTTTAGCGCTGACCATGTGCGTGAAGTTTGCATCGAGATATGCGCTGACAGAATAATCTTCTGTTTCTGATCTCCAGAGTGTGTAATGCCCGATGATTCCGCCACCAACTTCCCAGTGGTTACCGTTACCAATGGTTGGATCGAATGCAAATTCTGCATGACGTCTGGTGCCGGTTGGTGCAGCGATTTGAAAGTTTAGACCTAATGAATAATCATCTTTTTGTAAGAAGTTATCACCGAGTTCTGCTCGTAGATCGGCAAGTCCGGTTCTATCTCTTGAGCAACGTTCCATTTTTGCAAATTTGAGACCTTGGAATGCAACACCAATACCTGGCTGTTGTGTGGTTCCGGATGTATTGAATGGTGATTTACCACTTGCATAATCGCCAAAGGTTTCAAGCAACTGATTGTTGAGCATTACTGCGTGATCAAAGTAACCAGCTCGGAAGCTTCCGGTGGTTTCAACGTCGCATGATTCACAGAAATTCAGATCCCATCGAGTCCAAGTTATTGGAGCATAGAGTCTGAAGTAGAGTCCTTCCATCCATTCATCAAGCCCTACATATAAATCAAGATCGACTAACACATTTTCGATCCGTGGCTTGATGGAGAATTTTCCATTATAATCTGGTGGCAGGTAGAAGTAATCAGCGAGCCATGCAAATGTATCGCGTCCAGAAACTTCACTCCCTTGAACGAGGATCGAATCACAGCCGACCAGATCATCGCCAAATAGGCATTCAGCTAGGCGATCTGAGCGGAATGAGTATTCGTATTCTGGCATGGCCGATGCGTTGATGTATCGTCCTTCATCATACAGATGAAGCTTGTCTGCTACACCAACGAGCTTACGTGTTGCATCTCGGCCCTGGGATCGAGCTATTATTGTTGGTGTTGCGCTGCGATCGGCAGAGAGCGAAGTAACGCAAAACAATACAAGAAATGCAAGATTTTTGTAGTTCATTAGGTAACTCCTTTTTTTGGAACTAATAAGTTTTTTCTTTTTTTAGGTATATAAAAACTGAAACATAAATGCAAGAAAATGAGGCTTGGCAGCATGCCAAGCCTCATTTCTGTAGCTATCTTGAGATTGTTTAATTAAAGGAAACGCCACCTTTAAACCATATAGACCATTGTGAAAGGGCTGTATCTAGGTAGGAACATCCTGATGCGCAGTCGTTTGAATCACAGCAATCTTCGCAGTCATCATTGTATCCGAACTCAAGTGAACCACCAACACCAAGGTATGGTGTCCAGTCGCATTCCCAATCGCTGCTATCCCATGTGTAGTTGAGGTTGGTGAATATAGTGTTAGAATAGCCGCGTGTTTCTTGGAGTGAAACATCTGATGGGCTGAGGAACACAGTTTGGACGGATGTTTTGATGTTGTTTGTAGCAATGTTGAGTCCGCCTTCGGATATAGGTGTATGGATGACGCGTCTTGGAGCGGCGCCTGTTACAGCAAATTGTGCATTATCAACACCGGCGTTTTGCATGGTTACCGAAGTGAGTGTGGCATCAACGGTGCTTGCATTAGTACCAGCGTGGATTGTTGCATTGCTTTGCGAAGCTGAAAGAGGAACTTCATCATCTGCTACAATACCTGTTCCGGAGTCATTTTCGCCTGCGAAACCAAACATATGAGCGTCACCTTTCAGGGCCCACGTATTTGCGTTGTTTGAGTTGAACAAGCTATCGGAGTTGCATGGATTGCACTCACGAGGACATTCTATTTTTTCAGCTGAACGATACCAGAAGTTATATCCAAGATCCCATGAGAATCCTTTGCTTTGCATGTTGAGCATTGCAACAAAATCTGCATGTAGATCTGCGCGTACCTTTACGTCGGTGGTGGTTAAGTTGGCAACCGGTGCGTAGATGTAATCAAATTGTGAATCGACATTAACTCTGGCACTAGTAGTTAATGTTCCGCTTGTTGGGATACCACTTAAACCGTCTCCGGTATTTGATATGTTTGAGCCATTAGTAATAGCGTGTGTATATTTGGCTGCTAACATGTATCTGCTATTGTCCTTACAACACAGATCAAAGGTGCGTTGTTCTCGTGCTCTAAACATATGTGTGAACAATGCATCTACATATAAACCAATTTGTCTTGCTTCGTCTTCACTTCTCCAAAATACATAATGACCATGAGCGGTTCCACCAAATTCCCAGTGATCGCCGTTACCAACAACTGGTTGCATTACATATTCTGCTTTTCGTTTGCCGCCTGTTGGGAGTGCTCCATGAATACCTATGCCAAGATGATAGTCTTCACCTTGTACGAAATTCCAACCAAGTTCTGTTCGTAATTCTGCAAATCCCCATTTTGATTCATCACATATTGGCATTTTTGCATAGTTCAGACCTTTAAATACTACGCGGTCTACGCCTGCAGGAGCGCATCCTGAAAAGTAGTCAGCGATAGAACCAAGAAGCACTTCATTGCCACTTGGTGTGAGATAGCCGGTGCTGCAGCTTGTGGTGATTACGTTTGCAGGATCACCATAGCAAAACTGTGTATCCCATTTTGTGTAGGTGATTGGGCCATATGTTCTAAAGTAGAGCCCTTCAAACCATTCATCCAGTCCGAGATAGAAATCAAGATCTATAGTGAAGTTTTGGATTCGTGGATTGATGCTAAAGCATCCATCGTAATCGCAATTGAGATAGAAGTAATCTGCGAGCCATGCTTTTGAATCTCGTGATGCTACGCCGCTACCTTGTACTTTAATAAGGTTCTTGCAATCATTATTGCAAATCAGATCGCACCCAAAAAGAGATTCGGCAATCTTTTCTGATCTGAATGAACGTGAGTAGCCAAGAGCAACGTCGAGCGTGCCGTATTGTTCTTGCATATCATATAGATTGATATGACCAACTTCAGCTACATTTCTTTGACGGTCAGCATGAAAACCTTGTGAGCGATAGGCTAATGTTGGTGTAACATTATTTGCTTGAAGTGAGAAAATCGCTACCAAAGAAATGGCCGCGATGAGCTTCTTAGTTATTTGTTTTATCATAACAACTCCCCGAAATGATTATTTTGATACTGAGAAAGACCACTAACTTGTTTCAGTTCTACTTTTTTTTTCTTCAGAAAACAAGCTTTTGATAAATAAATAAGCTTAGGTCAATTCTAAGCTTATTTTATTTAGATTTTTGTTTTATAGCATTGAGTATAGTTCTTAAAAAAAGGGAGAAGGATGACTCCTTCTCCCTGCAAGATTCTAATCAAATGCTAAACCACCTTTGATCCAAATTGACCATTGTGATAATGAGCAGTAGTGGCAACAGTCGGTTTCACAACCACCGGTGCAACAGCTTGTTGAAGTTGAGCATTCATTGCAACAGTCGTTGTGACCAAACTCTGCTGAACCACCGAGACCAATGAATGGAATCCAGTTATCTTTTTCCCAGCTATAGCTTAAGTGAGTAAAGATTTTATTGGAAATACCTTTGGTTCTTGCAAATGAAACATCAGAGCTGGTGATGAATACTGGTTGAATTGATGTTTTAATTTGATTTGAGTTTTCGTTCACGCCACCTTGTGCAATCGGTGTGTGAATCACGCGTACGTCGCCGCCCGTATCCGTTATGGCAAAGAGTGAGTTATCCACGCCACCGTTTTGCATTGAAACATCTGTTAATGTTGCATCAACTGTGCCAAAATTTGTTCCAGCGTGAATGGTTGCATTACTTTGTGTGGCAGAAAGCGGTACTGTAGCATCTTGGGATACAATGGTGCCTGCAGCAGCGGCATACCCAAACATGCGGGCATCACCTTTCAGGCCCCACTTATTTGCATTTGCGGTATTGAAGATGCTGTCTGCATTGCATGAATCGCACTCATTAGGACATTCGATTTTTTCGCAGGTTCTTCCCCAGAAGTTATACCCAACATCCCACGAGAAAGATCCTCGTGTGTAGTTGAACATTGCAGAAACATCTACTTGAGCAGCTGCATATACTTTCACATCTGCAGTGGTTAAGTTGGCAACCGGTGCATACACATTATTAAATTGTGCAAATGCATCTATTTGTGTACCAGCTATACCAGCATTTACGATACCAGCGAGTCCGTTAGTACCATTCGTGATAGTTCTCGTGAACTGGGAAGCAAGCATGTATCTGCTATTGTTCTTACCGCACAGATCGAATGTTCTTTGTTCGCTTGCTTTAAACAGGTGGGTTACCAATGCGTCAAAGTAGAAACCAACGTGTTGGCTTTCGTCATCAGATTTCCAGAATCGGTAATGTCCGTGTGCTGTTGCACCAAGTTCCCAGTGATTGCCGTTACCCACAACTGGATGCATAACGTATTCAGCTTTGCGTTTGTTTCCGGCAGGAGCTGCAATATGAAGACCTGCACCTATATGATAGTCGGTATCTTGGAAGAAGTTCCAACCAAGTTCTGCACGCAATTCTGCAAGGCCAACTTTTGTTTCATCACAAGCAGGCATTTTCGCATACTTTAGACCTTTGAAGGTAACATCAGAAACAGGCGTTGGTGCGCAACCAGAGAAGTAGCTTGTTAATGATTTCAGAAGAACTTCATCACCACTGGATGTGAAGTATCCTGTGCTGCAGCTGTCAGTCGAAACGTTTGAAGGATCTGATACGCAGAATCGTGTTTCCCATTTTGTGTAGGTAATTGGGCCATACACTCTAAAGTAAGCGCCATCAACCCAATCGTCTAAGCCAAGATAGAAATCAAGATCAACCACTATATTTTGTATACGTGGTCTGAAACTGAAGCATCCATCATATTCGCAGTTCAGATAGAAGTAATCGGCGAGCCATGCTTTTGCATCTCGATTAGCAACGCCACTACCTTGTACCTTAATAGTATTATTGCAATCACTATTGCAGATTAAATCACACCCAAAAAGGCATCGGGCAATGTCTTCTGCATTGAACGAACGCATATAACCAAGTCCAGCATCAAATGTTCCATACCATCCTTCCATATCAAATAGATGTGTATGGTTTACTTGGCCAACGTCACGTTGTCGATCACTATGGAATCCTTGTGAGCGATAGGCGAGTGTGGGGCTTACGCCACTGTGTGCTTGTATTGCTAGAGAGCTCAACAAGGCAGTGATCGTAAATAATTTTGTTATAACTTGTTTCATTAGGACAACTCCTTTTTGGATATTCTTGCTTTTTATAAAACAAGCTTGGGAATGCCCCAAGCTTGTTTCGTACTAGTTTTCATTTGCTTTAATTCAGTTGTTGCATCTAAGTAAGTAAGGAGAAGGCGCGTGCCCTCTCCTTGTAAAGTACTAGTTAAAGGAAATGCCACCTTTGACCCAGATGGACCATTGTGATAATGAAGCCTTGAGGCAATCACAACAATTGGTTGAGCAGTTGGTGCTTGTTGTGCTGCAGCCTGTGCTGCAATCTGAGCAATCATTGCCACAGCTACCATCTGATCCGAATTCAGCAGAACCACCAATTCCTAAGTAAGGAATCCAGTTATCGCGATCCCAGGTATAGCTTAAGTGTGTGAATATTTTGTGTGAAATACCTTTGGTTTCTACCAGACCAACGTCAGTGCTCTTAATGAATACTGGTTGGATTGAGGTTTTGATTTGGTTGCTATTAATGTTGAATCCACCTTCTGTTGTTGGTGTGTGAATGACCATAACCTCATTACCCGTATCACCAGTTATTGCAAAGAGGGCATTATCAACGCCAGCGTTTTGCATCGTTACGGAAGTCAAAGTTGCATCAACGGTGCTAGCATTTCTACCAGCATGAATGGTTGCCAAGCTTTGTGATGCTGAAAGAGCTACGGAATCATTCAGTGCGACACCGGTAGCTGCAACAGCTGCGCCTGCGAAACCAAACATACGAGCGTCACCTTTCAGAGCCCATGTATTTGCATTTGCTGAGTTGAAGATGCTATCTGAATTGCATGAATCACAATCGGTTGGACATTTGATGTCTTCGCATGATCTGCCCCAGAAGTTGTAACCGAGATCCCATGAGAAGCCACGTGTGGTGAAGTTGAGCATTGCAACTATGTCTGCTTGAATGCCAACATCCACTTTAACGTCAGCAGTTGTTAAGTTAGCAACTGGTGCGTATACGTTATTAAATTGTGATGTTGCACGTGTTGTTGTGCCTCCAGCACCTACTACACTTTGACCACCTAAGCCGTTTGCACCATTGGTGATTGTGTTGGTGAATTTAGATGCCAACATATATCTGCTGTTATTTTTACCGCAGAGATCGAAGGTACGTTGTTCACATGATCTAAAGAGATGGGTTAGAACTGCATCAAGGTATAATCCGAAATGTTGTTCTTCATCATCACTTCTCCAGAATACATAGTGACCATGAATGGTTCCACCAAGTTCCCAGTGATTACCGTTACCAACAACTGGTTGCATTACATATTCAGCACGGCGTTTATTGCCTGTTGGTGCTGCAACATGAAGACCTGCACCTACATGATAGTCATCATCTTGGAAGAAGTTCCAGCCAAGTTCCACTCGAAGTTCTGCCAATGAAACTTTTGTTTCATCGCATGCTGGCATTTTTGCCCATTTCAGACCTTGGAATGTGATGTTATCTACGCTTGCAGGAGCACTACCATTAAAGTAGTTTGCCATTGAAGAAAGAAGAACTTCTGAACCACTTGGTGTGAAGTAGCCGGTGCTGCAGCTAGTTGTTGTTACGCTTGCAGGATCTGCTATGCAGAAGTTTGTTTCCCACTTGGTCCAGGTGATTGGAGCATATGCTCTGAAGTACATGCCGTTAACCCATTCATCCAAGCCGAGGTAGAAATCTAAATCAACCACAACGTTTTGAATGCGAGGATTAATGTTGAATGTTCCATCATAATCGCATGCCAAGTAGAGATAATCAGCTAACCATGCTTTTGCATCACGTGATTCAACGCTGCTACCTTGTACCTTAATGGTATTTTTGCAGTCGCTGTTGCAAATTAAGTCACATCCAAAGAGATAATGTGCCATATCTTCACTATAGAATGATCGCATGTATCCAACACCTACATCAAATGTACCATACCATGATTCCATGTCGTATAAATTGATGTGGCCAACCATGCCAACATTACGTTGACGATCACCATGAAAACCTTGCGAGCGGAAAGCAAGCGTTGGGGTTACGCTGCTATGTGCTTGTACTGCGACAAAGCTTAACAACGCGGTGATCGATAGAATTTTTTTTAGTACTTGTTTCATAAGAACAACTCCTTAAAACTGTTGTTTTTTACTCAGCACATACGAAAAAACGTGCATGTGTGAAAAAATTGACGTGTGGGTTATGAAAAGTAATATTACTACTTTGATCTCGTGCTGTGGCCTCCTTTCATTCTGATGATTCTATTAACTTTCTTTAGTGTTAGCGATGTACATATAACAAAGATGTGAAATCGCACACCACTCTAGATCAATTATTGATATATTGCAACACCGACGCGCAATGTCAAACTTCTTGTCGATCCTTTCTAAAATTCCCCTACAATATATACTGTGAAAATTGGTGTTGTAAAGAAAAATATTTTCACATGAGCGTGTGGATGGCGTTTTTAACTAAATTAAAGTATTAAAAAGTGACGTATATGCTTGGTTTATTCAAATTAATTTTGACTCAGATTGTTTTTGAGAGTTTGCCGGTAAGTAGTTCTGGGCATGTTGATCTTGCAGTTTGTTTTGTTGCGGATAAAAATACGATGCTTGCATCTTGGTTGTCTCGTGCATTGCACATGCCTGAAATTATGATGTGGTTACAAGTCCCAACGGTGTGTGTGGTTGCGTTGTTTTTTGCACGCGAATGGTTGTTTTTATTTTTTCATTTTCAAAATACGTGGCGCATTGTTGCGAAACTTATTTTTTATATGTTGTGCAGTAATAGCATTACTACTCTTTGTTTTATATTGGTACATACATATGAATGTGCGATACCGCTTTGGGCAGGATTTGGTTGTACGATGCTTGCTCTTCTTTCGCTTATATGGTGTAAACAACGAAGGAATTGTTCATTAACTTTTTCTCATGCACTATTCCTTGGATTAATTCAAGGCGTGGCATTATTGCCGGGAATATCTCGGTTTGCGGCGGTTTTTGTTGCGGCGCGATGGATGGGAATAAAAAATCAGCGTGCATTTTTTATTACATGGATGCTTCAATGGCCCATTGTTTTAGGAATGTCATTTTTTGCTTTTGCACAATATAGTGTGCACCCGACGCATCTGTTGCCGATTAATTTTTTGATGATCAGTAGCGTGCTTATTGCAGCAACTATTGCATTGCTTGGGATGTATGGCATGTATCAGTTGGTTCTACGTGATAAACTTTGGATTATGAGTATTTATATGATCCTTCCTCTCGCATTATCTATTTTATATTGTCGTTAGTTTTCCAATCTTTCATTGCATTCAAAAAACATTCACCACGAACGGGGGTTGTGATTGTCTATCTTAAAAGAGTGTCAATTGTTGATTTTGAGCAAAGAAATGGGATATTCTGGACGACGACTGATGGTCATTTTAATGAAGGGGGATTAGATCATGTTCTTTACAAAACGTTTTCAAGTTTTTGATTTTGCATATAAAAAAGAGCTGTATGCTTTGGCAAGTATTGTTGTTGCTGGATTTGCAGGGCTTTCATTATATTCATATCATTCAGACGATTCATCGTGGTTTTACTATTCTTCAGTGCCACAACAGGTACAAAATGCATGTGGTTTTTTAGGTGCACATCTAGCAGCATTGCTTATTTATATGTTTGGTGCTGCTGTATATATATTGTTTCCATTTTTTTGTTGTGCTGGGTTTTGGTTGTATACAAAGCGTGATTGCCGACAAGAATGGGAACGGATTTTTGCTTTGATAGGAATTATGTTTTTTGGAACAGTCTTTT
>SDBT01008932.1_pt1 | contig 16299 bp, 19 predicted proteins | sample 2277101 | NCBI WGS metagenome assembly SDBT01 (sample SAMN10404973, study PRJNA504765) | marine sediment metagenome | isolation source: marine sediment core GS10_PC15, 103 cmbsf | place: Arctic Ocean: Southern Knipovich Ridge | collected 2010 | reverse complement strand
CCTGCGTCCCATTCAAAATTTGCGGAACCATTTTTGTATAACACATTACAAGTAGTTTGTTGTGCAGGAGCATGTTCTATATCTTCATCATGCCACACTCCTGTTTCTATAGTGATAGTTGTATTATCGAATGTTCCAGTCAAGCCACTTTCAAATCTTGAACCTACGGTTTCATGTAAATATTCGTGAGTGTGCCAATCCATTACTAAACTATGACGTTCTTCTCCTGCCAATCCTTTATTATAAGCCCCTCCACCCCCATCCGTATTCCAGTAAACAGTAGCCATTATAGGTAAATACCACCCTGGGAATCCGGTGTTTTCGGTTAATGTCCCAGAAGCATTATAATAAATCCAATGCAAACCAGTAGTATCGGCAATTTGAATTGAATCTGTACTTTTGGTTGTCTTAACTCCACTTATATAAATATCGTGGCTGCCTGTAATTGTTAAGGTATAAGTGCTATCATCCCAGCTAAGTGTGGCGGTGCGGTCAACAAAACCAGTGGGTTCTTTCTGTACATCATATACGTCACCAAATACAATATTGTCTATTGTGGCCCCCGCTACGGTAAAATTTGTAGCTCCTGCATGAATATCCTGTGGCCCTGATAGTGTTACACCACCAGCACTATCATCAGCTACCGTCACTCTATTGGCAGTTCCAGCCACAAGATCAATCAAATCTTTTGAAGCTAATGCCTTATTAGCGTCAGTCCAAACAAGTCGAGAAGCAGTCAACCCATCGAGAGTAACTGTTCCACCAACGCTCATGTCACCGGTTACGCCTAAGTCACCAGCTAAAGTTAAGTCACCAGTCAGCGTGAGGTCAGCGAATGTAGGATCACTCGTTGGGTGTACTTCCTGTCCCACTACCCGTTGGGTAAGGTCATTGATAATGGCTTCAAGGTTGAGCCAATCATTTGCAACTAAACTATACTGTTCAACAGACATTTAGAATCTTGGGGTGCTGAATGTACCTTGTTGCTGTGGTTGTGGTTTGTTGTTAGACGGAGCACTCCTGCTTTGCATGGCAGTATTGGCCCGTATTACATTTTGTGACTCTTGTGATTGCAAATTCATAACATTGGTTAAATATGACAGCATTGGTGCAAGAGTAGGATCATTGACCTGGGTAGTTAATCCAGCTTGCTGCCCCCGTAGCCCAGACAGATTGGACAAAGCCTGGGTCAAGAATTGAGTTCGTACATCTTGAACCCCAGCAAGGTTAGTCGCCAAATCTCTCTCGGTTCTCATCTTGGTCCCGGTCGCCAATGACCCACTACTCATACCTCTGGCTACTTGTTGTGTTGTGGCTTCAGCTTGGGCACGACGAGATTCTTCACGAAGTAATGTCGCTTGGCCACGCCCATAACCTCCACCAGGCTGGAACATCTGAACAGATTGTCGTAGAGGTTGTTCAGCGGCAGAGAACTGTTCTTGTGATCGCTTCTGTTGGTTGAGCCATCTGGTTAAGGCATTTGTCCCCAATTGTCCACCGGTAGTTTTAAGTGGGTCCTTGGCCGTACTTATATAATATGGTGTAAGCGCCATTATTTAATCCTCCCTATTTCTTCTAAATCTACGTCTATTTTTTCCATGCTCCAACTCGAAGCGACTGTAGTGTTAGACAATTTAACTGCCACTGCCCCGTCTTCTATGTTCTGACGGATCGACGGCAATAGTTTATCAGTCGTGAAACTCTTTGCAACACGAGGTGATTCATTATCAACCACATTCTTTATAAGTTTTTGGGCCGTACTGCCAGTATACAGTGACACTGTGATAGCATCAGTGTCTATTCCAGTCTTTACCGAAACCTCACTCAGCCCTATTTTAGCTCGCACACTATCTCCTACCACCGGCCCAATCAATACGTCACTTGATATTGCTGTACTACCATCGTCTGATTTATCGGATTCACTCCACTTGCGGATATAACCATCATTACACCCAGCTAACAGGGTACGCTCTGCACTCGTTCTCGCATCAAAATAAGCCAATGCCGTGGAGATATGATCCTCTGAGTAGTCTTCTGGGAACACACCCCCGGTACGTAGGTCTACCCAGAATACAGCTTTCCATTCACCGTCACGCTGCACTACTGAAACTACTATACCATAACGGTCTTTGTCGTACTTCATTATAACACGGTCTGTCCTGCGATTCAGACCCATACTGGAAATCAACTTGGGCACATGCTCCTTGGTAAGATTAGTCGGAGGGGCACCTTGTATTATGGCGTCAGCAGACAAACCATATATCCCGTCAAACCCCATGAAGTATAGATTATTTTTATCATCCCAACAGAACGATTCGTGACTGAAGATGCCCGTGGTATCAGAGAGAGTTGTGAAGAACCCACCTTTGGCTGGGTCCGCCCTCATCACGAACATATTGTTAAGGCATCCGAATACCTGTGTGTTACCTTTGTATGGGATAAAGGCTATGTTTTGGTCGCCCACCAGACCAGCTTGTTTGGAAGATTGACTGTTTACTGCTGATGCTACGGTATCAACTACCAGTAATAAGTTGAGTGGTTTGTTTACATCTGTACCAAACCACTGATGGGGATGCTGGATACTGTTCATAAACACACGGCCCCAACACAACGACAAGATATTTGACCCGCCACCAGGGAACGTCCCGGTATCAAGGGTCCAATTTAGCCAATGGGGTGGAGCTACTATCTTGGCAGCATCAGCCGGTGTCACTGTAGCATTTGAATCGGCCCCGGTTATTGTTTGTGAGTGTACAAACTCAGCGGTAGTGGTCCTGTATATCAGACTCTTGGCCGTGGCCCCTGATCCGACATTCTCGTCGAATACGCCGATAGCACCACCACCCCCTGCCTGTGTCACCACCTCACCTTTGGTGAACGTGCCGGTCACAGTGCCCACAATACGGGTGTTGATCCAGTCTATCTTATGATAGCCACTGTCACCTATGGTAGCCGAATATGCCCGACCATCTGCCAGATAGGTTTTTTGATACGCATGGACGACAGCCACTTGACCTGACGTATCAAGATCACCAGCAGTGAAACCGTGCCCAGCACCTAATGCTGTGAGTGTTGCCATTATCCCTTCTTCCCAAATCTCTTTTCAAGTTCAGCCAAATCACCACCAGAGGCACCTCTATACATACGACTACCTTTACGAGGTTTAGCTTTTGTCTTGGTTTTCGCTTTAGCTATACGTTTAGTTTTAAGTTTCTTATCCTCTGCTATCCGTTCTTTAGACAAATAAGTTTTTTCACCACCCATAAGTTCTTTTACTGTACGTAATACTTTTCCTGAATATCCCATTATATGTCTCCAAAATACAAAACCTGATGTCCGATTACGAGCACACGGCCTTTGAACCGCCCACCACCTGTGTATTCAAAACTATCTATATCAACCCAACCTGTGCCGGGTTGCCATACTTTGTCTGCATCGTAGTCTGACCTACGGGTGTAGTCTGTGAACTGTGTTGATTTCTGTGAAATGAATGTCCATGTGTCACCGGTGGTTGTACCTCCGTCATTGCGTGTATCAACACGCCACTCATAGATAGAATAGTATGAGAACGTGTCCAACACGGTTGAAGAAAGCGTGTGTGACGTACTATTATCAGTAATGGTTTCCTGAAGTACCCATGCCCCACCTTGGGCTCTGAAGTAAATGAGGAAATCAGGAGTCTCACCATCAGGAGTAACCCAAGTGAGTTGTTTAATATTATCCTTGCCTGTGATTTCAATGTCTTCTTGGTCGTCTGTTGGTGCTGGTGTTGTGGCTTTGCCAGGTAGGGCTAACGCCCCTACTGTAGAATCAACAACAGACTGTGTTTGATTATTAAACACAAAAGAAGATGGTGTAAATTCATAACCAGTTTTTGCCGGAGTTAGCGTACCAGTATAAGGATTATCAAGAAAAGACTGATAATAACCAACACCTACGTGAGTTCCAATCCCTGATACAGATAGTAAAGGTGAGCCATTTTCAGTACAAAGAATAAATATTTCTATCTTGGTAGTAAATAATCCTGTTTTGAAAATTGCCACTGGACCATCGTAAAAAGTATTTGGACTAATAGACCCAGAATTAATTGTAGCATTAAATAAACTTAAACTACTACTTGGCATGTTAAAGTAAGTAGTAATAGTAAAAGACGTACCACCATTTGTAAAAGTCATCCCAGTTGTTAAATCAGAAGAAGCAGTAACAAAATAATCATAGGAATCTGCCATTACACCACCGCCCTAAAGTAAATCTCGCCTTCTTCACTAATCGCCAACACATACTCAACCCAGTTACCAGGTTGTGTTAGACGGGTAGTATTCCACACCCCATTGGTCTCGTCCCAATACTTATCAGCATCGTAAGCACTCGGTCTTGGTGTTGGGTAACCGCTTTGGCTCGCGTAACTCTCTGATGTAAGTGACACCACTGCCACTGCTATTACTATCTTAGTGCCTTCCGTTATTGCCATGATGTCAGAGGTAAGGCTAACACCCCCCACTGTTATTGTCTTGGTTCCCTCAGCGTAAACTGCACTAATTGTCCCCCACACTTCAAATAGAGAATCCTGTGTTCTGGATGTCCACGATGCCCCAGAGTTAGCACTATTAACTCTATTGCCTCCTGCGTACCCACCTATACCATTATCATATCTAATGTTAGGTCTATTACTAAGACCGCTTCCACCACGAATACATAAAGCATAAATAGTAGTAGCGTTTAACTCTATTGGAGAACTAAAAGTAAACTCTACCCAATCACCACTTGATTCTGTAGTAATACCATCAATATCAGTGACGCCAGTAGAGGAGTCTATATCAGCACCAGTAGGAACACCCGCAGCTACTTCCCTAATACTCACTGTAATATTACCAGGAGAGCCTGTTCTAAATAACAAGAATTTAACAGATGTGGCAGTAATAGCCCCTACGGTAGTAAACGTCTGTGCTTCCCAATTAACAGTGTATAAAGCAAGGCTGGCATCGTCACCAGCATTATAGTATATTTGTAGAGCCATATCAACCTGTCAAATCAATCTGTATAGCAATGGTAAGAGTATCAGTGTCCTCAAGTGTCCGCGTCTCACTCAATGCAGCAGACGCAATCAGAACTCCAGTGTCATTGAGTGTGGTAGCCAGAAATACTGTCTTAGCTCCAGTCCACGTACCGCCAGCCGTAAACATCACGGTCTTGGTTGTCACCTTGTAGTCATTGGTCCCAGTTGCAGCCGACACAATGTCCACGTTATCTGAGGCTACAGCCTGTCGGGCGTAACCAGTACCAGATACTTCAGTCTGGTCTCCAAGGCTCGCGGTCTCAGACAAAGAAACATCAGTAGCCAATCCTATGTAGAAATTTGCAGGAACACTTTGTTCTTCTGTAAATGTAACTTCGAGTATAAACTGAAGTCCGTCTGTGTGTAGTTCAGCCGCCATATTTATCTCCTAAGCTGGCTCTATGTACGTGGTCGTAATTGTCGACACATGCAACACCGGGTAATCACCACCTATTCGTGTGGTATACGCCTTAACTAACCCCGGACGCTGACCACCCCGCGACCGCCCTTCCTCTACATCAAACGGGCGAACGTTCTTCAGTTGCGGGGAGGTTGTGGGTGGTTGTCGTTCTGCTGATAACCCAGTATGTAACCCTAAGAACGGGAATTGAAGTTCGATTTTAACACTCCTCTAAATAAATTGCTGCATTAAGCAGAATTGTTGTGTTATCATTGGCGTGTCCCAATAACAAATTACACTTATCACACAACAGACCACGCACGTTATTAGTTTTGTGGTCATGGTCAACTGCCAACATTCTAATGTCAGTACCTTTGTTATTACGTTTTATTTCTGGTTTTTTACAAATAGCACATCTACCCCCTTGAACTTCAAACATTTTATTATATTGTTCAAGTGTAATACCAAATTTTTGTTTTAATTTGGCTTTTCTTGATGCTATTTTACCTACTTTAGATTTTGAATATTCCTTTATTGTTCTTTTCCCTTTTTCAGATTGTTTCCATTTTTGCCAAGACTTTCTTGCTGTAATTTTACCTTTTTCAGTTTGCTTGTAACGTTTATTACCTTCGCTATGGCATTGTTTACACCAACAACTTAGACCATCTTTAAGAGTTTTATTTTTATTAAAATTTTTGGCAGATAACAATTGTCTGCATTTAGTGCAGGCCTTCGTCATTGTCACTCTCCTAAAATTGGGCCTGGGGAGCAAGGGGGAACTCCCCGGCCCTCTGCATACCAGTGACCTCTAATCCAGATCACTGGCAGTATTCTAACTACGAAATACTTCCAAACAACGTCCAACTGGGGGACGCCAGAGTACCAGTGTTGAGATACGCCTTAGAGGTACTATCTACTACTTGTATGTAGATACACCCAGGTGCCCACAAACCTGCCGTTGTCAAGGGAGCAGCATTATACGCCGTTGTACCGCGACATAACGCAATGCCATCCTCAGTATTCCATTCAATTGCTGGATATGCTGCCGCAGCAGGGGCTGGGATCATAGTTTGGTGTCTGTAAAATTCAACTGACATATTGTTCTCCTAACTTGTCGTTACTTTAGTTACTGTTTGCCATGTTCTGTTATATGGTGGTCGTGACCCGACCTTGGTAAACATACGGCTACGGGCATCGGCCTCGTATGCCTTGGGTAATGCTTTTTGAATATACCGTTCGATGTGTCCGGCCTCGATCTTCGAGAAGAACTGTTCAGCCTCTGATAAACACGAAGCCTTCACTACCTCATCGAACTTCATTCCGGCTGCATGCAGGTTATTGGCTGGTTGGACAACATAGACACTACCCGCAACCGGGTCTGTTCCACCAGCACTACCGGTGGGTGTCAGCCAATCATCGACAGTGAACGTGCCACTCGCATAGCCTGTCACTACTGCGTATGACCCCCGACCAGTTCCATCAAGAATGGTAGCTACCCATCCGTTGAAATAGTCGTCAGCCTCATCGCGTGTACTGTCTACTACAGTTGCAATAGACGCCCCGGTTGCTACTCCAGTCTCCAGGTCAATCTTGTTGAAAGCCGCGATATAAGGCCACTCCAAGGTGTCCACCTGTATGGGATCAGGGTAAATAAGTAGCTCAGACCGTCGTGTTGGGCCAAATGTGCCCACGACCGGCTCAAGAGGCCGGATAGCAGCCATGAATGGATAGCCGGTGTCCTTGCTGTTCTGTCGCCTCTTCCTGATGATGTTCTCAGCAGTCCACAAAATACGCTGACGGTGAACCGAATCCTTGTCGTAGTTGATGTCGCCTGATACCTCACCACCGTAGTATTCTGGCAGAGGGTAACGGCCTATGTCACCAGCTACAGTCTCGTATTGGGTAATGGCGAAAGTGCTATCTGTTGTCGGGTTAGTTCCGCCAGCATTGCCATATTGGTCTAACCAATCGGCCACAGTAATGACACCACCTGAAGTTGCGTAACCAGTAATTTTCGCATAGCTGCCTTCGCCTGTTTCACCAGTGATGTAGCACCAATATCCCTTGAGGTCATCGTCCTCATCGTATGTATCCTCCAACGTCGCATCAGTGAGTGTCGTGCTATCAGCAGCATCAGCGGTCCCGGTTATCCATAAGTTCGAGATAGTAACCTGAAGGATACGCTTACGCCACTGCCAACCCACAGGCGGAGCATCAGACTCAAACTGGCGGATGCCATCATTGATTACCTGTTTGATGTCCTCCAAGTCGTCCTTGTCAACAGGGGGCATGGCCCGGCCTTCGCCGCCTACGCCTCTAAACGCTGTCCCCGCTTCCTTCGCTATTCTCGTCGCCAGGCTTAGGATTGATAGGGATGATGTTGGCTCGCTCATTTTCTAAATCCTTGATTACCATTTCGTCTTCAAAATATCCTGCACAACATTTCTGAATCAACTGCACGTCATTAGTCAGGGCTATATGCACCTGCCTATTGACATTCAACTGGGCTAACGTGTTGTCGATTCTACCAATCGCTTCTTGTATCTGTTTCTTGTCAAATACTTGTTCGTTCATTTTCATGTCCCCTTTACTTTGATTTCAACTTCTAAAATGGAACCACTATTGACCATGTACGCCAAGGCCCCAGCGGTTTCCTTTGACATGTGCAATCCGTGCATACGGATACTATCTCCGTTGGTTTTTGTGGTGAACTCTATACCGTCTTCACCAATGTCGAATTCTACTGTGTTTGGTATCTGTGTCATGTTCTATCCTTAATAAAGCCATCCCCACGGCATAGGCCGCGGGGACAGCGATTGAACTTAACCCATCAACTTGATGATTGGTCCATTGTCAGAATAGTTGCCCATTAAAATATGGCCTGCGTACTGACTGGTATTGTAAGATGTATCCTTACTTCCAGTAGCTATCTCAGCTTCGATAGACCCATCGGCCCGCCAATAAACGCCGGTCATGTTGTCAACTACATTAGACTGCGGATTTACAAATCTCGGTCCTGTGACTTGAACCCAGAAAAATATATCAGCCGCACCAATATAAATAGCAGCAACACCTGCCTTACCTTTATCAACATTACCATTGGCAGCAGAACCACCAGAACCGCTCGCAGATATACGCATCCAAGGATTCTCGAATATCTCAATGCCGCTATCAGTGGCAATAACAATATCTGTTGGTCCATCCAGATAAACCTTAACAGCAGCGTTGATAGCCGATTCATCGTTTCCGACAATCCTTCTAAACATCTGAGTTGCGTTATCAGTATCATTAGCGAAGATGTTCACATAACCACCACGCAGTTCGTCTTTTTCAATCGCAGCGGTATGTGTCTGAGCCGGAACTGTAAGTTCCGTTGCCCCTATTGCTACGGCTGTAGCAGCAATATAGGCAATAACTCCAACATGGTCAAACTGACATGCTTCAGCAGCATGGCAGATGCCATACGATTTTGCATAGGTATACTCACTACCATCCGGCAATACAGTCCTGTCACCAGGATACCACTTGGGGTCTCTTACCGTAGAACTCTTGTAAATATATGCCCAAGGACTTGTGGAAGTGCCTTGTACAAGACCAGCATCCCCAAGATAATTAACTCTTGCTATGCCTTTCATATCATGTCTCCTTTATGGTGAGGTTTTGTGGAGAACATGACCACACTTGCGGATGTTCTCAACAAGAATATTATGTGCACCATCATTGAACGAGGTGTACGTTGTGTGCTGACGACGATCAACCATCGGGTTCTTCTGGTTCATCCAGTAGTTCTCATGGACGACAGGTTTGAACCACGACAGGTCAAACGAATAGATAGGCGTATAACTTGCACTATCCAACGTATCCAGTGGAACCACAGGAACACGATTGAGTCGTACAAGATCACCATCTACAACCAACATGGTGCCAAGACCTTCTTTCTTGGTCGAAACGTGGTTGTCATCCTTGTTGTCCACAAGTTCCATCAGGTCAAGCACACTATCGGTTCCAGCAACACTCATAAACTTCCTGGCCCGTTCTCGCATCAGGGGTGTGTCAAGTATGATTGGAGGACGGAACCGAGTCTTGATACAAGCCTTACGATAGGCTTTCAAGAAGGCGTTGTTAATGTTGGTGTACGGGGCACACCAGTTACGCCATTTTTCCTCGGTAGCTGCGTCAATACCAGCTATGATCGAGCCGGTATTCCCATCGCCGAAGGTCACGATAGTTCCATTAAACCCAGCAGATGTGTTAATAGACCCAGACGAGTTCAGCAATCGCAGGTAATAAGGCAGTGTGAACGGCGTGGTCTTGTCCGTGGCCGAGGCCGGGACTGCGATCATGGTCGCTTCGATCAAGTCAGCAAGGTCAATCATCGACTTGTCTTTACGGGTCTGTACGAGATTGACATAACCCTTGGTACTGTTCATTTGCTGAACGATCTCAAACTCATCCCAACTCGCGTTGGTGCCAAGCAAAGCCCAATGCACATCAATTGTCTGAATGCTGTCACCGAATTTAGGTTCGTCAGTATCAAACATAGTGCGATAACGGGCGTTGCCAGAGGTATCAAATGATACTTTTCGCTGGATGGTGGTTCCACCGTCAATCGACACACTTTTTTCCTGGAACAAGGAACACCAGAAATACTCTTGGTGGTCAAGAGCATACTCCAGTTCCTGATCCGGCAGATCGGCCAGCGTAGTTGCCAGTGCGTCTGCAATATCTTCTGGTCTGTATCCCATAATTATCTTCCTTTACGTAAGTTAGCTAAAAGCCGTTCGGCGTTTGAATAAACTTTAGCCATTGTCTTTTTACCCGTATCCGGTACTTTAACAGAACTGGTAGGGGCGAGCGTAAGACTTTTGGAACGCTTCACAGTTTTTGCTTTTATGGTTTTCCTTATGGTTTGCTCTCGCACGTCTTCCGTAACGAGCAGATGAGCACGTTCAAATGCCTCATCCAGAGGCATGTCCATACCTTGCTGTTGAGCACCGAGCATAATCAAGTTGGCCTGTTCTGCGACTTCGTATCGCTTCTTGATCTGTCCCTGGGTAAGACTATCCCAGTCTCTTGAACCTTTTTCAACCGCACCATATGTATCCTTGTACACCGCGATCTCAGGGCCATCAAAAAACGTATCAATCTGTTGAGAAGTGGCTGCATCTTCCTTGGCCTGGGCAGCGTCTACTTTCACGTCGCCTTTGGCACTGGCGTCTCGCAATGTAGTGATCTCAACAGCCTGAGCCTGACTCTGCTCGATAACCTGTTTAAGCACACCCACGATAGGGTCGTTCTCATACTCCTTGTCCAGAGCGGTGAAGTCAATAGACTTCGGCTGTGGAGCGAGGACCGGAGCAGACACAGCAGGTTCTACTGGTTTGGTAGCCTGGGTCTTGCCTAACTCCGAGAACTTCTTAGACAGGCTGTTATGCCCTTCCAACGCTTTGGCACAGGCTTTTCTTGCGAGGTCTGGGTTAGCCTGTGCTAATTCCTTAATCTCTTCCTCAGACCATTCCATACGTGCTGCGTTTCTAATCTCTTCTTGTGTGAGTTCAAGTTTGCCACCTGCCGGTTCTGGTTCTGGCTCGTTACCTGCTGGTTCCGGTTCTGGTTCAGGTTCGGGTTCCGGCTCAGTTTTTGGCTGAGGGTTGGGTTCCGGTTCTGGTTCAGGTTCGGATTCAGGGTTAGGTTCCGGCTCAGGTTCCGGGGTAGGTTCTGCACCACGTAACTTAGCAAGAGTAACTTCAGCATTAGACTCCAGCTTCTCTTGTGCTTCTCTATGTTCAGTTCTCATTTTTTCCAATGTTGCTTCTTCTGATTCTGATGTTCTGTTTTTTGTAAATTCTACCATTTTGTTCTCCTATAAATAGTCGGCCAGCCCCTCGCTGGGGTCGGTATTTTTTAGGCTATCCTTTTACCTTTTGGTTTTACTCTTTGTCTTTTCTTATAGCAATCCGCTGATTTCAATGCGTACTTCTCCTGTTGCCTCATACTTGTAAATTTTGGCTGGCCTTCTAATGTTACCTCTATTCCTGGGTATAGCTCTTTATGTTGGGGAATATCGTCTGGATGAATTGCGAGAGAATCACTCGTATGACGATAATCGCCGTCAGTGAAAAAATCATGTATCATCTGGTTATCACATTGGGGACAATAAGGAAATCTTTTTTCACCATTCTCATGGCGGTAATCAGATTCTTTAGCATCTTTAATGCGATAACCACATTTTTTACATATCAAGTCAAGTTTGTGTTCCATTAAATTACACCTTGATTAACAGATTGAGTCACAGCAGCAGACGACTGGCTCTGCATATTAAAATCCTGCTGTGGCGTTGGTATAGGCCTTGCCATCGGATTACCCTTATTCTGGGCCGCCCCAGCCGGAGAGTTCCCACTCTCGGCCTTACCTGAATTTTGAGGACCGAGCATCATCATCACTTCCATCTTCTGTTGCCACTCAGGATCAACGAATATATCTTGAATAATGTCTTCTATCCCCATTTCAAATGCTATCTGTGACAGATAACGTTGTACATTAAACTGCACACCCATTTGCATTGATGCCAGGGCAGTAGTCATAGCACCCGGCACAATATTCGTACAAAATTCCACGACCTTCTTACTCCGAACCATCGGGTCCATCTTGGTCATAGACCGGGCCACGATCTTAAACGTAAAATCAAGGAAGTCTCCCATACGCTGTTCTGGTGTAAGAGACACCTGAACGTCTTCACCACCTGTACTACGTTTGGTAAGAGGCAGTTCGATAAACGGATCAGTATGCAGATGCCAAGCGATGTCCCGCTCTACATCAGCAGTCTTATCGTATACGATGTCACGCATATCTTCCAAACTGATAGACGCGTTGTTCTGCAATGCCTGGACAGCAGTAGCTGATTGGTTCTTGCCACCAGGAATACTCTGGCCTTGTAGAAGTTCTGGGTTCCCGGCTATCGTATTATAGATGCCTTGTAATTCCATAAAAAACCGTTCGTTCTTCTGGTTCTGTCCACCAAATGACACAACATTTATGCCCTTGGGGTCCATCGTGGGCACCCAGTCATTAGTCACAGCTTCTTCAATCTGGGTGACTGTATCTACTTGACCAGGACTATAAAGCCCAATGTCCTTCTGGGCCTCAAATTGGCGAACCATTTTATTAAATATCCGATTCGCTACCCTGGCCAACTCATACCAAACTGCAACAGGTGGGACTGGGAACGGACTCTCATCAACCGGAGGAGAGAACGATAAGAACGTATATGGTCCTTCTTTTGGGCCATTGTATTCTGCTATACTAATATACTTACCTTGTCGTTTCTGTTTAGGATCACCCATCAATACCCACGATTCAACTTCGGGTATATATACCTGGACCACGTCAACCTCATCCTGAAGTTTGGCCATAGCGAACTTGGCTGTATTTGTTCTGGTCATATCAGCAAGTTGAGTAGTTGAGTTCGATGGTGACGATGGTAACGCTGCTACAACATCGTGATTGTATCCATTAGTATCAAGGAGTGTTTGTCTTGGCACTGTCACCCGGTCCCACAACATCTTGGCCCGGTTGATGTGTGTACATGTTGGATCAAATCCAAAATTACTAAGACTAACATTACGAGCATATACCTGACCATTGTCTACCAACACATCATCGAAATTAAGTAGCTCGCCTGTGGCTTTAATACCAGTTCGCATGATACCCCAACCAAACAGGGCATTGGTGATCCACGCCCTTAACTCGTCTTTTAGGTTAATCTGTTTGGCTGTAGAATCAAGACCAAGACCAAGTAGTTCTGCGTATCCTTTGTGTGGCACATACGGAGTAGTCACATGGGTAATTGGGTTCTTCATCACAAGATTAGGGACGAACGCACGGATAGTGTTGAACACCAGATTGATTGGTTCGGCTATGTCACGCACTTTATCACGTTGATAGTATTCAGGTACGTATGACTTAAACAGCATACGAGTGACTTTGTTGAACCGTTCAACCCTATCAAAACCCAATATGATTATTTGCTCTATAGCTTGTGGTGATACTGATTCTGGCATCTCAACACGCTCCACTAAAATCAAACCCATGACGAACAGCCAAAGGCCCACGTTGTCGTTTCATGTTCTTCCTATGTTGCAAAAACCTATGTCCTGCCGAGTTCTTAGGCGGGGTCTTGGTTTTTGTCTTGTTCTTTGGTATCTCAGAGTCGTCTATAGTCAAGGCGTCAGCCATCACTCTGTCACCATGAGTGGACTTCGCCGAAGCACTCTCCTGCATCATAAACGCAGGACCATAACCACCACCAGGTAGATGCACATAGGTACGTGCTTCTTCAAGAGCAGGTATAGACCTGTTGGCGTATGGGCCATAGGTGAGGGCCTTATCATAAGCTGACAGCAACATGAATTTACTCTGACGACTCGTCTGGAAACCATACTGTTGTGACTTCTTGTTGGTGACTTTACCTTGTTTTTCATCGCGGTAAAAATACGGATAAAAATAATCCTTGACAATAATCTTACCCAAGTCCCAACCCGGCCCGTTATTCTCCCACTTGAGAAATGGCAACCTAAATGGCTTGGCCCCACCGAACCACAACGCTATGGCAACTATAATAGGCGCAAAATCATAGGGTGGATACGTAGCATCGGCCCATTCTCCAACCTTCTCGCCGGTCTCTTTGCATTTAATCGAGATTACCGAATTCGATGCACCTTGTCCCTTACTGGTGTCAATACCAAATATGTAACTCAGGGTTTGGTCTGGCCGCTCATCCTTCAAATCACACCAAAGTTTGAGAGGACCAGAAGCTCGTTCCACTGCGAAGATCATACTCCGGTCTTTAACCCTAATGAAATGAGCGATGTCCTCGTATCCAAGGTGTTTCTTCCACTTAATATCCCATACTGAACTGGGGTTTCTGGCATACAGGGCTGCATGAGTGTCAAGATCAGCGAGAAAGAACGATAAACCGGGTTCAGTGTCCTCACGGAGCACTTCAGTGGCCATATACTTGGCTCCCCGCTCTTTTTCTTCTTTATCAAACCAAGGAGACCTTATTTCCCATTTACCTGCCTTCGTTTGGTTGGTATATCGGCCAGCACCCTTATCAGGATGCTCCCAATATGGCATAACGAAGACCTTGATCGTTTTATCCGATCGCCACTTGTTATATTCAGACCCCGGAACCGAAGTCGAGTTGATAATACGCACCAAACAGGCATCACGAGAAGCCATACGCATAGACGCACCATTCTGCACAGCCCCAAACTCGTCCAACAGGCCCACCAACCGCCTATCACCACGGGCTGCATGTTTGGTTGTGGATTCACCATCCAGTGTTGCGTTGGTTATGGGGTTGTGCCAGTGCATGTGACTACGATTAGCCTGACCACGGCAACAATCAGGAGGTCTCATCCAATCTGGAAGCCATTGATTAATATAATCATGTTTCTGGAACAGAGCTTTCATATTACCGGGCTTGTCCACATAGTCTTCGTTACGTGACATCTCAAGCAATTCAGTCGGTTTCTCCGATTTACGAAAGAGCATCAGCCAATGGAGATAATCAGTACAGCACCAAGATGCTCCCATATCACGGGCTTTGTCAATCAGGATGTCTTCACCGTTGATAACACAGTTCTCGAACCGTAACAGAAGAGTATCCTGTATTGGCCAGGTTATCATTGGTTGGTCAGCATGTTTCGATTCAATCCGCTTACCATGTTCGTCTACATCAAACTGATGAAACGTCATGCAAAATCCATTTATCCAAAAAAGCTGCGATTCCGCACAGGCCGCAAGCAAGTCCTTCTGCATCCCCTTATCCTTCTCGGCCTTCTCGATCAGGTCCATTCGCCAAGCGAGGTTGGCCTCTGGGTGTTTGGGGATGGATATGCCTGTCTTGGGATCAGTCCATTCCTCAAGTGGCACCGGGAATGGCGTCGGTAACTGTGGCCTTATATCTTGGAGGTGTCTACTACCCATCTACTTCCTCCAAAGGACATCTCTCATACACGTCAACACCAGGCCCGATATTATCCTGGAGCTTATCACAAACCCAACTCTCGTGTGGGTTCTTGTGATCCCCAGGCCACGAGAATGGGCACTCTTGACAGTTCTTTATCTCAATGGTTACTTTCATATGTCTATCCCCTTTATCCCCATTCTTTCACACCACCTTTGGGTCTGGGTGGATCAACTAACTCTGGCTTCTTGGGCCTCACTGGTACACTCGGCTTTAACTGAGGCCCCAGTCTCTCGTTCAGTCTACGACTGATCTCGCTATCATACTGCCCGGCCTTGGCTCCCTTCTCCTTAGCCTTGGGAGGTTCAGACGCGGCCTTCCCATCAACAAATTCACGCACCATCTTGGCCACCTTCGCATCAGCCTTGTATGCGATCTGCATCGTCTCACCTTCTTCGTTCGTGATCTCCTCGAACCCACCATTTGCCATCAGGATCATTTTCCGGGCTGTGGCTTCTGTCCGAGAACAAGTGTACTCCTGACCGTTGATCTTGATCGTGACCTGTTCTTCGCCAATGTCTCGGAGACAGTCAGTTAGGCTCTTGCTCACACAAACCTCCAGTTCCGTTTTCGCTGGGGCGTGGACCGATACAGTCGTCGTTCGGGTAGCCCAACCTGGCTCTGGCCAGCGGTCATCTCTTTGGCAACAGAAGCGGGCAGTTTATCTTTGGGTTTAATTGTACCCTCAGCAATGCCCTTCATTAACCTAAATTGCTTACGAGATTTAACTGGCATTTGTATATTTTTCCATATAATCTCTTATGTTGTTCAACAACGATGGGTTGGTTTCTATCTTACCCAGTGTAGTATTAC
>SDBT01008931.1_pt1 | contig 16299 bp, 14 predicted proteins | sample 2277101 | NCBI WGS metagenome assembly SDBT01 (sample SAMN10404973, study PRJNA504765) | marine sediment metagenome | isolation source: marine sediment core GS10_PC15, 103 cmbsf | place: Arctic Ocean: Southern Knipovich Ridge | collected 2010 | reverse complement strand
TGCAGCATGGGCAGAAGTTGGTGTACTTTCAGATGAAGATATGTTGACCTATCGCCGTATTGATTCTGTTTTAGAGGGCCATCCAACATTACGTTTTGCCTATACTGAAGCAGCAACGGGGGCGCTTGGTGTTGGACTTTCTATTGGCGTGGGTCAAGCACTGTGTGCGAAGTTAGATAATCGTGATTTTTATACCTATGTGATGTTGGGAGATGGTGAGACATCAGAAGGTGCTGTTTGGGAAGCAGTGCAACTAGCTGCACATTATAAACTTGATAATCTTATTGCTGTCATCGATTGTAACCGCCTCGGTCAAACAGCGCAGACTATGTTTGGGCATGCCCTACAACGCTACGAAGAAGTCTTTTCTGCTTTTGGTTGGAAAACATTTATTGTTGATGGTCATGACATTCAAGAACTTATGGATGTGTTTGACAAAGCACGCAAGGTAAAAAATAGACCAGTTGTGGTGATTGCAAAAACTATCAAAGGCTATGGCGTAGAACTACTTGCTGACAAGCAAGGTTTTCATGGTAAAGCACTTAAAAAAGAGCAGGCAGAACAGGCACTTGCAAATTTAGAAAAAAAATTTCCACAAGCTGCAGCTTTTAAGGCAGATGAATATAGTTGGGAACCACAAGTGCCAGAAAAATGTAAGGCGCCTGTTGTTATTAAGCGCTCGTTAATTCGTATGCCAAAACCGGCTTATGTATCTAAAGAAAAAATTCCAACGCGTAAAGCATTTGGCCAAGCGTTGTCTGTGCTGGGTGACGAATGTAAAGCGGTGGTCAGCTTAGATGCAGAGGTTAAAAATTCTACGTTTGCCGAAATTTTTGAAGCACAACATCCAGATCGTTTTTTTCAATGTTTTATTGCAGAACAAAACATGGTTGGTATGGGTATTGGGTTTGATCGTAGAGGACGTATGCCATTTATTTCAACATTTAGTGCATTTATGTCTCGTGCGCATGATCACATTCGCATGGCGGCGGTAGGGCAGGCGAAGTTGCGGTTAATTGGCTCGCATGCAGGAGTGTCAATTGGCCAAGATGGACCTTCTCAAATGGGGCTTGAAGATATCGCTATGATGCGCTGTTTGCCTGAATCAGTGGTATTGTATCCGTGCGATGCGGTGAGTACATACAAATTGGTGGAACAAATGGCAAATTATGAAGGTGGGATTAGCTATATGCGTACCACTCGTATGGCTACGCCAGTAATGTATGATAATGCCGAAAGTTTTCCTATTGGTGGATGTAAAGTTGTACGGCAAAGTAATCAAGACAAAGTGTGTATTATTGGTGCTGGCGTAACGCTATTTGAGGCACTTAAAGCACATGAGTTACTTGGTCAACAAAATATTCAGGTATCTGTTATTGATTTATATTCTGTTAAACCGATTGATGTTGCAACAGTGACTGCTGTTGCCAACGCTTCGGGTAATAATGTAATTACGGTTGAAGATCACTATCCAGAAGGTGGTATTGGTGAGGCAATTGCGAGTGCGTTGCGTAATTATAATATTAAGATTGAATCTCTGGCGGTTAAACGATTACCACGTTCGGGAAAGCCAGAAGAATTGATGGCACTTGCCAACATTGATGCTGATGCGATTGTGAAAAAAGTTAAGGCGATAGTTTAAATTAATCAATAAATAATTTGCTGTAGTTTGTCACGGGGCTTAATGATAACGATGCTTCTGGTGTTTATAAATACACAGTAACTTTTCATTATCCAATCCATGTGAATGTGCATGATCTTCTATGTACCATGTATCAAGTTTTGTGATAATTAATGGTAGCATTTCCAAAAAATATGGATTGGCAAAGCTATTATGAAAAATGGCATGGCCATTTACTTTGATTTTAGCTTGCATAACATGCGGATGAAACGGAAAGCGACGGCTAGAGGTGCGCGGAATCCTGTATTGTTTGGTTATGGTTTTACCTTGTTCATCGGTAATAGTACGCTTGAGAACTTGCGGTGCTAAAGTTTGAATAATGTCTAGGCTTGAATACAATGCGTACACGTTTTTAAACATGGGGTTATTGACAAGGTCTACAGTATGTTCTTGTACAGGGCAAGCGAGTAAAATGAGTGACTCAATCATTAATTCTATGTCATTTTGATTTTGATATTTTGCTAATTTTAACGCAATATTACCGCCATGACTATGCGTGATGATACGAATGAAAGGATATGTGTGATATTGTTTTTTGTATTGTGCAATAAGGTTTTGTAAATCAGTGTATAGTTGTTGAGCTGCGTGCTCGCGTGCAGATGAAAGTATTTTTCCGTTCCAGCCAAATACGTAGAATGTCTCAAGGGGAAATTCGTCTGGATTAGTGCGTGAAATTGCTTGTGCACGAACATGTAATATGTGGTTGGCGTTAACGTCTGTCACCGGCACTAACGTTGTTTTGTTTTTGAATACGGTATGGAATGTTGGTTGCCTAACTAATTTTGTACCATGAATCCAAATGGTAATTGGGGGTGCCTCTAGCGCCTGTTTTTTTGATTTTGAATTGTTTTTGCGCGGATAGTTATAATGAAGATCTCGTTTATCAACATGAGATCGATGTTTGCATGCGGGTAAAAATAGTATAAATATTAAGATATAAGCAAAGACTATATAATAAAAATTCACCCTACTCACCCCATTACTAACCCTAAAAAGTTTTAATTACTTCTTATCTTTAGCTTTAGGAAAATAAGGGTGTAAAAGTCAATCGTTTTTTGATGTACTACAAGTGAATGGTGATGTCTGGTTCTGCATTACTAATGCAATGTCTATAGTTTTGCATATGTTTATCGAGTTGCTGCAATACGTTTGGCAATAATCGAATAAATGGTAATAATTTGAATTCGATGTGCAGTAATCCTCTCTTTTTTTTGAATAAATCGAGTCTGCGTAGTGCAGTTTTTATTGGCTTTAAATAAACAGAATCGAGTGGGCCCTGTATTGGTGACCACGGTATGCCATTTTTCCAACAGATTTGTGCCTGTGCAATTTTTGGATGTATTTTAAAGTGCCGTTGTGAGAGTAACGGTCTGTGGTTGTTTTTCGTAAACACATTTTTTAGATCAGAAAAATTATGTATATCAAAAAATGGATGTAATCCTTGTGGATCCAATACTTGAATTACATCTGCGTGTGAGTGAATAGAGTAAATACGTGCGAACATGTTTGATTTAATAAAATTCTGTGTATGTTGCTGCACGGGAACGGCAAGCATGATAAGCTTGTCAATTGAAAGTTTAAATTCATTAGTAGTGTTGATGGCAGCCATACCAAGTGCAACATTACCTCCGTGGCTATGTGTTATGATGTTGATTTTTGGTCGAGAACCAAACTTTTCTTCGTAAGTAAGGCACAAGGTCTTTAAAGCACAAAAAAGTTCGTAGGATGAATTTTTACGCTCTTCTGGATCAAGTTTGCCAGACCATCCGAAGATATAAAAGTGTTCCCAGGGAAATTGTTTGGGGGCTGCTGCAGCAAGTTCTTTGGCAAGGGTATATTGATAGTATTGCAGATCAAGATCGGTGGCTTTATGCAATCCAGGTTTACATGAAAATATCATGCGTTCCATGTTCTCAGTGAGTTCACTAATCTTGGTTGGCAAAAACTCTTGTGGTTTAGTGCCATGAATCCAAACGGTGATAATTGGTGGATTTGGTGGTGGTGCTAAAAAAGCCATATTAATTTTAAGGTGTTACTGATTTGTTTAATAGAATATCTGGGTATATAAACTTTATATTTGCTCTGTTTTTTTTTATCAACACAAACAGATAGTACAAGGTAGTGTTTTTATTATTTTGATCAATTTTTTTGTATCGAAAGAGTATTTTCTGATTTAGGTGTTTAATTTGTAGGAGTTTTTTTCTTGCAAACTGTAGATCCTTGATTCTTTTTGGATTGTTGTTTTTTTGTATTTGTCGAGTTATTTCTGGCATGGTTTGTTCGATTTGTTTGATTTGTTGTTTTAACTGTTGTTTTAACTTTAGTTCAAGGTATTGTTTTACTAAATTGCACTTCCTATTGTCTGATTGAGACTTGTTTGTCATAGTTGCAGAAAATACACCGATGATTAAAGTGGACAATAATATTTTTTTTATATTTATTCTTTTTATTTTCATTTTTATATCCTCCATGCTTGTCAATTGTGATAGATTATATTACTCTGCAATATATAACTATCAAATATTATATGTTTCATTGTAACATATAATAGTTTTTTGTACATACTCTCCTATAAAACTTTAAATTTATTTCAAAATGTATTTTATTTTTGACCATCCAACATATTTTTGGCTTGTTATTGCCTTTTTTTGCCTCATGGTGGAAATGGGCAGCCCGGGCCTATTTTTCTTTCTCTCATTTTTTGTAGGCGCTTTGGCTGCCGCAGGGGCCAGTCTTGTGTTTTCATCTTTGGTGGTGCAGGGAGCTGTTTTTTTGGGTGGTACTATTGTGGCCTTATATGTACTAAAACAGTGGATTGCGCAGAAAATGTTTAAAGATCATCCACATAGGCGAACCAATGTATTTGCCATGAAAGGGAAACATGGCATAATGGTTAAAGATGTTACGCCAGATAAACCGGGTGAAGTAAAAATTAACGGTGAAATCTGGACGGCGCGCGCGGATGATAGTATAAAAAAGGGTGAAGCGGTTGAGGTTGTTTCAGTGCGTGGTGCGCATGTGGTAATTAAAAAATTATAACTTTTTTTATAAGTAAAGGGATACAATGCAAATAATACAGCTTCTTCCTATTTCCGGCTTGGGAATATTTTTCTTAGTAGCCATTATTTTTTTAGTGATATTAATTTTTAAATCTGTGTACCTCGTGCGTCAGGCAGAAGTAATTGTTATTGAGCGGCTTGGTAAATACCACCGTATGCTTGGGCCAGGGTTGCATGTTATTATTCCTTTTATAGATACTCCGCGTCAAATTATTTGGAGTTATATTAAAGAATTGAGTGGTCAACGGTATTATCGTTTTTCTCAGCTGATTGATCGGATTGATTTGCGTGAATCAGTGTATGATTTTCCAAAGCAAAATGTAATTACCAAAGATAATGTTACCATGGAAATTAATGCGTTACTTTATTATCAGGTAACTGATCCTAAAGCTGCGGTATATGAGATATACGATTTGCCGCAAGCAATAGAAAAGTTAACGCAAACAACGTTGCGTAATGTAATTGGTTCTATGGATTTGGATGGAACATTAGTTTCACGTGATATGATTAATGAAAAACTGCGTGTGATATTGGATGAAGCAACCGACAAGTGGGGCGTTAAGGTTAATCGTGTTGAGTTGCAGGAAGTAAATCCACCGCCTGATATTCGTGAAGCAATGGAGAAACAGATGCGTGCAGAACGTGAACGGCGTGAAATGATTTTACGTTCACAGGGTAAAAAGCGTTCAGCTATTTTAGAAGCAGAAGGCAGTAAAGAAGCACAAGTTTTGATAGCAGATGGGCAGGCGCAAGCACGGATCATGGTTGTCGAAGCTGAATCTAAGGCCATTAATATGATTCAAAAAGCAGTCCCTAAAGGCGATCCATTACCATATTTAATTGCCATGCAATATGTTAAAACGTTACCTGAAATGATGAAGGGTAAAGACGATAAAATGATTGTGGTTCCATACGAAGCAAGCTCATTGGTTGGATCACTTGGTATGATCAAAAAGTTGTTTGAAGAAATTAAATAGGCGTTTTTGACCCCACAAATCTAAAGACTTTAGTGGGGACCCCACAACAGAAAAATTTTTCAAATTTTGGCAGCATGAGCTTCATCTGGCAAACCATCCTTTAATTGTCTGTTCTCACTTTTCGTTTTTTTGGAGTGTGGTCTGTACGTCGATTTGAATTTCTTGTTCTGTATTTTTAATAGTTACTTTATTCTCATTATGTTCAATGGTTATGTTCCTATTTTTTTTGATATAAGGATCATAAAACCCAAGCTCTGATTTATTATCTTTTGTCCTATAAATCGAAATGGATTCTTTAGTACCACTAGCAATTTCCTTGTTATCTGCTACTAACACATTTAGTTCTTCTTTATACATAGGGTCATACCACTTATAGAAAAGTTTAATGGCGAATGAACATTGGTTGTCTATGGTGACACATCGATCTTCTGTGTGATGCATAGCTTGTGTGAGATTGATGTTTATGATAAACACAAAAGCGACATAACAACGGCGATCCATATTACCTCTTTTTTAACCCCACAAATCTAAAGATTTTAGTGGGGGTTCCATTACAGAAAAACTTTTCAGACTTTAGCAGCATGAGTTTCATCTGGCTTTTACTCAATTATCTGTGTAAACAAATAAACAATCATGTCAATTGTGCAGTTTATGGGATAACAGTGTTTGGGTCTGAATCCCTTTTTGAAGCTTGTCCAAGCTTATTAATAATAATGAACTGATTATTTTTTAAATCACTGAATTTTTGTGTGTGACGGTTATCCTCCCATGGTTTTCCAATGTTAATAGTAAGAGAGCCGAGGCCACTCTCATTGGTAGCCACTTTGATTTTTGATCTGTTCCCTTTCATTACCTGTGTATTTATAATTTTAAACTTCTTTTGTCCAACATAAGTAATGACAGTGGGTTTCTTATGTTGATTAATGATAGTAATGGTGTTTGTATTGTTTGTTTTTTCTTTTTCTTCCATAGAAACTGCATAAGATGCGGTACAAAAAAGAAAAGGTAACAATAGATAGTATATACGCATGATGACTTTTCTCGGTCAGGGGTTATATAGTTAGTACCCAATAAAAGGAGCTTGTAGTGAAGAGGGTAAAAAAATATCAAGAAAGAGTAAATATGTTTTAAAAAAGTTGTTGGTGTAAGGTGATAATTTCTTTTTTAAGACCAAAGTAATAATTTCCGCTTTGGGGGTTGAATTCAAGGGTGTTTTAAGCGGTGCAGTGGGTGTTTTTCAATAAAATATGTAAAAATAAGTTGAAATGCCTGCAGAAAACCAATACTATAGTCTGAATAAGCGTTGTTTGTTGCTTGGGGGGCGAGGTTCCCGAGTGGCCAAAGGGGACGGACTGTAAATCCGTTGGCTCAGCCTTCGCAGGTTCGAATCCTGCCCTCGCCACCAGAGTTGCGGGAATAGCTCAATTGGCAGAGCGACAGCCTTCCAAGCTGTAGGTTGCGGGTTCGACCCCCGTTTCCCGCTCCATTTTGGCAATTTGCCGGCGTAGCTCAGTTGGTAGAGCAGCTGATTTGTAATCAGCAGGTCGTTGGTTCGAATCCGACCGCCGGCTCCAGCAATCTTTCATTGACTACATCTCATTTAAGGATTATGTGGTTGGATGATTTCTAATATACAATAAGGAAAGGAAAAAGTTTGTCTTTTTCTGTTTTTTTATTTAATATATAGTAAACTATGAGGACGGAGGGCGTTGCCCACGTAGCTCAGTTGGTAGAGCACTTCCTTGGTAAGGGAGAGGTCACCGGTTCGAATCCGGTCGCGGGCTCCAGGATGTAACGTTATATTTTTCATCCCTTAAACATTTTTGAATATATACTATGGCAAAAAATAGAGTGACCACCCATTTGGTTTGTGAGCAGTGTAAAGGGCGCAACTACACGCAGGTTGTTTCTAAGAAAAAAACAGTTGGGGCCTTAAAGCTGAAAAAGTTTTGTCAGCGATGCCGAAAGCACCACATGCATAAAGAAACAAAATAGGCCAGTATGGGCCAGTAGCTCCAATTGGTAGAGCAGCAGACTCCAAATCTGCGTGTTGGGGGTTCGAATCCCTCCTGGCCTGCCAAGAAAGAGAAAAATAGAAATAAGGCATCTTTTAAAACAGGTGTAATAAGTCATGATAGTAAAAAGTATGGTGCAATTTTTGCGAGAAGTTCGACTTGAGTTATCAAAGGTTGTATGGCCAAAATATGATGAGTTTATTGGATCCACTATTGTTGTGCTGATGTTAGTTTGTGTGTTTGCAATCTATTTGGGCGTTATAGATTTTGGATTTTCTAACCTCGCACGATATATTTTTAAGTTATATGGTGGTTATTAGCATTGGGCAGGAAATAAGCACATGAAGCGTTGGTACGTTGTCCAGGTATACGCTGGATATGAGCAAGCAGTTAAAGCAGATATAGAAAAGCGCATTGCTGAAGAAGGGTTACAAGATAGCTTTGGAGAAGTGATTATCCCTTCTGCCAAGCTAAAAAAATTATTTGCAACACCAGAAGATTCCCAAGATCAGCAATTATTTCCTGGGTATGTGCTTGTTGAAATGGAAGTGACTCTAGAAGCGGTGCGTTTGGTCACATCAAGCTTCCGCGCATTGCGGTTTTTGGGAGGAAAAGATCCGGAGCCCTTGGCGCAGAAGGAGGTTGATCGTATTGCCCAACAAATGAAGGGTGAAATTGAAATTGGTGTAGAAAAAGAGGAGTTTACTGTTGGGGGTGAAGTTGAAATTCAAGAAGGTCCGTTTTCTGGGTTTGTTGGTATAGTTGATAGGGTTGATCAAGAAAATGAAAAATTAACAATTATGGTGAGTATTTTTGGTCGAATGACACCGGTTGAATTAGGTTTTTACCAAATTAAACGTTAATTGAGGTAGTTACGTCTTATGGCAAAAGTAGTTAAAGCTAAAATTAAGCTTCTTATTCCTGGTGGTGGGGCAACACCAGCGCCCCCGGTTGGCTCAGCTCTTGGTCAACACCAAGTTAATATTATGGGTTTTTGCAAAGAGTTTAATTCCAAAACGGCAAGTCGAAAAGGAGAAACTGTACCGGTTGTTATTACGGTATATGCTGATCGCAGTTTTGACTTTATTGTAAAAACGGCTCCTGTTTCTGAATTGATTAGGAAAAAAATTAATCTTTCAAAGGGGTCTTCGCGGCCGCACGAAGATAAGGTTGGTAAAATTTCCTGGAGCGATATTGAGCAAATAGCAAAAGTTAAGATGCCAGATTTAAATGTATATGACATTGAACAAGCAAAGAAAATTATTGCTGGCAGTGCGCGTAGTATGGGTGTTGATGTTATTGATTGATAGTTTAGGAATAATATATGTCTAAGCGTGGGAAAAAATATCAAACGGTAGTAAAACAGGTTGATAAGGAAGCAGTGTTACCTGCTGGTCAAGCATTAGATAAAATCAAAGAGCTTTCCTATGCTAAATTTGATGAATCTGTTGATGTAGCAATCAATTTGGGTATTGATCCATCTAAGGGTGAGCAAACCGTACGTGGATCAGTGGTGTTACCACATGGTACGGGAAAGAAAATTACGATTATCGTTTTTGCCAAGGGTGAGCATGCGGATGAGGCACAAAAGGCAGGTGCTGATTACGTTGGCACTGATGATTTGATCCAAAAAATTAATGATGGATGGCTTGATTTTGATTATGCAGTTGCCACACCAGATTTAATGTCTGAAATTGGCAAGCTAGCAAAAGTATTGGGCCCTCGAGGTTTGTTGCCGAACAAAAAGGTTGGTACGGTAACCTTTGATGTTGGGGCAATCGTATCAGATTTGAAAAAAGGCCGTGCGTTTTTTAGAAATGACAAACAAGGCATTGTTCATTTTTCTATTGGTAAGATTTCTTTTGAATCTCATATGCTTCGTGAAAATTTAGAATCATTGACTCATGCTCTTGTTGTGGCAAAGCCGCCTACAGCCAAGGGAAAATATCTCAAGAAAATGTCACTTTCTTCGACCATGGGTGTGGGTATTTCGGTTAATCCTGATGAATTATTACGTTCCTAATAGATAGAAAGAGGCTGCAATGAATCGGCAACAAAAAGAAGAAGTAATAAAAACACTGCAGAAAGACTTTTCAGATAGTACGGGTTCATTTTTTGTTAGATATAGTGGCCTGACAGTAAAGCAAATGCAGCAATTGCGTGGTATGCTTCGAGAAAAAGGTGGTACATTAAAAGTAGCAAAAATGCGTCTTGTTAAGCGAGCGCTTATTGGTCTGGAAGACGTGGATTTTTTGTTGCCATATTGTAAAGACCAGCTTGGTGTTGTTTTTTCTATCGAAGAATTTTCTCCGGTAGCAAAAGTTTTACATGAGTTTGCAAAAAAAAATGAAGCATTACGTCTTATAGTTGGTAGTCTTGATTCACAGTTGTTGAATGAAGAAGCAATTGTTCGTATTGCATCGCTTCCATCAAAAGGGATATTGCTTGCGCAAGTTTGTGGCACTGTTAAGGCGCCATTGGTGGGTTTCGTGCGTGCGCTCAATATGCTTATTACACGTTTATTGTGGGTACTTAAAGAAATTGAGAGAAAGAAGCAACAATAAGCATGTTTTTTAGGGATTGATCGGTATGATAGATAGTATATTAACTAATAACTAATGTGGGAACCGCTATGGCAGTGAAATCTAATGAGAAGTTTGTTGAAGAAATTGGTAATATGACTGTGCTAGAATTGGCTGGCCTAGTTAAGGCTCTGGAAGAAAAGTTTGATGTGTCAGCGGCAATGCCAGTTGCAGCCGTAGGTAGTGTTGTAGCAGCAGCAGAAACTGCGCCGGCGGAAGAAAAAACTGAGTATAAAGTAACACTTAAAGATATTGGTTCAGAAAAAATTAAAGTGATCAAAGCATTGCGTCGAATTGTTCCTAATCTTGCATTGTCAGACGCCAAAAAGATGGCAGAGGAAGCACCAACTGTTATTGCCGAAGCAGCCTCCAAAGAGGATGCAAATAAGATGAAGCAAGAACTAGAAGCTGTAGGGGCGAAGGTGGAACTTGCATGATATAGCAAGATTTTGCTGTTTTGTGCTGTACTGGGGGATGTGTTGATAGCCACGTGGTGGCAATAACAAGGAGTGGCTTTGATGTCTAACTTGCATTTGAGTAAGGGTAGTATTCGTAAATCTTTTGATAAGATTAAGGATGTTGTTACGGTACCAAATCTTATAGAAATTCAATCTTCAACATTCAATGATTTTATTCAGCTTGATTGCTTGCCGCAAGAACGTGAATTGATCGGTCTTGAAAAGGTGTTGCGAGATGTTTTTCCTATTGAGCATGAAGATAAGCTTTCACTGGAGTATGTTAGTTATGAATTGGGGCATTGGGCATGTACTTGTGGTAAACTTACTGGCATAGAAACCAGGTATCAATGGAGTTGTACCGCATGCAAAAAATCTGATTGTTCTCGCTTGAGTGACGATTTGAAGTGTACATTTTGCAAGAAAAAAACGGCGCACTATACTACCTGTCAAAATTGTTTATCTCGTATATCTGTTCAGCTACCATTAACGATTGAAGAGTGTCGAACCAGTGGGCAAACTTTTTCTATGCCACTCAAAATAAAAATGCAGTTGATTAGTTGGACCAGTGGTGAGACGGGCAACAAAGTTATTCGTGACATCAAAGAACAAGATATTTTCTTTGCAGATTTGCCTGTGATGACTGATTTATATGAAGAGAATGGTCGGTTTAAACTAGGAAATCTTGGTGCTTTTTTGATCAATGGTGTTGATCGTGTTGTAGTAGGCCAATTACATCGATCTCCTGGTGTTGTTTTTTCTCAAAGTAAGAAAATAAAAGATTATCGTGGACGACCATATTATTTAGCACGTATTATTCCAATGCGAGGTTCATGGATTGATTTTGAATTTGATAGTAATGATTACCTCTATGTGCGTATCGATAAAAAGAAAAAATTATTGGTGACGATCTTTTTGCAAGTGCTTGGTTTTTCACGAGATGATATAATCTCTCTTTTTTATAATTTTGATACTATCACGGTTGAAAAGGGCAACTATTTTTGTCTTGTTGATGATAGTCTTATTGGGCAACGGCTTGAGAAGGGTATGTTGCCAGCTAAAAATGAAAAAGCGTTTGTTGGGCATCGCATAACAAACGCTTTATTGGCAAAATTGCGTAAAGCTGGTATTAAGACTCTAATAATAAGGTCGCAAAGTTTGCTTAATAGGGCTTTTGGTAAAGATCTTATTGACCCTGACACAGGTGAAGTAATAATCGACCAAGGTGTAATCTTTGCTGAACATCATTTTGATATTTTGAAAAACTTTAAATCACTGCAATTCGATTTAATTCAATCCTCTGGGTATGCTATCCAGCCAACAATTGCACTTACCTTATCGCAAGATCGTTGTTATTCTCAAGATGAAGCATTGAAAGAATTTCATTCTAAAGTTTGGTCAGGTGATAGTTCATTATTAAAAGGCATAAAAGAGCGATTTGAAAAATTATTCTTTAATAGCCGCTTTTATGATTTGACCAAAGTGGGTCGTGTACGCATGAATAGAAAGCTTGGGCTCTCTATTGATCAAGATAAACGTATTCTTACCAAAGACGATATTGTGGCAACCATTCGCTATCTGGTTAATTTGCGTGAACGGGGTGAAGGTGAATTGGATGATATTGATCATTTAGGAAATCGTCGTGTGCGCCTTGTAGGTGAATTGCTTAACAATCAAATGTACATTGGTTTTACTCGTACTGAACGAATTGTTCGTGAACGATTTAGAATGCAAGAGGCGCATGGTGCACTGATGCCGCAAGATTTTCTTAATGTTAAACCGTTGAGTGCTGTATTACGTGAATTTTTTGGCTTAGGTCAATTATCGCAATTCATGGATCAAACCAATCCAATGGCAGAACTTGCTCATAAGCGTAGACTTTCAGCATTAGGGCCAGGCGGTGTATTGAAAGATCGTGCCACGTTTGAAATTCGTGACGTTCATACGTCACACTATGGTCGTATTTGTCCTATTGAGACACCAGAAGGACAAACCGTTGGTCTTATCTCATCCTTGGCTACGTATGCGATTGTTAATGATTTAGGTTTTATTGAAACAGCTTATCGTCCGGTATACAAGGGAGCAATTACTGGTGATGTTGTTTTCTTAGATGCTTTTCAAGAAACGAAGCATTATATTGCACAAGCAGATGCAGTAAAGCTGGGAACAAAAAAACTTGAACAAGATAAAATTTTTGCGCGGCATGGAGGAAACTTTATGTATGTCGATGCACAAAAGATTGATTACATTGATTTATCACCAAAGCAATTAGTATCAGTCACCGCAGCCTTGATTCCGTTTCTTGAGCATAATGACGCGGTACGTGCGCTTATGGGTGCAAATATGCAACGGCAAGCTGTACCACTTATTAATATGCAATCTCCAATTGTTGGTACTGGTATGGAAAAAGAAATAGCCAAATCATCTGGTTCCGTTATTGTGGCCAACCGTGGTGGTGTTATTGAATATGTATCGTCAGACAAAATTGTTATTAGGGTTAATGAAGACGAGTTTCCAAATACCGAAGATTGGATTGCACGTGGCGTTGATACTTATAAACTTAAGAAATTCTTACGCTCAAGTTATAGCACCTGGGTTCATCATACACCACTCGTTAAGCGCGGTGATATTATAAAGGCAGGCGATGTGTTAACCAATGGTCCTGCTATTAAAAATGGTGAATTAGCACTTGGTACTAATTTGTTGGTGGCATTTATGCCGTGGCATGGTTACAACTTTGAAGATGCTATTGTATTGAGCAAACGATTGGTGGCTGATGGTGCCATGACATCGGTACACATCGATGAATATACTGTTGATGCGCGTGATACTAAATTAGGGCCAGAAGAAATTACCGGTGATATTCCAAATGTTAGTGAGGCGGCACTTGAAAGTTTAGATGATGATGGCATTGTTCGCATTGGTACACGGGTTAAACCTGGTAATATTTTGGTTGGTAAGGTAACGCTTAAGGGTGACATTCAATTTTCTCCTGAAGAAAAGTTGTTACGGGCGATTTTTGGCGAAAAATCTAGAGAAGTGCGCGATACGTCATTGCGTGTACCACCAGGAGTCCACGGCACTGTTATTGATGTCAAAATATTTTCACGCAGTGGTGTTCGTAAAGACCCGCGGTATAAGGTTGAGGTTGCAAAAAAAGTAGAAAGACTTGAAAAAGATGCTACCCAACATGTGAGTTTTTTACAAAATATGATTGCAGATAAAATGTGCGGTATTTTAGAGGGTCAAGCGCAGGCTGCCGGTGTAATTAAAAAGCTCTTAGGTCATGGTAAATTTATCATGAAAGATTTGCAAAGCAAGTCACTTGCTGAGCTTATTGTACTCAAGGCAAAAAATAAAACAGTAAACGATGCAATTAAACAACTGAGAGATTCTTATGAAAATCAACTTCGCATTTTACAGGGTCTGAAAGAGGAACGCATTAGCCGCTTGAAGAAGGGAGACCCGCTTCCATCAGGTGTTATTAAGATGGTGAAGATATATATTGCTGCGAAACGACACGTTTCTGTGGGAGATAAACTTGCAGGGCGTCACGGAAATAAAGGTCTTGTCTCAACAATTGTACATCGTGAAGATATGCCATATATGGAAGATGGTACGCCTATTGATATCGTACTGAATCCGCTTGGCGTGCCATCACGTATGAATGTTGGGCAAATTCTAGAAACAGTTTTAGGTCTTGTGGGTAAAAAACTTGGCAATCAAATGCAACAGTTGCTAGAAACAAAGGGGTTGGAGGCCGTTAAGAAATTCTTACAAAAATGTTATGGCAAAGACATGATCGATGCTTATGAAAAATCATATGGCAAAGAAGGAATTATGGAGCTTGCGAGAAAAACTTCGCGAAGTGGTGTTCACTTTAAAACACAGGTTTTTAATGGTGCTGATTTTGAATGCGATATTGAGCCGATGCTTAAAGATCTAGATTTACCAGTTGCAGGATCCTTTAAATTACATGATGGGCGAACGGGTGAATACTTTGATCAACCGGTAACCGTTGGTTATCTTTATATGATGAAACTGAATCATTTGGTTGATGACAAATTGCACGCACGTTCTGTTGGCCCTTATTCGTTAGTTACCCAACAACCATTAGGTGGTAAAGCACAACAAGGTGGTCAACGATTGGGAGAAATGGAAGTGTGGGCATTAGAAGCATATGGTGCTGCATACGCGTTGCAAGAAATGTTGACGTATAAATCAGACGATGTCAGTGGTAGGCATAAGGCATATCAATCAATTGTGCGTGGCGAAGATGTTCCAGAACCGGGTGTGCCGGAGTCATTCAATGTATTGATTAAAGAATTACAAAGCTTGGGATTGAAAATCGATTTACTTAATGTGGGCAAGGAGAATGTTGGTGAGTAACCAAATGTTAGAACGTTTTAAGGAATATGTGAATGTTGCTCGCTTTAATGCAATTAGAGTGGGGCTTACTCCACCGGATAAGATTCGGGCACTTTCGTATGGTGAAGTTAAAAAAATAGAAACCATTAATTATCGTACGTTAAAACCAGAACGTGACGGTCTGTTTTGTGCTCGTATATTTGGCCCGGTTAAAGATTGGGAATGTAACTGTGGTAAATATAAGCGGATGAAGCACCGCGGGGTAACCTGTGAAAAGTGTGGGGTTGAAGTTATTCAATCTCGTGTGCGTCGTGAACGCATGGGGCATATTGCCTTGGTTGCGCCTGTATGCCATATTTGGTATTTGAAAGGTATTCCAAGCTATCTTGGCATCATTATGAATATGCCGGTCAAAGATTTAGAACGTGTTGTCTACTTTGATGTGTACATAGTAGTAAAACAAGGGGGTTCTCCCTATCCACTAAAGACCTTGTTAACAACTATTGAATATGATAATTATCTTATTCAGCACCCTGAAGACACCGAGTTTATGGCGGAAACAGGTGCCGAAGGCGTGCGTTTAATTCTGAGTAATATTGATCTTAAGCTTACCATGGAAAAACTCCGTAGTGACTACGCGCAAACAAATTCGGTAGCGGTTCGTCATAAATTGGTACGTCGCATGAAGGTATTTGCCGGACTTATTCAAGGTAATTTACGTCCTGAATGGATGATTTTCACGGTGTTACCAGTTCTACCACCGGATTTACGTCCCTTGGTACCACTGGAAGGTGGACGATTTGCAAGTTCTGACCTAAATGAGCTATATCGACGGGTGTTAAACAGAAATATTCGTTTACAACGTCTTATTGAAATTGAAGCACCGTCCATTATTATTAAAAATGAAAAACGTATGTTGCAAGAGTCAGTTGATGCACTTATTGACAATGGAAGACGCGGACAACCAGTGCGTGGTTCGAGCCGTCGCCCACTTAAGTCACTGAGTGAAATGCTTCGTGGCAAGCAAGGACGTTTTAGACAAAATTTACTCGGTCGTCGTGTTGATTATTCTGGTCGTTCAGTGATTGTGGTTGATCCTGAATTACGTATGGATCAATGTGGTATTCCAAAAATTATGGCACTCGAACTTTTCAAACCATAT
>SDBT01008930.1_pt1 | contig 16302 bp, 14 predicted proteins | sample 2277101 | NCBI WGS metagenome assembly SDBT01 (sample SAMN10404973, study PRJNA504765) | marine sediment metagenome | isolation source: marine sediment core GS10_PC15, 103 cmbsf | place: Arctic Ocean: Southern Knipovich Ridge | collected 2010 | reverse complement strand
TCCCAGAAAACTGATTCTCCTCTCTCCTGCAGAGAACAAAATCAACCACCTGATACATATCACAACAAACTTACACGTCCAGACCACAAAGTTCATATTCAGACACTCCCAGAAAACTGATTCACCTCACTCGTGCAGAGAACAAAAACAACCAACCCACAGATACACATCACATACACACCTGAAACAAATGACTATGCTTAGCATTATTTCTTCTGCTATCACTAAGAGCCTTTTGGCCAAGTTGCCTGCTAAGGCCGCGGACGAATTTGATATTGACGAGGACGAATTTAAGACGTTTCTTCAGGAATTCCTGAAGAAAGAGCTGTCGGGGCCACCTGCCAAACGCTCTGCTGGTCCAAAGGGTAAGAATGGTAAAGGTCCCATCACGAACTTTATCCTCTACTCGAAGAATGAACGTCAGGGGGTAATAGATAACAACGAAAAGATGAAGCCCCGAGAGATAATGCAGGAACTAGGAAAGATGTGGCAAAAGCTCAATGAATCAGAGAAGCAAAAGTGGAGTGTCAAGGCGGTGAATATGAATACAACTAATGGGTTGCCTCCAGCAGTGAAAGGCAAGGGAGTGGTAAAGACAAAGCTTAAAGTGAAGAAGGCTAAGAAGGCTAAGAAGGCTAAGAAGGCTAATGAGGACGACGAGGACGACGAAGACGACGAAGAAGACGACGAAGAGGAAGAAGCTGAAAGTGTACTGCTATCGCATGATACATGTCTCTTTGTCTCAAGCAAAAATGAACAGTGTGCTGTCAAGCCCAAGAACAACGTGCTCTTCTGTAGTAAGCACAAGAGCTGCACAGCAGCGAAAGAGAAAGAAGCAGCTGAGGAAACAAGCGGTCAAGAGCCAAAGGGCAACGCAAAAGTGTCAAAGGGCAACGCAAAAGTGTCAAAGGGCAACGCAAAAGTGTCAAAGGGCAACGCAAAAGTGTCAAAGGGTAAAGTAGTGAATGTACCAATATCTCGTAACAAGGATGTTGGTCATTGGGTTATACGAGGCACTAATTTAGTGATCGAATCGGCGAAAAACAAAATAGTGATCGGCAAGGCAATAAGTAAGAAGGTAGTAGCCCTGTCGCAGGCGGATGTAAAGAAATGTAAGACTAACGAATGGCAAGTACAAGAACCAAAAGAGGAAGAGGAAGAGGAAGACGAAGGAGAGGAGACAGAAGACGAAGGAGAGGAGACAGAAGACGAAGGAGAGGAGACAGAAGAAGACGAGGGAGACGAAGAGTAAGTAACATAGCAGTGACTGTACAGTAAACCTAGCTAGGAGGGTTGTTCCTAGCACTTTTAAAATAAACATCTTATAGTCCCTAGGGACCACAAGATGTAATCAAACAGATTTAAAACAACAAGTTGGTTAATTAACTATGGTACAGATTGCCCCATCAATACTTGCTGCAGACCCTACTAATCTAGAAGCAGAAATCAAGGCTATAGAACCTTATTGTGAATATATTCACATTGATATCATGGATGGACATTTTGTACCCAACCTTAGCTTTGGACCTGCAGTAGTGAAGAGTCTACGAGAAAAAACCACAAGATTACTAGATGTTCATCTCATGATAGAGAATCCAAAGTTTTATGTACCTATTTTTGCTGATGCAGGTGCAGATATCATCACTGTTCATGTAGAAGTTTGTTCACTAAAGCTTTTTGAAAAACTAGCATTACAACTTCATGACCAACATAAGAAGATAGGGATTGCTCTACGTCCTAAAACTGCTATAACAAAGATATTACCCTATTTAAAATGGACAGACCTAGTTTTGGTGATGAGTGTAGAACCTGGCTTTGGCGGACAAGAATACATTGCAGCAACAAGTGATAGAGTTGTAGCGCTAAAAAAAGAGATACCCTGCTCAATCATGCTAGAGGTAGACGGGGGAATCACTACAACAACTGCCGGATCTGCACAGGCGGCGGGGGCAGATATTCTAGTAGCAGGAAATGCGGTATTTAAAAGTAGTGATTATCGTGCAGCTATCAGCGCGTTGTACCAAACGTAGGAAATACAGAAAATTGGTTTTAGAAAAGTGTGTTTAAAAACATACAACCCACATACAATACTCCAGTAAACATGGAACAACATCAAATCAATAACGAACTCGTCGTATCTACTGATCGTCGCTTTCTGAGTCGTGATCCAGCAACACCGGAGCTTTTAAAGTCTGTGGGGGTTGGGGTTGAATGGACAGAGTATATCCGGGTACTCGACCGCCAAAATAAACTCGCATTGCTCCACTATGTAAACACATGGGTGTCTAGTACTGATCATACTATTAATGAAACTCCACTGAAAGATATTGGTCATGTACGGGGTATTATTGTTGATACTGATACTGGAAAAATTATTTGCCGTTCTTTTCCCTACACCCCAGAAGTAAGTTCAGAAAATACTGAACGCATAGGCAGTATTTTCCCGCAAGATTTGAGCGAGGCTTCTGTATATACTGCTTGTGAGGGAACTGTTATACGTCTTTTTTGGTATGGTGAGGAATGGAATATTTCTACACACCGTAAGATTGACGCTAACAATAGTTACTGGGCAGGTCCAACTTTTGGATCAATGTTTCGAGAGCTCCGAGGGTTCTCTCTCGATGATTTGGATAAGAACTATTGTTATGCCTTTTTAATGTCGCACAATGGAAATCGCCTGGTCTATAAAATCACCAAACCGCAATTGATGCTTATCGCAATTTATGATTATTCAAAACAATGCTTCTTGAGTGATACTGAGATGGAGCCCGTACGTCTGTCTGGATGTGTTTATCCATCTCCTGTGATAGATATTAATACCATTACGGATTTACGAGAAGCAGTAGATGAATTGGAAAAATTTGCGTCATACAATCACGCTGGTATTATCGTAATTCCAGATTCACAAGACCCCCGCCCGATCAAGATTGTCAATGCGACATATAATAGTATTCGTGATGCTCGTGGCAACGAGTCCAGTATTCGTACTCGCTACATTCAGCTTCGTGGAACAACAGAAGGAAAATTGCTTATCAAATGGTTCGCAGAGCCTGATCAAGAAATTTTTGATGATGCTGAAAAGGAGATCGACAAGCTTGTTCTTAGTCTTCACATAATGTATATGAATCGTTATGTACATAAGAATTTTGCTAGACTCCCTAAGGAAGAGTTTGTTACACTTCAAAACTGTCATACTTGGCATACAAGCGACAGAAGTAATATTGTTACTGTAGCTAAAGTCAGGGAATACCTCGATACAATCCCTACATACTACCTTTTGTTGATGCTGAATCGTCAACGTCGTGAGAAACGTAAAGCTGAGCGTGAAGCTCAATCTACTGTAATGACGGCAGACTCGCCGGAATTCGTGCCTAACTAAATTGTTAATGTATGTATTTTATGATGCCACGGCATCACAAAGTACAGTACTAACTTTGGGTACTGTTATGACCTACATCAACATATCGTAATTTCTTGCGTACATGATCTGGCAAAAAGTACTGACGTCAAGTGGTTGACATTCTTCTGCAAAAGGTGTTATGCTGCCCCAATAATCGTACATACGTCAGAAGCTGTGTCCCAACCAAGCGCCGGTGGCGACACGCAAGACAAACACTTGTGCGAGAATTGCGGTAGGGACTTTGCATGCGAGAATCCTATCAAAGATAGTTACTCTTGTGATTGCAAACAAGAATGGGCTACCTGTATGCTGTTCTACTGTAACGAAAAGTGCTATAGTGCTTCGTCAGATTAACCTCCAATAAAATATAAGTGTAACCCAACAGTACAAAACTGAACTCTGATATCCCAAAAAGTTTGAAATACATCGTACAATGTGGACAGCATATACAGACGGTTCTGCAAGTCCAAATCCTGGTCCCGGTGGTGCTGGGGCTGTAATACTACAAGATGATCAGGTTGTAGTCGAACTTGTCCATACTGGTGGACAAACTACTAATAATCGGATGGAACTCTACGGACTAATTATGACTTTTCCTAATCTTCCAAAAGATGAAGCAGTTATTTTATATACTGACAGTGAGTATGTCCAAAAGGGGATCACAGAATGGAGTTCTGGTTGGATCAACCGTGGTTGGTACACAGCGGCCAAAAAACCTGTAAAGAATAAGGAGCTCTGGCAAAAACTCCTCTCTCTACAGAGAGAATATCCCAATGTGACGGTCAAGTGGATCAAAGCACACACCGGTCATAAGTGGAATGAGTATGCTGATAAGCTGGCCAATCGTGGCACTGCACGTTCAAAAATTAATCTGGAGTGACCATCTCTTTTTAAGCTTTTTTGTACCAATTAATCTTTTTTGTTAATAAGATGTCAACATTAGTAGAATGGACAGATATTATGTTAGCTATTGGATCAATCGTTATTGTTGGAGCATTTACTCTACTTGTTAAAAATTTATTGCATAAATATCGTCGTCCAAATGGTAAAAAAGGTGGTATTATTAGCTTTCACGTAGCTGTTGCGTTCGCGACAGTCACTGTGGTGGCAATGGCGACAAAGGATTGGTTCTTAACAGGTTTAACAGTGGTATTAGCGTATCTCATTGGTCGTGGACGTTTAGATGAAGGTCAGCATTACATGTACCAGGTAGTTGTTGCAGCAATAATTGGTGTACTCATTCCATATGGTATCTTTTATCTTTACTATAAACGAATTAACTCTGGGGAATATTACGAGTCCAGAGAAGTATATGATGATAAACCAGACCGTGCTCATGATGATCGTCACGAAGCTGATGAAGCGCCAGAACTCAGCCTTGAAGAAATTGATGAGTTCAAAAAATAGTACTTTTGCTATTTTGAAAGTTATGATTTGGAAAAAAAGTTCCCAACTCTTGATTTTCCCAATGAGATACTCATGGCCATAGGACTTCTGCTGTTACTACGTTTCCCGCACTAGAATCTTTAGATTGGAAGCAAACCGTAATTGCTTAACTCAAAAAATTCAGTTGCCTAGGCAGAAGTTTTTAATAACCACTTGGTTTATGTTAATGAACGTAAGTCACCTAGTAAAATGCTTTGCTGATGCCTTAGGATCGTAGCTAGAAGAGCACACCCCAGAAAACTGATTTCTACCGCAGGACCACTATTAAGATACAGCACGCTATTTCCAACCTTAAGCATGTCAGAGGATAGAAAAATACTCATGGATTTACCAAGAGTCCTACATTTAGGTGGTGACACCTATCAAATCATGATTAAAAGCGAAACAACAATGATAATACAACTTTATCCATTGAGGGTATTGTCAGTCGATGATCTCTCGGATCAAGATAAGATTTTCATAAAGAATCATATACTTCCAATCATTAAAGAAAATTTAATAAATGGGCTTGATATTTTATTCTCAGAGTTTCCATTAGATCCAAATTCTGTCCCCGGTATAGTATTTACTAACAATGACACTACGGGACGATATGTTGATTGGGATGGAATCATAGAAGGTGTAGATGGTCTTTCTGAACTTGTACAACGGATTTCAAATGAAACCTTGAGACTCGTTCTGATTAGTTACGGAGAAAGACAAAGCAATAAACCCGCAGTAGATATATCATGTTCTGCATTATGTTTTAATGGACGCGGAGCTGGAAATTTACATCAACTTCGTGGTACTGATGAACGATTACAACATGCTATAATTTCTAATACAAATATGTTTCATAATAAGATGATAGGCATCCTTAACCAAATTATAGAAGCGTGTAAAAATAAACATAATGTTCGTATAGGTATTTATTGTAGTAAAGGTCATCATCGTTCTGTAGCTGTAGTCATGCTTCTTGCAAGAAATATTTTCCAAAATAAAGTCCGATGTTTACATCCACATTTAAATAAATAATTTATAGTGGTATTTAAATACCACTATGAATAAAGTTCATCATACATTTCTTGTGCTGTTTCAAATGGAGGTTTTACTCTTACCCTACCATTTCTTGATTCTAATACTAAAAATCCTTCTTCTATATCGTACTTGTTCTTCAAGTTTAAATAATTTTGTATATGATTAAATCCATTACATAAATTAAATTTACTTTTGCTTAACCATTCCTCGTCTCGTTCTCGTCCCCACACAAGACGAGTAGGACCTTCTTGGGCATAATGTGTTAAAGCCGATGTAATATCACTATATTCCGTAACAATAAGAGCGCCACCACCATCTGGGTACTCCGTTGTAAGTAAATTATCAATGATATATTCTGTACCATCTATAGGTAATTTCACATTTTGAGTACTACACCTCTTGAGAATATCATAATCTTCTTTACAAGATTTAATAAATTCGTCATACGATATCAACATACTCCTACTTTGAAAATTGCCTTGTTCTGCTAAATAAAGTATATATTTCGTCATATTATATTTATAAATCAACTCGATAAATATAATCATTTTTTTGCACTTTTGACGCTCGCCCTTCGCAAATTACAAAAATAGATATCACGGAGGTATTGTACACCGACGATGTTGAGGTATTTGACCATGGAATGTTCTAATAAATATATTACTTGCACCACTGGTAGGCGTTTACAAACAACCCAAACCACGGAGTGTACTTTTCTTCCCACCATGTCGGTACCCATGGCATTTGCCAAGTCAACCAACAACGTTCTGGGTGAGGCATCATAGCCAAATGCCGACCATCAGGACTACATATACCACAAATCCCGTTGTCTGAACCACTGGGATTCAATGGATATTCCTCAGTAGGAGTATTGGTGTGATCTACATATTGCATCGCAATACATTCTTTAGGTACCTCCCCAACAAAACGACCCTCTGTATGTGCTACCCAGATCCCAAAAGTGGTTAAATCGAGGTTCTTGAGCATTATACTATTGTTTTCTGTCACGCTAACAGTACTAATACGTGATTCAAAACGCTTACTGAGATTCTTTTTGAATTTACAGCTGGGTACCCAGCCGAGTTGGCTCATTAACTGACAACCATTACAAACCCCAAAGCTAAATGTATCTTTTCGTTCTCTGAACCTAGTGAAAGACTGTGACAGACCGATATGATGTTTAATTTGAGCTGCCCACCCCGTACCAGCACCAAACACGTCAGCATAGGTAAAACCGCCAACAAAAGCCAGCCCGCGAAATTGATCTAATAATCGGGGCTCGGTAAGTAAATCAGTCATTGTTATATCCCACACTTCAAAACCAGCAGAACTAAATGCAGCGGACATCTCTCTGGAACCATTGCTACCTTCATCACGTAGAACGGCTACACGGGGTGGTTTACCAGAGATTTTTGCAGTCTGATGAACTCTGGAAGTCCAGCGTGGATAAGATTTTTCAGTAAGAAACTCCCATTCAGCTGTTGCGTGGAGGGCACTAGTTTGAACGGTCTCATACTCTCGGCTGGTCTGTTCCCACCAACCGCGTATTTCTCCGATCTGGTAATTGATCAGACACCTTTCATTGTGGCGAATAAGTACCTTTTTGTTGGTAGTTGTTTCACCTAATCTAGTGTAGCTAACATCACTTTTTAATAGATCACGTTCAACTGCAACTATTTTTTCTCTGGGGACCTCAATGACAACACCTGGAGTCTCTGAAAAGTAATACGACAATGCTTCTAAATTTATAGATTCAATTATCAGCCCAATATCTCCAGCGATAGCCATTTCTAGTATACAAGTAATTAGACCGCCATCACTAATGTCATGACCTGCAGTAATGAGTTTGGTGGTGATAAACCGTTGTATACACATAAAGATCTTTTTTAGATATCCTGCAGTTGGTATGTAAATCTCTCCGCCTTCACATTCAAAAGCCTGAAACAAAGCAGAACCTCCTAAACTTTGACGAGTGTCTGTGGGAATATGTAAAAGTACACTATTACCTTTTAATTCTGTGGTGACGCGGGTATGTATGTTAGGTACAGTAACATATGCACTGACTACAACCGACCGGGGGCTTTTAATTATAGTACTCTCGTTTTGTCTGGTGTACATACTAACAGAGTCCTTGCCACCATCAGCACTAATACCCAGGTTAATCATGTATGTACTTAACGATTGCATACAATCGTACATTGCAGCATTCTCACCTGGTAGTTTAGCAGGCCACATCCAGTTAACACTGCATTTTATATCTTTCAAGTTGCTGATTTTTACCCACATTAAATTAGTGAGCATCTCGATCACCGCAAGCTGTCCGGATTTGCGGGGATCATCAAAAGCCTTGAGTGGTTGTTCACCAATACTAGTTGCAGTACCGGTACTACAAAAGTATGAATGTGCAACCAGTGCATAATCACTGATAGGAGTGCTTAATGGACCGACGCATTGTTGCTGAACAATTAATCCCGTTACACTACGATCGACCTTGTTGGTGAGGAAACGTTTGGACCCGACAGACTCGAGGCGAAAAACATCATACAGCGCTTGTTCAAAATCAACATTTGGTAATTTGGTAGGTACACATATTCTTACTGAGTGACGATCAGTATATGTTTTCTTAGGCGGTTTGAAGATTTTAGTGAGATCAAGACACACAGGTTCGCCGGAATCATCTCGCACCCGGATGATTCCGTCCATACTAGTATATCCAAAAACCACTGCATCAATATTTTCTCTGGTGGCTATTTGCTGAACTCTGTGTAAATCTTGTGGCTTTATTAATATTGTAATTTGTTCCTGATATTCAGCAATCCATTTCTCAACTGTTGTCAAGGTAGGATCTCCAGTAGTTATATTACGTATATCCACAATACCACCAATTGGATATATAATCTCTTTTGTTACATTTGCTGTTCCTCCAGCTCCCTGGTCGTGAATACTTATAACAGGGTTCCTAGTGTCTTCTATAAAGGCACGGATAACATTACATACTCTATTTTCCATTTCTGGGTCTCCACGCTGTACTGCACTTAGTACTTTGGACGCCGAACGAAGTGAGGCTGCGGGGGCGCAACCCATGAGTTGTTGTTGGGTTTGGTGCTGACTAGAAGCGGTACTACCGCCAACACCAATACGGTATGCCGGTCCACCGATGCGAACAATAGCCAGGTCTTTTACAGGAGTTCCTTTTTTAAGGTCGTTGTCGGCTACAAGTCCGACACCACCACTAAACATAATAGGCTTAATCCATGCCCATCTCACATCGCCTATGCATTGGTCAAATAATCGTGTAAAGCCTTGAATGATAGGTTCGCCAATTTTGTTTCCGTAATCACTTGCGCCGTTGCTGGCTTGAATGAGTAGTTCTCGACTGGCAACACAATATCCTGCGGTTCCAGCTGTTATTTTACCACCACGTCCGATGGAAATATTATCGCGGATTCGTCCACCTACGCCAGTAGCTGCTCCAGGAAATGGAGCGATACCTGTAGGGAAATTATGTGTTTCGGCTTTAAAAGTAGGATGATACAAGGTTTCACGGTAGATGTACATACTAGCTTTACTTACGTTACTTGGAATGATTTCTCGAACCATGTAGCCGTTTATAGCGCTAGCATTATCACAAAATGCTAGTTTGCTATTGGTATTTGTTGGTAAAGTTTTTTTGATTAGCTGGAATAGAGTTTCAGGTTTTTGGATACCATCAATGATGTGAGTACTACTAAAAAAGTTATGACGAGAATGTTCACTATTACTTTGAGCAATATCAATTAATTCGACATTAGTAGGATCCCGGTATTGTTCAATAAACAAATTAGTGTAGAACTGGAGATCATCTTGATCCCAACCGAGATTGTGTGTGCTGTTGAAACACGGTATATCCTTTATTTTGACCGAATATACTGATTCGGGTTCTACATTATTGCAGAACATTTCTAATGGTTGGGGGTATGTTTCTTCAGTCATTGGATCAAATTCTGGCTGATGGCCAACAATTCGATAGGACTTTTCAATCCGGTTGACTGTTGTTAGACCACATTTATGAAGGATACTAAGAGCATTACTACACCAACTAGTATGAAATGACATTTTTGGACCAATCTCAAAAATTTCCGTGTCTGCTGTAAGAGTACTAACACTTTGTAGATCACCAAGAATCTGCTTTAATATATTAAGATCTATTTCTTTACCGAGATACTCGATATAATAACAGAGTTCACTACAATTATCTAGCGGTAAGTAATAACGAATAAAGGCCATTATAGTATCTAAACTTTTTTCTTAAACTAAAATCAGTTATATATTTCTGTACTAGATCCATAAAATTGATTCAATAAATTTATTTGCTAGAAAATAAAATGACTGAAACTTTCACCATAAAGGACGATTTGTTTAATAATGGATGTTTAGGATTTTCTACAGATAACGAGAATCATGACGATAATGTTTTGAATCTTATATCAACAGGAAAATATACTAGTAAAGATAAGAATAGAGAATATACATTAGCTGAATTGATAGAAAATTCCGGAGAAATTTTTACAACAGAGTTGAATAAGTTTTTTATAACTAAAGATGGTGGAACAGAAATTACAATAAGTAGAGACAATTTGATGGATATCGAAGTTTACTATAAGAAAAATCCTGATATCAGGTTTTTTTATGGATTTTGTTTTATTGGTATTGCTTGTTCCACAAGAAAATTAGAAACTATTAGAGATATAATAAAATTAAAAGATCAATTGATTGAAAATGATATGCTTCCAAAAACATGTAAACTATTTTTTATCGAATATGACACCACAGATACAAGTCCTGTGTTAGGAATTGAAATACTACACAATTGTTGTACTTGAAAGATTCTTAAACTAAAATCTATGTACAATATAAGATGAAGATGATTTATATATTTATAATTTTTCTATTACTAGTATTATTTTTCATAGGAATTGCAGTAGGATTGTATTTTCTATTGAAATCTCCAGGGGGCGCCACTTGTGATTGGCAAGATCGTGCTTGTGATTACGTCCAGGGTTGCATAAACCAAGCTTGCCTAGACGCGACCGGCAAGGTAACCAATACTCGATGTTCGCCAGCGGATAGATGTAAAACAGCACCTTGTGATGATTGGGAGGATGTAAAGTGTGACACTGACAATCAGTGTATGATTCAAGTATGTGGTGAAGATACCCAGCAATGTGTTCAATCATCCAAATGTCAAATAAAACCACTCGAAAAATGTCCAAGATGGGGAGTAATAGGTTGTGATTATGAAAAATATTGTACCAAACTCACTGACGAATGTGGTAACCTGCCAGATAGATGTCTTTGTAATAATATTTACAAGGATTGTTGTAAGCAGGATTACCAGTGGGGATATAGTGACGGTCATATAAAAAATCTGGGACAGAATGAATATCTCTACTATTATTCTATAGGCGGTGCTATTTCTGAACTGACCTTTAAAGATTTAGGCAGTGTTAAACTCATCATCCAACCAGAAAAGACAGGTTATCTATATGTTACTATTCCACCATTTGCGGGGTCTAATAAAAATATATACACTTATCTTACTAGATCTTCTCAGGTAGACGCATGTCAGAATCTATACTGTAAAAATCAGACCTTTCGAATTAAAAAAGTATATTCTCTGATACTAATTTCTACACCTGATAGTAAGTCAGTGTGGGCATATAAGCAAGCAACTGGAGAGATTGTCGATAATATCACCAACCCCACTATTAAATTGACCGCTACACAGACGATTGATCAGGAAGGAAATAATTATGGTATGAGTGCTGTTGCCGTTCCATATGATACACCAAAAACTGATTATGATATTTGGTTATATGAAAAAGTATGAACTAACGCACAAAATATATATATTTACACATAACAAGTAGATGATCCAAACAATTGCATTATTACACCAGGATCTAGGGTCATATTCAGATAAGGATATTCAATTAATGGCAAAATATACAAATCTAAAAGTACAGTCAGTTGAAGATTTGCGGTGGTTATTAGCAATCAAGTTTGCTGGTAATATTCAGTTCGGAATGATGTCCAATAATAGTATCTGTAAATCACGCTTTATTTATATAAAAGATTTGGGGAGAGGAGCATTTGGCGAAGTATACGAGGTATTTGATAAACAGTTAGAGAAAAAACTGGCACTAAAGGTAGTTCATTCTACTTCAGATGAAGGGCTTGAAAAGGAAATTATCATTATTCGCAAACTTTCTTCGTACAAAATCCCAAACGTTGTGCAATACATTGGAGATGGATATTGTTCACTATTAAATAATAAACGTTACTATACTATGGATATTCAGGATGAGAAATTGTACCAATTTATTGAAAATAAAGATCGCTTGACTCAGACAAACCTGTTTACAATTTTTTTCGAACTTGTTTATACCCTCATGAAATTTCGCCAAGTACAGTTCAAGCACCGGGATATATCAGAATGGAATGTTCTCTACAAAGTTACAAAGGATCCCAGAGAATATACATTATTGTCTGGTAAAACATTATCTTTTAAAACGCTAATTCAGCCTATTATAAGTGATTTTAACACTTCTGTTTTTGAAGCAGTTGATCCTAATGATCCAAATGAAGTAAATGACGTCAGCGCCATCCTTGAGCTTGTTCTTAAACTAGCAGATGTTACAGATTGGGAGAGTGATGATGATTACCATAAACTGGAGCACATTATTCATCTATTTGCGGATGATGACCTTTCTCCAGAATTTGCTGGACAAATATTAGAAAAACTCGCACCACTCGTACAGTAGCCGTTCTTATACTCTTTGTGGTCTGTAAAGACCATAAAGAATTTTAGTTACCATGCAAGTGAGGTTTTGGCGGTACTCCAAAACTAAAATCATCAATATTTGCTAACATTGAAATCATTTCGTCCTTTGTTGGCCATCTCATCCAATAACCAGTCTCAAATGGTGATGCTCGCGGATTGTGACCACCAAAATAATCATCATTGCGTTTGAATACTAGTGCAGTACCTGACACTACTCCTAAAAAGTGATCAGAAGATGGTGATAGTTCAGTTCCAGGAGTCATAGATTCAATCCATACCTTGTAGAGCTCAAGATTTACATTGGGATATTTTTCTGAAATAATAGCTTTATATAGATTATGTTTACCTATTTTTTGTATAATTGTAGTGATATTGCAGTTGAGATCAGAAAATTTGATAGAGAATTGTTGTGTTCCGATTAAGAAATTAAATTTTGCATTTTGAAGAATTTTGTCTAGGTTTATGTTTAATTCGAGTTCTTTAGCTATATTATCGGCATTGAAAAATTGTCCAGTCAAACACCTTTTCTCTGTATAACCACATGTTGACTTGAATCCCTTTCCAAGATACTGTGGTGGTTTAGGATAGGGATATTTATGAAAGTCAAAACAAATAGGTTCTCTTTTTGGGAGGTGACGACAGTTTTCTCCATAAAAACATCTACGTCCATATTGGGGACATAATTTTTTTGGCGTTATGTATCGCAGTGTCATTTTGATTAGTTGTTTCTGTTCTCTGCAGGAGAGGAGAATCAGTTTTCTGGGAGTGTCTGAATATGAACTTGGTGGTCTGGACGTGTAAAGTTGAGTTGATATGTATGTGTAATCAGGTGGTTGTTTCTGTCATTGTATCACGATTTTAAATTCAATTTTGTAACATCTATCTCAACAAGTTGGTTACCCCGTATCTCGGCAATTTCGAATATACCATCAGATTTAAGAAGTACGGTAATTACTGTTGGTGATGGTAATTCATTAGTAAAGCTAACAAGTACTTTTGCGTTAGCAAAAGTACTATTTTTGGGTACTTTTGCGTTAGCAAAAGTACTATATATATTTTTACCAAGTAGAACTGAAATACCACCAATTACATCACATTCATAGAGTAGCATGTACTTGTTTGATACTGAGTTGATTGGGATTTCAAGAGTATAACAATATTCACCAACTGGTTTATTATGTGATATTGTGTAATAACTATCCATGCCAATATTCCCATCTACGATTGAATCAAGAGAACTAGTGTCCGGGAGTACGTTGTACCAACAGGAAAGATGCAACTTGCTGTCTACTGTACTGTATGGTTTGTACTGACAGTTCATTAATTAACAAAACTGTTTTTCTTATTTACTTGTTTTATAATTCAAAAATGATTTATTCTACTGCTGGTGATTACCTTAGATCATATTTGAGGACCGAGTCAAAGAAAAAGGTATTGGAACAATGCATGAATGGGAATAAATCTCAATGTGAGCAGGTAAGATCTTTAGTAGAGGAGGTAAATAAAGAAAGACTTCAAGCAGTGGAAACTGTAGATTCTCGCAGAAAGAGGTGGTTGCAACATGCTGACCATCCCCTAGCTGAAAAATTAGAGCGTGATTTTGTAAAAGCAAATGATGACATCTTTAAAAAATATGATATAACCAAAGAAAAATTATGTAATTTTTCCTCTACATGGAATATCTGGGGACATGCTGCAGACGATTTAGAATTTTCTCCCCCCTCTTTCTCTGCGAGCTATAGGAAATGCTTCAACCCACCATGGTTGTCACTTGACCTCAGAAGCGACTATTGCGACTATTATTGTAAATACTTGAGGGGGTATGTACTTCATGACAATAGTAATAGATTGCTGAGTGCTGATATCCTCTGTACTTCGAATAAGTAATGCATGTCCAAAAGGAAAATCTATAATCCCAAGACCAAGCGCTGTATAGCTGATACTACTGCTAATCGCAAGCGGCTTGGTTAAGTCATCACGCAAGTTACGCAAAGGTAGTGTCCGAGGAAATGGATACAAAATGATTTAAAGATAAGTGTGTATTGATCTTGATTATTAAAAAATTGAATACATTGATAACTACCATATCTATAAAAAATGGTTACCACTACTGTGGAAAGATTAGAACAACTACTTGACTGCAAGGTTCAGGACTGGAATACATTACTAAACATTTATCTCAATAGATGCGATATCACTTCACTACCACCAGAGGTAGATCGTTGGAGCTCAGCTAGACATATTTATCTCTACGATAATCAATTAACTTCACTGCCAGACGGAGTCAGTGGTTGGAGCTCAGCTAGACATATTTATCTCTACGATAATCAATTAACTTCACTGCCAGACGGAGTCAGTGGTTGGAGCTCGGCTACAGATATTTCTCTCTACAATAATCAATTAACTTCACTGCCAGACGGAGTCAGTGGTTGGAGCTCGGCTACATATATTTATCTTTCAGGTAATCAATTAACTTCACTTCCAGATGCAGTCAAGGAGTGGACCTCGGCTACAGATATTTATATCCATAATAATCAATTAACTTCACTTCCTGATGCCGTCAGCGGGTGGAGCTCGGCCACACATATTTATTTCTATAGTAATCAATTAACTTCACTTCCTGATGCCGTCAGCGGTTGGAGCTCGGCTAGAGATATTTTTCTCAACGGTAATCAATTGACTTCACTACCTGATGCAGTCAAAGGGTGGACCTCGGCTACACATATTTCTCTCCAGGATAATCGATTAACTTCACTTCCTGATGCAGTCAGCGGGTGGACCTCAGCTACACATATTTATCTCCATGGTAATCGATTAACTTCACTTCCTGATGCAGTCAGCGGGTGGAGCTCGGCTAGATGTATTGATCTCCGCGGTAATCAATTGACTTTGCTTCCCGATGCAGTAAGCGGGTGGACCTCGGCTACATATATTCATCTCTACGATAATCAATTAACTTCACTGCCAGACGGAGTCAGTGGTTGGACCTCGGCTACAGATATTTATCTCAGCGGTAATCAATTAACTTCACTACCAGATGCCGTCAGCGGGTGGACCTCGGCTACAGATATTGATCTCCAAGATAATCAATTGACTTTGCTTCCTGATGCAGTCAGCGGGTGGAACTCGGTTACATATATTCATCTCCAGTACAATCAATTAAGCTCACTACCAGATGCAGTCAGCGGTTGGACCTCGGCTATATATATTTATCTCAGCGGTAATCAATTAACTTCACTTCCCGATGCAGTCAGCGGGTGGACCTCGGCTACACATATTTCTCTCCATGGTAATCGATTAACTTCACTGCCTGATGCAGTCAGCGGGTGGACCTCGGCTACACATATTTCTCTCAGCAGTAATCAATTAACTTCACTTCCAGATGCAGTCAGTGGTTGGAGCTCGGCTACAGATATTTATCTCTGCGGTAATCAATTAACTTCACTATCAGATGCCGTCAGCGGTTGGACCTCGGCTAGACGTATTTATCTCCACGGTAATCCAATATTGTTTGTCGATGATAATTTATGTGGTAAATGTTATAATAATTTTTTCTCACTAGAGAATAAGAAAAAGATCCAACATCGCTATGCATGTAAAATACAAAAAACATATC
>SDBT01008929.1_pt1 | contig 16302 bp, 17 predicted proteins | sample 2277101 | NCBI WGS metagenome assembly SDBT01 (sample SAMN10404973, study PRJNA504765) | marine sediment metagenome | isolation source: marine sediment core GS10_PC15, 103 cmbsf | place: Arctic Ocean: Southern Knipovich Ridge | collected 2010 | reverse complement strand
TTTCTCAATTATGGAAAAAGCTGATATAGGTCACGCCAACCGTTCCCCTCTCGCAACTACTCTTAACCCAACCCTAAGAATATACTCAAGGGATGCAACAGTTGCTACGGATTATATAGAGTTTTATCACGACCAGACAAAAGGAGTCATTGACACAGGCGACACTTTAACGATAGTCCCTAACACCACTATTTCAGGCACCCTCGGTGCAGGTGCAACCACAGTAACCTCGCTTGATGCTACCGCAGGAACAATACAAACCACAGGGGCTATTACAGACGGCACATTTTCAGTAGATGGCGGAGTATTTACAGGCATAGTATCCTTATATGGTAGTGGTAGTGGAATTACAATATTAGATGACCTTGATTTCCAAGATAGTATTAAAGCAACCTTCGGTGATGATGAAGAAGCTTTTATTGAACACACCAATAATGACTTTCTTATAGATACAGCTAATATAGGAAGCGGGTTAGGTAATTCTGATGATATTAGAATAACGGTTGGAGAAGCAGGAGCTGGTACAGGTTTTGGTAGTACTGGCGGTTCTATGAGTATATCAGGAGGACGTGGTGGTGTTACTAGCGGAGGGGGTTTTGCTGGTGGGGCTGGTGGAGGATTATTCGTAACAAGTGGGAGAGGTGGTAATGTTTCGGGCTTTCCGTCATTTCCTTCAATCGGTGGTAGATCAGGAGAAGCAAGGTTTTCAAGTAGTAGTGGTGGAGATTGTTCTGTTAGTTTTCAGGGTAATACTGGTGGATCTGCAGGACCTGTTAATATACTAGGTGGTTTTGGTGGCTTTGCTACAGGCTTTAGTGGTACTACTAATTTAGGTGGGGGTGGAGCTGATGTAAGTATTATAGCTGGTGATGGTGGGGGTGCTAGTAATGGCTCATCTAATGATGCTGGTGAGGGTGGAGACGTAACTTTATCTAGTGGTGATGTAGGAAGTCCAGGAAGTGGTGGAGCTGTTGGAGAAATATTCTTTAAGATTGCTGGTAATACAAAATGGACAATAGATGCTGATGGACACTTAGTAGCAGCAAGTGATGGCATAAAGACCTTTTGGGGAACAGGTAAGGATGTAAGTATAGGTTTCGACACAGATGCTCTCGATATAAACCTGAATGAAGTAGGCAATAACAACCTTACCATAGGCGACGGTGGTACGACTAATTATTTCTTGATTGAATCAGATGGCGATACTTCAATATCTGATGATAATCCGGGATTTACTTGGCGAGACACAACCGACGATGTAGCTTTTCAAGGACACTTAGATACAGCCGATACTACTTGGGGAGTATTTCAGTTTTGGAGAGGCACAGATACAGACGGTAAAAGTTTTAATATAAGCAATAATCAACCTATATGGTTCGTAGAGTCAGACGGAACATTAGGCGTAGGGCAAGATTTATTTTTCAAAGGTGCGAGTTCAGGGCTTTTTTATGGAAATATGGATCAAGCTACCGGGGCTTTCAATGTTACGCTTACAACTGTAAACAACTGGGTTGAGATTGATGCCGCAACAACAAATATCGTAGCGGGGCCGCTTAACGATATGACTTTTGACGGAGATCATTTTCTTAAAGTAAATACCGCAGGCGTTTATACGATTGTTTATAGCTTAATCCCTGCGATTGATAGCGTGGCAGGTGGAGACCAACATGTAGAATTTCAGATATTTAAAAACAGTGCCGTAACGGGTAAAGGCGAAACTCATGTTACCTTCAAAAATATTTTAAGAGAATTACCAGTTGCAAGTGATACCTTGCTAATTTTAGAGGTTGGAGATGAAATAAGCGTTGGTGCAAGGAACACAGCTTCTTCAGGCAAAATTATATCCGTAGACCATTTAGAAATGACGATGGTAATGGTGGGCGGCTGATGAGTTGGTTTGAGAATTGGAATGTAATAAAAGATATAGCAGAACTTATATTTATGCTGATAGGATTATGGTTATTAAATGAAATAAGGAGGAAGCCATGAAGAAAGCGTTAGTATTCGGACTGATCGGCGTACTGATAGGAGCCGTAGCGTTTGCGGCAATAAATACAGCCATCAAGACAGGTAAGCCGCATGGCAATATCACATTCAATGTGGATGTAGGAACGGATGGAACACCTGACTACTACCCCATCCAAATCAACCTGGATATGCCGACTATTACTACATCTGGCAGAGAAACGGGTCAAGCAACCGTGTACTTCAATGTAGGCACAAACCAAGCGACACCATTTGAGTTTGATACGCTCGCTGACCACCAGGAAGTATATACGGCGCTACCTCCGTGGGCGCAGGCAGCTTATAGGTCGTTGGTGATTGAAGCAAAGGACGAGGATCCAAGCTAACAATGGATGAACAAAAGCTGATCGAGATGTTTGCGGACGTAAAGGCCACCCGGCACGACATAAGGTGGCTTGTCAAAGAGAACAAGCGGATCAATGGCTCTTTCATTACGCATTTGGAGGAGAGCGACAAATTTAGAGCGCGGGTTACTCGAAATACCGTGTGGCGAATAACGCATCATTTCCTGTTCGGACTTGTTGGAACAGGCATAGTGGCAATAGTGTGGTATATTCTAAAATGAAAGAACAAAGAACCTTAAATAAAGAACATCAGGAGTTAGTACACGCCGAAGAAGACTTGAGAATAAAAATGCTTGCATGTGATAAAGCACGCAAAAAGGTTGCTTCTATTACTGATAAGATAGTCCTTCAATATATGAACGCGGAAAGAAAAGATGATAAAAGCTAAACGCTGGATTTGCATTATTCTATATGTCGGTACGCTTTGTTGGCTGCTGTCGGGGTGCGCCGGCAGTCGCACGGGTTCAGTTAAGATTGGCGACAAAGAACTGATTAAATTTGAAATGGATACAGAAGGCTCTATGACTTGGGAAAAAGACGGGGTTAAGGCTTCGTATGATACTAAAAAGACGAACTGGTGGCAGGAGAACGTCATACCGCTGATTTCAGGTGCGGTAAGTACGGCATCAAGGGGGAGATAATGCCAACAAAAGAACAAGCATATCCGTTACCATTTATAGGCCAATATTTGGGGTTCAGAGCGAGATTCAAACTGCATGAGCCTTTTCAATACAGAAATGGAAAAATCAGTATCGACGTTCCTATTGAAGCAAAAACTGACGGAGGATCTATCCCTCCGATCGTTTACAGTATAATAGGAGGGCCTTGGAGCATTAGATGTATCGAGCCTGTGATAGTACACGATTGGGAATGTTATTTGGCTGTAACGGTAGAAGATCGCGTAAAGGCTGATAACAATCTTCTTGTAGGAATGAGGATTTGTAAAGAAAGTTTTTGGCGTAGACAAATCATGTGGCGCTCGGTAAGAGCGCAAGCCTGGGTACTACATAAAATAGGGAAGCTAAAATGAAAAAACTTATCGTAGGAATAATCGCAGTAAGTTTTCTGTTGACCGGATGCGTATATCTCCATGATTCTGTTGTAAAATTAAGCGGTGATGAGTTGGGTTTTCCCATAGGTGGAATGATACCTGTAAGCGGTAAGGATATAAAAGGATATTTGATACGCCGCATTTATTGGACGAATGAGACAGGCAGGAAAATACCGCCGGCACCTACGGTAATTATATATGAAGGCTCTAAATCCGAAGACGATAAAATAGTGCTGAAAACAGAAACAAACTTTACACATAAAGATAAGGAGACACCATGACAAGAAGCGAAATTATATCCCAATTTCGACAGGAAAATCCTGAAGTAACAGCGCGGGTTATTACTGATACCGTCTTAAATTCTTGGCTCAAAGAAGGCAATAAAAACTTTTGCGCGCGTACGCGCTGTCTTGTAGATCAAGAAGGAACAGAAATTGCAGGACTGGTAGAGGGTGATGACAACTTTGATTTGACCGATAAAATAACAAGTTTCTTCGATGTAGACGAATGGCCGGGTGGCGGCTTAGTTTATAATAATAAACGTCTTGAGAGAGTTACGATAGGAGATCTTGATAGACGTAAATCTCAATGGCGTACCCAGGGGAACGGGATCCCGCGCAAATGGTTCCGCAGGGGGCCCTTTGTATATCTTGAAAGGGGCTTGCCGGCTAGCCCGGATACCTTGCTCGTATACGCAGTCTTAAAGCCTACTGATTGGATAACTGACATCGCACCTTATAACGCAGAGACGCATTTAGAACCGTTCCATTATGGTATGGTTGAATGGCTTGTGTGGAAAGCGAAGAAGAAAGTAGGCAAAGGGAGCGCTGAACAAAAAGCGCTTGCATCATATCTCGACTATATTAAATGGGTGAAGAATGAACTCGGCGGTGGCAAGTACGCGAGAATCGACCTCGTGCCATCCGAATATGCCCGCAGGAATTACAGAACAAGAAGAGGGAATTTATGATCCATAGATTTGCTAGTATTTTCATAGTTTGCCTATATATTCTGTTGAGTTCCCATATATCGTATGCTGAAGAACCTCAAAGGCGTATACATATATGGGATAATTTCTCGGGGGGCCTTGCTACGAAGCCTTCCAACGTAGGGCTCAATAAGAAGTATGGCGTAATCTCTGAAAATATCCGGTATAATACCGAACTGAAATCTATCGTTAAACGTGATGAGATACTTCAATATGGCATTGCAGATGCTTCAGAACCCATAACGGGTATGCACCGACTCTATTTGAAAGACGGTACGAAAAAGCTTATCGTAACACATGGAAACGAAATCGAAGTAGGCAATGATAGTACGGGAGTTTTTACCGCTTTACCTACAGCCGCTTCAGCCACCATATCCATAACATCAGATTTAAGATGGCAATGGGTAACATGGCATAATTTGGCGATTGGATGCGACGGACAAACTCCCCCAGTTAAAACGGACGGAACAGATATTACGTTTTTGGGTACTTGCTATGCAGAGGATAACGGCGCCGGAGCCGGGCCGAATGGAGCATACACATATAAGATTTCATTTTATACATCTTCATACGAAGTCATATATGCCGTAGAATCCAATACGGTCACGGTTGTAGATAACGATATAGATTTGTCAATGATACCGATAGGCCCAGACACCTTTCTCGGAGAAGCCATAGTAGGCAGAAAGGTATACCGTAGTGACGCAGGTGGCGGAACCTTTGAATTGCTCTCAAATGGTGATATAGCCAACAATACCGCTACAACGCTAACTGATACAGATGCGGATGGAGAGAAGGCCGGGGCGTACCCTGCGGGTGATGCCACATGGACACCGCCTGAAGCTAGACTTCCTCTAATCAATAATAACAGACTTTTCTTCGCTAATGACCCGAATACCGCAACCGATACAGGGCCTTCCACAATATATTACTCCAAAAACGGAAGCCATGATAATTTTGAAAATGCCACGAATTATTTTAACATCCGTACAAATGACGGAGATGAGATAACGGGTACATTTAATCTTTTGGGGATACTCACAATAAGCAAAACAAACACATGGAATAAGCTTTATACCGATGGCGCGGATCCCGCTGCTGATTGGGAAATATCAGATCCATTTAGCTTTGTCGGAAATGCCGCGATATATTCCGGAGTAAATACTCCCCTGGGTATCATGTATCTTTCACGCGACGGAAACGGAATATACACTTTTAACGGACAAAATTCTATACTTGTGTCAGATGTAGTCACTCCTACACTTAACGATATATCTCCTCCGGACATAGCTAATACATGGGGAGAATTTCACGATAACATATATCATCTTGCGTATGCTTCTAAAGCTTCCGGAAGCTCAACAAATAACAGAGTTCTTACATACGATATTGTCTCAAAAGCATTTTCGATAGATGTATTAAATATAAATGCTTTCACGGTATTTAATTCAGGTACGGACGAAGGTACATTGTATGCCGGCTCTTCTCTCGACGGAACAGTATTCAATTATACTTTGTCTGACCAAGAAATACTTCATAGACTTCATACTGATTTTACTGGTACATTTGATGATATGAGATTCATTCCGAACAATCCGCCAGTTACAGGTGATCCGAATGATCCTATACTGGAATTATCGTGGGATACTACCATTGATGATACCGCAGGAACAATCAATGCCGCATCGGGAATTATAGATAGGCCGGATACCGGAGGAACATATATATCGCAGGTATTGAATACAGCAAGCATTTCAGCATATGACTTAATACTCTGGAATGAAATATTGTCCTCTGGTGCTACGACTGATGTGACATTCGCTATCAGAAGCGGAGCGAGTTCGGCGGCTTGTATTGCAGCAGCTTTCGGGGGAGAATTTACTGTTTCTTCTGGATCTGATATATCCGGAGAAGGTGCGGATGCCTTTACTCAATACAGAATCACTATGTCTACTGACGACATAGGCTTTACTCCTAATGTTGTCAGAGTGGGTGCGTACAACGTGCGTTTGACTTATAATATAGCGGGAACTTCCGTAGAAGGAACAATACCTTTACATTGGCAAAGCGGCTTTGATGATATAAATTTTCCTGGAGTTAATAAGTCTTTGTTGAAGGTTTATGCTTTTTACGATAGTACAAGCAATGGAACTTTGACCTTGACGTTTTCTAATTGGGAAGGTGACACAGATACCTTTGCGATAGATTTAACTGTTAATCCAAGCAGTTATTCGGAATTTTTTACAGACGGCAAATTTGTAGGTGAGAGATTTAGTCTTGACATAACCGAGGATAGCTTAAATGATCTTACGATCAAGCCTAGGATATTTGTTGTCTACGAACCCGAGCCAATAGAATTGAGGTTTATACAATGAAGCGAATTATGGTAGGATTCTTGATAGGATTTTTTATATGTAGCGGGTCAGTATTCGCGCGTGAGAAACTTGTGACTTTTTCCAAAGAATCTATACCGATATTCAATGAAAATATACTTAAACCGTTATGGTTTGAGATTGACGATTTGAAGGTGAGAAAATTTGATTTACAGACAATTGTAGACGGAGATGTAACTCCGGACGTATCAGGGGGGAATTTTTTTATAACATCCTCAAATACCGGAGCAACTGCTATTACAGATCTAGATAATCCGCGTGCAGGGCAGCTAATTTGTCTTATTGGTGGAAGTGCTACTAATTCAAGTACGATTGCCGACGGTGGAGCGAAGTTTAAGTTAAGTGGCGCTTGGACGGCAAGCGTAGACGAAACATTGATATTATATGTTAAAGAAGATGATTACTATATTGAGTTTTCAAGAAGTACAAACTAAGGAGGTTTTATGATTAAGCGATGGTTAGCGATTTTTCTAATTTTAGCTTTGCCGATAAACATGGCTCTTGCCGCGGATCTCTGGATGGAGGGGGATGGATCGGATGTATATACCGGAGCAGCTGATTCGGTATCCGACATGGATACTCTCCTCGCCGCATCTGCCATAAATCCTCTCGATCGCCTTCTTTCGACTTATATAAACGGCGTCACTTTAACTTGGACGGATGCCGATACGATCACCGTCGGGGTAGGAGAAATAGTATGCAGCGACGGAAGTGTTCAGCGCTTTCGTAAAAATACTTCTTCATTCACAATTGATATATCTACCTTCAGCGCAACAAGTGGGTGTGACAAAGATGCGGATAAAAATAAAGCAAGTTCATGGTTTCATCTCTACGCCAACGCGGATGCTGATGCGACTACTTTTACCGGCACAGCTTCATTATCAGAATCAACTCCGACAGGTGTAACTTATTTCAAATATATCGGTTCAGTTTTTAATGATGCCGGACAAGATATGCTTGCGTTTTTTTGGAGAGGAGATGGAAACGATGTCGCTTATATGTGGGATATACCCATAAACGAAACAACGACAGTATCTGATAATACTTGGAGTGGTGCTTTAGATTGCTCAAGTTCTATGCCTTTTTCTTCAGAAATGGGCATATTTGGTCTTTCGTCGACACATAATGCTTCTTTCTTAGTAGGCATTTGGATACGTCCCAATGGTACTACTTGGGCTACTAACGGTTCTAATGGTATCTGGTCGGATACTTCGGATGGGACAAGTTCTGAAATAGGTGGTCAGCGACAATGTATGACGGATGGCTCTCAGCAAATACAATATTTCAATCAAAGTGGTAACAATACGACTCGTGTAGATGTCGAAGGTTTTAGATTAAAACGCTGATAAAAGGAGGATTTTATGAAACAGGTGCTATTTACGATTTTAATTGTAAGTTTTTGCTTAACAGCAAATGCCAAGATCTATGTTGCTCTCGACAAAACTACAGGTGAGCCCCGTGGTACGATAAATATAAAACTTGAAGCCGTTGCTGATTGGGCGGAAAAGTTCATTTTGATCGAGGCCGATGAAAGCTATAGAGGTCTACATGGCTACGAACTTAAATACAAAAATGAAAAGCTAAAAAAAGCAACCCAAGCAGAAAAAGATGCTTATAAAGCAGAAAGAAAAGCAGAGCAAGATGCACGGAGAAAATCTGATGCTTTGGAGACACTATCTTTAACACAGAGTGATATAGACAAGATAAAAAACTTACCATAAGGAGAGTATGATTAAAAAGATTGTATCTTATTTTAGAAAACAAACAAAGAGAATGCTTGCAGGCAACACAAAGAAATCGTTAGCTAGCAATGAGACTATAAACATCCCGAATAAGGCTTATCGCATTGCTTTGTTGCAAGCAGAAAAATCCATAAGAAACTCTCCGACTTTTGTTACCAAGGATTTCTTTAAGACCGAGCATAGCTTTTCTGATGGATTATATACTCGTAAAACAACTGTTCCTAAAGGGTATTACTTCCTAACTTTTATACATAAGAAGTCGCACCCAGCTGTTCATGTAGGAGATGTAATGATGATAGAGCCTACTGGCAAGAGACGCCTCCAAGGTATTCATAATTTTATAACACCAGCAGGAACACAGAGATTATGTTATTCTCTCGAAGAATCATATTGCATAACAACACACCTTAATCCTACGAATGAACGAGATATAGATAAGATAGAAAAGTCTATATATGCAGAGCATTATAATGAGCTATTAAGCAGTAAGGAATTAGATGAGGAACTAGATATTTTAACTAAAAAGGAGGCAATATGTCAGGAATAGCTATAGGTGCTGCGGCGATAGGCGCATATGGTAGTTATATGTCAAGCCGTGAATCTAGTAAAGCATCAGAAGAAACTGCTGAAAAATATGCACGGGAACAGCAAGCGGAAAGAGCTGAAAGACAAAAACCTGCTACATTTCTTCGTGCTCCTGAATATCCCGAAGCAGCCGGAGCACGCGGAGAATGGTGGGAGAAACTTCAGGAATTTGGCGAACAACCTGGGTATGGCGCAATAGCCCCGGATTGGGGAGATATATGGGAGCGCGCTCAAAAGCGTGTATCTCAATATTACTGGGGTGGCCCAGAAGGTGGCCCGGGTCTTGCCGGCAAGGTAAAAGCTTCGGCCGCGCGCAGAGGTGTATCTGAATCCCCCGCAGGTGAATCCATGCTTATGCGTATGGGAGCAACGGAAGCTGGACAACTTGGAGATATATCAACTGAAATGGGTATACAAGAAGCCGCCTTTGGTGAAAAAGGTAGACAGGATTGGCTTACAAATATCAGAGCTTTATCAGGTATGCAAGTTCCTGGTGTATGGGATAAATACGGTGGAATGGCTGTGGCTCAACCTTCTATGCCTACTCCGTCTACGGCCGGAGGAGATTTTGCTTCCGCGCTAGGGCAATATTTGGGATCCCAAAATCAACAAGGAGGACAAGGAAACTGGTTAGATAATATAGTCAATCAATCTTCTAGTGGTAGACAATATCCAACTACACAGTCATCTCTCACAGAAGGCGGATACGGCAGGTCAATGCCTGCTTCTTCAGAAGAATGGTATAAAACGCCTGCCTGGGCGCAATAAGGGGGTAACTATGGCACAACAGAAACAACAAGAAAGCGCATATGACATAATGGCTAAAGGCGCAACGTCTTTTCTTAAGGCCAAGTCTACCCAGGAAAAGGCCAAGATAGACATGCAGACTAAGCTATTGATGAAACAGATCGAGGATAAGCAGAACTACATGTATAAGATCGCCGAGAAAGAGCACATGGGGCCCTATGAGCGCATGATGATGGAGCAGTATCAGAAGCAGCAGGGCGGCGGCGGCGGCATGCCAGGAGGTGCTCCAAGCGGTATGCCCGGGGGTGCCCCGGGAGGCGCGCCTGGAGGTATGCCTGGTGTTGGCGTAGAACAACCCGGTGGTATGCCTAGTGGTATGCCTGGTGGTATGCCGGGAGGCGCCGGACAGCCTCAAGGTGATCCATTTGCGCCTACTGCGGGCCAGAGAACGCGGATCACCCCAGGAGCGAAGGGATTTACTACAAAGACTATTGGCATGAAAGACGCTATCTATCAGAACATAGCCCGGAAGCCAGAAGAACAGAGATCGGAGAAGGAACGGAAGTTTGTGGAGAACTATCTAGGTACAGCGCAGAAAGGCGTAACCGCTACACAATCCCGCAAAGAAGAATTGCAAACGAAAGAGGTCTTGGAAATCCTTAATCGCGGAACATGGTATAGTCAGCAACAGGGTAAGGCCGTGCAATTCAAGGATAGGCAGGAAGCTCTTGACTATATTATGGACAACTACGACATAGATATTTCCGATCCTAAAGTACAAGAAAGCTTGGCGAAGTATGCGGCGCCTGAAGAAGAGATTACTGCGGCAGGCGGAGGATTTTTGGGTATGGGTAGACGGAAATATCCTACTAAACAGAAGTACGGTCATACATACGAAAAAAGAGATGGTGCATGGCACAAAATAACCGAATAGCTCCTGACATACTCACCGATGAGGAAATGAATTTTGATGCTCCCGATGTTATCTCTGACGAGGAAATGACTAAGGAGTTTGAATCATTCCGTCCTGACATCTATTTAGACACCGCAGGTAAGCGTACTGTTGGTTATGGATTTAACATAGACGATCCTACCGTCAGCAAAGAAATAAATCCTGATATTGTGAGTGGCAACCGCCCTATGGCAAAAGAAGAAGGCGATGCTGTTTTTAAGAAATTGAGCACGCGCGGCCAAGAAGATGCACAAGCAGTTCTTGGTACGGATACTTATGACAAGTTACCAGATAAAGTCCGGGGCGTTATGAATGATATGGCATATAATTTGGGAAGAACGCGCTTTTCCGGATTCCCCAAAATGATAAAAGCTATTCAAGAAGGAGATTATAAAACCGCTTCCGATGAAATGGTAAATAGCAAATGGTATGGTCAGGTAGGAAGTAGATCAAAGCAACACATTGAAACTATGCGTGGGATAGCCCCTGAAGTCATTGAAGATAAAGATATGGAAGAAGCACCTGCAATTCTTACCGACGCAGAAATGAACGCGCCGGAAGAAGGCGCACTCGATTCCTGGGAAGCGCTTGATATTCGTTTTAGAAAACAATTAGAAGCACATCCCCTAGGAACAAAAATAAGTAAAGCTATTCTTATGCCTCAATGGGAATGGCTGAAGTCCATGAAAACGGTTATTGTAAACAGAGCAACAGGACAGGATCCAGCCGATATATTAAAAGATAAGAGCCTCCTTGAAATACCACAGGTGAAAGATTTTCTTACATCAGAGAATTATGTAAATACTTTCAAGCAATTATCTAAAACGGCTATAAAGGCATCCCCTATACCTACGATTACAAAATCTTTAATTACTTCAAAACTTGATAAGCTATCTCCCGAACAAGTCGCTACCTTAACCGAATCAACAGGTGATTTAATCGCCCTCGTCGGGATAGAGGCTGCAACGGGCATAGCTCAAGGCATAGCGAAAAAAGGTATCGTGCCAAGCGCGCGCAAACTCGACCTTACAAAGTATGCACCACAACAAGCAAAGACAATAGAGCAAGTAAACCGGGCAGTAAGAGTCCTCGAAGAAAAGGGTATCATGGAGGGCGACGCCTTATATCGTCTTGCAAAGAGTGGCAAAGTTTCCAAGCAGGCGATCAATTTATATAAAGGTGCAACGACGGGAGAGGCGACCTTTGGAGCGGGACTACCTGTACCTCGACAACCCAAAGCCGGCGGCCTCCCCATGCGCGAAGTCCCCGCAATGATCCAAAAGAAACTCGCACAAGGCATTACAGTAACAAGCCGTGAAGCCCCGCTTCGCATGACAAAAGATATGTCTGTCAAAGATGTGCAAGGCAACAAAGTCACTCTCCCCAAAGGCGAGGAATATACACCTTTCCAAATGTCCAACGGTCAGGTCTGGCTACACGACGGCAAGAATATCCTCGTCAATAAAAACCAAATGCAGAATGTCGAGAACCAGAGCCTTGAGCTTGGGTATAAAGAAGAAGCGCCGACAGAGGAAGTGTGGAAGGAAGATGTAACTAAAGCACCGAGTGTTCGTGAAGATGAAAATGTATGGGTCGTGAATATGGGGGATGGAAAATTTGTTGATGTTCCTAAAAACAGAGCAAGCAATCAAATGCAAGCAGTAGAGTATGCACATACTCATGCAGGTTTAACACGATTCAAAGCACCAAGTGTTACCAAATTCTCCCAATACCAACTCCCCGGTGGCGAAAACTACCGAGAGCTTGTGGTGAAGGCACCAAGCGATGCAAAAGATATAGGAGTTCGTGGTGGTTTGCAATTTGGAGATAAGCGTAAACTTGAAAGAAAAAATGTATATCGATCCCCCCATTGGGACGAACCGAATGTCCTCTACCATCTCCGCATGAACGACCGCATAGTAGACGGCAAGAAAGTCCTCTTTGTAGAAGAAGTGCAGAGTGATTGGGCGAGAGAAGCGAGGAAAGAGCCAAGAGTCGACAGGTATCCTGCGCCACAACACCCTCTCCTCAAAAACTGGCACGAACAGGCTGCCAAGAAAATCCTCGACATAGCAGTAAGAGAAGGCTACGACGCTGTATCTTGGACAACAGGGGAACAGCAGGCGGAGAGATATGATTTGAGTAAGCAGGTAGATAGAGTTACCTTTAATAGAGAACCCACAGCTAAACTTCCTGAAGGAGAAATATATATAGCCGCTCACAAAAATGACAAACCTGTTATAACTGGAAACTTTAACCGAGCTAAAGCGGAAGCGACCTTTGGAAAAGATGTTACAAAAAAGATTTTTGAAAGTAAGAATATTTTAGGTACGCTGTTAGGTGTTGACCTCAAAATCGGCGGCGAATGGGCCAAGAACTTCTACGACCGCATGCTCCCTAAAGCAATGGAGAGGTTGACGGGGGGGAAGGTAGAAAATATACAGTTTCAACCTCAAGATGCCCTCGGAACGTATGTCCAACCCACTATCAAACTCACCCCTGAAATAAAAGATAGGTTGATAGCTGTACCGAAGGCAGGGGGTAAACCAATAGAACCCAGAAAGAAACCCATAGACATTGCCACCGAAGAAGGCAAGAGAGTTTTAGATGCTTATGAGGCTCAAAAAGACTTATGGTTTGGCAAAAAGGATGTCCGCGTATTTCAAGCGACGATAGAAAAACAACAGCTACAAACCGAACTCCGTACCGCATTGGGAGAAGCGAAATACACCGACAAAGTAAAAGATTATGACCGCGCCATACAACTACACATTGATACACAACGCAATCCTGCTCATATCGAACAATATGCCAATAAATTATCTGATGAACAGCAAAGGATATTAACCCTATCGCAGAATTTACCGTCGGAAGTTAAGGCGATAGCTGATAAAATAGCCGAGAGCTATAAGGCGATGGGTTTGGAAGCACTCGATCAGGAAGTTATCAGAAATGTACTTGATAACTACGCAGGGAGAATATGGGATGTGGGCGTAAAGAAGGGCCCGGCGACTTTAAGGAAATTCGGTACTACCACGCGCCATGCAAAAGCAAGGAAATTTGAAACCATAATCGAGGGATGGGCGAATGATTTTAACCTGAAAGTCGAGGGTGCAACGAATAACCTCGCTATCTTAAAAGAAGAAATAATAAAAACGATAGAAGATAAGCGATTCATTAAGTCTTTACAGAAGATTCGCACCGTAGAAGGCCAACCTCTTTTGACTACACAACAGCTTGAGGGCTACAAGCAAATCGACCATCCAAATTTCAATATATGGAAACACGCTGGAAAAGCTGATGAAGGCAAAAGCTATGGCAGGAATTTCTTTATAGCTGAAAACGGGGATCTCTTTGAACGCCGATCGCTATTCGCTCATGAAGGCGTTGCTAAGAATATGAATAATATCTTAGGTATCTCCAAATTAAAGGGCATCCCTGTTATAGACTGGATCACAAAATTCAATGCCACGACAAAGGCCTGGATCCTCCAGAGTTCATTTTTTCATCATTTGGCCTTCATGCGATCTTACTGGTTTGGCACACAGGGCAAGAAATGGTCTGAAATGAGCCCCAGACAGGCTTACAGGCAAGGATTAGAGGCTATCGAACAGGAGAACCCTCTTGTCATACTAGGGGTCAAAAACGGTCTCACATTGGGCTTAAAGCAGGACTGGAACGAAGAACTCCTCCGGGAGCAAACGCGCATAGGGGAGATGCTTGATAAGTGGAATATATCAAAAGTAGTCAAGGATAAGGTAAAAGGGTTACGGCAAGCACAAGCGGATTTCTTATTCGGTAAATTCGGCGCAGGATTAAAAGCTAAAGCCTTCATAATAGAATACAGGAATATGCTTAAACATCACCCGAATATGTCACCGGACGCGGCGGCCAAATCGGTGGCAAGTCTTATCAACGATGACTTTGGCGGATTACACTTACAGCGCATGGGCCGGAATCCCACGGTACAGCATATATTTCGCTTGTTGGCTCTGGCCCCGGACTGGACAGAATCGAATGTCAGAACTATGGTCAAGGCGTTCAAGGCGGGTGGCCCAGAGGAAGCAAAGCTATATCGCAGATTTTGGGCGGGTATATTCACAAAGGCGGTTGGTATGACTGTCATGGCGAATCTTTTAATGGCTGGATTTGACGAAGATGATGAGGATGCTAAAGGCGCATGGCAGAGATTTTTAAGGAATTACCGTCATGCCTGGAAAGCAGGCAAGCTCCGATGGCTCGGGGTAGATATAACCCCATTATATAGAGCTTTAGGTGGTAAGAGTGAGAATAGAAAATACTTCTCTATACTCGGTCACTTCCAGGATCCCCTTAAATTTATAATACATCCTATACGATCCGCTCACCATAAAGGAAGTGTAGTATACAAGTTCTTCCATGAGGCTTTAACAGGTGTTGATTGGGCTGGCAGACGCTTCACTACTGGATCAGAACTTGTAGGTACAGATTTTGAAAAAGGCCTATATAAAACTGCTCGTAGGGGCAAGTATGTGAAAGGTGATCCCAAATATGGCAAGCTGAAAGGCAAAACTGTCACATGGGATTTCAAGGGGCGCGGGCCAATATCATATGAGCAACTTCCGTCTTTTATGCTGACCCAAATCAAAGGCTGGCAACCGATACAAATACAGAATTTAATATCCTGGCTTGCAGGTGAGATGGCGGGATTCGATGCGCTCACAAAGTCTATGGGATTACGAGTGAGTACCGCTTACGAGAGAGAAAAAGCCACTCCGCCCGGAAGATGGAAAAAGAAATCTTCGGGTCGTTGGAAATAATCCTCGTCGGAGAAATCTGCCGAAATAATCAAATCAAGAAAAAGTAGCTTTGGGGCTTGACAAGTAGCGAGAAGTAGTGTATATTTGAAACATGGATACACAAAGCATAAAGGTTAGAAAAGACCATATAAAAAGACTACGCAAACTCAAAATTAAAGAAGGTAGATTTTTAACATGGTATGTTAACTATGCTCTCGAACAGTATCTAAACAAGGTGGACGCAAATGGAAAATCCCAAAAATAAAAACATTAGAGCGCGGCAAGGATTTACCTCGAAGGTTCTCTTAGAGGCAAAGCGTCCACTTTGTTCCTTGCCCGCTCCTTCATTACAGGAGGAGTAACATGGAAACCCTACTCGCAATCCTCGTTATCGTTATCGGTGGTGCGTTCTATGTCCGCAGATCTGTTATAAAGGAGCGTGAGAAAGTTCTGGAACAGCGCGGATGGATTGGATATTGGCTATCGCCAGGAGGCATAAAATGGTAAAACCTATGTTCGCCATGGCGATCGTCCGTACCGGCTTACGAGAAAAAATAGAAAAGGGAATTTGTGCCGATTGTGAAACCCCAATTACCGAAGTTGAGCGCACAGAACTCGACGGCTTTTGTAGAAGTTGTCATAGGGATAATCAAGAAGCGCGATTTCCTTCGCACCCAGATTCGGGAGGTAAATGATG
>SDBT01008928.1_pt1 | contig 16305 bp, 39 predicted proteins | sample 2277101 | NCBI WGS metagenome assembly SDBT01 (sample SAMN10404973, study PRJNA504765) | marine sediment metagenome | isolation source: marine sediment core GS10_PC15, 103 cmbsf | place: Arctic Ocean: Southern Knipovich Ridge | collected 2010 | reverse complement strand
AAGATTTTACTTGACTTCTCCTCTATAGTGGTGTATAGTATAGGTAGAGCAATGGTGCTCATAAGAGGTGATAAGATGATTATCTTACTTGGAGTATCGGCAGCGATGATATTAGTGATACTGCTAACGGGCAATGACAATGACATAAACTTTTAGGGGGTATTATGAAAGTAAGTGAAAGGATACAACAACTACGCAGGACCGCTGGGAGTACTGTTACTTATCGAACTGGTTCGGGACAGCTACTGGATCAGCTAATACAGCTGGAAGTCGAAGTAGTCGGCATGGTGCAAGAGGCACGGTACGAAGGTTACCGGGCAGGTCTTGACTATGGTCTGAAATTCCGAATTGACGAAAGGGAGATAACATGACCAAACAGGAAATAACTCTTGCAATCCGAATATGTAAACATGTTTACGCAATAGTCCACTTAACAGAACATGACACGCACCTTGTGCGGGTAGTAAAATCTTCTTTGCTTGACAGCTTGGATATACGAGATAGTGATTACTGTAATGATTTCAAGGCAAGGATTGGAGAAGACGGTAATTTGTATATCGGATAGGAGGTAAAATGACTAACACACGGTTGAAACAGAAGTATGTGGAGGCGGTTAGACGGCTGCATATTTGTAGTCCCGCCTCCAAAAAGGACTTGAAAGCGTTGATGAATTACTATTATGAACTTATGATTCAAAGGGGGGTTGCATAATGACTGCATGGTATATAGCAGCGTTGTATGTCGTCTTGACATGTGCTTTACTGGGTTTTATGAACAAGGGGGACGTATGACAGTCAAGGAACTGATGGACAGGCTAAAAGACCTTGACCCGGTATTGCCCGTCAACGTGGTTATTCGGTTCGATGAAGCCGTTTTGACCGATGTCGAAGATTATCCGGACGTAGTCAATCTGTGTGGATGGGGGGAATAGTATGAAAAAGAAACTTACACGGAAACAGTTGTATACCTGGTTACGGCAGTCCGACGACCTTGTTAAGACGCTAAATCGACTGAAATCTGCTCAAAAGGATTTTGACAAAAGGATTGATGAGATACTTTTAGGGGGATTAGATGATGAGTAAACAAGAATACAGAGATTTGCTAATAACCACCATCCTTGCGTATCTTGTCTTGTGTTGACGGTCATACCACTTATCATTAGACCTTGTCATTTGTTTGATAGGGTCTTTTTTTTTGTTTACTGATATAGACAGGGACGCAGATTGATACGCCAGCGATAATACCGATTATAACGGTTATAACGACTGCCTTATTTCTTCTATTTCCACGTCTTTACGAATTCTTTCGTACTATGATCATAAAAAATAAGACGACCGACAGTCAATTGAAAACTTCTGCTCGCCGTCAAACGCTCCGGATTCGCCCACAATCGTCTAAAATCAAAAATTGGGTGCATTGCACCCTAAACAAGGTCGGCCATTAGAATCGAACACAGACGTTTTATCAGGATCCTAACCTCACGTCCGATAACATTTCCCTGCAAACAAGAAAAAAGCCCGACATTACATCGGGCCGGGAACTATCTCAAAAAGGCAAGTGATACAAGATCAGTATCATCTTGACCCGTGAAACGCACGGTTGCGGTATTGGGGTGAATTTCCAACACCTTGCACGTTGCACCATTTTGGATATAATCCCTGCAAAAAGAATCTTGGTGGTTTGCTTTGAAAATAGCAAGTTCCCCGACTTTCAACATAACACCTCCAAAATTAAGTATAGGACGGGTCTTTGCAGACCCGCCCCAAAACTCAGTCATTTTCGACCGTACTGACTGGCAAGGTACAATCCCCGTCATTGCCGTCGAAACTCACCATCCACCAATCGCAGTCTTGACAGTGAATCTCGGTGCACGGCATTTGCTCTATATCCATTATATCGGGATGTAGGCGTTGACGCCGACTGTAACATTTTCACCCTTGACCTGCAAGGACGTTTGGACGTTGCCGCGACTTGAGGCGACGACCCTTGACTTGCCACTTGCCGATTTCGGCGGGTCTTTTTGCTCCACGGGGAGGCTGATAACCAAACTGCCGTCTTTGATTTCCACTTTCATACGTTGCTCCTTAAAAAAGAATAAAAAAGGTTTAGAATCCAGCTAACTCTCTGATACTGATTCGCACTATAGCGAATTTCTTTTCGTCGTCAACATGCAAGATTAGCACCTTGCCAATTTTTTCGGTCGCTTGCAAATCCCCGACGATTTTACTGTATTGCTTCTTGTGGTAGTGTAATACATCGGACGGCATTAGAACCGAAACGAACTCAAAAAATAGCTCTGAGTGATTATCCTCCGGCTTGCCATTGCGGACATACAACAGATACTCATACGGCGAATCAGTAAACATTTTATCCAGTTCAGTAATCATTGTGTTCGACATAAAAAATCTCCCAAAAAGTTTATGCTATTAACTTGTAAAAAAGCTGCTACCCTTGATACGCCGACTATTTCCGCTTGTTCAAGAATTTTGAAAAGAATCTAAAATTCATGGTTGTGAGGAATATACAGGATATATGAATTATAACGATTACATCAAATATAATGGTTATATGAATTCTAACGACTTGTTTACATTGTGCCAGTCGCAACGGTTATCCGGGCAATAGGGGTGATTAAGCTGATTGTGCCGACTATGCCAAATAAATCAACTATGCAAATTGTACTGATTGTACTGTTCGGGTTATGACGATTGTAACGACAATTCTAACGATTATGGTGATTATACTGGTTATCACACGTCTAACGATTAAGCTGGTTATGATGACTATACTGGTTATGGGTTCTGATTGTAACGGTTACGCTATCTTTGATGATTGTGCTGGTTATACAGGATGTATCACGTGTACGGTTGATTAAGCCGGTTACGACGACTGCAAAAAAAACTTTATTTTGTCTGAACAAAAATTTTGGTCTGGCGTATAGTGTGTGTAAGCAAAAATAAAAAAAATCTGACATACTATGAGAAAGGGAAAATATGATTTGGTGGCTTAAAAGCATGATGGGTGCGATATTGATTGGGTGGGGTTTCACCATATCCTTTATGATTGCTGCACTGGGGGCAATTGTGATATTACGAATTGCTATGTTTCTTATTGGAGAACTGACATGACAGTAACAGAATTCAAAAAACAACTGGATGAAATGTACCAGAGATACCCAACCAGTGCTATCCGAGTAGACTGGTCTGGTGAATGGTCAAGTATCCCCGGAGTTGCTGTATCCTCCCCAAACAAGGCGATCTTAATTGAAATGGGAGGGAGAACAATAAAAGACATGCCCCTATCCGCACTAAAAGATACGGTGGATGCCTTAATAAGAGTATTCCCGGAGTACCGGGTTGGTCTTGATTTTCACGGAATGATATGTACCATTGGAAACATAGAAATGATTGAAGGTTGTCCTTACATTTTGTCTGGACACATGGTAAAAGTGTGGCGGGGTGGGGGTTCTTATAAGTATCCCGGTACTTTCTTAAATGATGGAGGAGAACTGACATGAAAGTATTTGACCCAAAAGATGAAATACATCTCAGAAAGTTGTATGACAATCAAGGAGACCCTGAAATACTAAATGCTGCTGATGAGATAATAGTCATACTGAAAAGACTGCTGAGTGATGAGTATGGAGCGGGACTTGACTTTGACAGCGGAATGTTGCACGATGACTTGAACGATGTAATGTAATGGGAGAACTGATATGCACATGGTAATGCTTATTCTACTTATTTATTTGGTATTTATAGACTGAAAGGGACACTATGCAAGATTCGACAGACAGACCAGCATGGACAACGACACTGTTTCAAGGGATGGGTAACGGACTGGAAGCATCCAAACACAGGATAGTCCGCAAGAATGGTGAGACTATTATCATCAGGGACTACAACTGGACCGCAGAAGCTGACAAAGTTTAAGGAGAAGATTATGAGCATGACTACACAAATTTGGGGAGTAATTCCGCCAAACAAAGACTACTTGAAGATGAAAGCAGTATGGGAGGCCTGTACCGACGCTTGTATAGAAATCCCGGAGGATGTAGAAGATTACTTTGAGGGAGAAGAACCAGATAAAAAGGGAATGAGAATTAAGATCATCGAGGCGGTGGGGGATTGTAGTGAACCCCGCACAACGGGATACGAGATAGACTTATCCAAGCTACCCCAAAAAGTAAAACTAATCAGATTTGTGCAAAGTTTAGGGGACTGATATGATTGATAAGCTAATTTTGGAATTGCAGGCCCTGACGGATAACAAGATGTTGCAGATACTAAAGAAGTATTTGGGGAAAGCCTTTAAGCGTGGGTACGAAAAGGGGTACACAGCCGGAGAATTAGCAGGACAGAAAATAGGTTATGTCTCGGATGAAAGCTGTATTGGAGGAATACATGATGACTGACCGAAAATATGTGTATCTGGAAAAAACGGACTATATCGCAGAGGTAGGGTATGATAGATACTCCCGGTCCGTAGACTTTCGGTCCGTAGACTTTGGTTACATAAAACAAATGTTGCAGCGGATGGGTTTATGGTCTCCAGAAGTTGCTGTTCCTTTTTACGCCCTTCTGACTGAATTGCAGCAAAATGACAATATGGAGATAAGGTGACTGACCGAAACCATTGCCGTTATGGAAATCAAAATTAGAAAAATTGCAGGGGAAATAGCCGTGGGAGCAGCGGGCTTGACCATTTTATCATTAGGCCACGACGGGATTGACAGGTGGTTAGGCACACATGAATTGGAAGGAATTCAACATAAAAATGGCCTGATAAGAGAGGAACAAAATGAATAAGATGAAAAAAGTCTCAGTTGAAAAAGCACTCGAAAGACATGCAATGTGGTTGGAGGGGGACTTCCCTATGGGAATCACTTTTTGCTGCAAGGGCCTGTGGGGGACTAACTTTCACGGAAAGGATTTATCCTACGCAGTATTTACAGGTTCAAATCTCAAGGGGGCAGACTTCTCTTACGCAAACCTCTCCTTTGTAGATTTCAGGAAAACGAATCTGACGAAGGCGAGCTTCAAGGGAGCAAACTTGGAGGGGGCGTTATTCTGCGGAGCTAGCTTGAAAGACGCGAACTTTGAAAATGCAAATTTTTGCCGAACTGATTTCCGAAAAGCGGACCTGACCGACACGAATATCAAAAAAGAGAATGTTCCAAACTGTGATCTGACAAAAGCCGTTCTTGTGGGGACAGACCTTGACCAGAAAGATTTAAGAATGTCCTTTTACTTGAAAGATAAAGATGGGGAGGTTACTTTAATGGTGTGCAAAGAAGAAACATGTTATGCTTTGCTGACCATTACTAAAAAGGGTACGCTGAGACGGGAAAATGGTCTCCCGAAACATCTTGGGTTTGCTCTGGACAGTGAGGGACGAATAGTATTATTGAACTAATCCTAACATGCTCCTCAGAGTTACTTGGTCTTTCGGTGGATGGTCATATTATTTTTAGTTTGGCCGAAACGGGGATCGACCGATGGTGTGTTTCCGAAGATTACAAAGACATCCAAACGATACTCGATAAAATAAAGGTGGACAATGAATAAAACTTGTGAAATTTGTGGAATTCGCTCCAAAGCGACGACTGAAACGGATTTGGGACTAATGTGCCCCGATTGTGTTGACGATCACTTCAACTGTGATAACTGCGATGATTTATTCCACTCAGACTGCAGGAGGTGTTACGATGACTCCAACTATTGTGAGGGCTGTTTTGACGAACTCATTTATTACTGCTGTGGGTGTGAGGATAATTACAGAAGAAGGGATCTCAATGAAGATGGATTTTGCCCCGGCTGTCGCCACTCCGACGAGGAAATCCATGCATTTGACTACCAACCAAGGTATGAATTTAAGGGCAAGGGTCCGCTATACTTCGGCGTTGAACTGGAAATTGAATTCAACGGTCAAGGGTCCGATATTCTTATCTCCGCAGTGGACAACCCTTACTTTTTCTTGAAACACGACGGGTCAATCTGTGAAGGGGCGGAGGTAGTGTCTCATCCAGCCTCCCTCAAGTGGATAAATGATAACTTCTCAGATACGTGGGAAAATGTCCTGAAAGTACGCGATAGTGGAATGATAAGTTTCAAAACAGAGACTTGTGGAATCCATATTCACATGAGTAAAAAAGCGTTTTCTAAATTTCACCTGTATAAATTTTTGAGATTCTTTCGGGAAAATACTGCCTTTGTTACAAAGATTTCTCAAAGAAATCAGGTAAGGCTGGATGAATGGAGTACCTTGAATAGCGATGAGAGTATTATCTTCCAAGCGAAACGGGGAAGTACGAGTGAAAGGTATGTTGCAGTGAATCTTCAACCCCCAGATACGGTGGAAATACGAATCTTTCGGGGAAATCTGTTAGAAACTGCATTTCGCAAGAATCTGGAGTTCTGCAAGGCCCTGTTTGATTTTACGGCCATATCGTTGAGTTCCAGCCTTACTGCAAAACATTTTCATAAGTTTGTGGTGAAAAACAAAAAACAATTTCCGAATCTTCTTGCTTTTATGTTGAAATTGGAGATTACAAAGATGAAACGTGTGCCGACAGTCAATGGGGTTCATAGAAAATTCCCTTCTGAGAGAGACTGGGACGGTGGGTGGTTGATCGACGAAGAAAAATGCTCGAAGGAATGGGTACGAGAGGGGGCTGCCCCCCCTGAGGAAGCAACCCCGCAGATAGAGGAGGGGACGGAAATTGATTGTCCCAATGAAGTGGAACTGCGAGAATATGCGATTCCGCCGCCTGCTCTGTGGAGGACATATTACGCCACCCCGACCCCAGCAGAAGCTCTTGCCGAGCGAATGGACGAAAGTGATTCAGAAAGACCCTTATTTTAAGGAAAAAGTATGTGTGTGGTGATCGCAAAACCCAAAGGCGTCCAGATAAGAAAAAAATATCTGAAAAACTGCTATCTATCCAACCCGGATGGTGCGGGCTTTATGTTTGTGAGAGATAAGAAAATAGTAATCAAAAAGGGTTACTTTAGTTTTGAGCTATTTTGGTTTGACTACCAAATAGCGGAGCAAGAGAACACAAAAAGCCCCTTCGTGATTCATTTCAGGATTGCAACATCCGGCGGGGTAAATATGTTGAACTGCCATCCCTTTGAAATAGACGAACACAATGCTTTTGCCCACAATGGGATATTTTACAACTTGCCATATACTGACGAACTATCAGATACTCAGATATTCAACAACAAGATTCTAAAAACCCTACCCGTTGATTGGATGAGATTCAGGGGAATCAAATTATTGATACAGGGGTTTATAAAAGAGACTTGCAGCAAGGTAGTATTTCTGGGCGACAATAAAGATGTTTGGATTTGTGGAGAAGACGAAGGGGATTGGTTTAAGGGAGCTTGGTACTCAAACGACTCTCACACGGCACAAAAATCCTTCGGTTATGATTGGCGAAAAGGCTACTGCTATAATGAACAGGAGACGGAGTATTTGGGTCAGAATAGCCTAAAAACTACCACAGCATTGGTAGAGTTAGATGTAAATGGTGTGGAGTGTGTGGAGTGCAAAGCAATAGTAAGCCATGATTCCATTAATTATTTTAACGATTACGGAGCCCTGTGTTTGGACTGCCAAGAGGAATATAAACACACATTTGGAGTAAATTTTTAGGCCATGAAGATAGTAATAGAGAAAAGCCTTTATCAAGGAATAGACCTTTTTACACTGAATCAACTTATACTACAGGTAGAGAAAAGGGGGATATACAGGTTTTATATGTATGAATCATCGGACCGGAAACACTTTAGTATTAACTTTGATTGCCAGATAGAGGAAGAAAAGAGTCAGTAGACTCCGGGCATCCTTAAAACATGGATGTTTCGGGTCTTCCCTGACCTTGCCCAAAAAATAAATAATTTTTATAGGGGAAAAAAATGAAAAAAATAGAGGCTTATGTTACAACAGATAATACACTGTTCCGAATTGAGAAGGAGGCACGGGAATATGAGGAGAGAGAAAAACTGATAGGTACATTGGACCGTCTTCTATATACACATGATGACTTGATAAGTGGTGAGGGGGTCTACCAATTTATAGAAACAAATCGGGACACCATAATGTTGGTGTTAGGTCATTCCTATGACTATATGGCCCGTTGGATGGCCGAGCATAAATAAATTATTTTTTTAGTTGAAAAACTTCGTTTTTTAACGAACAAAGCAATTTTTTGAGCGTATAGTTTTATGAAACCGAAATTTTTTCTGGGGATGAGATGACTTATGAACAATTCAATACTCTGCTCGATTCTGTAGAGGCCTTACATCTGGCAGTAAAAGAGCAAATAAGAGACGCTTATCATACAGGATTCAATGAGGGGTATGACTATGGGCACTACGTTATAAAAAATAACCTGTTCAACGGGGAGAAGTTTGGGGAGGGTGGGGGATGACTGAAAAAGAACGAAGAAGAAAAGCATTTGCTTCTCTGGGCAACATATACCACGAACTTGCTCCCGGAACCCATACTTTCCATATTTGTCCGAAGTGTGAGGAACGGGCGTCTCGACGAGATAAGTGCTACGTGTGTTTAATGAAGGAAATTGTAGAATAATGTCTCTTACCGACAAACAGATAGACAAAATAGTAGAAAGAAGCAGCCAAAGTATGCGTTTGGAGGGCTGTGAGGTTAGTGAGGAGACAAAGGCGTATTTACGAAAGAAACTAAAAGATAAATATGGGGAGACACTGAAATGAAGATTACCAATAACTTTAACGTACCAGAAGTATTTATGAAGGCCCTACAGGACTCCTCGTGGAAACCCTCTGCTGACAGGGTATCCGTAACAGGACTATTTCAACCTCCAATGATTAAGAATCTGACTATAAAATTCTGGGATGAGTTAGAAGTAGACGCCACTGACTTGTTCTACCGTCTGGACGGACAGGCCCTTCACCATGTCATAGAGATGGCCGCAGAAAAGATGATTGGGGTACTCGCGGAGCATAAGCTATTCCTCCCCGCAGAACACTTTGGTCTGGCGATCTCCGGACGATTGGACCTCTGGGACTTTCTCGACGACTGTATTATAGACGCAAAGAATACTGGAGTAATAGGCGTTGCGAGAGGTATTAAAGAGGACTGGGTAATCCAGCAGAACGTCTACCGATACATGATATGGAAGATACACAACCATGTAGTCAAGAAGTTGAAGATTGCGGTCAAATTAAGGGATTGGATGCCTTCAAATGCGGGAAGGGATGACTACCCAAGTTCTCCATTTGCGGAATTCATTCTTCCCCTGTGGGACTTTGACAAAACAGAGAAGTATATTCAGTCAAGAGTGGACCTGTATATGCAGGAAGAAGTACCTATGTGTACTGATGAGGAGTGTTGGCGTTCCCCGGACTGTTATGCTGTAAAGAAAAAGGGAGCAAAGAAAGCTGTTGCAGCTACTATGATCGTGGACGAAAAAAGAGTACCAATTCCCACAGAAGAAGCCGCCAAGAACATTATCAGACTCAAGGGCGGTAAGGATTTATATGTGGAACATCGGGTAGGCGGTTGTCGGCGTTGTGAGGGCTACTGCGATGTGAGATCTTTGTGTCGGAAGTATAATCCACAGCTTTGGGAGAACGGGAAAAGAAAATGAAGATAGAAATAATGAAAAGCTGGGGTAAAATTTTCCTTGACCTCAATGTGGATACTGGGTTTACCTCGATACTGGTTTTAGGCGAAAACGGTATTGAGAAGTGTTTTATAGGGACCTCCTCCCTTCTTTTGTTGAACGGATACTATATAGCAGATGAAGATTAAGATTACAAAAGGCTTCCCGGACCAAATTCTCTTGGAAGGGGACATGGGTTGTTCAACTTTGCTTGATCTTACCTCAGAAGGAATATATAGACATGGTGGAGTGAGCAAAGCTACTGAAGTCTGTCTCGACGTGAACAGAATGATAGAGGTGGAAAAATGAGATACAACTTTTACGGAAAAATAGAGGACGGAAAACTTATTTTTGACTACCCCAATATGATGAAAGAAGCGATTTCTTGTTGCCGGGACATGAGGGTGGAGGTAACTCTTCAAAAAGAGGGGGCCGATCCAAGTTTGGACCAATGGCGGTATCTTTACGCGGTAGTCTATAAGATATTTGGGGACAACTTTGGATGGACCATAGACGCGGTAGATGTCTATATGAAGCAGAAATTTATGGCAGAAAACTTGATTGTTCTACCCAAGGGACTGATATTAACAAAGTCATCATTCCAGCGAGAAGGTCTTGTGAAATACATGGACTCTTGTATCCGTTTTGCCGCTGAGGAGGGAATCGTAGTACCTCCCCCGGACAAAAATTGGCGACAAGAATTGAAAGGAAAGTAGCATGAAAATTACAAAGAATTTGCCAAAACTGACCAAAGTAAGAGCGGACAGTCTGAGAAAAGGGGAGGCTTTTATGGATGTTGACTCTGTTTACGTGGTCATCTCCAGCAACCCCGACAACCTTAAAGTAAGGACACGACAAAAGGGCTTTTTGCCCCAAGTACTTGTGGACAATTTGTCAACATCGTGTCTGGGCTGGCTCAGACGGGATAAGATGGTTGTGCCGGTCGAACTGGAACTTTTGGTTACGTTGAAAGTCTGAGGACTTTAATTGAAGGAGAATTAGCATGTTAAAGATTTTTGAACATCCAGAAGTTGATTCAGTAGTCTTTCTGAAACTCGTTCCGGGAACAAGTGGTGATATAGCCCTTGTTATAGTAGACCGGAAAGGAAGGAGAGTAGAAGGGGGAATCCTGATGGATTTTCACTCCGACGGAACATTTTCTCGTCGAAGCTGGTTAAACAAGGATTATGGTTTTCAATTAAAAGGTACTGCAATTAAGGAAAGGACGTAACATGAATACACTTATTTTGTGTGGCAATCTTGCCTCGGATCCTGAGTGGAAGACTTTTGGAGGGGACAGGTCTATGGCGGTATTTACTATCGCTATAAATGAAGGGTTCGGAGACAAGAGAAAGACGTACTTTATCAACTGTGTGGCTTCGGGGAAAACGGGTGAGGCTATCACAAAGTTCTTCACCAAGGGTCAGCAGATTCTCGCGTCAGGCCGCCTGTACACCGCCAAGAAGGACGGCGAGACGTGGAGCGAGATAAAGGTCGCAATCGACAGGTTCGAGTTCTGTGGGCCAAAGAAGGACGCTGCACCGAAGCCTGCTCCGGCTGCTGATGTTCCGGCTGATGATGTTCCTGATTTTCCGTTTGGTTGAGGTAACTAATGTCTAATACAGAAAACGAAAGGGGAAAGGAGTCCCGACGCCTCAGTAATGCCAAATATCGCCAAACTGTTGCCGGGAGAGAAACGTCAAGGAAGTGGGCGGCCAGATACCGGATAAAATTTCCCGAAAAAAGGAAAGCCCACCATGCCATCAGCGACGCGATTGCTGCGGGGAGATTACAACGCTCTGTTTTCTGTGAGGAGTGTGGTTTGCCTGCGAAAACGGAAGGGCATCACCCGGATTACAGTAAGCCCTTGGAAGTGGATTGGCTATGTTTAGAGTGTCATGGGAGTATTTAATGGAACGCATAGATAAAGACATCTTTAGTATTGCCACAAAAATGCAAAGCAAAGAGAGGGGGGTGCTCACCGGATTCCCCGACTTGGATGCAATGACCTTGGGGCTCCAGAAAGGAGAGCTTACTTTAATTGCGGGAAGACCTTCGATGGGAAAGACCTCCTTAATGACTCAAATCATTTTGAACATTGATAAACCCATTGTGGTCGCCTCATTGGAAATGAGTAAACAACTACTGGGGGAGCGGCTGATATCTCAGGTATCAGGTGTGGGACTTCACACAATTAAATCTGCCCAAATGCGAGGAGCAGATAAGGTTCGTGCGAGAGAGGCTCTGGAGAAAATAAGCAAAAGAGAGATTCACTTCTTGAGCAAATTTCCTCTGGAAGACCCACACTTGGAAAGTACCTTGATCGAAGTTGCCCCTACCTGTGTTTTTATTGATTTCCTACAACTTATGAGGCTGTCCGATGGGTTTATGTCAACGGAAAGGGAAATTTCCCTCATCATTACCCGATTAAAAGAGTTGGCAATCAAACTCGATATACCACTCGTAGTGTTGAGCCAACTAAACCGGGAATTAGAACGCAGGGAAAGCCATGTTCCTTATTTGTCGGACCTGCGGGGCAGCGGTTCTTTAGAGCAAACAGCGGATGTAGTATTACTACTTCATCGTCCAGCTTACTACCGGATTACCGGAGACGACCCGGACGCGGAGGACGACGGTGAGGCATGGTTGTATCTTGCCAAGAACCGTAGTGGTCCCGTTGGGAAGATAGAGCATCAGTGGGACAAGACGTGTATGACGTTTACAGAGAAGTCCGCAAGATATAAAGAGTTCGGAGAACTGATATGATTAGAGTATCAGACGCCAATACAAAGTGTCCAATCTGCCACCGAAATGACTGGTGTTTAATAGCAGAGAATGGTTCAGCAGCAATATGTTCTCGGATAGAGAAGGGCAGTGTCAAGCGTGTCGGAGAGGCTGGTTATCTGCACGTACTGAGTAAGGATTTCAGTCCTAAAAAGTACGAAGCAGAGCCAGCACCTGACATAGATTGGAACACGATAGTAACCGTTCAAGGAGCTAATCTGTTAAGCAAACGAAAGGCGTTCGGAGATTTTTGCAGAGACACAGGGATAAACCCCATAGCCGCGCTGAGATTTAATGTCGGATATGAAGATGGCTGGTTTACCATTCCCTTGTACCAAGAGGCTAATGTTATATCTGGAGTACAGAGACGCAAAGGACCGCTAAAGAGAATGGTCAAGCACTCTAAATTGGGCGTGTTTGTTCCCTCTGCTTTCTTCCAGTATAAATGTAAGTCATTGGCCGTGTGTGAGGGGTTTACGGATGCAGTAGCCGCAATCCAATACGGGCTTAACGCAATAGGTAAATTTAATTCCCACTGCGGCGACGAATGGGTTAGTTACTACGCCCAGCATATAAAGTGTGAGCGGGTACTGATCTTTGCAGACAACGACAGTCATGGGGTGGGACGCGAAGGTGCGGAAAAAACCAAAAAATTTATTTTAGATACGAACAAAATACCAGTGATCGTCGTAGTAACACCAGAAAACGATCTTAAAGATTCCTTCAACGCGGGCATTGGCCTAAAGGAGATGTTATGACAGATAAAGAACAAGATGAGTTGGGTCGGCTGCAAGCTGCTACTTTTACAGAGTTGGCAAAGTATGTGGAGGGTCTGATGGAAGCAGAATTCCAATATGGGTATGACAGCGGATGGTACGACAGTGAAAAACATTCTGAAAGGAGATGACCATGAAATTAACAGTTCCAAAGTTAATAAAGAAACTGGACCGAGTGTTTTCCCTGTATATTAGACTTCGCGATAGTGGGGAGGGCTACGGGAAGTGCTGCACCTGTGGAAAGGTTGGCCACTACAAGAGCATGCACGCGGGACACTTTCAGAGTCGAGGCCACCATGGAACAAGATTCGACGAAAAGAATGTGAATATGCAATGTCCACATTGTAATCTTTGGAGAGATGGAGCCGGTCCGGATTACTTCCGGTTCATGCAGGACAAGTACGGAGACGATGTTATAGACGAGATTCGGGCAAACAAGTTAGGAAAGTTTTTCGCTTGGGATCTGGAAGAACTAATTGAACACTATCAAAAGTTAGTAAAGGAGATGACATGAAATTTAAGAAAGAAGATTTGCAGGACATGGCATATAGTGAAGATGGTCCACTAAAGAAAATTACAGAGAAGATTACTTACAACAATCGGTGGAGCATCAATTACGAGGTGATTTTCAAGGACACCACTACTGGAAAACATTATAAGTCCTTCTACTCGGTAGGTGCTACGGAACAACAAGACGAGAGTCCCTACGAATACGCGAACGAGGAAGAGAAATGTTTTGAAGTAGAGTTGAAAAAGGTAATTACTGAGGTATGGGAGGACGTGAAATGAGTAACGAATCAACAGAAATGCGGAAATTCCCCGGCGGGGCTACTCGAAGCGATGACCCCAATCGTCTGGATTATGAAGGCTTTTTATCCCCTGTGGTTTTGAGGAGATACGCCCAGTATCTGAACAAGCATCGGGAGCAGGCAGACGGGAAGAGGAGAGAGTCAGATAATTGGCAAAAAGGAATACCCCAGAAGGAGTATATGAAATCGGCAACCCGACACTTCATTGATATGTGGGCCGGTCATAGAAATGCTTGGGATGTTGATACGGAAGAAAGCTGTTGTGCACTCCTGTTCAACGTAATGGGCTATCTCTTTCAGACCTTATTGGAGACCCCGGTCGTTGAAGATTTACCAGAAATTAAACCGACGGTCGAAGAACCCAAGTTCAAAAAAGGGGATAGAATTAGGATTGAGTTAAGGGGCGACGCCAACGAGAATATCAGGAAAATATGTGATGATTCAGACAAAATTGGATTTGTCTACGAAGTCTATGGTGGGTCTCTAATGATGGAAGTCCTGATTTCTGGAGAAAACTGTGGCATATATTTAGACGAAGCAACTTTATTGGAGGACGACTGATGCGTTATTATCTCAGCCACGCTATACGGGGAGCAGAAGGTCCAGAAGCCTCACATAATATACAGGCAAAGAATGGTGCAGCGGCTATTAAAATAGCAGACCAACTTCGGGCGTTGTTCCCCCCTCTGGATTTGTACGTCCCAGCGGAGAATGAGACGTTTGTTCAGATTGCTTACGACACCGGACACCTGAGTGAAAAACAGATACTTGATATAGACTGCCGAATCATTGACAACTGTGATGGTGTGATGATCTATGTTCCCGAAGGTAAAATGCAGGGCGGTCGATTGGTAGAGTACAATCATGCGGTAGCGACCAACAAACCAGTAATGAGTTTTAAGGTACTGGTAGAGGCTGTTGCTTGGCTGACTGCAATGTATAGAGGGGCACTGATATGAAAGTCTGCACAAAATGTTCTGCAGAGTTGCCCGCAACCGTTGAGTTCTTTTACAGGGACTGCCAAAAGAGGGGGGGCCTTCGCCCTGACTGTAAAATTTGCCACAATAAGAGACGAACAGAGTACCGCCAGTCTCCAAGGGGTATAGAAATCCACCTAAAAGCCAATAACAAATACAAAAAGACAAAGAAGGGGAAAGTTGCGGAGAGAAAATATAAAAGGACTGAAAAGTACAAAAGCCAAGCTAAGATCATTCAGAGAAAATCGAATTATAAAAGACTTTATGGGATAACTTTGGAGTGCTACGAAAAAATATTTTTTGAACAAGAGGGCAAGTGTGCAATATGCCAGCAGGCTCCCCAAAAACTACGTCTGGGGGTAGACCATAATCATTCCTCCGGAAAAGTCAGAGGACTTCTCTGTGGCCCCTGTAACTTAGCTCTGGGGCACTTTGAGAAAAACCAAGAACAATTCAATTTATATTTAAGGAGATACAGATGCGGATCTTAGCCATCGGGGATTTACACGAACCAGTCGCTCATCCGGGGTACTTATCATTCTGTCAAGACCTGTACGACCAGTGGGATTGCAATAAGGTTGTGTTCATTGGAGATATGGCGGACCAACAAGCCATTAGTTTCCATGCCATGAATCCTGAGTGTCCCGGCCCGAAGGATGAGTACACTCTCACAAAACGGTGTATGCACAAGTGGTATGATGCTTTTCCGGACGCTCTTGTATGTATTGGAAACCACGATGAACGGGTTATCAGAAAGGCCCAGTCAGTTGGAATCCCTTCCAAATATCTGAGAAACTACAGTGAAATATGGGATACCCCCGGCTGGTTGTGGGAATACGAGCATCATATAGATGAAATCTGTTTCCTTCATGGCACAGCAAGAGGGGGAGTAAATCCTGCTTGGACTACCATGACTAAGAAAATGGAGTCTGTAGTAATGGGGCATTGTCATAGCAGAGCGGGGGTTAAGCTCAGAACCAGCCATAATAAACGTAGGTTCGCAATGGACACGGGCTGCGGCGTTGACATATCGGCTTTTCAATTCGCATACGGGAAGCACTATGACGAAAGGCCCGTATTAGGAGCAGGGGTGATAATAGACGGCCTCCCTTATTACGAGGCGATGCCTTGTGGTCCGAAGGAACTCTATCACAAGGGGAACTTCTGATGAAAGTAGTCTGTCGAAACTGTAAGAACGGTTTACTGTGTGGAACAAATTACGGAGTGGTCTGTAAGCTGGACAAAGTAAAGAGACACTCTTGGGATACTTGTAAGAAAGGGGAATACGAATGAGCAAACTGTCTGAA
>SDBT01008927.1_pt1 | contig 16307 bp, 17 predicted proteins | sample 2277101 | NCBI WGS metagenome assembly SDBT01 (sample SAMN10404973, study PRJNA504765) | marine sediment metagenome | isolation source: marine sediment core GS10_PC15, 103 cmbsf | place: Arctic Ocean: Southern Knipovich Ridge | collected 2010 | reverse complement strand
ATATTGATCTTGATTATCTCCTGTCTACCTAAACCTATATGATTAATAACAGTAGAACGTCTAATCTTAGTATTTCGTTCACGCATTTGAAATGCTTCCATTGTTTCGTAAGGATAGAGAATCGAATCCGGTAAACTGCTTCTGTTGTTATCTTTAAACAGTCTACCTACAGGTAAAACAATAGGATTTTCCAAAGAGGCTCTACAACAGAGCTTGTAAAATCCCAAGATATTAAGAGCTCTCTCTTTCGAAATACCATTAGGTTGTCGTAATGCTATGTATATTTCAAATCCATTTGATCCCATAGTTATGAATGCCTCCTTCCCAGAAACATATCCTTTCTTTAGTGACATGAACACATCAAACATATGACCATAGTAACCCAAAAACTCAAGAGCATCATATGATTGCATAGATCTGCTAACATCAGATATGAAAGCTAGATAATCTTCTCCTGAGTAACCCAGTGAAGTGAAAGCTTCACTGGGTGTAGCTCCATTTCTCACAAGTGATATATACTCATTATATTTACTGAGATTAAGAATATCAAACATGTCTTTGATAGTAGGATCTCCATATTTTTCACGTTTTGGATTAGTTGCACTAGTTCTGAACTTAGCTTCTCTTATTTCTCTCAGTTGAATTGGATTGTTGTCGGTGTATGTTTCTCGTGGGTGAATACCTCTAGTGGTCAACTGAGCGAATTTATCATAATCATCTCCTAGTACAGCTTTGTAGAAAATTTCGCTTGTTCTAATTTCTTGTCTCGTTTGTTTCATCTCTTCAGTCATCTCCTTTGCTTTCACATTCGCATCAGGATATCCAAGCACAGTGAAGATGTCATCATCGTTAAGAATTTCTCCATTATCATGTTTGTCAATGATACTAGATAGTATTCTTATCGTACTACGACTATTCGGATCTAATCTAGAGGTTATCATCATTGAGTATAGGAAGTATATATACTTTGATCTTTCGCGATCTTTACTATCAATAACTCTTTCGAATGCATCAAGTGCTGTAAGTCCTCCATATTGCAAATCTAAATACATTTCTGATTTATGAGCTAGTGGTTTACCACATGATTTACACCTGATAGGTGCCAATAATCTTCTCTCTTCGAAAGGGATAGGTTCAGTGCTAATAAACTCCAATCTTGCCTTCTGTTCTTCTTCATATCTTCTTTGCCTCTCAGCTTCCTTTTCCTCTTCCTGCTTCTCTTTCAGTTTTCCCTTCCTCCTTAGAGAAAGTGCTCCTGCGACGGTTCTTTTCTTCTTCTTCTTACGTTCAGGTCTCTTCGACATTAGAACAACAAATGAAGTGTTTTGATAAATGAATTAACTTGTACGGAAAATGGTTACTATCTCAGTAAGTAATAATAGAATCATCAATTTTATCGAAGCTCATGATATATCAATTATCATAGCACCTGTCATTCCGTTAATTCTCATCGAACGTGATAGGACTGTATTAGTAGGACCAACGAGAGAGAAGTTCATAAGAAGATTAATAGCAACTATATCTAACATTGATGTAGTTGTTATGCCAGATGCACATATTTACGATCTTGAGGGATTAGCTATTATTAGAATTGTTGAGCGGTATAATATTAAGCTTGTGTTGATATCATCTGTTGAATCTGTCTTCGATATAGGAACTAATGTACTTGATTTAAGTGTGATTCCGAAAGATATTAGATATCACGGATTTGTAGAATCGGATGAAGAGATTCTTTCTGTTATCGAACAATATATGATGAGTCCTCTATTCACTAATAGTAAATCATTCATCTTATACACTGCCGATATTAGGAAATGGAATACCCTTCTGGAACATAGATTCAACAGCGAATCTGAAAGATACAATCTTGACAGATGGAAATCTCCAGATGACGGAGATAGGCCAAGAAACATCAGAATAGAAGAATTGTATCTGAGTACAATAGAAGAGAGTACTATATTCATATTGAATGAATATAAAGATATACCTAGAGTCTCTGGTGTATTTGATCTCATGACTAAGAGAGTTCCAATGAAATCGATCTTTTGCACAGATTTACCTGTTGGAACTAAAGATGTTGATATTACTCAACTCGAAGCTAGACAGAGAGCTGGTACAGGAATATGTTATAGATTCTGCTCTGAAGAACACTTCAAATGTTTGAAAGAGAGAGATAGAAACATCACTCTGGATCTTATGACATATGCACGTTTAATAGATTATGGACTAAACCCTTTGATTATATTCCCTCATAAGCTAATGGTAGAGGAATGCGGATTAATTAAGGATGGGACAACTACAAACATGTACAAATTCATTCTACATTCGGGTTTATCTCTTGAATCGGGGATGGTTCTATGGAAACTTCGAGACAAGAAATCTATCCTCTCCATATCTTCCATAGAAACATTGACCAAATCTTATGAATACTTCAATTATTCTCGTAAATACGGTAAATCAGATTCATCTTTTTTGTCAGACACCAACTGTTATAAATTAGATCTTCAAAAGAGATATCAGGGCAAAGATACTTTGGAGACAGTAATGAACGTGCTAAAGGAAGAAGAGAAGAGAGAACAAGACATATCTGAATTAAAGAGACCCGCTATGTCAGATCTAGATACAAATGAACTCGTTGTGTCCAATCTGAAAGGTAGGAAAAGAGAATTTAATGTTAAGAAGGATAGATTAAATGCTATACGATCTCTCAATAGACATCTAATGAAGTATATCGATGATACATCTGAAATAGGTGATGTTAGAGGAGAGTATTGGAAGGTTGGAGATTTTGATGATACCAAAATACTAAATGTTAAACTTACAAGTGGAGGTAACATTCCTATTTGGTCAGATGGTCAGAAAAATTATACTATGTCGAAGTATTCAATAACAAATACTATGTTAAATAGACCTTTGAATGTATCTATACTATCATTCACTGGTAATAGTATGGATAACATACTTGTGTTGCAGTAGATATATAAAAAACTGTTTTATAATATCAATGTCATTCAAAATGGAAGGTTGGTATATTTATTCAGTAGTTTTGTTCCTAATAATAGCAGCAATCATAATCGGACTAGCACTGTTCTACTCGAGAAAGGTACCAGGAGATTTTTGCACATCATCATGTGATGATATGGTATGTGAGTTAAATATTTGTAGAGTAGATTCAGGAGGAAGCTGCAAACAATCATCCGACTGTATTAGTGGAGATGTATGTACTGCAAATACGTGCATAACCATAGAGGCTAATTAATGATGAAAATGATTAATACTAAAACATAAGAAGACAATTATAAAGATGTCTTCTGCTCGTCAGCTGCGATCATCTATTGCAAGAAGAAGACAGAAAAAGAAACTTAGTCAGATAGAGTTCAATAATGTTAGGAATCCTACAGTGATATTTAATACCATGCGTGAATGGATTAATGATACAGATTATACTATTTTGATGAACAACATAGCTACCTTTATCAAGAATCAACTTCGAAAAAGACTGTATGAGAAAAGTACAATCGATCAAACTACGAATGAGATGATGACAATACTTAAGAGAAAATCCAACGATCTCCCTACTATCATAGCTCTTAAGAGAAAATACTGCTCAGCTGAATTAAGAGACTCAGCTAGGAAGGTAATTCCTTCTATTATAAATTTTGAGAGTAAATACTACTCAGACGAACTAAGAGATGAAGTTAGAAAGGTACTCGGCGAATTCAAAGAAGAGGAGGGGGATACAAATGAAATAATGACAATACTTAAGAGAAAATCTACTGATTTCCCTACTATCGTAACTCTTGAGAAAAAATACGAATCAAGAGAGTTAATAGATGCAATTATAGATCTTGAGAGAAAATGCTCAAATAAATTAAGAGATGCAACTAGAGAGATAATCAGTGAATTCGGAGAAGAGAAGAAACATGAGGGTCCTTCAGGTAGAGAAAGATCGAGACTCCTAGATATGAAATCTATGTTAAATGTTGTAGGACATGTTGAACAGTATTATGATATTGGAGCATCAGAAGGAAATATAACAAAGGTTATTATGAATTATCTGAAGATCAAGACTGTGTATGTATTCGATATTAATGTTGAAAACAGAATTGAAGATGGTATCATATATATTCATAATGTATATGATAAACTTGATATTGGAGATAACACTGCAGATCTAGTGAGTACTTTCATGGCATTACATCACTTCGAAGATCTTCCTAAGATGTTAAGTGAGATCAAAAGAGTATTAAGACCAGGAGGACATTTTATCATAAGAGAGCATGATGCTGAGAATAAATACTTAGTATCATTCTTTGATCTTACTCATTTGATATATGCTACAGTTTTAAGTGATGAAGCTACACCTAAAGATTTCGTTAAAGACTTCCTTACTCAGTACAAAACTAAAGAGAAATGGTTGGAGTTGATTGAAGCATCAGGGCTCAAACTAATTAAATGGTCTTATCCTGTGATTCGAAGTAAGAAAGGTAAAAGAGACTTTACGAATGCATTCTATGCGTTATTTGTTAATCCTCGTTAAAACTGATCAAACCTTACAATTGTACGGGTATAACAAAATGAAGCGTTCAGCATCTGCAGGCTCTCTACCTTCTACCAAGAAAGCAAAACTCGAAGTCGAATATGTTGTTGATAAAGATGGTTCATTTGGATCTCTATCAACTAATCATCATTTAATATGCTATCTCTATCAGAATAGAAGTGATCTAATCATTTCTCACCCTCTCTATTCTGGAATCAAAGATATTAAGATACTTAGTCCTAGATATTTGTATGGACTTTGTACTGTAGGTATGGGAAAACCGTATTTGTGCAGATACTTAGACACAATCTCTAATACTACATTCATGTTAGATAAAAGTAAATTGGAAGATTATGCAAAAGAAGTGAAATTCAATAAATGGTTAGCTCTAGCTACTCATCCACTAGTACTCCAATATATTCGAATTATGAAACCAAAGGATATTAGAATTGTATATACCATCAAAAGTAAAATGCATTCCCTCACTTCTAGTGGTGTTACTATCAATATAATCATTGATAAAGGAGTTATATTTAAACAGTTGAACTAAAGACTAAGATAAATATCCCTCCTATTAAAATGTCTAGAAGGAGAACAACCAAACCTTTTTATAAAGCCTTATCTCACCCATATGATCCTTTAAATGGACACGAGGTTGATGAGTCCATCTACAGATCCGCAGGTGAACCCGAAACTGGCTTTGTAGAGGTAGATTCTTGGGTTCCAGGTGATGTTCTTCTAGATGATGGTAAATATGAATCAACATCTATGGTTGAAATTGCCTACACTAAATGGGGTTCAGGGAAGACTCTTGTTGTATTTTTGCACGGCGTCCCAACCAATCGAATTCAATGGTATCCAGTTCAAAAACGAATGGCTAGATTCTGCGAAACCATAAGCTTTGATATGCTAGGTCTCGGGGAAAGTACCATGCCTTTAAGGAAAGATCTTGCTTCGTGGGAATGGATCAATGATACAGTTTGGTTAGGGGCAGTAATGCAAAAACTCTATGGTAGACGTAAATTTATCTTCATCGCTGATGATTGGGGAGCTGGAATTGCACTTCATTATGCAGCAAAACACCCTGATAGTCTTTTGGCACTGGGTCTCCTGGATCCTATTGCATTTGATTCATACCCAGTAAGTGAAATCCAGGGAATTGCTAAATTGTCAGCTGTTAAAGATCAGAAAACTTTTGAAATGATGACAGCAGCATTTGATCAAACCTTGACAGTCATCCTCAAACAGATGGTACATGATCCAAGTAAGTTCAATCAGTACAAATTGAGAGATATTATGTGGCCTTATGTTGATGTTGATTATGAACGATCTAAATATAGAGATGGAGAAGATGCCGATTCTATGACTCTCAGACTTAATTATCATGCAATCAGAGTTCTGGCTGACAGATCTTCAAGACTTGCTCCTGCACAATTACTTCCATATGATGAAATTGAAAATGAGAGAGGTGTAGATTATTCGAAGATTAAAGTTCCTGTATTAGTTATGTGGGGAGAGTATGACACCATGATGTCAGAGGCTCAAAGACATCGTTTCCAATATGTTTTGGAGAATACGAATGTACAATTGATTAGAGTTCCACGAGCGGGTCATTTTGCAGGGATAGATCAGCCAGAATTTGTTGCAGAAACGATTCTCAATTTCATGGTCGAGAAATTAGGAAGAAGAGCTCTTGAAGATGTATTCTTGGGATTTAATGATCGTCAGACTATCTGGAAGGGAGATGAAAAAGAAATGATCGTAGACCTCAGAAAAATTTATGGGATGAAGGTATGATATTTTAAAAGTCTGTCTCTGATGATGTATTCGATGATATGATTAAAATCCTATGGCAATTCATCAAACTGATTTTTCATAATGTCTCTTAAATATGATTAAACATCATATCAAGACGTTGCGAAACTTTAACTAAAGCTTCAATGTTGTGCACGTGTAGCATTAAATCTGGACAATCAAGATGTTGGAAACATTTAAAGAGTCCCAAATATGTATGTTCCGAAATAAAGTTCTTATGTTACTCATTCAATGAAAATCTACAAAATGTTGACCAAAAGTCTTAGAGAGTTAATTTGTATCTTTATTCTTAAATTGATATTTTTAAAAGTTTATAAATCTTAAAAATATGATTGAGATATTCGCATTTAGTTACAATCTCGATATTGAGAGGACTGTTTCAATTTTGAAGAATGGATATATAGGTATATCCAAAGAATCTAATTGGGATATCGATTTTCCTGGGGTATACATGTCAATCATTACTGAGGAGCAGAACAGGATACCCTCAGCATGGGGATATGATATTGATTTGATCTTTTCAGTCAAACTTCTGAAAAGATCAGATTATCATATAAATGAAGAAGATGTATATGGACATCTCACTGAGAAATCCTACTCTCCAAATAATTTACATCTAATCAAAAAGATAGATGTTACAAGTGAAATCGTTTTTCATAATAAGGTATCAACAATTTTCCTTGAATCAATCGTAGTGAAAGATTATCAGAGAGATTTTGTTTATCCTCGTTTGAAAAAATATCTACATGAAGAAGGATTGGATGAATACATACATATGATACAGGTGATGAAAGATGATTTACTTCCATTAAATGTTATTTATGACACAGGTGATATGAAAGATATAGAAAATTATACACCTAGATTCTGTGATGCCTACACTGATTTTGATGATATGACAATTCAAATGAACGTTAGTATTAAAGTTGCAAGAAAGATTGCTATGAATTGTGGAATGTCACAAAGGGAAGTTAGTAGATTCAACGATCCAAACGAATTGAGACTACACCTTTGGGATGAAGGATATATACAGAAATATGTAAAGTATCCAGAGATGATGCCGAAGCAAATATATGAACCACCCTTCGGGTAAATATAAAATACTAGGATTCGATAGATTATAAACAGATGGCTTTGATCAAACCTTGACAGTCATCCTAAAACAGATGGTACATGATCCAAGTAAGTTCAATTAGTACAAACTGAGAGATATTATGTGGCCTTATGTTGATGTTGATTATGAACGATCTTTGCGTTTAGATGGAGAAGATGCCGATTCTATGACCCTTAGACTTAATTATCATGCAATCAGAGTTTTAGCCGATAGATCTTCAAGACTTGCTCCTGCTCAGTTATTACCCTTTGATGAGTTTGAAAATGAGAGAGGTGTGGATTATTCAAAGATTAAAGTCCCTGTATTAGTTATGTTTGGGGGTATGACAGAATAGTATCTCCCTAATCGTTTCATCATCAGAATGTGTAAAATGTGCATTGTTCATGCGACGTTGTCGTAAAATATCCTCTGAAGGTTAATTATTTTTAAAACTAACACCATGCATTTTGAGAACTTTTGAGTAATTTATTTATATCAGAATCTGTTACCGAGCTGCCTCAGATCTTCACTAGAGCCAATAGAAGTTAAATCTTTACCGAAAGTCGTGATTTCCATTGAGAGAATGCTATTTTAATATGATAGAGTATCTTTGGATCAGATTTATTCAGTAAAACCTCTACCAATAACCATTGACACTCTTTAATGCTACTATCAGGATCATTCACAACTCCAACTTTCAGAGAATCAGCAATTTCCAGACTAATGTCTGCATAGTAAATGCGAATATCATGCCATTGTTCTCCCCATCCGATGTATTTATATTTAATCTTACATGGGAGTCTGTTTCCTGTTTCTTCTTTGAATTCTCTTTTTGCATTTAAGAATTGTGATGATCTATCTTGTTTTTCTTCCTTTCCCCCTGGCAATCCTATCATACCTTTGTTATTTATGACACATAAGATTTCTTCTGTATCGATGCATCTGAGAAGAACAAAAGCACTTCTTTTCACCCTGCGAGAAGACATGTTTCATAGTGATTTATATGAAAGCATATTATGATCAATTTTTTTGAACAACTGTATTACAATCTATCATTCAACATTGTGAGGAGCCTGTTAAAGATACACATCATATTATACATCAAAAAGATGCAGATGAAAATGGTTATTTGAATACTTTTCATAAGAATATACTCTTCAACTTGGTTGGACTATGCAAGGATCATCATCATCAGCAACACAACGGTCAGTTACGGATAACTGGGAAAGCTATGACTACACGTGGTATTAAACTGTTGTTTGAAGAAAATTAGATGTTCTTCGGAGTCATATGAGAAGTTTTAGACAAGGGATTTATCTCGGATGAAAAATATGACTATTATTCGGGACAATTACTCGCTAAGAATATAGTTGCTCATTTGGGTAATACAGAGATTGTAATTGCTCATTTGGGATAGTTAATCTTAAAAGTTTTCTTACAGACTTTTAAAGATCAACGTATAAGACGTAATCTATTATGTGGAAACGTACTAAATTGCATCACGTAAATTATCGGATCTATCATTTCACGCAGAAACTCATATGTTTGAAGGTAGATACCAATAGTAATACTATAGTCGAGTGTATCTCCAGGCAGATATAAATCTCCACCTTCATATATAAAAACAGTAGCATAAATTACATCTATGGCTCTGGATTTAATGAGAAAAATAGTATCTAATTCATCACTTGTGTAAGGTTTACCTAAATTAGTATTAGCGAAATCTTGTATTGTTTTTTCATCATGCATATCCACCTGAAGATCAATTACATCGTCATTTACATAATCTCTACTTAATACTTTATCAGAAAGATTTTGCATTGACTTTTCGTCATGTACGTTAAATTGAAGATCAGCTGCATCATGTATTAAGTAAGGAATAAGATGCAAAAAACTGCAAATCTAAGATGGTGAAAGCTCCATTTTGTACAGTATCACCCAATATTTCTCTGTAAGTTCTTCCATCAATCCATTTATCACCTAGATTAATCATGTTAACTTTGTCCATATTTATAGCTGTTTGTCTCCATGTGTCTCCATATTTCTTTTCTATTCCGTAATTATCCAATACTTTGGTTCTCCAAAATGATTCTTCTTTACATATCGTGTTAAACTTCTTACTCACTCCGCAGAGAATCGATATCTCCTTGACAGTAAGATCTGAGAAAACAGATCGCAATTGTGATGATGATATTCTATTCAGATCTTGACGTTCAAGTCTTAACTTTGCAAGTATTTCATTCACAAACGATACTCGTTCTAGTCCCTTCGGGGAGACAGAAGACATCTTTAATATGCTTGTAAATAGTAATAGATATAATCATTTTTAATACATACGCAGCATTCATAATACTCATTGAGAAGAGAGTTAAAAGTAGCTATAGCTTAAAATATTATTGCTCAAGAAGAAAGGGATGGATGAAATAACCAAAATAGTGAGGTTAGTGAATAAGACTGTCGAAAGAAATCGGGAAGAGGTTATCATATGTGTAGTAATTATATGTAAACAAGAAGAGAAGATTATCAAAAGATGTCTCGATTCAACAAGATCAGTGGGAAATTATTGGTGTATTTGTGATACTGGTTCGACCGATAAGACTGTAGAGGTAGTCGAAGATTGGTTTGATGAAAATAAGGTAGATGGACATATGTGTAATCATGAATGGAAGAATTTTGGTCACAATAGAACTCTAGCCATCAAAACTGCCGAACATTGTTATCCTGATTCAACATATCATCTTCACATCGATTGCGATATGGTTCTAAAGGTTGGGAAGATGTTTAACAAGAATACTTTAATTCACGATTCATACAGCTTCGAGCAGACGAATGGTGATCTCACCTATCGAAATACCAGATTAACGAAAGCCTCCTTAAATTGGAAGTCTCTAGGAGTAACACATGAATACTATCACTCATCCACATCTAAAGAATCAAAATCTCTACATCGTAATATAATTTGGATAAATGATATGAATGATGGAGGTTCGAAAAATGATAAGTTCTTTCGGGATTACAATCTTTTAGTGAAGGGTATTAAAGATGAACCTAATAATGTTAGATATGTATTCTACATGGCACAAACTCTCATGGCATTGGAGAGATGGGACAATGCCATTAGGTACTATACTAAGCGTATTGAAATGGAAGGTTATCATGAGGAGATATATTACTCATATTACAAGAGAGGTGAATGTTATGAAGAATTAGACAAATGGGGTGATGCATTATCTAGCTATCTTCAAGCACATAACCATACTCCTACTAGATCTGAATCACTTTATGAGATAGTTTATCACTATAGAAATGGAGAAGATTATCATACTGCTGCTCTCTTCTGTAAGATTGCAATGAAAATCAAACGTCCAAAAGACTTAGATCTATTCATACTTGATACTGTTTATAATTATCTACTTGAGTACGAATATTCAATCATAGCGTTCTACGTGGATGATATTAAAGGTGGTATCAAGTCAAGTGAAAGAGTCTTGAATTCTAGGGCTTCTAATCATATCAAGAAGCTAGTCAATGATAATATGGAGTTCTACAGATAAATCTAAAACATATCAAAATTGATTAATAGGATATTTCATCCTCGTCAAACAAAACTATGGAGACTCTTTCTAAGTTATTCTGTACGGGTGTTAGTTTTAAGATTCTCGAGTATCTGATTGACTTCGATTATACTCCTTTTAGACTTAGAGATGTTATTGCATTGAGATCAAAGATATCGGATTGGAACTACTCCGTCAAGTGGGCTCATAATAACGGTAGAATCGACCTCTTTCTGTATTTTATGTTAGAAGCACCTGTCAACATGATCACATTCCTATACACTATACACGAGAAAGTTCCAAATAAAATGTTTCCCTTGAAACCACGATATGCTCAGATGAGAACTACGACGAGCATTATTGACATTGATTCATTTCTTCTGCCGCGCGGATGTGTCGGATCTTGTATAACCAATGCAGGACTTCTTGGAATTCTTACAACAGAGGATTTGAATGTAGCTTGTTTAACTAATTACGAAATCTATCTGTCAGTCGCGTTTTTTGCACTCGGAGTTCGACCGTATCATACCAGTTATTCTCCTATATCTTATAACAAGAAAGAGTCGTATCGCAAGAATACAATTGTCGTATTTGAATCTGTATATAACAACCTTTGGAACAGATTTTTGATGCTATCGTGCATCGTTCCCCATCTCAAACTTCTATGTGTTAAGTATGCTATCGATAGAGGAGCCTCAAATTCTAGTCAATGTCTTAGAAAACTACTAAACTCACTGAACAAAAATCCCACCACATGCAGTCTCGATCATATCGAAATTATCGAATATTTGCTCACAGAAACTGGGAAACACAAAACAAGACTTATGATCGATTGTGTAAGAACAGTTAAGTATCTTACAATTGTATGCCAGGCTAATTATTCCCGGTGTAGCGGATTGATACTAAGATTTCAGAGTATAGCTGATAGAATATCAGAGAGAGTTGAACCCTATTATAATTCTCTGTGTAGAACTATCAGCCATAATTGTCTACTTGAGAGAACGGTAGTTATGTTGAATGACGAAACTCATCAAAATTGATATAAAACTTAATAATATCTCGACAAGCAAAGAAATGACTGACCAGTGCACTAGTTTCACAAAAAAAGGAAGTCGATGTAAACTCAATGTGAAAACGGATGATCTCTGTTGGAGACATTTGAAGAGTGGAAAGATCGAGGGCAAAGCAACTGAAATAAAGAAAGATGATGTTAGTATCAAAAAGAAGATGTATAAGAAACCTAGTCCTGAGTGTGTGGAGTTAATAGAGAAGTTTTTAGATTTACCACCAGGCCCTATCGATCCTGAGAATGATCCCTTAGCCTTTGATTAAAACTAGTTAAAACATAAACTTCGTCCATAAAAGATGAATATATCAACTATTGCTATCTTCTCCGGAATTCAATACGATCATAAATTTGGAGACATCAATATCTATGATTCTATTCCTTACAAATGTGAGCAGGACTATCATCTTATTCTCAAAGAAGGTGAGTTTCTAATAATGGATGATGACATTATCGAATATATTAAGAGTAGACTTATTGAAGATGTGTATTTAATCCCTATCATACAAGAAGGTAGAGATGATGGAGTTCTCGAAGCTAGACTTATTCGATGTACATGTACACGGAAGATGAATAGTAAACAAGGAGTAGTACTCTCAGACTTCTACATTGAGACACCTTCTGATGGACAACCTTTTGGAAAGATCAGAGATCTGATAGTTGAACAGAAGCTAGATGAAGCTATGAATTTGATAATAAGTGCAGAGGAAATGTATGCACTACATATTGGCCCGACAGTGAATACATATCCAATGTCAATGTATTTGAAATGGCAATGTACCGATGATATTGAATATTTAACTCTGGCACTAATTAATGCAAATGATAATCTAACTATCAAGATTCTCATTGAGATAGCTAATAAATCGATGAATAAACATAAAGCTGTATGGAACATACTGCAAAAGATTAAGGAAATACAAGCAAATAACAAAATCCAATACTTCTTCATAGACAAGCACGATAAGATACAAGCAAAGGATGAAGGTCAATTATATTTCATCGGTTGTCAAGATAAGATAGATGAGATAGAGCATATCATTGCATATTATATAGATGCTATAGATGAAGGCAGATTTGCATGTGATAAGATCATTCTTAATCCTATCTCATCATCCAAACACCTTGCTATTAAGAACATGAAATACTACCCTCGAGAGATATCATGTGATATGAAGCGTATTGAATTTGAATGTCCGAAGCATTACAATATTATGAATCCTTCTATAGTATCAGATGATGAAGGATACAGAATGATATGCAGATCGGTAAACTATCTGTATTTTAATGGTAATTGGGTTCCTCAAGATCGTACTGGTATCATTAATACTGTTAACTATCTTCTTCGATTAGATTCTGATCTCAACATAGTTAGCTATGATAAGATTGAAGTGAAAGCTGCCTATAGAAAAGGAATAGTACATCCTAAGATTAAAGGACATGAAGATGCTAGATTATTCAAACATAATGGTAATCTGTGGTATACAGCTACTACTCTAGATACAAGTCCATTAGGACTTCATGCTATTTCGTTGTGCAAACTTGAAGGTAGTACTGTTACTAAGTTAGTACCATTATTATATAAACGCGGAAGAGTACAAAAGAACTGGTTGCCATTCTCAAAGAACAATAAAATTCATATAGTATATGGATACGCACCTCTTACCATACTTGAAGTAAGCGAGAACACAGGCGGATGTAAGAAACTTGAAGGTTTTAGAAATTATCAAGGGAAGTACTTCAGAGGATCGACAGGACCCGTTAAGTACAAAAATCCTGCTGGATCAGATGGATATCTGATCATGATTCACAATACTAATACTGAAGACAGGATATATTGTCAACGATTTGTGTGGCTTGATGAAAAGATGATTATGAGATATGCTTCAACAGCTTTTTACTTCAAACAAAGTCGTGGACTCGAATTCCCAGCAGGTATGACTATATCTAATGATGGTAAGAAGGTATTAGTATCTTTGGGAGTAGATGATTCTAGTGCTTGGATTGCTTCTATAGAGTTCAATATAATTGATAATTATTTATTTACCGATGGATATTCACTTTAAAATTCTATCTATAGAAAACAATGGAGGATATTTCATCCAAATCCATAAATTTTCGTGAAGCAGCTATACTTGCGGTAGCAATTGTCCTTGCTACTGCAATCGTACCGTTAGGTTTAATATTCGTATTTGAGAGAGACAAACCAGAACACGTTTTTAGACCTATATCAATCATTGAAGAGACAAATCGGAATACATTTTAGACTTATACTCATTTTAAAACTGTGTATTCTTAGATACTATTTCTATCCATCAAAAACAATGGGGGATGTTTCATCCAAGTCCATAAATTTTCGTGAAGCAGCTATACTTGCGATAGCAATTGTCCTTGCTACCGCAGTTGGACCTATATGTTTAATATATGCATTCGAAAGAGATAGGAAAGAGCCAGAGCATGACATATTATGGTTAGCTATAGCAACATTTTTAACTATAATATTCATATTAATACTTATCATAACTAATATGAGAAAGTAGCTCTTTAAAACATTTCATGACGTGCTATGGTTAGTTGCAGCAACATTTTTAACTATATTAGTTATACTAATCCTTATCATAACTAATATGAGAAAGTAGCTTTTAAAACATTTCATAGTAGTTATGGTTAGCTATAGCAACATTTTTAACCATAATATTCATATTAATCGTTATCATAACTAATATGAAAAAGAATAAGAGTGTAATACATTATGGTTAGTTGCAGCAACATTTTTAACCATAATAGTCGTGTTAATACTTATCATAACTAATATGAAAAAGTAACCCTTTAAAACATTTCATATATGAAAAGAGATACTCTGTATTATGCCTAGATTCTATTGGGAAGATGATGGCAGGTCATATCCATTTGAACGTTCTAAACGATATCTAATTTACTTCATAGGATCGTTCTCTCCTCCACACACAGGCCACTGGTCAGCATTTGAAGAGTTCCTTAATAAGCCTAATTGTGAGATTCTCTTATCACATAGCAGTGGAAGTCAAAGACATGGTATCTCAACCAATCTCACCAGAAAGATACTAAACATCTACAGTAAGGATTATGAAAATAAGATTACTATCGTTAAACGTTGTTGTAATAATGAGATTCTCAAATATACACATGACATAGATGTGGTAGTGTGTTTGCGAGGTGATGAAGGTCAATCTCACCGTTCGGCTGAGTCAAGGATGACTAGACAATTTAGAAATGTAAGTGATGATCTTCGATCTAAAGGTAAATTTATTGACTTCTATTTCAATTCTAGACCTCTATTGAATATGGTGTCATCTACTAAATTTACAGATGCTATTAGACATAGACTAAGGTTCAAAGGTAAGAATAAATTCTATCAAGAACTAAATTATTACTTACCTGAACATCTCAGTAGGAACAATATTATTTATGTTCTTAATAGAATAGCAGATGAATTAATCTAATCCATTAAAAGTATGCTATTCACCATAGTATCGATCATAATTTTGCTTGCTATCATCTTTTTCTTGATAACGAGGAAACATCAACTAGAATGCTCCATAGAATGCTCTGGAAATATATTGTCTAAGGATTGTGATATAGTGTGTTTGAGTTGGAACCCCTTTTAAAACCAATTGTATGAGGAGAGTACTGGCATCACACCATAGTTAATCTCCACAGTCGCTACACACATTAATATCATTTTAAAGATCAATATCATTAATGTACTTCTTAGATAGTTGATTTACTATCTCACAAATCTGACTCTTTGTGATTAAATCTATCGGTATCCTGTTGATAGGGTTCTTGACTATTTTGTGATAGAACTGGTACGAACCAAACTCATTAGCTATTTTATGATCAAAGAACATAGGAAGTATATATTCTGTTTCGCAACCGAACAATTCATACATTTCGTCATTATCGTAGTCAGGAATTAGATTCTCTACCCTAAGATGTTCCAAATTCAATCCTGCTATTATAGTGACTTTGAAATCGGTCACTACTTGTGGAGTTAAGCTAGATGTGACAGCTACAACACAGTAAACTTTATTAGCTATTCCAAGCTCTCGAAAATTATCCACTATGCAACACATGCTAATTGAAGAATAGATAGCATCATCTATCAGAAGAATTGGTAAATCCCTATCGAATATAGGTTTTCCATAGCAAACTTTCTTTGGTTTCAATCTATTATGAAGAAGAGTTAAAAGATAGTGT
>SDBT01008926.1_pt1 | contig 16309 bp, 21 predicted proteins | sample 2277101 | NCBI WGS metagenome assembly SDBT01 (sample SAMN10404973, study PRJNA504765) | marine sediment metagenome | isolation source: marine sediment core GS10_PC15, 103 cmbsf | place: Arctic Ocean: Southern Knipovich Ridge | collected 2010 | reverse complement strand
TGATGCACCAGTCTTGGTTGGTGAGTTCATCAAACATGAAGGTGTGGTGTATAAGTTCATTGATGATGGTGATTTCCAAAGATACGGTTTCACAGATGCAATTGCAGAAGAAGCAAAAGCCTTCACCATAGAACACGACTGGATTGAAGATGCCTGATATCAGTTCAGAAATTAGTGAATCAGAACTTCAGCTGTCAAGGTTTATCCGTGACTTACTGGATCATGGTGAACAGCTGATCAAGCAAGGTGAAATCAACTTTGAACGTGATGATTTCACGCTTGACTTCATTGTTGTATCTGAAATCAGTTCTGTTCCTTTGTCGATTCCAAAGAAGTTTGATTCAGATGCTGAAGTGATGACCTATGCTGTGTCAATGTCAGCAACCATGACCATTGACTTCTTTGGTGATAATGCAAACACCTTACGACTCGCATTCATGCAGTTGGGAAATAGCCAAAAAGGCTATGAACTTCAAAGGGATATGGAACTCACTGTCCATAATCCAAGTACCAGCACATCCCTGAAACAGCTGACCGGAGCGCAGTACAGTCCAAGATTCCAACTTGCTGTCAATATCAGGTACAATGAGACCACGGATGTGCCAACACTGCGTATTGACACCGCACAGACCAACATCATATTTGACACGTAAGGAAAAAAGACATGGCTGATGTTTCAAATGTAATAAATGTTTCCCTTCAAGGTTCGCCATCGCTTGCACAGCGTGACAATATGAACCTGTGTGCAGTGTTCACTGGCTTGGATGATGTCCTGTCCAGTGTTGAACGGTTCCGATCATACACAGCTGAATCTGCTGTTTCAGCTGATTGGGGATCAGCACATGAAATCACGGCACATGCAAAAGCTTTCTTTTCACAATCGCCAAATCCAGTCAATGCTGAAGGGCGTTTCATCGCTGCGTTTTGGCGCAGTGTCGATGAAAATGTTGGTGCAACTGCTGCTGTCCTGACAGGTGGAAATGTTGACATTCCATCACTGATTTCTGCGCTTCAGCAGATCACTGATGGTTCCTTTGATATTGATGTTGATGGAAGCACAGTCAATCTGACTGCACTTGACTTCCAATCTGTCACAAGCATTGATGACATTGTTGCAATCCTTGATGATGAAACCAATGGAATCACAGGTGCAACTGTCACATTTGACAACAACCTGGAAGCATTCATTGTCACGTCAGATACAACTGGTGTGCTATCGTTGCTTACACTTGCGACTGATCCAAGTTCTGGAACATACGTGGGTGAACTATTAGCACTTGCAGCCGGCACTGGTGCCGCTGTTGTTCAGGGTGCTGATGCAACCGTGCTGACAGCTGAAAGCAAAGTGGATGCACTGACAGCTGTTCAAGCACAAATCAAGTTCAAAGGCTTTGACTTCATTGCTGGTCCAACTGGAACAGAAGCTGAAGACATTGCAGCGTTTGGACAAGCAAATGATGTCCTTGGATATGAAGTCTATTCTGATCCTGATGAATTGAATGTTGATCCTGCTGAAAAGCCTTGGTTGATCAAATTGTCTGGTCTGTCCAACTATCGTGGAATTTTCCGCAAAGATGGAAACCGCAAAGCAGCAACTGCATACATGGCAAGGATGCACACGGTAAACTTTGCTGCAATTGCTTCAGCCATCACCATGAACCTGAAGGAATTGATTTCCATTCCTGCTGAAGACTTTTCACAGTCTGAAATTGATAGTGCAAAGACTGTTGGTCTGGACATCTATACTCTGATCAAGAACACACCTGGACTATTGACCAGTGGTGCAAATGATTTCACTGACAACAGATACAATCTGATTGCATTTGTGGATGCAGTTTCAACCGATTTGTTCAATGTGTTGAAAGGCACAAACACCAAAGTTCCACAGACCGTCCAAGGTGTGAATCAACTGGTGGATCAAGCTGAAAAGACTTCTATCCAGTTTGTGACAGCTGGTGTCTTTGCACCTGGAACTTGGACCAGTCCAGACACCTTTGGTGATTTGGAAACCTTCTTGCGCAACATTGAAGAAAATGGATTCTATGTCCTTGCAGGCCGTTTGTCTGATCAGACTGCTGGTGATCGTCAAGCAAGGAAGTCACCAATCATTCAGATGGCTGTCAAAGGTTCTGGTGCGCTACATTCTGCAAACGTCATCATCAATTTCAATGAGTAAGGAAAGCAAATGTCAACAGTAGTTCTACAGGGAAACAGCACCACACTGACTTTGAATGGTTATGTGTTCACAGATTTGATTGAAGGTGATGCAGTTGAACTTGCACCAGTCAATCCAAAGACACACCGCACCAACAGTGAAAAAGGCGTGACCGTTGGAAACCGTTCTGATGGTGATGTCCATGACCTGACAGTGCGTGTTCAGAAATACAGTGCTGATGATGTGTTCTTGAACAGCGCAATGAATCAAGTGAATCCTGTGATCTTGGACGGTTCATTGAAGGAAAACTTTGTCCGTGATGGTGCAGATGGAGTTGGTTCAGCTGTTCTGGAAATCGGTTCCTTGACTGACCGTCCAACCGATGTCAGAAACACACAGGATGGAAACGCTGCAAAGGAATATAAGATCCAATTCCGTGCAGCCACACACAACTTCTAGCAGCTAATACAAAAGGAACACGGCAATGATAGAAGATCAAAGTCAAGAAGAAACGCCTGAAGCAAAGCAGCTACCTGTAGAAAAGACAGAAGCAGAGCTTGCAAAGGAACAGATGAAAGCAATCCATGATGATGGATTTGCTGAAATCAATGGACGTAAATACACCTTCACGGTCATGACGCATGAGCAAAGAAGGCGTGTCTTTGCTTACTACAGCAGCATAGGACCACAGGTCCAAGCACAGAACTTCAGCTTTCTGTCCACACCTGAATTTCAGGGAATTGAAAAGATCCTTCTTGACCGTATGACCTTGGATGGAATGCAGATTTCCAAGATTGACGGTCACTTTGAAAAACATCCAAGTGACTATGTGACGTTTATCTGCTGTGCGCTTGGTGTGATTTCATACCCTTTTTTTCCCGAAAGTCCTACCAGCTGACAGTTTCTGTCAAAACAGACAGTACGCAATACATCAGGTTCACCAACGTTGATGACCTGACCTTCAGCCAGTCGTTTCTTGTATCGGCTGGCTACGGTACAATGAAGGAAGTCCAGCAAATGGACACACCTGAATTCCTGGACCTGATTGAAGTGGAAATGATCAAGCGTGACATTGAAAAATACAAGATTGACAATCCAGGCAAGGGGCGTTGACCGTGGCTATTGCAACTGAGCTTGTCACCAAGTTTTCCTTTGTTGGAAACCTGAATCCACTGAAGCTGTTCAATGCTGATCTAGCTGGTGGAATTTTTCTGATTGGTGAATTTGCTGGTGCAATGGTTGAAATGTCGCAGCAAGTTGCTGCATTCATTGATCAGCCTTTACAAGCCGCCAAGTCACTTCAGGACTTTTCCTTTCAGACAGGGATTGCAGTTGAAACAGTTCAAGAACTTGGTTTCGCTGCATCACAACTTGGATCAGATGTCAACGCTGTCCAGTCAAGCCTGACAGGACTTCAACAGAAAATTGGTGAAGCTTCATTGCGTGGAAGTGAAGATTTTGCACGTCTTGGAATATCTATCAGGGATGGAAACGGACACCTGAAAAACGCTGATCAAGTTCTGGCTGAAGTTGGTTCCAGGTTCAGATCATTAGGTCTGACAATGGCAGAGCAAAGACAGTTTGCTTCAGCACTTGGAATTGATACAAGTCTGCTTCAGCTGTTGAATCAAACAGGTGCAGAAATATCTGCATTAAGGAAGGAAGCACAGGAACTGAATGTCCTGACTGGTGATCAAACTGAATTAGCGCTGGATTATGCAAATGCATTGACCACACTGCAATTTGCAACATCTGGAATCCAGAACCAGATCAGTGTTGGACTTGCACCACAAATGACTGAACTGTCTGAAAAGTATACACAGCTTCTGGTGGACAACAAAGACTTGATTGTCAATGGAGTCACAGCGCTTGTGGAAGGACTTGGAAACCTTGGTGATGCATTTATCAGACTTGCACCATTTTTTGGTGCAGCTGCGCTTGCATTCATTGCATTGAAAATTCAAGCGCTTGGATTTGGTGTGGTGATGGGGGCCGTATTCAGTCCAGTGGTGTTGATCACAGCTGGAATTATTGGTCTGCTTCTGATCATTGATGATTTGGTGGTTGCATTTGGTGGTGGAAAATCTGTCATTGCTGACTTCTTTCAAGAATTCTTTGGAATAGACATTCAACCAGCATTGCAGTTTGTGGTGGACGCTTTCAATGGATTTTTGGATCTGTTACTGGAAACAGGTGCAGCTTGGATAGACACATTTGCCTTGCTATTTTCAGGGCTTGGAAAACTTTTGTCAGGGAACTTTGATGGAGCGCTTGAAGACATTGGTGCTGCTTTTTTCAAACTGATTGAAGCAATCACACTCCCGTTTCAAGGTCTTTTTGATTTCATCACTGATGGTATTGGATCAGCAGTTGGTGGCGCGGTCGGAAAGGTTGGTGAATTCTTTGGTTTTGGTGGTGAAGAAACACCTGCACCAGTGCCAGAAGTTGATGGTGGTGGAACCGGGATTAAATCATCTATTGATGGCGCGGTCGGAAAGTTTGGTGAACTGTTTGGTTTTGGCGGTGAAGAAACACTTGTACCTGTGTCAGCAGTTGCTGGTGGTGGAACCACGATCAGAAACAACAGTGTTGAACAGTCCAATACAATCACTGTTATTTCAGATGATCCAAGAACAGCAGGGAAATCAGTCAATGATGCACTTCAAGGACAGCTTAGAAACGCCAGTGACCAGATTGACAAAGGTGGAAGGTAGTCATGGCTGAAGTAATTCAGAGCCTTACAGAAGCAGCAAGTGAAGTCCTTGGACTGACAGAAATCCAGGAAATTGGAATTGCTGGATTCACCTTGTTTGCAACAGTGTCAAAAAGCGTGGAATTTTCATCTGATGTTCCAGTGTATCCATTGGAAGACGGTTCAAATGCTTCTGACCATATCATCAACAATCCAATTCCAATCAAGATTGAAGGTGTGGTTGCAGATACATTCCAGTTATTCAATCCGATTATTGAAGAATACAAACGGATTCAGGCTGAAATTGGAAGTGTCACCAAGTATTTTCCAGGAAGGACAACCACACAATTGACACAAGTTGCTGGGTTTGCAAATGACATTGCAGATATAACCAGGAAAGTTGACTTAGCTGTTGCAGATGGTCAACAAGCTTTGGAATTCTTTGGTGATGCTTCTGAAAGTCAGACAATCAGACAGAAGTTCTATCAGACAATGAAAGGACTTCATGACAGCAAACAACTTGTGTCGATCCAAGGCACTTATCAGATATACGAAAACATGAGGATCACAAGCCTTGTGATGAATGAAGACAATCAGACTGAAAGCATCGACTTCAGTCTGACAGCACAGGAAGTCAGGTTTGCATCAATCCTTCTGACCGATGTGTCAGAACACTTCAAACGTCCATCTGGTGGAAATCAAGGTGTCACCGATGGAGTCAAGGACAAAGGAAAGCAAGCAGGAACTGAAGTTCAAAACTCTTTGTTCACACAGATCACTGGAAGGGCTGTCTGATGCGCCAGATTGATGATCTGACAGAAGAAACCATCCAAAGGCATGTTATAGCATTTGAACAGGATGAAATTGTTTTCACGATTCGATTCCATCCATTCACTGCAATATGGACTTTTGATCTGACCTTCAAAGAAAATTCAGTCAATGGTGTCAAGTTGGCTGTTGGTGTGCTTCACATTAGGTCAGAAAACTTTCCTTTTGACTTTGTGGTCAGTGACGAATCAGGCAAAGACCTGGACCCTTTCAGAGCTTCTGATTTTTCTGAAGGAAGGAACATTCTGTATATTATGGATGCAGCAGACATGGAATCAATACGTGGTACAGCAGTTAAGATTTGACAGGAATTTTGAATTCATATTTGCAAGTGGGTCAGATGCAATTATTGTCAGACCACCATTCAGGATTCAGTTTGGTGGTGAATCGTTTGGTGGATCAGGTGGAAGTGCAGTTCCACGTGGGCTGAACAAAATCCAGGTGGTGCTGTACGGTCTAGCTGAAAAGACCAGGAATGCACTTGCAAAGGATGCTAACGAATCAAAATACATTCCTGTGATTCTGAAGGTTGGATATGGACAGAGTTTGGAAGGGCTGTTCAAAGGTTCAGTCCATCGTGGAATTGTAGACAGACGTGGAACTGAAATTGTAGCTGTCATTGAATGTCTTGATGGTGGTTTTGATGCCAATGAAAGTTTCACTTCCAGAACTGTCATTGGAAAGACTGAAGCAATTCGTGCCATCTTGAAGGATATGCCCAACACAACAGAAGGGAAAATCACAACACAGGAACAGCTGATCAGACCAAAAGTTCTGGTTGGAAATTCAATCAAGCTGCTGCGGGAACAGGTTGGTGATCAAGAGATTTTCATTGACAAGGAACAGCTATTCATTATAAAATCAGATGAAGTGGTGTCATTATTTGTTCCACTGGTCAGTGCTGAAACAGGATTGATCAGCACACCACAACGTGAGAACTCCATTGTGACCTTTGAAACAATGATGAATGCTGAAATCAGAATTGGTGGACTTGTCAAGCTGAAATCCAAAACCAGCAAATACCTGAATGGTGTGTACAAGGTGAATTCACTATCATATACAGGTGACAACTATGGAAACGATTGGAAGCAAACAGTGAATGGTTTCTTGTCAGACAGGTTCACACAGGTCAACTGATGCCAGAAGAAGAACAAATCTTGGATGTGATTATGACATCAATTGCTGGTGCATTGTCTGATCTGCACACTGCTACAATTGCAAAGGTCACAAAGGTCAGTGAAAAAACGATTGAATGCAAGCCTGTCATCAATCGTGTTGTTAATGGTAAATTAATTGAACTTCCAGTCTTTGCTGAAGTTCCACCTGTGTTTCTTGGTGGTGGTACTTCATACATGGCTTTTCCAGTTGCAGTGAATGACTATTGTCTGTTGGTCTTCACTGAGCGCTGTTTTGACAGATGGTGGAATGGACAGGATTTTCAGTCACCTGCTGAACTTAGAATGCACGACTACAGTGATGGATTTGCACTCTGTGGTCTGAAAAATCTTGCAAACCTGATTGGAATTCCAACTGAAGTTGTCATCAATGGGAACATGTGTCTTGGTTCACCAGGTGCTTCTGATGCACTTGCACTCGCATCTTTGGTCAAAGGTGAACTAGATTTGGTCAAAGTAGACTTTGATGCTTTGAAAACTGAATATGATACCCACACACATTTGCACAGTCCAGGTCCAAGCCCACCCGCACCAACTGCACCACCTGCTGTACCTGCACCAGTTCCACACGTACCTGGTGATGTGAAGTCAGACAAAATCAAGGCAGAATGACATGAGAGTTGCAGCAATAGATTCAAATCTTGATTGGACGTTTGGGAAAGGACGTGCAAACTACATCACAGAATCTGAACTTGTCAGACAGAATGTCTTGACCAGAATCAAGTCATTTCAGTTTGACTGGTTCCTGGACACCACTGCGCACATTGATTGGATGACAATTCTTGGAAACCGGAACAATGAAAAGACCGTCATTGATGAAATCAGAAGGATCACACTGTCCACATTAGGTGTTGCAATCATTGAAGAATTGTCAATTGTATCTATTGAAAGCAGACACGCTACAATAAAGCTGAAGTTTATTGACATCTATGGAACCACTTTTGATGAATTGGTTGAAGTATGAGCGCACCAGAAATAACACAAGACGGAATCCTGATTCAAACCTTTGCACAGTTGTTTGATGGACTGGTTGTCGATTATAAGGTCATATATGGAAATGACATAACTGTTGATCAAGAATCACCTGATGGTCAACGCATTGGAATTGAAGCACGTGAAAGACTGGACATGCAAGGTCTTGCACTTGCAATCTACAATTCACTAGACCCTGATTTAGCGGTTGGAACTTCACTGAACAGAATACTGAAACTTTCTGGTCTGTTCTTGCGTCCAACAGCACGTTCACAGGTTGATGTGGAGATTGATGCAGCAAATGTTTTGTCACTCGAATCAGGGTACACAGTCCGTGATGCGCTTGGACAGAACTGGATCACAACAGACTTGAACAATCTGGTTGGTGGTGTAAACGTGGTAACACTGTTTGCTGAAGATTTTGGACAGGTTGAAGCTGATCCAAACACAGTGAATCAACCTGTGACCATTGTCCTTGGCGTCAATTCCGTGGACAATCCAGCAGCTGCTGTTCCAGGATCAGATGAAGAAACTGAACCTGAAATCAGAATCAGAAGAAATGCAAGTCTGGAAAATCCAGCAACATCAAACCGAGGATCACTGTTCGCAAGGCTTGGCAATATTGCAAATGTGACAGGGCTTCGGGTTTATGAAAATCCAAATGCAGTTGACACACCTTCTGGAATTCCTGGCCACGGAATTTGGGTAGTCATTGAAGGTGGTGATGTTGAAACCATTGCTGAAGTCATGGCAAAAAACAAGCATGATGGCACAGCAATGCGCGGTGCCATTTCTGAAACCTTTGAAGAAACAGTGACACGTCCAGATGGTACTAGTTTCATCATTGTTCACACTATGCTTTTTGACCGTCCAACTGATATTCCATTGATAGTTGCTGTTGATGCTGCAAAAAGAAGTCCAAGTGACATCATCAACGCTTCAGCCATTGAAGCAGCCATTGCTTCAAAAATATATAACATCAATGATCCTGCACTTGCTTCTGAATTATACACAGAAGGATACAAAGCAGGAAACAATTTCATCCTGACTGACTTGACCGTTGATGATGGTAGTGGACCAACTGAAGGACAGTTGACCAACGGACTTGATGAACGGTTCACACTGGATGTTGCAGACGTGACAGTGACACTGATCTAATGCGCTTTTATTCACTTGTAGATTTGTTCAATGAACCAGGTACTGCACTTGTTGATTTGACTGACCATGAAATTGACAATCAGTTGGATGCAGTGTGGTCAACCTTCACTGATCCAATTGCACAGATCAAGCCAAGCACTGATGGTGTTTTCTTTGGTGCAACACAGACAGCAGCAAAGACTGGATTTTCAGAATTTGCTGCTGATGGATTCAAGGATCAGTTCAGATTCAGATTCACACAAAACTTCAGTCAGGATGCAGGTTCTGCTGGACAGATGATCAGACATATTTTGGTGGACGATTCTGACCAGGGCTACATTATCCAAATGTCCACGGATGGTGGTGACAACACTTCCTTCACATATGAAGTCCAAGAATATGACGCTGGAGCACTGACACCGATTGCTGGATTGACTGACACCATCAACACACCTGGTGGACGTTTCAATCTGTTTGTGACATTTGCTGATGGTCAGTTGACCATGACACTTGATTTGAATGACACACTTTCAGCAGCTGCACCAAACAACCATGAATTTTCTGAATACAAGTTCAACGGCAATGATCCAGCTGACACTGAAACGCTTCTGTTTCACCGTGTTTTCTTGCTTGGTTCCTTGGTTGATCCTGTGTTCACAAAAGAATACACAGACCTATTGATCAAACAGTATCACGAAAAGCCAAAAGCGTTTGATGAAATCAAATTGGGAGCAAAGTCCTGGTCAGAAACATTTTCCTTCATGAACGAAGTTCCTGAAGAATTTGACGTTGACACAGCCATTGGTGCGCAGCTGAACATCATTTCAAAGCAGGTGTTTGGATTTATTGCACGTAGCATTTCAGGAACTGGTGAAACGCTTTCTGATGAAGACCTCAGATTCTTCATCAATGCCAAAATAGCAAAGAACAATGCTTCTTCATTCATGACATCTGATGAAAGTATCAGCATCCAGGATGTGATTCAGTTGGTTTTTGAAGGTGCTGCATATGTAGTTGATGGGTATGACATGACCTTGACACTTTACATTGACCAGACTGTTGATATTGACTTGGTGGTAACGACACGGGAGCTTGGTTTACTACCATCAGGACAAGGCGTCAGGTATCGTGCAGTTGTCCTGTATACTGTTGGTAACACATTTGGATTCAATGAAATCAATCCAGATGCAAAAACATGGGATGACAAATTCACACCAGCAGATGATCCAGGATTGTTTGCACAAAAGGTTTTTTGAGTATGGCAAAAATAGTTAGATTCACAGGTGACTTGCTCGCATTTGCAATAAATGCGCTTGCACAGGAACGGACAATTTTTGGTGACACATCACAGTCAGACACGCTTGACGATAATCTGAACACTGATTTCTTCCGTGGAATGGGAATTGTCGGTATCAATGATTTTCCAACACGTCAAGATTTCAATGCAGCCATATTCACTCCAACACAATTGCTTGCATATCTCCACCAAATTGGTATCCCAGAATGGGACAGTTTGCAAGAGTTTCATTTAAATTCGATGACGAATTTTAATGGCCGAATATACACTTCTCTTCAGAACGACAACACAGGCAATAATCCAGATTCAGAGCCCGATTTTTGGCGCAATGAGAAAGATAGTTCTAACACACCAATGGCTACAGCAGCAGGTGGATTGAATGTTAATGTTTCTGCTGGAAAAATACCGATAGCTAGAAAATTAGAAGTAGCTTCTATTACACGGGTTGGAATACTTTCTTTATTAACTACAGTTGCTGATCATCATGGTGTATCGGTAGGTGAAAGAATTCTAGTTAATGGAGCAGATCAAGCGGGGTATAATTTAGATGTTGTAGTACTTGCTACTCCTACTCCTAAATCGCTTTCATATGAAGTAGATGGTGGTACACCCACACCTGCCACAGGCGCGATTGAAATGTTAGCTATAGAAACATTTCAAACTATTGTTGATGTAGCAGCAGACACAGTTACTATTGATCCTTCTGCACTAACTTCTGATCAACAACGTATTGATGTAATTTATTTTATTCCTGCAATAGAGGCTACAGGAACGTTGCTTATATTGGAGGGTACTCCAACTAAAAGTATAGCTGAACCTCCTGTATCTGGTTTGAATGACGCTGTGGTTGCATTTGTTAGAGTTTTATTTGGTCAAACTGAAATATTGCAATCTGACATTATGACTGATTTTGACTTAATGGCTGTTCATTTACATAAAAGTGTTTTTATTAGAGGAAATGTTTTAAATTTAGCCCCACCTAGTGGATTAGCAATTGTTTCTGCTAGATCACGAGGGGGGTTTGATGCTGCATTCGATTTATATAATGACCGTATTTTGAGTAGTCGGTTTCTACGTGATACAACAGGTGCCCATATAGAAAATCGATTAGGATCTCCGAACAACATAGAATTGTCTCTTTTGGACACTGGGGAATTACGATATGACAATGGTTTGGGAAGTGCTGTTCTCACACAATTACTGTCTTTAGAATCTGTCACATCAGGTGCTCCTGCAGCCGCAGGCGATGTGTCATTGGTCACTAGGTCCATATATTTTAATGAATTTTTTGTGATAATGGCTTCTGCTAGGGGTGTAGCATCTAATACTGGTGCCGTAGCTTCATTGGAAATAAATGTAGACGCAGGAATGTTAATAGAGCCAGATTCTCCATCAGTGTATACAACTAGTTGGGACGCAGCGCCTTCCAAAGCCCAATCTGTAAATGGGCTTTGGAAAGTGAGTTATACTCTTGCAGACATAGGGGCAAGACCAGTAGAGGTTGAGTGGCAACAAGTCCTTATGGACAGTTTGACTAATTTTAATGTCACAATATGGAAGGGTAGAATATAATGGCCACCTTAGCTAAATATATTCTAGTTGGTGATGATGATAAAGTTATCACTTATGCTGGTAATTCTGAGTCTTGGGCCAATTTGCAACAAAAGAATAATGAAAGAATTAAATTAAGAAAAAGTCATACGACCTTAAAATATATAGGTGTTCCTGGTACTACAATTGCTGTGGCTGATGTTGTTCAACAGACCGATGACAGTACACCTTTTGAAACTTTAGATAGTGCAGTATTACCAGAATTAACACCAGAACAAATTGCCATAGGCGTTACAGAAACTTTTGAGTATGTTTCAGCTGTCTCACAAGGACTAGATAGTATAGATACATCCATAGATTCTTTAACGAAACAAGCTGTACCTATATCAGGAATCTCTTCTGTCTCCAATCAGAAGGTGATAATTGGCTTAACTTTAACTAATGAAACATGGAAACAATTACCTTCTGACAAAGATCTATCGGCATTTGTTCAAGCTATTCACGATCCTTCTGATGATACATTCAGTGAAGATGGGGCCACTGATCCTGCAGATGTTACTGCTAAATTAGATTTGTTTAAAGTCAGTTTCAGACAAAAAATAGATGTATTTACTGATATATGGCGCAGAGATTTTGTCACAGGTGAGATAATTCAACAAGGTGTATATGAAATTAAACGGGCTGAAGCTGTAGCTGTTGATGCAGATTCTTCTTTAGCCGGAACTTCAGCTACCCCTCTACTCAATAAACAAGTAGTGAAACAAGCAATTCATGACAGTAAAACATTAGCTGATGCAGTCTCTGATGAAGTTACAACTATTCTGGCAGAGATAACTACCTGGGATGATGAAGCAGGGCGCACTGAGGGAATACGGATTGATGCAAAAGTACAAATAAATGCTGCGGCTAGTGAGTCTGCCATGCAAACTATTTATGATCAGTTTGTTACAGATACAGAGAGTGGTTCATAATGAATGTAGCTCCTAAAAAAGTATTGGCCGGAGTTTTTGCAGCTACTTTGACTTTTGGTGGTGGTCTTTTGGGCGGTGTATACGCCGCAGGTAAAGATGATGCTACTACAAAAATAGCTGTGAAACAAAATACAAAAGACATTAAACGTGTTGAAACCGACATGAAAGAAACTACAAAACGCATAGAAAAGAATCTCAAGGATGTAGATAAAAAGGTGGACAAAGTCATTCTTTTATTGTTGGAGATGAAAAAATGATAGACATGGACCAAAATAACATTGAAGATGACGATGAAATCACTTTCCACAAAAAATCTTTTCTCATCGGTATTCTTACGGGTGTATTCGGGGGTTCTATCGTTTTGTCAATCAGTGTATACTTCTTTCCATCGCTTGCGGGGTTATTGGCCATCTTCGCAGGAAGCGTATGTGAGCCAGTCAAAGTCGAACTTGGTCAATACAAAGAAGCAATTGCCTGTTGCGAAGCCCGACTCAATGAAGATGAATTCAAATTATGTAAATCCAAATTCGAAGAAGAATAACATGGATTTTTTAATCACTGTAGGACACTTAGGCAAAGACACTGGCGCAGTGTCGCCCTATGATGCTGACGATGCAAGTGGAATAGAGATTCAGCAACAAGAACGCTGGGTGAATCTCCAACAAGTTATAGGATTCATGACCGCTTATCTCGGAGATGGTGGGGAAAAACCTGATATTAAGTTAGCAATTCCTAAAGGATATATCAAAGATTTGTGTCTAGGGACTGCCTTAATAGAAGTGGATGATGATTATTTTTCTCTTGGGGATCGTGTCAAACTCGCTAATAATCTAGGTAGATCCATTATTGAATTTCACAATAACTCTGCCAATTTCAAAGCCTGGGGTGCTGAGGTGATTTGTTACAACAAAAAATCTAAAGGCTATGCACTCGGTGAAGCTATCATGCACAACTTGGTGTCTGCTGGAATGAAAAACAGGGGCGTCAAAACTCTTGAAGAATTAGGGCGAAATCTCACATTGATTGCTGACACAGATGAAATCGCCATCATCCTTGAAGGCGGTTTTTTGTCAGACACACGTGACATGACCAACATTGATGTGGACCTTGATATGTATAATGAACAATATGGTGTTCTGGTTTATCAAGCAGTCAGGGACTACTGGAAAACAAAAAATGGAATCATAGGATAAGACAATGGCAACACTCGCACTAGATACAGTTTTCACACCAATAGGTGATCCATCTGTCGGATCTGGAACCATCACAGTAGAAACTGCTGACATAGATGTTTACGAAATCAATTCAGACACTGAACCTGCTGATGAGACAGAAATGATTCTCACACAGACTTTAGCATTTGGTGCACTATATGAATATGGGAAGCCCGCCAAATGGCTTTTGTTCAAATCAGCAGGTGCTGCAGTTATTAAAGAAAACGGTCTGATCCGGTTCAAGGGGTAGACTATGCCATTTACAAAACGCTCATTTTCAGTAGTAGGTGGCGCGTCAGGTTCTGGCGGTCAGTTCATAGTGGATTACATTGAAGCGGCAGATCAAACTGCACGTTTTGCTCTGGTTGTCCCTGATGACATTCAAGAAGGGGATGTTGTACACCAGTTAAGTGATGACACCTGGTGGCGACTAATAGATGACGCCAATGTCGCCAATGTAAACGGCTGGTCACAGCGCCACAAAGATGGCGTAGTAGCGGCTGCTAGCTCTACGGATGAGGCCGTGGCCCGGTTTGATGGGACTGGAGGCAACACAGTTCAAAATAGTGTTGTCAAAGTCAACGATGCGGGGGATGTTACGAGCCCCACTGGCAGGCTGATCACCAGTCCGGCGCTGACCGCAAACAACGAATTCCCGGCGTTCACAACCAAATGGAAGGAGTGGCTGAACGGCGCTGATGATCTGGCCTACGGATTTCACGATACGAATATCTTTGGAACAGGAACCGTTGTATATGGATTTGCCTTTAATAGGGCGCATTTAGATGCTAGCCCCAACACCGACAAAGATATGGTCGTGGCCGCAATCGAGGCATCGGCAGTTGGCGGACCAGCTGATGGAGGTGTAATCGGATTGATCGGATCGCCAGCATCATTCTTCTTCATGGATGATGGTGCTGGTACCACGGAGATCGTAGTCGGTGCCGCCCAGGGTGATAATCTTTCAGTATTCAGGCCCGCCGCAGATCAAATGATTCTGACGGGTGGATTATCTTTAAAACGAGTTTCCACAGCTACAAATTATACTACGCTAATAAAGGATAGTTATATCGGTGTTACTGATACTACGTCGCCCCGTACTATTACTATTATTCCTGCTGCAACTGCAGGGGTTGGGGCCACTCAGATTATTAAAGATGAAAGTGGGGCAGCTGGAACAAATGCCATCACATTAGATGGTGATGGCGATGATATTGATGGATCACCAACATTAGTTATTAATGCTGATCATGGGGTAGCAAGGATAATTTCTGATGGTGCAAATTGGTTCACATTCTAACAAAGGTGAGGATTATGAAAATCAGACACTTATTCCGTTTTGTAGCTTATACTGCAGCAACTTTTGTAGCGATCGCCTGTGAAGGTGGACAAGGTGCTGAATTCATGGATTGGATTGTGTGGGCTGGTAACAACACCACATTGCTGATGGTTCTTGTGGTGGCTGCTACACCTTTTATTGCAATGATTCCTGGTGTCGGTGTGCCAGTGTCGCTGATAGTCGCCAAAATCGGCACCACTTTGATTCCGGTACTCAAAGAAGTAGCAAAGGCTGTCGAGCAAGATAAGCGCAAAGATCGCTCAGTGGGAGAATCTGCTGGTGCTATCGTAGGCAAACTTTCAGACGACCGTGATAGTTTAATCGGTAAGATTCCAGGCTTGGGGCTTGCGGCCAATATAGCAGCAGCCTCGGTGGTGCGTCGAGGACGGCGACTGAAGAAGAAATCTGGATCTACGGAATGGCCTATTTTCTAGTCTAGGGGGTTTCAGCCCCCTGACACACCTTCCTGTCACAATCTCGGCCAAAGCCGCATAATCCGCACGCAAGTAGGCGAGGATTTGCCGTGCTGGCGCTTGCAGCGCCGTCTGACTCCTAGCCTCAATAACGGCTAAAATCGCTTACAGAGCGAATTTGGGCTTCGTTTTGGATTCTGATTCGGATATCCATGATCGTGCTATTTCAGCAGTGAATCAATTGCTGTTTGCATTGATGCGTATTTATGTGTATAGTGTATGCATCTTCTAACACGGCAAAAGGAACACGGCAAATGTCATATACATTCAAAGATGAAATACCACAATTCTGGTTTACATACCTGCGCTATGGTCCTAGCGGAAGTATACACACTCGAAAAGAAACGTTTTTTACGTGTGAGTCCATGACTGTCCGCATTGATGCGTTGACCGTTTCTGGATGGACTTTTTGCATTGACCAAATAAGTGAGAACTACACTGGCAAATACGCCTAGACAAAAGGGACACGGCAAATGAAAAAAATTGTGAAGCAATTGATTGCTGA